>Ga0306921_10002010_pt1 | contig 20205 bp, 13 predicted proteins | sample sta12Cox44000080_FD_203760 | JGI IMG/M metagenome (GOLD analysis project Ga0306921, IMG submission 203760) | Lab enrichment of tropical soil microbial communities from Luquillo Experimental Forest, Puerto Rico - statoxic.12C.oxic.44.000.080 (v2)... | ecosystem: Environmental > Terrestrial >... | reverse complement strand
GGAGGGCCACCGTTCATTCGAAAACGCGGAAGATGTTCGGAGAAATTTCAGGATTCCTCCTGGACTTCACGAGGCTCGTCGCTGAAGATTGCGCCGACCATGGAGTTCCGTTGAAGTTCGCCCACCGGATCGCTGTCCCCGTAGACCAGAAGAACGGGCATTTTTGGCTTTTCGGGTCGCCAGGTGTGGGGTACACTCGCCGCAGCATGCGCGCTTCGAGATTTGGCGTACGTGCGCTCTTCATCTTCGCTGTGGTGGCTTCGGCCGCTGGGTGCAAGGAAGCTCCGAAAGCTGCCGTCCGCCCGCCCGAGCCCGTGAAGGTCGCGCCGGTCGTCCAGCGTGACGTGCCGATCTACGGCGAATGGGTCGGCACCACGCTCGGCTACGTCACCGCGCAGATCCGCGCCCACGTCCAGGGCTATCTCATCAGCCAGAATTACAAGGAGGGCACCGTCGTCAAGCAGGGCGACCTGCTCTTCCAGATCGATCCCCGTCAATTTCAAAACGCCGTAAACCAGTCCAAGGCGGCGCTCCGCACCGCGGAGTCGCATCTCGAGCAGGCCAAGGCCCAGGTCGCCCAGACCGAGGCCGACGTCGTCAGGGCCGAGGCGAGTCAGAAGAAGACGGCGCTGGACGTCGAGCGCTACCGTCCCCTGGCGAGCCGCGGGTCGGTGAGCCAGAAGGAGCTCGACGATTCCGTTCAGAATAACGATGCGAATATCGCCCAGGTCGAAGCCGCGCGGGCCAGCGTGGCAAACGCCAAGGCGGGTGTGGCCAAGGCGCAGGCCGAGATCGCGCAGGCCCAGGCTTCCCTGGACGAAGCGGTGCTGAACCTTTCCTGGACGAGAGTCACCTCGCCCATTGCCGGCATTGCGGGGATCAAGAACGCGGACATCGGCGACCTCATCGCCACGAGCACAGTGTTGACCTCGGTCTCCCAGGTCGACCCGCTGTACGTCCAGATCGGCCTCGCCGAGCAGGATTACCTCAAGTGGAGGCAACGGCCGGCCGCGCAGGAGGAGGTCGACCGGAAGAAGGACCTCCAGATCATCTTGTCCGACGGATCCGTCTTTCCTCACCGCGGCACCACCCAGATCGTGGATCGGCAGGTCGGGGTCACCACTGGCACCATCAACATACGCGGGTTGTTTCCAAATCCGGAGCAGCTCCTCCGTCCAGGTCAGTTCGCCAAGGTGCGGGCCATGGTGGACCTGAGGAAGGGCGCGCTGCTGATTCCCCAGCGGGCCGTACGTGACGTGCAGGGCCAGCACGAGGTCGGAGTGGTCGGCGCCGACGACAGCGTCGATATTCGAAAGGTCGAGCTCGCCGAGCGCGTCGGTCCCCTTTGGATCGTGGCGAAGGGCCTCAATCCCGGCGATCGGATCATCGTCGAAGGTCTCGACAAAGTCCGGTCGGGCGAGAAGGTCAAGCCCCTCCCGGCGGAGCCGGAGCCCGCCACTTTCGGCACCGCGCCCGTAATCACGCCCACGACTCCGGCCCCGACGGCTCCCGCGGTAGAGAAGAGCGCTCCCGCCGCCCGCAGCCAGCCGAAGTAGCCGGCGGATTTCGCCATGGCTAAGTTCTTCATCAACCGGCCGATCGTGGCGATGGTCATCTCCATCCTCATGGTGATCATCGGCCTGGTCGCCATGGTCCAGCTTCCCGTCGCGCTGTACCCCGAGATCGCCCCGCCGGAAATCCTCCTTACCGCCATCTACCCCGGCGCCGACGCCCTCACGCTCGAGCAGTCGGTGGCCACGCCCATCGAGCAGCAGATGAGCGGCGTCGACAACATGATCTACATGTACTCGACGAACATGTCGAGCGGCAGCCAGACCCAGCTGCGCGTGGACTTCGACGTGACCACCAACCCGAGCACGGACCAGGTGCTCACGAATCTGCGCTACAGTCAGGCTGCCTCTCAGCTTCCTCCGGAGGTGGTGTCACAGGGCGTGACGGTGAAGAAGTCGACCACGAGCCCACTCGCTCTCTTTGTGCTCACCTCGCCCAAGGGCACCTACGACCAGCTCTTCCTGAGCAACTACGCCTACGTCAACATCAACGACCCCATGACCCGCGTTCCCGGCGTGGGCCAGGTGATCATCTTCGGCGCGGCACAGTACGCCGTCCGCCTCTGGGTACGGCCAGACACCCTCGCCAAGCTCGATATAACAACCAGTGAAATCATCAACGCGCTGCAGGCTCAGAACACGGTCAATCCCGCCGGCCAGGTGGGCGGAGCTCCGGTGCCACCGGGCCAGGAATTCACCTACACCGTCCGCGCGCAAGGGCGGCTGCAGAGCGTGGATGACTTCGAGAACGTCGTGGTCAGGGCCGCCCCGGACGGCTCCATCGTACGGGTGCGGGACGTCGCCCGGGTCCAGCTCGGCGCCCAGAACTATACCTACGAAGGGCGGCTCAACGGTTCCCCTGGCGCCATCATCGCCATCTATCAGCTGCCCGGCTCCAACGCCATCGACACCGTGAAGGCCGCCACCCAGCTCATGGAGGAGGCCAAGACACGGTTCCCGCACGATCTCGACTATGTGGTCGCCCTCGACACCACGCTCGCGGTGAGCGAGGGCATCCGAGAGATCGTCAAGACGCTCTTCGAGGCCCTCGTCCTCGTGGTCATCGTGGTCTTCATCTTCCTCCAGGGCTTCCGGTCGACCCTCATCCCGCTTCTCGCGGTGCCCGTCTCTCTCGTGGGCACCTTCATGATCTTCCCCCTCCTCGGCTTCTCCATCAACACGCTATCGCTCTTCGGCCTGGTGCTGGCCATCGGCCTCGTCGTCGACGATGCCATCGTGGTGGTGGAGGCCGTCGAGCATCACATGGAACAGGGGCTGTCGCCGCACGACGCCGCCATCAAGGCGATGGAAGAGGTCTCGGGGCCGGTGGTGGCCATTGCCCTGATCCTCTCTGCGGTGTTCATCCCCACCGCCTTCATACCGGGCATTACGGGACGCATGTACCAGCAGTTCGCCGTGACCATTGCCGTCTCCGTGATGATCTCGGCCTTCAACGCACTGACCCTGAGCCCGGCGCTCTCCGCGCTCCTCCTGCGACCCAAGCGCGATGCGCGCGGTCCCCTCGGGGTGTTTTTCCGCTGGTTCAACCGTGTGTTCGCGCGCGCCACGGACGGGTACGTCAGGACCTGCGGCCAGCTGATCCACAAGATGGCCTTCTCTCTCCTCCTGCTCCTCGGGTTCACCGTTCTTACGGCCCTCTTGAGCTCGAGGCTGCCGGGCGGCTTCGTTCCCAACGAGGACCAGGGCTACTTCTATCTCAACGTGCAGCTGCCTCTCGCGGCCTCTCTGCAGCGGACTTCTGCCGTCAACGACAGGTTGGACGCCATCCTCAAGGCGACGCCGGGCATCAAGTACTACACGGGGATCGCCGGCTTCAGCTTGCTCAGCAGCGTGAACACGACCTACAGCTCGTTCTACTTCGTCACCCTCGAGCCCTGGCACGAGCGTGACAAGAAGGGGCTCACCGCCGACGTGATCATCCGAGACCTGAACAAACGGCTCGCGGGATTCCCCGACGCCGTGGCCTTCGGGTTCGCGCCCCCGGCCATTCCCGGCGTCGGCACCTCGGGCGGTGTGACCTTCATCCTCCAGGACCGCGTCGGCAAGGATCCCGCCTTCCTCGGCGAGCAGACGGCGAAGTTCCTCGCCGAGGCTCGGAAGCGCCCAGAGTTCAGCCTGCTCTTCACCACGCTGCTTCCGAGTGTGCCGCAGATCTTTGCCGACGTAGATCGAGACAAGGTCTTGCGACAAGGGATCAACCTCGCCTCCGTGTACCAGACGCTGCAGGCCTTCATGGGCGGCGCCTTCGTGAACTACTTCAACCGCTTCGGACGAGTGTGGCAGGTGTACGTGCAGGCGGAGGGTGAGTTCAGGACGAAGGCCGACAACGTGGGGCAGTTCTACGTCAGAAACGCTACGGGCCAGCCGGTGCCGCTCTCGACGCTCGTCACCATGAAAGAGGTCAATGGTCCGGAATTCACTATCCGCTTCAATGAGTACAGCTCGGCCCAGATCAACGCGACGCTGGCGCCCGGCTACAGTACCCAGCAGGGGATGAAAGCCCTCGAGGACGTTTTCGCTCAGACTATGCCGCGTGACATGGGCTACAACTACATGGGCATGTCCTTCCAGGAGAAGGTCGCCGCCCAGGGCGTGCCCCCCGAAGCGGTGTTCGGTTTCTCCGTGCTCGTGGTCTTCCTTCTTCTCGCCGCGCAGTACGAAAGCTGGACCTTGCCCTTCGGCGTGCTTCTGGGAACGCCCATCGCCATGTTCGGCTCCGTGGGAGCGCTCTGGCTCCTGCGCTTCCAGATGGACGTGTTCTCCCAGATCGGCCTCGTCATGGTCATCGGGCTTGCCGCCAAGAACGCCATCCTCATCGTCGAGTTCTGCAAGGAAGAGTACGAGAAGGGTAAATCGCTCTATGACGCAGCGCTGGCGGGTGCGAAGATCAGGCTCCGGCCCATTCTCATGACCGCCTTCGCCTTCATCTTCGGCGTGCTGCCTCTCGTCCGCGCCACCGGAGCCGGCGCCAACTCGCGGCGCATCCTCGGCTCCACCGTCATGGGCGGGATGCTGGCGGCGACCCTCATCGCTATCTTCATCATTCCTGTGACGTTCTACGTGGCGGAACGCTTCGGACCGAAGGCTAAGCCGAAGACCGCGCCCGTCCCGCCCGTGGGCGCGACGCCGGCGCCCATCCACGGCGGCGCCAACGGCGAGCGCCGCGATGAGGACGAGCCTCGATGAGATCACGACGAGGCCGATGGGCAGCGCTCGGCCTGCTCGGCGCCGCTCTCGCCTCGGGTTGCGCGATTGGTCCCGATTACAAGCGCCCGCCCGTCACGCCCCCCGAGGCGTTCCGGAATCAGACGACGCCGAGCGAGACCGCCTCTCTCGCGGACCAGCCCTGGTGGGAGGCCTTCGGGGATCCGGTGCTCCGGAACCTAATCCAGGAAGCGCTGGGCGGCAACTACAACGTCCGCATCGCCGCGGCTCGGGTACAGCAGGCGCGAGCGCAGGCGGCGGTGGCCCGGTCGGCCTTCTTCCCTCAGATCGGCTACAGCGCGGGAGCGGTGCAGTCCAAGGGGCTGCAGAACATCCTGGGGATCGGGAGCAGCAGCGTGACGACCCTCTACCTCGGCGGCGCCTCCATGAGTTGGGAGATCGATCTCTGGGGCAAGATCAGGAGATCGAGCGAGGCGGCGAACGCGCAGTTCCTCGCGTCCGAGGAGGCGCGCCGGGCAGTGCTCCTCAGCCTGGTGAGCGACGTGGCCCAGGCCTACTTCGAGCTGCTCGAGCTGGACACGAGACTCAAGATCGCGCGCGACTCCACCCGGGCCTATCAGGACACCTTCAATCTGTTCGAGGACCGGCTACGGTTCGGGGTCGCTTCGCAGCTTCAGACGTCGCGAGCCGAGGGCAATCTCGCCCAGGCGGCCGCCTCCATCCCTGAGATCGAGAGCCAGATCGCCGCCAAGGAGAATCAGATCAGCGTCCTGCTCGGGCGCAATCCCGGTCCCGTGCCGCGCGGCCAGCCGCTGTTCGACCAGGCGGCGGTGCCCACCGTGCCTGCGGGCCTGCCCTCCGCGTTGCTGGAGCGCCGCCCGGATCTGCTCCGTGCCGAGCAGGAGCTGGTGGCCGCCAACGCCCAGATCGGTGTGGCCAAGTCGCTGTTCTTCCCGCAGCTGAGCCTCACCGGCCTTCTCGGAAAGGCCAGTCCCGAGCTCTCCGCCCTGACAGGGGGTGCCGCCACGGTGTGGCAGGCAGGCGGCCAGCTCACGGGGCCGCTCTTCCAGGGCGGCAAGATCTACCAGAACTACAAGGCGAGCGAGGCCTTGGCCGAGGAAGCGAAGTGGAAGTACGAGCAGGCGGTGATCCAGGCCTTCCAGGAGGTTTCCAGCAGCCTGGTCGCCCTCGAGAAGCTTGCCGGATCCGAGGTCGAGCAGGCGCGAAGCGTGAAGGCGCTCGAGAAGTCCGTCCAGATCTCCAACGATCGCTATCTCTACGGCCTCGCCAGCTACTACGAGATCTTGGAGTCGCTACAGCGTCTCTATCCCGCCCAGTACGCCGAGGCGCAAATCCACCTGAACCGTCTCCTCGCCTACGTCCAGCTCTACAGGGCCCTCGGGGGAGGGTGGAATCTGGAGAACCCGCAGCAGCCGCCATCCGCGACCACGGCCGCTGAAGAACGTTCCGCCTGCGCCGTCACCCAGAAGCAGTGCTGAAGGGCTGAGTTGCCCGAGCCCGGCCGGGACATCACCCCCGGCGACCCGACCTCTCCGAATCGCGCGAGTGGCTCTGCACCAACGGCAGCGGTCGCCTCGCGGAGATCTTCGACGTGGAGGGGGCTGCCCATTCCAGCCATGGATGGTGGCGGAGACATTCCTTGCCTCGACGCACTGGCGAGTGGCCCGAGACGTCGAAGCGGTAAGATCGCGGCATGGTCGGGCGAACCGCCTTCTCAGGACAGCGTGTCTAAGTGGCGATGATTGCGGAGCAGCGGCGTCTTCTCGAGGCCGAGGCCCGCACGGCGCACTGGCGTCGGTGGGGTCCCTACTTGACCGAGCACCAGTGGGGAACCGTGCGCGAGGACTACAGCCCCAACGGGACCGCATGGGAGTACTTCCCCCATGACCATGCCCGCTCGCGCACTTATCGCTGGGGCGAGGACGGCATCGGCGGCATCTGTGACAATCATCAGCGGCTCTGCCTCGCCCTGGCCCTCTGGAATGGGCACGACCCCATTCTCAAGGAGCGTCTTTTTGGCCTCACGGGTCCCCAGGGCAACCACGGGGAGGACGTGAAGGAGTATTACTTCTACCTCGACTCCACCCCGACCCATTCCTACATGAAGTTCCTCTACAAGTACCCGCAGGCCGCCTTCCCCTACGAGGAGCTGGTCAGGGAAAACGCCCGGAGGGGACGAGGGGAGCCGGAGTTCGAGCTCGTCGACACGGGTGTCTTCGAGGGCAGCCGCTACTTCGACGTCACGGTGGAGTACGCCAAGGCTACTTTCGACGATGTCCTCGTGCGCATCATTGCCGTCAACCGCGGGCCGGAGGTGGCCACGCTGCACCTCCTGCCGACCGTGTGGTTCCGCAACACGTGGGCATGGGATCACGGCGCGGTCAAGCCGCGGCTGAGCGTTCCCGACGGGGTACCCAGCGGGGTGGCCATCGCCGCGGACCATCCCACGCTGGGCTTCTACCGTCTCGCCGCCGAGGGCGCGCCCAAGCTCCTCTTCGTCGAGAACCTGACGAACTGCCCGCGCGTCTTCGGGGGGGCGCCCATCACGCCCTTCCCCAAGGACGGCATCAACGATTACGTCGTAGGCGGGCACGTCAACACCGTGAATCCCGCACAGGAGGGAACCAAGGCCGCCGCGCACTATCAGCTCTCGCTCGCTCCAGGCGAGACGGCGACCTTCCGGCTGCGGCTGTCCTCCTCCGCGGCCAGCGCCCGCTCGAACGTGTTTGGCAAGGAGTTCGAGGACATCATGGCTCTGCGCCTGCGCGAGGCCGACGAGTTCTACCAGCTCGTGGTGCCATCCAAGCTCTCCCACGAAGGGCAGCTCGTGATGCGCCAGGCGCTCAGCGGCCTCCTGTGGAGCAAGCAGTTCTATCACTACGACGTCCGCCGCTGGCTCAGCGGCGATCCCACCGGGCCTCCGCCGCCCCCCGAGCGGAGGCACGGGCGCAACTCCGAGTGGACGCACCTCTACAACGAGGACGTCATCTCGATGCCGGACAAGTGGGAGTATCCGTGGTACGCGGCCTGGGATCTCGCCTTTCACATGATCCCCATGGCGCTCGTCGACCCGGAGTTCGCCAAGAGCCAGCTCATCCTTCTCCTCCGCGAATGGTACCAGCATCCCAACGGGCAGATCCCCGCCTACGAGTGGTCGTTCAGCGACGTCAATCCGCCCGTGCAGGCGTGGGCGGCCTGGCGGGTGTACAAGATCGACCGGCGCATCCGCGGGGTGGCCGACCGCGCCTTCCTCCAGAAGGTGTTCCACAAGCACTTGATCAACTTCACCTGGTGGGTAAATCGGAAGGATCCCACGGGGCGCAACGTCTTCCAGGGTGGCTTCCTCGGCATGGACAACATCGGGGTGTTCGATCGCTCCGCCCCGCTGCCCACGGGCGGCTTCATCGAGCAGTCGGACGGCACGAGCTGGATGGGGATGTACTGCCTCAACATGCTCGTCATGGCCCTCGAGCTGGCCCGTGAGGATCCTGCCTACGAGGACGTGGCGAGCAAGTTCTTCGAGCACTTCGTGTACATCGCCTACGCCACTCACCACGTGGGAGGGATGGACATGAGCCTGTGGGACGAGGAGGACGGCTTTTACTACGACGTGCTCGCCCTGCCGGACGGCAAGCGTGAGCGGCTCAGGGTCCGCTCCATGGTCGGCCTCATCCCGCTCTTCGCGGTGGAGACCTACGACGTGGACGGTGCGGACCATCTGCCCGGCTTCCATCGTCGCGCCCGCTGGTTCATGGACAACAATCCCGTGTTCCGCGAACACGTGGCCATCAAGCCTCTCCCGGGCGATCGACGCCGCTTCCTCCTTTCCATCGTCACTTGCAATCAACTCTCGCGCGTGCTCCGCTACATGCTGGACGAGGAGGAGTTCCTCTCTCCTCACGGGATTCGCTCGCTCTCGCGCTACCACAAGGCGCATCCCTACGTGCTCAACGTCCAAGGGGTCGACCACAGCGTGGACTACGAGCCCGCAGAGTCGACCACCGACCTCTTCGGAGGTAACTCCAACTGGCGCGGCCCCGTGTGGTTTCCCGTGAACTATCTCCTGGTGGAGTCGCTGCAGAAGTACCACCACTTCTTCGGCGACGACCTGAAGGTCCCGTGTCCCACGGGGTCGAGCCATCTCATGAACCTCTGGCAGGTGAGCACGGACATCTCGCGGCGGCTCTCCCGCATCTTCCTTCCGGGGCCCGACGGCCGGCGGGCCGTCTTCGGAGGCACGGAGGTCTTCCATCGCGACCCCCACTGGAAAGACTTGCTCCTCTTCTACGAGTACTTCCACGGGGACAATGGGGCGGGCATCGGGGCGAGCCATCAGACGGGCTGGACGGGACTCGTGGCCAAGCTCCTCCAGCAGAGCGGCGAATAGACCATGATCCTCGCGGGTGATGTGGGAGGGACCAAGACCGTGCTCGCCGTGCTCGAGCCAGGGGCCGGCCCGTCGCCCGTCATGACCGTCGTGCGCGAGGCCGTGCTGCCCAGCCGCGAGATCGACAGCTTGGAGAACGCGGTGGAGGCTTTCCTCCTGGGCGCGCCGCGGCTGTCCGTCGCCGCGGCCTGTCTCGGCGTCGCCGGCCCCGTGATCGATGGGCGGACCGTGACCACCAATCTCCCGTGGGAAGTCCACGAGCGTCGGCTCACCGCCGCCGCCCACGCTCCGACGCGGCTCATCAACGACCTCGAGGCGGCCGGTCACGGCGTGCTGACTCTCGCCCCCGAGCAGTTCCTCACGCTGCAGGCGGGTGTCCCCAAGCCGGGAGCGAACATGGCTCTCATCGCGGCGGGCACAGGCCTGGGCCAGGCCCTGCTCATTGCCGAGGGCCAGGACTACCGCGTGATCGCCTCCGAGGGCGGCCACGCCGATTTCGCGCCGCACGACGAGGTGGACGTGGACCTCCTGCGCTTCCTGCGCGCAGAGTTCGGTCACGTGAGCTGGGAGCGCGTGGTGTCGGGACCGGGGCTGCACAACATCTATCGCTTCCTCCAGATGCGCGCAGGCCATGCCGCGCCGGAATGGCTGCGCGAGCGCCTGCAGCGAGAGGATCCCAGTGCGGTGGTGGGCGAGGTCGGCCTCCAGGGCCGCGATCCCGTCTGCGTGGAAGCCCTCGACCGGTTCGTCACCCTCTACGGCGCCCAGGCCGGCAATCTTGCCCTCGCCTCCCTCGCCCTGGCCGGCGTGGTGCTGGCGGGCGGCATCGCTCCGAAGATCCGGAGCAAGCTCGGAAAGGGTCGCTTCATGCAGGCCTTTCTCGGCAAGGGGCGCCTCGACGCGCTCCTCTCCCAGATTCCCGTGCGCGTGGTCCTCGACGAGCGAGCACCGCTATGGGGCGCGGCGCGCGTCGCCACCCGCATGCACGCATCGTGAGCCGGGGACGTGCGCTTGACACCTTGCGCGCGGCGTTCCTAGACTGCGAGCGGACACGGCGAGATGGATCGTGACGATCCGATGACCACCCAGGGGATCTCATGTGCCGCACCCATTTCGCGCCTATCGGACGACCGTAGCTCACCGGTCGAGCGGAGGGCTTTGAGATGCCCGAGGAGATGAAGATCCGGTTTCGGAGTCTTTATCTGGCCGCGCGGGGACAGGGAGGGAAACTGGCATGAGCGCGCCCGGACTGAAGCCTGCGCCCCCCTGCGCCTTCGTGATCTTCGGCGCGGCAGGCGACCTGACCAAACGCAAGCTACTGCCCGCCCTCTATAATCTGAAGGCCGCCGGCCTTCTTCCGCGCCAACTCGCCATCGTAGGGGTGACACGCAAGGAGAAGAGCCACGAGCAGTTCCGAGAGGAGCAGTCGAAGGACATCCACGAGTTCGCCACCCAGAAGGTGGACGAGGCCCTGTGGTCGGAGCTGCGCGCAAACCTCTTCTACCAGTCCGGCGAGTTCACCGATCCCGCGACCTACACCCGGCTCAAAACCCTCCTCGAGGAGGTCGGCCGCTCACAGCACACCATGGGCAACGTGCTCTTCTATCTCGCCACGCCGCCCGAGTTCTTCGGCGAGATCGTCAAACGCCTGGGCGAGGCAGGCCTGGTCAGGAGTGGGGAAGAAGGCTGGCGTCGCGTGGTCATCGAGAAGCCCTTCGGGCGTGACCTCGACTCCGCCTGCGCCCTGAACGCCGAACTCGGGCGCGTCCTCGAGGAGCGCCAAATCTACCGCATCGATCACTACCTCGGCAAGGAGACCGTGCAGAACATCATGGTCTTCCGCTTCGCCAACGGCATGTTCGAGCCCATCTGGAACCGGCGCTACGTCGATCACGTGCAGATCATGGTGGCGGAGACAGTGGGGGCGGAGGATCGGGGCAACTACTACGACAAGGCGGGGGTAGTGCGGGACATGGTGCAGAACCACATGTTCCAGCTCCTCGCTCTTGTGGCCATGGAGCCACCCACCTCGTTCCAAGCCGACGCCGTGCGCGACGAGCGCGTCAAGGTGTTGAAGGCTATTCGAACCTGGAAGCCGGAGGACGTGCTGGCGCGCGCCGTGCGTGGGCAATACAGCTCCGGGGAGATCGACGGACAGTCCGTGCCCGGCTACCGCAGCGAGCCGAAAGTCAACCCACAGTCGAACACCGAGACCTACGCCGCGTTCCGGATCCAGGTGGAGAACTGGCGATGGGCCGGCGTGCCTTTCTACCTTCGCTCGGGGAAGCGTCTGCCGAGGCGCGACACCGAGATCATGATCCAGTTCCGGCGGCCTCCCCTCCTCCTCTTCGATCAGAGCGAGGACCAGATCGAGCCCAATCGGATGGTGCTTCACATCCAGCCCGATGAGGGAATCGAGATCCGCATGAAGGCCAAGCACCCAGGGCCGGCCATGGAGCTCAACACCGTCAAGCTCGACTTCAGCTATCGCCAGTTTGGGGAGACCAACGCGGCCACTGGCTACGAGCGCCTGCTCTACGACAGCATGGTCGGCGACTCCACCCTCTTCCATCGTGCCGACATGGTCGAGGAGGCCTGGCGCATCGCCACCCCCGTGGTCGACGTGTGGGCCTCGCTGCCCGCCCGTGACTTTCCCAACTACACGGCGGGCGCCTGGGGCCCGCTGGCCGCCGACGCCCTCATCCAGCGCGACGGCCGCCAGTGGTGGCTCCCCCACTGATCCTTCTCTCGGCCCCTCCGCGGTCGTCACGACAAGGAGTGAACTGGCGAGGGTGCGCCGGAGATCGCATTGCCATGAGCCGAAACCACGCGGAGCGGGCGGGGGCGGCCGGCGCTCCCCAGACCCGTATCTTCTGGGTGTAGTCGAAGCGAGCACGCAATATCTCGTGGCGGGCCGGAGTGGCCCCGCGGATTGCGACTCAGCGTGGTCTGGGGAGCGCCGGCCGCCCCCGCCCGCTCCGCGCTTGCCTACGGGTCACGCGCCCAAGTCGCGAAGGAGCTGGGCCGTCGTCCGAACGCCCTGGAAGAGGTGATCCAGCCGCAAGTGCTCGTTGGGACTGTGCTGGCGATTGTTGGCATTGGCGTAGGGCACGAGGATGGTCGGGAGCTTCAGGATGTCCGTGAAGGCCCAGATGGGCACGCTCCCTCCCAAGGTCGGCATCACCACCGCCCGCTGCCCGCCGTGCGCGCGCTCGATTGCCTCAACGATCTCCGCGCACACCGGCAGATCGGCCGCCGTCTTGGCAGGATCGTATCCGCCCTTGTCCGCCACCCGCACCGTCCGCTCGCGGCGTCCCTCGGGCAAGGGAGCCTCCGCACCCTCGATCACATCGAAGCCCTGGGCGCGGATGTGGTCGAGCACGCGCCGGTACACCGTCTCCAGCTTCTGGTTCTTCACCATCCGGATGTCGATGGCCACCGTGCTCCGGTGCGGGATGATGGTGTTGGCCTCCGCTCCCACGAAGCCGCTCTGCAGGCCGCGGATGGTCAGGGTGGAGTGGAACATGATCCGCTCGAGGTAGTTCGCGGGCAGCGTCACGCCGAGCTCGCGCTCGAGGGCGGGGAGGCCGATGGGGAAGCGTGCCATGAGCTCTCGCTCCGCCGCGGTCGGCCCGAGCACGCCCTCCTCGAAGCCCTCGATGAGTGGCGTGCCGTCGGGAGCGGCCATGCTCGAGAGGAGACCGGCCAGCCGCCAGTTGGGATTGGGTACGGCGAAGTTGCCGGAGTGGAGATCGCGCCGCGCGCCTTCCAGAGTGAGCTCGAATTTGAGCACGCCGCGCGCCCCGAAGGCGATGGTGGGTCGCCCACTGCCGTGCTTGGGGCCGTCGGTGACGAGCACGAGATCGGCGGCGAGCAGATCGCGGTGCGCCTCGGTGAAGGGGCCGAAGTACGGGCTGCCGATCTCCTCCTCGCCGTCGAAGATGAACTTGATGTGGACCCGGGGCGGCAGACCGACCTCGTCCATGAGGGCGAGGGCTTCGAGGTGCGACCAGATTGGCCCCTTGTCATCGGCGGCTCCGCGGGCGAACACGCGCCAGCCGAGGAGGTCCTCGGCGGCGAGCTGCTCGAAGGGAACGGCGGCCGCGTCGTCTGCCTCGCCCACCTTGCGGAAGACGGGTTCGAACGGCGAGGGCTGGAACCACTCCCTGGGAGGAGCGGGCTTGGTGTCGTAGTGGCAGTAGATCAGCACGGTGCGCACGGCACCGGGCACGCGGCGCTCCCCGAACACCGCGGGGCCGCCGCCCGTCTCCAGCACGCGCGCCTCGAGCCCGCGGCCCCGCATGTGGGCGGCCAGCCACTCGCCGCCCGCGCGCACGCCCTCGGGATTCTGGCTCACGGTGTTACGTCGCACGAGCTCGAGGAAGCCGGTGACGATGCCCTGGCGCTTCGCAATCAGCGTGCGGTCGAAGGTGGCCCAGTCGCTCATGGCCGCTACGATACCCCGTGGGGCCCGGGCGCGTCCGGCGTTTGACGCCCGCGCGAGCCGCGTGCTAGCGTCCGCCGGATGAGTGGCGCCGTGGCCGCGGGAGCGTTCTGGCTCAAGCTCATCGTGACGCCGCTCTTGATCGCCATCGCCACCCTGGTCACTCGCCGCTGGGGTCCGGGCGTGGGTGGGTGGCTGGCCGGCTTTCCCCTCACCTCGGCGCCTGTCTCCGTGTTCCTCGCCATCGAGCAGGGGCCGGCCTTCGCCGCCGGCGCCGCGGTGGGGACGCTCCTCGGCCTCGCCGCCATGGGCTTCTCGTGCCTGGTCTATGGCCGGGCGGCGAGACTCACAGGGTGGATCGGCAGCACCGCGGCCACCCTCGTCGCGTTCGTGGTCGGACTCGCCATCCTGAGCCGGATCAGCTTCTCTCTCGCGGGCGCCTTCGTGCTCGTCTGCGCTACCCTCGTGGTGGCGGGGCTCGGCCTGCCCGCGACCGCCCCGGGCACCGCGCGCGTCAGACCGCCCGCGTGGGACGTGCCCCTGCGCATGATCGTGGCCACGAGCGTGGTCCTCATTCTCACCACCGCCGCCAGCCGTCTCGGTCCCACCCTGAGCGGGCTTTTCTCCCCCATCCCCGTCTTCCTCCTCGTGCTCTCCGTCTTCGCACAGCGCTCGGAGGGCGCCGACGCGAGCATTCGCGTGATGATGGGAGGCATCGTGGGCTCCTTCGCCTTCGCGCTCTTCTTCCTCATCGTGGGCTTCGGTCTCACGCGACTCAGCATCGGGGCAACCTACACGCTAGCCTCGGTGAGCGCCATCGTGGTCAATGGCCTCGCCCTGTCCCTGGGTCGGGCACTCCTCCGTTAGTGGCTTTCCTTGGCGAGGATCCCTGCTGCCTCTATGATGATCGGGGAGGGCCGCGCATGGACATACCGTTTTTCGTGTTCCTGGATACGGTGGGCGCCATGGTGGCCTTCGTCATCGTCACCTCCAATCGTCTGGTGTCGCTCACCGAGCGTGGGCAGCTCACGCGCCGCACCGATGCCGCGCTAGACGGCGTCGGATCCATGAAGGGCCACGCCGCCCCCGCGCGCGACACGCGGCACGTGGTGGTGAAGGCGCACGAGGCGACGCGCTCCGCGCGGAGCAAGGAAACCCGCCGTTACGTCAAGCTGGACGCTCTGGAAGAGCGGCAGGTCCTGACGGTGTCACTCGGGAGCTAGGCTCATCAGACCGGCCCTGTCTGCCGTCGCCCTGCTCCTGGCCCTGGCCGCCCCTGCGGCGGCCCAGTCGGGATCGTTCTCCGTCGATCGCTACGCCGTCACCCTCGAGGTCGAGCCGGACGCTGCTCTGCGCGTCCGCGAGTTGATCACCATCGACTTCCGGGGAAGCCACGAGGGCATCTTCCGCACTATTCCCGTGCGCTACGAGCGGCGTGGGCTCGCTGTCACGCTGCATCTGGACGACGTGCACGTGTTTGACGAGAACGTGCGGCCCCTGCGCACGGAGGTGTCGCGCGTTGGCCGCGCGGTCCGTGTGCACGTCTGGATTCCGGGTGCCCAGAACACGACGAAGACCGTGATCATCACCTACCGGGTGCGCCGCGCTCTCATCGACGTGGATGGCCGTGAGGAGCTCTTCTGGAACGTCACCGGGACGGACTGGGACGTCCCCATCAAGCAGGTCGAGGTGGTGGTGTCCTCGCCTCCGGGCAATTCCCTGGATCGCGTCGTCTCCACCGCCTACACGGGCGCCCCCGGGACCTCGGACTCGGGCTACACGGAGGACCGGGCCGATACCTTCCTCACCTTCCGGACGACACGTCCGCTCCGTCCGCGCGAGGGGTTCACCATCGCGGTGGGATGGCCGCCCGGCGCCATTCGCGGCCCCAGCGTGCTGCAGAACGCGCGGTCGTTCGTCGGAGACAACTGGCCGCTCGTCCTGCCCTTTCTCGCTCTGGGCGGCGTGCTGCTCGTCTGGCGTCTCTACGATCCCGATTCCGCCGGCAAGCCGAGCATCAGGCCGGAGCATCGGCCGCCCGAGGGCCTGATGCCGGCGGCGGGCGGTGCCCTCGTCTCGGAGCGTGCAGTGCCGAGGGACGTCGTCGCCACTCTCGTCGACCTCGCCGTGCGAGGCTTCGTGCGGATCGAGGAGCGGCCATCGCTGTCCGGCGAGCCCGACTACGTCGTCCACCGACTCAAGCCGCTCTCCGACGATCCGCTGCTGCGGCCCTTCGAGCGCGCGATCCTCGCGCGGATCTTCGGGTCCGACGGCGCCCTGGCCGAGCGGCGGCTCTCCGAGGTGAGGCGGGACTACGACGCCGTCTTCCCGCCGCTGCGCGACGAGTTGTACCGAAGCATGGTGAAAGAGGGGCTCCTGCCTGCCTCGCCCGAGCGCGTCCGCGCGCTGTGGCTCGTGATCGGGCTCGTGGTCATCGGTCTCGCCGCCTTCGTGCTCATGGGAGGAGCCCGCGCCGTGGTGTCCTCGCCCTTGCCGCTCGGCCTGGGACTCGCCGTGGCCGGTCTCGTCATCGCCGTCCTCTCGCCGCTGATGCCACGGAAGACGCTGCGCGGAGCGCAGATCCTGGCGCAGGTGAGGAATTTCCGGGAGTTCCTGGAGCGGTCCAACCAGGACGAGCTCCGCCGTCTTCCGCCGAACACCATGCACAGGTGGCTCGCCTGGGCCATCGCCCTCGGCGTGAGCGAGCGCTGGATCCACGCCTTCGATGGCCTCGCGGTGAGCGAGCCGGGTTGGTACACGGAGCCGGGAAGATTTCAAGTTGCGAGCTTCGACCGCAGCCTCTCCCGCTTCGCCTCGACCGTGGAGCACGCGTTGCTCACCTCACGACGTGGCGACGGCTCCTGGAGCGGGGAGAGCGGCCACTGCTCCGGCTCGTCGGGCGGCGGCATGGCCGGAGGCCGCGGCACGTTCTAACTGTCCCGGCTTCTCGACCTCACCTGCTAGACTCGTTCTTGGACGGGCTTTTCCGACGAGCCCTCGACGTTTCTGGTACAAAACACCCGGAGCCCATGCCACGGTCAGCCGCGCGAAAGAGCATCGCGGTCCTGCTCCTTCTCCTCATCGTGCTGGGCTCACTCCCAGCGCACGCCCAGCAATCGGAAGCGGACGTCTTCGTCGCCCAGGCCATCCTCGCCTACGAGGACAAGCACTACGACGAGGCACTCGGCTTCCTCCGCGAAGCCCTCGCCCAGGATCCCAAGAACGTGGAGGCGCACTACTACATGGGGCTGGTCTACGTGGCTCAGGGGCGGCTGGATCAGGCGGTCCAGGTGCTCGACGAGGCGCGCCAGATCAACCCGGATGATTTTTCCGTGCGCTATCTCCTCGGCGTCACCTACTTCGCCCAGGAGCGCTACGATCTCGCCCAGCCGCTCCTCACGCAGTGCTTCACGGAGCGGCCGAACACGGAAGGTCTCGGCTACTACGTCGGCTTCATGCGCTACCGCAACAAGGACTACCAGGGAGCCCTCCAAGCCTTCCGGGCGGAGACTTCCCCCGACCCCGCCATCAAGCAGTTGACCCACTTCTACTCGGGCCTGGCCCTCGGCGTACTGGGCTTGCCCGAGCGCGCGGCCAGCGAGCTCGACGCGGCCACGCGCGGTAACACGCCCACCGCGCTCACCGGCGCCGCCGAGCGCCTGCGCGACAGCTTCGCGGCGGGCGGGGGAGCGGGTAATCGGTTCCACGCCGAGGTGCGGGTTGGCTATACGTATGACAACAACGTGAAGGTTCTGCCCCAGCCGAGCAACGATCCTCTCGCCAATTCCATCCGGTTCCAGCCCACCACATCCCCCGGGCAGCTCTTTTCGCTGACCCTCTCGTACGACTGGCTCCGCTACGGCAACTGGGAGTCGACCATCGGCTACCAGTTCTTCCAGACCATCGTGAACAACTTCTCCGACTTCGACGTGATGGATCAGGTGGGGACGCTGGGGGCGACGTACCGGGGGGCCATCGAGAAGGGACCCTTGGCCGGCGCGCGCTATCTCGTGGGCGGACAGTACGTGTTCGACAATCAGTGGCTGGGTGGCGACCAGTTCCTCCAGCGCAACACGGGTACCCTCTTCGGCACCGTGCAGTGGAACTCCGGCGGCAACAGCTTCTGGAATCCCACCAACGTGACCACCCCCATCCTCCGCTTCCAGGGGAAGAACTTTACCAACGTTACCCAGATCCCCATCCCACCCACCGACAACCGCGACGCCAACAACTACATGGTCGGTCTCAGCCACACCTTCTTCTGGTCAGGAGATCGCCACTGGTTCAGGGTGGGCTATCAGTGGGACGAGGATGTGGCGCAGGGACGCAACTGGGACTACCGCGGCAATCGCATCCTCGCGGCCATGCAGTACACACTGCCGCGGTGGCAGACCCGCGCCAGCTATAGCCTCGACGTCCACTTCGCGAACTACCTTCACCCCAACACGCTGTTCCCCGTTCTCAACCCCGGGGTGGTGAAGCGGTACGACATCGAGCAGGTGCACATCGTTGCGGTGGAGCAGCCGCTGCCGTTTCTGCTGCGCCAGACGGGCCAGGTCACGCGGGCGCCGCTCACGCTGCGGACGGAGTACCAGATCGGGGTGACGAGCTCGAGCCTGGCCATTTACAAGTACAACCGCAACGTGTTGTCGGTCTCGCTGAGCTACCAGTACTAGGCAGGAGCCGGAGGTCCGGCTCGCGGACTACTTCGGTCCGATGCTGACCTTGCTGGTGGCGCCGCTCACGGAGACGAGCGCCGTGCTCGGCGAGCCGAGCTTGATGGAGCCAAGGCCGGCGTTCTGGATCGCTCCTGCCCCGATGGAGACATTGCCCGCGGTGGCGCCGTTCATGAGGGCCACGGGGATGCCTCCGATGAGGGCGCAGGAGCCCCCGCACAGGCTGTTGGAGACGGAGAGCAGGTTACCGCCCGATCCACCGAAGGCGACCAGGGCGCCCCCGATGCTCGCCTGCGAACCGCCGCTGACCGCGAGCAGGGGCCCGTCTCGAATCCGCCGTTGATGATCTTCATCACCGGCGGGGGCGGCGGCGTCTCGATCGGTCCGGTGCGGGGAACGATGTTCGGAAGATTGAGCGCGCTCTTGTTGTTGGAGGCGGGATCGTCTGGCATGAGGGCGGCAGCCAGCGCCACGAGCTTGTTCTGTTCCTTGAGGCTCATGGCCTGCCAGGTCGCCTGGTTGAACCAGAACCGCGGCGAGGCCGCGAAGCCGGACAGGAGCGTGTTCATCTCGGGCTGACTCAGCGTGCGCACCTGCCCCAGGCTCGACCCGAGGAGGTTGACCGGCTTGAATGCGGTGAGGAGCGCGGTGTTGGCCGGATTGTTTGCGGGGCTCACCTCGACGGTGCCCGTCACGGAGGTGACCTGGGTCGCCGCCCCGAGGTTGGCGCCGCCCGCCTGCGCGCCCTGGCGCGCCACCTCGACCACGAAGATGGTGCCGCGCACCGCGGCCACCGCGTTCGGCGTGTGCACCTCGAGCGTCTCTCCCGGCTTCATCTTCTGCTTGGCCACAGATACCGCGATCTTGCCCGACTCGAGGTTGACGGTGGTCCGGCCGAGATCCTCCGTAATGGTGAGCACGGAAAGCTCGCGTACCGTGACCACCGCGCGTCCGCCCATCAGCACCTTCACGATGGAGTTCTCGGCGGTATTGATGCGGTCGCGCTCGAAGATGCTGTCCTTGAACTTGAGGCGGAGGGTGCTCGAGCTCGCGACCAAGGAACTCTCTCTCGCGAGTAACAGAGTGTCAACACGTGGACGGGCGAGGCGGCCGGATGCGAGGAATGCTGTCGCTCGCGCTTACGATCGCGATGAGAAGAGCGGGCATCGGACGCGCCGCACGCGGGGAACTCGTGAAGCTGTCATCCCGGTGACGATCCTCGAGGCGCGCGCTTCCCATGGGCCGGGGTGGTATCATCTATTTTGGGCATGTTCGACATCGGTCTCCAGGAACTGATCCTCATCTTCGTCATTGCGCTCCTCGTCTTTGGACCGAAGAACCTGCCCCAGCTCGGCCGATCGCTCGGCCGCGCCATGCGTGAGTTCAAGAAGGCGAGCGCAGAGTTCGAGTCGACGATCAGGACCAATCTCCAGATCGACGAGATCGATTCGCCACCCATCCCGGCACCAGATCCCGTCCCCCTCGAAGTCGCCACGAGCCCCGCCACCCCCCCTGCTCTCGCCGAGTCCACCGACCACCTCGCCCCTACGTCCGACAGCATCGCGGCCGAGGCCCCTCCCGGTGAGGCCTTCGTGTCCCAGCGGGGGGCCAAGCTATTCCATGCCCGCGAGTGCGGGTGGGTGCGACGGATCAGCGAGCCCGAGCGCGTGTACTTCAAGCGGGTGTCCGAGGCCAGGGAAGCGTCCCTCCAACCCTGCCCCTCCTGCGAACCCTGGGAGCCAGCCTGATTTTTTTTGCTTGGCTAACTCAACGGGTGTTGACTATTATGATGTTGAGTAGGGTCCTCTCGCAGGCTTACTCGGGTGGGCTTCTCTCGGGCTGTTGATCGAGATCTGGCCGATTGAAATGAGGAGGACGTGTCGGTGAGAGAGATGACACAGCGGCAGCGCGAGGTGCTGA
>Ga0306921_10002006_pt1 | contig 20215 bp, 23 predicted proteins | sample sta12Cox44000080_FD_203760 | JGI IMG/M metagenome (GOLD analysis project Ga0306921, IMG submission 203760) | Lab enrichment of tropical soil microbial communities from Luquillo Experimental Forest, Puerto Rico - statoxic.12C.oxic.44.000.080 (v2)... | ecosystem: Environmental > Terrestrial >... | reverse complement strand
CAGGGTGCCACGATTGCGATCGTCATCGGTGGCGCCGGAGCCAGCGTGCACCATCATGCCGGCGGGCTTGTTGACGACGGCAACATCGTCGTCCTCGTACACGATCTCAAGCGGAATATCTTCGGCCATAGCGCGCATTGGCTCGCGCTGGGCGGGGCCAAGAATCTTTACAGTTTCGTCGCCGCGCAGGCGGAGCGATGCTCTTGCACGGCCGTCATTGATGACGACGAGCTGCTGCTCAATCAGTTGCTGCACGCGCGCGCGAGAGACGTCGGGCAGGTGGGAGACAAGGAATTGGTCCAGGCGTTTTCCGGCGTCGTCTTCGGTCGCCTGAAGCGTGGTCGGAGCGTCATCGGGCATGAAGGGAGAGTATACGAGAGCGGCCGATCCGACTGGGCCGAGGCTCTTACGGCTCATCTTAGTGGCTGTCGCGGTGAATCCGTTACTGCGATGAGAGCGTTAGCTCGTGTAGGGACAGATGCCCTCGTCTGTCCCGCCGGGCATAGCCCGGCTCGCGGCATGCGGGCAACCAGTAATGGTTCTGCGACACGCCACTAGTCCGTGCCCTTAACGTCGCCAGGCAGCGGATTGCTCCACTGAAATCTTGCACGCCTCCGAGTGTCGGGTTACTGCATGGTTCTCTGCCCGCGCACCCGGCGCGCGACGTCCGCCAGCGACTCGACGGGTGCTGCTGACGAGACCGTCGAGGTGGGCGATCCAAGAGCGCCGTTGTTGTCGATGATGGTGACTCCGTGCAGCGGTGTTTCAGTTGCTGCGGCGGGGTTGCGGGTCGTGAAGCTTGCCTGGGCAACGATCGATTCGCGACCGATCGGCGCGGGCTGCGCCACCGTAGCAACGGCGGGCGGATCTGACGCCATGGGCACAGATGCGGCGACCGGTGCGGGTTTGCGAGCTGGGGGAGGCACCGTCATGCTAGCCATCACAACCGGGGCTGGTTGTGCGGGGAGGACAGGCGCGGGCTTAGACACAGCCAGAGTTGCGGCGGGAGCGGGGGACTGGGGGAGCGCGACGTCCTGCACGGGAGCAGGCGTGGGCCTGGGCGGAGGAGGAGGAGCAACTGCCGCAGCAACCTGAGTCGGTGCATGTACCGCAATGACTGCGGGGGCGACGGGTGGAACTTTGGCGACTACTAACGGCGCGGGAATGGGGGAGGGTGTGGGGGCCTGAACAGCAACGGGAGCAGCCGCAGCAACCGCTGCAGGAATTGGAAGTGCTTGCTGGACAGCAACCGCAGGAGGTGCGACGTCACGCGCGACCCCACTTGAAGCTGCAGCGAGAGGAGGTGCCGATGCGGGGGATATCGGCTGCATCGGCGCGCTGGCGACGACCACTGGCGAGGGAGCGGTAGGCGATGTCGGCGTGGGAACAGCGACCGCAACAACTGCAGAAGGCTTGACGGCAGTAGGCTTCACCTGAAGCGGCGCATTGAGGGAAGCGTTGAGAGCTTGCGTCAAATCTTTGCCATTGCGCCTCTGGCCATACTTCCCGGAGAGGCAGGCGCGCTCCCAGATCCAGGAGTTATCGAGAAACACCAGTTCGTCTTCGGTGCGGTATACCGCGAGCCCCGAGACGGACTGCCCGGAGGCGGTGCTGGCCCGGTACTCGATGCAGATGTCTTTGCCGGTGGCGAGGGCGCTCGAAACTTGCACCTCGGCGCTATCGCTGAGATTGTCGCGCGCGCGCAGCGCACGCTTCAGGGCTGTGGCAACTTCCTGATCGGTCACGTTTCGCCCGAAGGCCATGAGCACCGAGAGGAGGAGGAATACGGCGACAGTGGCTTTTTTCATGGTAAGGGAGAGTGTAGCGGCGGCGGCGCGATTCAGAGAGTTACAGAAGGCGCTTCAGGTGGCCGGGCCGGGAGGACGGGTAACCGACAGGTTCGCACGCTGTGGTTACGTGTACGGGTGGCCCGTGCATGTGTGCCAAAAGACCATCGCCACGCGGGCACGCGATTCGAATAATTGGCTACCGAACGATTAGCGTGTTGCCTGCGCCGTAACCGGTCGCGTCGCGCTGCGGAACCACCAGATCAATCCGCCCAACACCACCAGGCAGATCGAGATCAGCTGCGTACCTGTCATGAAGCCGCCGAAGACTGAGCCGCGGCCCGGATCGTCGCGAAGAAATTCCAGAAGGTAGCGAGCCACGCCGTAGAGGATGAGATAAGCGGCGAAGACCTGGCCATCGAAACGCTTTCGCGTGAAGAGCCAAGTGAGGAAGAAGAAGTTGGCGAGTTCGACTGCGGCTTCGAAGAGCTGCGTCGGTTCCAGCGCGTGTCCAAGCGGCGTGCCGACCAGTTCGTTGGCAATCGGATTCGTGAAGGTGACGCCCCACCACGCATTCGTTGGTTTGCCCCAGCAGCAACCGGCGGAGAAACACCCGATGCGGCCGATCGCGTGACCAATGGCGAGTCCTGGTGCAAACGCATCACACGTCGCGAGCGCGGGCAGATGATGTTTGCGGATATACCAGGCGGCTGCGGCGAGCGCCGCGACAAGTCCGCCAGAGAAGACGCCCCCAGCCTGCAGCGTGTTCACACTGAAAATATCGGCGGGATGCGCGGTGTAGTAGCTCCAGTCATTGATGACGTAGAGGACCTTGGCGCCCAGGATCCCGCACAGCACGACAAGGATGCCGAGGTTCCAGGCCTTCTCTCCGTCGATGCCTTGCTTTTCGGAGTTGCGAACGCTGATCCAGAGGCCAATCAGGACTCCCATCGAGACCAGAAAACCGTAGGTGGGTAGAAAGAAATGCCCTATATGAAAGAGTTGCGGATGCAAGTAGGCCCTCGCTTACGTATAGTTCGATGCAAATTTTGCGGACGGAGCTACCTGAGTGTAGCAGGGAAGAAGAAGCAGGAAAAACTGATAAGCCGACCCACTGTGCCGTGTGGCAGGCCGAGAATGAACCCGTCCTTGACGGTGGGAACCCGCCGCGACCCTTTAGGCATCTCCGCATGGCGGAGCATCGCACACCGGATCGTTTATTTACGAGTCGAGTCCCCGTTCATTCGGTGTTGGTTCAAAAATCGGTTACCACCATCACCAACGCCGTAGGTCGGCTTTCAACTTTGGATGCTAGGCAAAGTCGGGGAGATTCGCAAGATGCCTAGCGTAAAAAGATGGCATTTGAGTTGCCGGAGGGAATGGATGAAAGATTATTAAATAAAGTTGAAAAATGGGGCGCGATTTTGCATCGCTCGAAAAGTCTCAATCCACTAGCCGGCTTTGCGCGGTTCTGCGAGCACTTCGTCGAGCGCGTCGGCAAGTTTGTGCGCGCGCTGGCGGTAGGTGGAGGTCCCGCCTTCCTGCTTGCGGCGCAGCAGATGAAATTCGTCGGCAATATTGAGAGCGGCCAGCACGGCGAGGCGAACCGTGTCGATGGTGTTGGTCTGCTCGGCGACAGCGCGCATTTTCGAATCGACGTAATCGGCCAGCTTGATGATGTAGTCGGCGTCAGAGCCGCGCAGGTTGTAGGCCTGGTCGAAAATCTCCACGCGCACGCTGCCGTTGTTCGTGTCTTTCACCGGAGTTTGTCGGGTCGCCGTTGCCATGAGAACTTCCTCTCTCGATGCCGATATCTCGATGACGAGATTCGCTTGCGCGAAACAGCAGGCGTTAGCTGGCGGCCTGCTCTTCCCCGAGCGCTTCGATCTGATGCAGCATCTTTTCCACGCGCGCGCGGACTTCTTCGCGGTCCTTGCGTAACTGCACCAGCTCGCGGCGAAGCTGTTCCGACTGCTCTTCGCGCTCTTCCAGTTGCTGGCGCAGACGCTGCACGTCCCGCTCCGCGGTGGCTTTGCCCTCGCGCGCGGCCTTGTACAGTTCAATCGTGCGATAAACCTTGTCTTCCAGTGCCGGGAAATCGTCGGCGGGAACCTGACTTGCTACCTCTTCGACTGCTTTTAAAGACATAAGGCTTGATCCCTGAGAGATGTGAACTCTTAAGCCGAAGTATACCGCAGATAGCTGTGGAAGGCGCTCACCAGAGATGCAGGGCGCGTAACAAAAGTCCTAGGCTGAGCAGAGCGGGCGGCGGCGATTTTCGAGAGTGGCGTGTTTGCGATCGGCTGCTTGCGGCGCAGTTCGAGAAAGCCCTGCGAAAAAACATACAGGCCGATCAGAAACCCGAACCGCCGAAGATGAGCGCCAGCCACGCGAGTGCGACTGAGTTGTTTGCCCGGCCCGAGGAAAACAGCACGGCTACGGCCCAGCCGATGATCCATGCGATCGGAAGCAAGCTCGGCAGCTTCATGTTCGGTCAGGATTTGCTGCAGGATGCAATTTGCACAAACGGTGAGCGGCTTCATCGAGAGTTTCGTCGCGCTTGCAGAATGCGAAGCGCACCTGGCGCGCGCCATCGCGCGGATCGCGGTAGAAGCTGGAGCCGGGCACGGCGGCCACGCCGATTTCGCTGACCAGATACTTCGTGAAGGCAAGGTCGTCAGCGAAGCCAAAGGCGCTGATGTCGGTCATCACGTAGTAGGCGCCGCGCGGCAGGAAACAGCGGAAACCCGCTTCTTCGAGCGCGGGCACGAGTCGGTCGCGGCGCTTACGGTAGCCTTCGGCGAGATTGGTGTAGTAGGTGGGCGGAAGGCTGAGCGCGCTCACGCCCGCCTCCTGCAGCGGTGCCGGTGCGCCAACGGTGAGAAAGTCATGCACTTTGCGAATCGCGTCCGTCATCTTTGGTGGGGCGATGGTCCAACCCACGCGCCACCCCGTGACGCTGTAGGTCTTCGACATGCCATTGATAGTGATGGTGCGATCCGGCATGCCATCGAGGCTCGCCATCGAGATGTGCTGGGTTCCGTCGTAGAGAATGTGCTCGTAGATTTCGTCGGTGATGGCGAGCACATCGAATTCGACGCAGAGGTCGCGGATGAGTTCGAGTTCACCTCGCGTGAACACCTTGCCCGTCGGGTTGTTTGGCGTATTCACGATGATGGCCTTGGTGTGTTTGTGGAAGGCGGCGCGGAGTTCGTGCTCGTCGAAGGTCCACTCGCCTTCGGGAGTCTGGGGAGGACGGAGCTTCACGAAGCGCGGCTTTGCGCCGCTCAGAATCGAATCGGGGCCGTAGTTTTCGTAGTAGGGCTCGAAGATCACAACCTCGTCGCCAACGTTGCAGACTGCCAGGAGGGTCGAGATCATGGCCTCGGTCGAGCCGCAGCAGACCGTGACCTGGGTTTCGGGATCGACCGGAACGCCTTGCCAGGCGTGCATCTGGCGGGCGATCGCGCCGCGCATACTCTTCGCGCCCCAGGTGATGGCGTACTGGTTGACGTCGGCGGCGATGGCGTCCTGGGCGGCGCGCTTGATCTCGGCGGGCGCGGGAAAATCGGGGAAGCCCTGTGCGAGGTTTACCGCGTTGTGCAGCATGGCCTGCCGTGTCATCTCGCGGATGACGGACTCGGTGAAGTGCGAAACGCGGTCGCTGAGAAAGTGCTTGGGGTGGGCGGAAACTTCGGACATGGTTCGGTCAGGGTAGCACAGGGAATTTGGTGATTTGGTAACTGGGTAATTTGGAAATTTGAAGAACGATTCCACGATGGTCTGTGCGCTTCAAATTACACAATTGCCAAAATTTCCCAATTACCAAATGCTTCACTTGATATCGACGGCCTCTCCCGAGAACACCCAACCCTCGCGGCCATCGGCTAGACGAACCTTTGCGGCTCGATAGCCGTCGCGGGCTGTAGTTTCTAGCACCGTGGGGTGATCGCTCGGGCCGAGTTCGGCAATGAAGTTGGTGCCAGGGTAAGTCGGAGGCGGCGTGGAGGAGGTGTAAACGTGCACCGGGCCAGTGATCAGGATGGTGTGTGGCGCAGTGCGCTCGCAGCCGAGCGCAAGGCTCGCGGCGAGTAGCAGGGCGGTGAGCCGGAATGGGGGATGCGGCATCACGCGCAGCCCATGCTAGCAGCAATGAAGGGCAGCGGCTAAAAAAACTGTGGGCACCGCAGCCGCAGCCTGGAAGGATACAGTGCGAAGGATGAATTGCAGATTGTCTGCAGTTACGACCTTAATGCCCCGCCCAGGCTTTCGAGCGACTGGATCATCTGCGCCGACCACAGGGCGACTTCTTCCTCGCGTAGCGTGCGTTCGTTGGATTGGAAGAGCGTGCGTAGGAGGATCGAATACTTTCCTGCCGGCACGTTGCCGCCGCGGAAAATCTCAACCGGCTCGAAGCTGCGTAGCTCGGCAATCTTCAGATGACTGAGCGCCTGCTCTAGGTTCTCGAACGAAACCGAGTCTGCGAAGGTGAACGAGAAATCGCGCTCAACCGCCGGATAGCGCGGCAGGGCGCGGTAGTGAGGCTCGTGCAGGCCGAGTGGATACAGCGCTTCGAGATCGAATTCCGCCAGCCAGATTTCCTGCTTCAGCTTGCGAGCGGCGGCGACGTCGGGATGCAACTGGCCAAACTGGCCGACCAGCGTGCCATTGAGCACCACGCGTGCAGAGCGTCCGGGATGATAGTAGGCAGGGACCTGCCCGTCATAAACTGCGGCTGAGAACTCGAACGCGCGAACTACGTTCTCCACATCGCCCTTCAAGTCGAAGAACGTCAGCGCCCGCGACTCCTGCGGACGATTGATATCGTGAGCCAGCGCTTCACCGGTCGCGGCGAAACAGAGTCGCCGCGGCTCGGCGGATTTGTCGGCGGTGTTGGGCACGCTGCTTTCGTACACGTGGCCAGACTCGAACAGCCACACGTTGCTGGTGCCGCGATTCAGATTCCAGGCGAGCATGTTGAGCATGCCCGGAACCAGCGACGTGCGCATCATGGAGGCTTCGGCGCTCAGTGGATTCGCGAGTTCGAGCGCGGGCGCGGAAGAAAACTGTTGCGCATCCTGCTTCGAAATGAAAGTCAGCGAGACGGCTTCGTCATAGCCCAGCGCGAGCAGGGAAGCGCGAACTTTGGCGTCTTTTGCCGCGTCGGGCAACTCGACCACGCCTCCGGTGAAGCTCGGCAGAGTGTTGGGAAACTTGTCGTAGCCATAGACGCGAGCGATCTCTTCAATCACGTCGATCTCGCGCTCCACGTCCAGACGCCACGATGGAATGGTCAGCGTGAACTCGGCTCCGTCTTCGCGCTCGGCAGAATATTCAAAACCTAAACGGGTGAGAATGCCGAGCATTTCGGATGTGCTCACTTGGTCGCCGAGGATGCGATGAACTTCCGGAATCTGCAGCGCGATAGGGGCGAGGTCGCGGCGGCCGACCACCACGTCGAGGATATCGCCGACAAGTTGGCCTCCGCCTGAAGCCAGGATCCGTTCGGCTACCCGATCAGTCGAAAGCACGGTCGATTCGAAATCTGCGCCACGCTCGAAGCGGTGGGAAGCGTCGGTATGCAGGCCGTGCCGCTTCGACATCTTGCGAATTACGCCCGGATCCCACCATGCCGACTCGATCAGGATGTTGGTGGTCTTCTCGGTGATCATGGTGTCGTAGCCGCCCATCACGCCGGCGAGACCCACGGGTTTCTTGGCGTCGGCGACTACGAGGTCTTCAGTCGTGAGCTTGCGCTCGACGCCATCAAGCGTCTTCAGCGTTTCTCCGGCGCGGGCAAAGCGGATGATCAGACGGCGGCCTTCTAGCAAGTCGAGATCAAAGACGTGCGTGGGCTTGCCGATCTCCCAGAGCACGTAGTTGGTGGCGTCCACGGCATTCGAGATCGGCCGCTGATCGAGCAGCGCGAGCCGGTTCGCGATGTTTGCGGGTGAGGGCTTTATCTTCACATGCTGTAGCACGCGCGCTGTGAAGCGCGGGCAGTAGCGGCTATCTTCGATGGTGATGGTGACGCCCGCGATGCCTGAGTGCTCTGCAAGCCTCGGCGTGATGGGTTTCAGAGGCACATTGTAGAAAGCGGCCGCCTCGCGCGCGACGCCGTAGTGATTCATCGCGTCGGGGCGGTTGGTGCCAATCTCCATTTCGAAGACGGTGTCGGCCCCGGAACCGGAGATGCCTTCGACGGCCATGCCAATGGAGGTCAGATCGTGCGCGAGGGTGGCGTTATCGACCTTGAGGTCGACGAAGTCGCGCAGCCATGTGGGAGAAAGTTTCATGAAAAACCAGCTCTTAGCTTTTAGCTTGCATCCCGATACCAACGAATTTGTATGACGCGAGCCGTCATGGCTCGTCTGCGAGTGGCGTCCTCACGTTTTCTTTGAACCTTGCGTCGCCGGCGCCTTGTTTTGGCAAGACTCGCGCGCCAACGTCAAACTCAGGATTCCATTTGGGCCGCCACGAACTTCATCTGCATCATGGTCGTCTTGCCCATCATCTTCCCAGAAGCAAACAGGACAAACCTCGAAGCCTCCACGCCACTGCAGCGTTTTGTAATGACAGCACGGACAACGAAAAAGACTTTGCGTCGTGCCAAGCCTCTTCGACGTTCTTGCAGGTGTCCACTCTCTTCGCGCTCCCGCGTTTCGATTGCCTCATTCGAATTGATGGAGAAATCTGACATCGCCCTGAAAGAACAGCTGAATATCATCCACGCCGTACTTCAGGATCGCGATGCGGTCCGCGCCCATGCCGAAGGCGAAGCCTGAAACTTTCTTCAGGTCGTAGCCGTTGTGTTCGACGAACTTGAACACGTTCGGGTCGACCATGCCGCAGCCGAGAATTTCGATCCAGCCCGTGGCCTTGCACGGACGGCACGGCTCGCTGCCGCGCTTGCCGCTGCCGCCGCAGATGAAACAGCTCACCATCATCTCGGCACTCGGCTCGGTGAAGGGAAAGAACGATGGCCGGAACTGCGTCTTCACGCTCGAGCCGAACAACGCCTTCATAGCGTGATCGAGCGTGCCCTTGAGATCGCCGAAGGTGATGTTGGTGTCGACCGCGAGGCCTTCGATCTGGTGGAACATGGGCGAATGGCTCGCATCGGGCGGATCGTTGCGGTAGACCTTGCCCGGAATCACGATGCGTAGCGGCGGCTTCAGCCGCTCCATGGTGCGAATCTGCACGGGCGACGTGTGCGTTCGCAGCAACAGTCGCTCACGCAGTGGCTTCGCGTCTTGGGCGGCGAGGAAAAGCGTGTCCTGCATGTCGCGCGCCGGGTGATTCGGCGGAAAGTTCAGCGACTCGAAGTTGTAATAGTCGGTCTCGATCTCGGGGCCTTCGGAAACCGAGTAGCCGAGGTTGCGGAAGACCGAGACGATCTCGTTCATCGTGCGGATGACCGGGTGCTCAGCGCCCAGCGGGCGGCGGATGCCGGGGAGGGTGATGTCGACGCGCTCGGCGGCGACCTTGGTTGAAGATGCTCCGCCCTGTGCGCGCTGCTGTACGGCTTCGACTGCCGCTTCGATTTTTTGTTTGAGTTCGTTCACGAGCTGGCCGACTTCGCGCTTGGCTTCTTTGGGTGCAGCTTTCAGCCAGAGATCGTTGATTTGTGTCGTGATGCCGTCCTTACGAGCGAGCCAGCGATCGCGGAAGAGCTTCCACTCGTTCTCGTTGTTGACGGATGTCGACTCGGATTCGAGCGCGGACAGGAGGTCGTGCGCGGCGCTGTCGAGTGCGGCGGGAGAGAAGTCCGTCAGTGGGGGAACCGTATACATGGCCTAGTTCTTCGCACTGCGCGCGAAAAGCAGTCCTTCGCTTCGCTCAGGATGACAAACTCTAAAGAAATTGGTAAGTGGTAGGAAATGGGACGAGCATTTGGGGCTCGCCCCATTTCGACGGGAGCTAAGAGCCAGCAGCTAAAGAGCCAAAGGCTAGAAGCCAGGAGCCAGCAGCTAGAAGCGCTCTTCCTATGCCGCTTGCAGCGCCGTCTTCGCCTGCTCCGCAAGGTTTTTAAACCCTGCCGGATCCTTCACGGCAATGTCGGCGAGCATTTTACGATCGAGCTCTACGCCAGCTTTCTTCAGGCCATTGATGAACTTGTTGTAGCTCAGGCCATTCAGCTTGGCGGCGGCGCCGATGCGGACAATCCAGAGCGAGCGGTACTGGCGCTTGCGCTGCTTGCGGCCGGAGTAGGCGAACTTCAGTCCGCGTTCGACCGCTTCTTTGGCCGAGCGGTAGAGTTTTGATTTTGTGAGGAAATATCCGCTGGCGCGGTCTAAGATCTTTTTCCGCTTGGCGCGGCGCTTCGTTCCACGTTTTACGCGAGGCATTCGATTCTCCTTTTTTATTTCGTCTTAATGGCGGCTGGAGGTAAGGATCGTCGTTGACGATATGACCTCTTCACACGCCGGGTCTCAGTCCGTCGAGACCAGTGGACCTGCTGACGGCCTCAGTCCAAGTTTAATGCTGTCGTTAAGCGGACAAGAGTGTCCGGTCCACAAACAGGCTATCAGTCGTACGGAATCATCCGTTTGACTTTGGGGGTGTCAGCATCGCTGACCAGAACGGGTTCGCCGAGCTTGCCTTTGCGCTTCTTGCTCTTTGAAGTCAAGATGTGGCGCAAATGCGAGTGACGGCGCTTTACCTTTCCGGTCGCGGTCTTCTTGAAGCGCTTGGCAGCGCCTTTGTGAGTTTTTAGTTTGGGCATAAGTCTTTCTCGGCGAATTCTGCTGCTTACTGACTGCCAATGACTGATTCGAAAGCAATCAGCACTCGGCCGTCAGCACTCAGCCCCATGAGCTCTGATTCGCTGTACAAATCTTCAGGGGCTGAATGCTGGGTGCTGATTGCTGAAAGCTGCTTCCTACGCCTGTTTCGCCTGTGTGGGCGGGGGAGCGGCGGCGGGTTGAGCTTTTTCTTTTTTCTCTCCCTCCGCTTTCTTTGCGGGAGGCTTCTCGCCCTCAACTTTCTTCGGCGCCAGGATGGCGTGCAGCGTGTTGCCTTCCTGCCGGGGGCGGAACTCCACGATGCTCTTGCCCTCGACGTCTTTGATCAGTCGTTCCAGGATCTGACGTCCGAGATTCGTGCGGGTCATTTCGCGTCCGCGGAAGAAGATGGTGGCTTTCACCTTGTCGCCTTCTTCGAGGAAGCGCAGCACGTGATTCTTTTTGGTGTCGTAATCGTGGTCGTCCACATTGATGCGGAACTTGACCTCTTTGACCACGATCTGCTTCTGATGCTTTTTGGCCTCGCGCTCTTTCTTCTCCTGCTGGTAGAGAAACTTCCCGTAGTCCATGATGCGGCAGACGGGCGGTTGCGCGGTAGGCGAAATCTCAACCAGGTCCAGATTTTTCTCGCGGGCCATTTTGAGCGCCTCGAAGGGGGGCAGGATTCCGATCTGTGCGCCCTCGTCATCGATCACGCGAATTTCGCGTGCGCGGATGCGCTCATTTGTGCGGATAAAACGTTTATCGATACGATCCTCCGTGCAGTTACGGCAGAAACTGGCTCAAAAAGTATAGCATGGGGCCCCGGGTTCCCAGCCGTGGGCCCCACGCATGCTCGCTGCCCGAAGCCTTCCCCTGGGTCCCGAGCAGCGAATCCCGCAGCGAACTCTCACAACTTGTCGTCGACACGCTTGCAAGTCAGCGGGACTACATGCCGGTTTCGTCGGCGCTTGGGCCGTAGATGGCCGGGACCGCGATGTTATTCAGCCGCAGATACACGCCCAGCTGCGCGCGGTGATGGATGATGTGGTTCATCACAAACGAGCGCAGGCACACGCCTCGCGGCATGGTGAAGAGGACTTTGCCGGTTTGCAGCAATGACCAGGGAACCGCGAAATCGGCGTCACTCGCTGCGGCGAGCGCTGCGCGCGCCTCTTTCACTCCCTTATCGAACGTGTCGAGCACTTCTTTCGTGGACTTCGGTAGCGGCGGTGGTACGTACTTGCCATCCGGCGAGAAATCGAAGGTGGTCTGTTTGAGGGTGGTCGTCGCCCAGTCTGGAAGGGTGGCGATATGATGTGCGAGCCAACCCATGCTGCCGGATTTGTCATGTGGTTTCCAGGAAAACTTCGCTTCCGGGACGCGCTCCAGCGTCTTCCGGGTCGCGGCCATTTCCTGATCGAATTCGGGGAGAAGAGCATCTTTCAAAGCCATTGAGTTATCCCTCCGTAGAATTTGTTGAGATCGGGGCCGAATCAGGGCTGCGTGTGCAAGACCGCCTCATGCAGCCCGAGTAATATAGGCGAAGAAACGGCGAAAGTCAAGGGTTCTCATCAATTTGTTTAGAGGACTTGCTGACCAGTTCCGCGAACGGCTCAGCACTCAGGTTCCACGATCCTTCGAATGGATTGTCGAGGTCGGTCAGCACGAAGTGCGCGAAGAACAGCAGCAGGGTGGTGATGGCGATGGCGAGCGTCACGAGGAGGGGGCTTCGGAAGGGAAAAAACAGCAGCAGTGCGAGCATGATGATGGCTGTGAGGTTCACGAACAGCAGCCGCGTGCGCGGCATGCGCTTCCACGCTGAGCGCCAGCCTTTCGTCGCGGCGCGCGTTGCGGGGAGCCATGATGCCCGACTAATCTACTGGAAACGCTGCCGGGCAACCACTACCATCCGTCTCCCATCCGAGGTACCATAACCCGCTCGCGCGGGAGGAACGATGCTTGCTATCTCGCTTGCCGCTCTGCTACTGATCGGTACTCCCCCACCAGCGAACTCAGCTCCGGAAAATCCCAACCAAGATCAGGTGAGCGCAAAGGATTCCGCTCAGTCGAATTCGGCGAAATCGCCTATGCCGACGAAAGACGTTCCGCCCGACCCGGATCCTGCGGTGATGAGCGAGCCGCCGAAGAGTAGCCAGGGAATGCTATTGAACGGCAACAAAGGCATGATGTCGGATCCGGCGGTTCAGAAGAAGATTGCCGAGATACGAGCGCGCAGCGAGGTCCACCGCCAGGCGGCGATTCGCATCAACGAAATGGCGGCCAACATTCATTCCGAAAAAGACGCGCGCGCTCTGGTCGACGCCATCGCCGAGGAACTCACCAGCCATGAACACCTGCTGTGGGCGGCGCTTAGTTACCGTCGCCGGGTTGCACACGCGGAGTTCGCAGCCGTGTCGAACCCTGCAAATCTAATTCCCGACCAGCGAATCGCTGATATCTGGAATGAGTATGTGCGCGAGATCGACGCGCCCGCAGAGTGGTTGGTGACGCAAGAGGAGGTGGTCCGGCTGCGCAGCGGACGTTATCGGATGAGCAAGGTGATGTGGCCGCGGGAGCACGGGCAGTCGATCTGGACCATGCCGAACGTACATGCGGTCGGAGAGGATGGAACGCTTGCCGCCGCGGGCCGGCCGCTGGAAATGCTTGATGTGCTGAACCACCTGTACAACAACTATTCAGAAGTTTTGTTTGCACGGGAGCGGTTGCAGAAAGGGACGGACACCCCAGCGTTGGCATCGCAGCCTGTCTCGGCGGGATCCGCGAGGCTGGTCGTTCGCTCGAGTTTCATCGCCGATATTGCCGCCGACCCCATTCACCCTGCCGAAGCGCGCTACCAGCAAGAGCATGGGGAGACCGCTTACCGCCAGCTACTGCAACGGCTCTTCGATGAGTTGTTCCCGGCCCAGTGAACGCGCACAGCATGCTCACGCCCATCACGAACCGCTCGGTGGTTGTTACCGGTGCGAGCAAGGGAATCGGCAAGGGAGTCGCCCGTGCGTTCGCGGCCCGTGGCGCCCGCGTGACGCTGACCGCACGCACTGCCGCCGAAGTGGAAGCGACCGCCGGGGAACTTCGATCGGCCGGCAAGCACGCGATCGGCGTTTCTGCCGACGCATGCTCAGCCCCGGACATGGAACGGGTTGCGCAACGTGCGGTCGAGAAGCACGGTGGGATCGATATCTTGTGCGTGAACGCCGGCATCTTTCCTTCGGCGCGAATTGAAGACATGAGCCCGGAAGACTGGGACGAGGTACACGACATCAATCTTAAAGGCACGTTCCTGACGGTTCGAGCCTGCCTGCCCGCGCTGAAGTTGAGCCCCCACGGGCGAATCATTGTGACGTCGTCGATCACCGGCCCGATTACGGGTCTTCCGGGCTGGTCGCATTACGCTGCGAGCAAGGCCGGGCAGTTGGGTTTTGTGCGCACAGCCGCTCTTGAGCTGGCACGTTACGGCATCACAGTGAATGCCATTCTGCCGGGCAACATTCGCACCGAAGGTCTGGAGGCGCTTGGCGACCAATACATCGCGAAGATGATTGAGGCCGTGCCATTGCGCAGGTTGGGCTCGGTTGAGGACATTGCACACGCGGCGATTTTCCTGGCCAGCGACGAGGCGGCCTTCATCACAGGACAGACGCTGGTGGTCGACGGCGGTCAGGTGTTACCCGAGTCACTATCCGCCGTCGAGTAAAAGCGTGTGAAATAAGGGGACATGACCCGGGACCCGCTCGCGGAGACACTTCAGACCATCCAGGAAGACTCGAAGGGAGCCGTCACGGCTCCGCCATCGGCCCAGCCTCCCGCCGACTTCACCGGGATGCGCGTGACTGAGCGGCAAGGTTATGCGGCGGGCATTCCTGCTGTGCTGCGTTCGTTTCAGCATTTGCAAACGCATGACGCCTTGCTGCGTGGCATGGCGGCGCTACGTGTGCTCAACCAGACGGGCGGTATCGACTGCATGAGCTGCGCGTGGCCTGAGCCTGACGGCGGCCGCCGCATCGCCGAGTTCTGCGAGAATGGCGCCAAAGCGGTCGCGTGGGAGACCGACACGCACAAGGTGGACCCGGAGTTCTTCGCGCAACATTCGGTGGCCGAACTCTCGCGGCAATCCGACTACTGGCTCGGCAAGCAAGGGCGCATCACGCATCCGGTGGTGCTGCGAGAGGGTAGGACGCATTACGAAGAAATATCGTGGGACGATGCATTCGGTTTGCTGGCCCGCGAACTGAATGCGCTGGGTAGCCCCGACGAGGCTATCTTTTACACCTCGGGCCGCACCAGCAACGAGGCCGCGTTTCTTTACCAGCTCTTCGTGCGCATGTTTGGCACGAACAATCTGCCCGACTGCTCGAACATGTGTCATGAAAGTTCGCGCGCGGCACTGAGCGAGGCCATTGGCATCGGCAAGGGAACGGTCACACTGGATGACTTTCACCACGCCAAGGTGATTCTGATTCTCGGCCAGAACCCCGGTACGAATCATCCGCGAATGTTGACCACGCTGGCGGAGGCCAAGCAGCGCGGCGCGAAGATCGTCACCATGAACCCGTTGATCGAGCCGGGGCTGGTGCGCTTTAAAGATCCGCAGACCGTTTCGGGCGTGATCGGTTCGGGACAGGCTCTCACCGACCTGTTCCTGCAGGTCCGCATCAACGGCGACGGCGCCTTGCTTAAGGGCATCATGAAAGAGATGCTTGCGATTGAAGGAGCGCGACCGGGAACGGTCGTGAACGCTAACTTCATCGCCGAGAAGACCCAAGGCTGGGAGGCATTTGTTGCCGATCTTTGCGCGGAAAGTTTCGACAAGCTGGTGGCGCAATCGGGAATTCCGCGCGCGCAGATGCAGCAGGTGGCAGCGTTATTAGCGGGTTCTGACCGCATCATCGCCTGCTGGGCGATGGGGCTCACGCAGCATAAAAATGCGGTCGGCACGATCCAGGAGATCGTGAACCTGCTGCTGATGCGTGGCAGCATTGGAAAGGAGGGCGCGGGCGTTTGCCCGGTGCGCGGACACTCCAACGTGCAGGGGGACCGCACGATGGGAGTCTGGGAGCAGCCAAGCGAGCGCTTCCTGAACCAGTTGCAGGCTGTATTTCATTTCGAGCCGCCGCGGCATCATGGGTTCGATACGGTGGCTTCGATTAAAGTAATGCACGAAGGCCGGGCCCATGTGTTCTTCGCGATGGGCGGGAATTTTCTCTCGGCCACTCCAGACACCGAATTCACCGCCGAAGCACTGCGTCGCACACGGCTCACCGCGCACGTGAGCACCAAGCTCAACCGCTCGCACCTGATCACGGGCCGCAGGGCGCTGATCCTGCCTTGCCTCGGCCGCACGGAAAGCGACGTGCAAATCGATGGCGAGCAATTTGTAAGTACCGAGAATTCGATGGGAGTGGTGGAGATGTCGCGCGGGCGGCTCAGTGCGGCGTCGGAACATTTGCGTTCCGAACCTGCAATTATCGCGGGCCTCGCGCGGGCTACGCTGGGCGCGAAGAGCACGGTCGATTGGGCTGCACTGGTCTCGAACTACGATCAGGTTCGCGATCTTATCGCTGCGTGCATTCCAGGGTGCGAGGACTACAACCAGAAGGTGCGCCGGCCCGGTGGCTTCTATCTTCCCAACTTGCCGCGGGGGGGTAAGTTCGATCGAGTGCCGGGCGGCAAGGCAAAGTTCACCGTGCATGCATTGCCCGACCACGGACTCGCATCCGGCGAATTGGTCATGATGACGATTCGCAGCCACGACCAGTTCAACACCACGATTTACGGTCTCGACGATCGTTACCGCGGAGTGTTCTCCGAACGGCGCGTGGTGCTCATGAATCATGACGATATGCGCGAACGTGGCTTGTCGCAGGGTGAGGCGGTGGATCTGGTCGGCAGGTGGGAGGGAAAAACTCGCGTGGCCGAAAAGTTTTTGGTCGTGCCGTACCAGATTCCGAAGTCGAATTGCGCGACGTATTTCCCCGAAGCCAATGTGCTGGTTCCGGTGACCAGCGTAGCCGAGAAGAGCAATACGCCTACTTATAAATACGTTGTGATTACGGTGCGAAAGCGAGCTCGGACGTAAGCGAAGGCATCGAGGACGCGGCTCTGGGCAAAGCTTCCGCCACATCGCCACACAGCTTTCCGTCCTGCGTGTGCGTGACGTGGGCGCTCACCCACCGGTTCGGTTCCATGCGATCGGGCAACTGCAAGCTCAGGTAGTGATCGGTAAGGGCTTCCGTGAAGTCTTCTTGTGAGTTGTCGTGGCTCAGCGTGATGGCCTGCACCCTTCGTCCAACGAATGACTCCATGAAGCGCTGCTTCTTGACTGCAGCGAGTTCGCGGAGAACCCGGTTGCGGTCGCGCGCGACCTTCACCGCAACTTGCTTGGCCATCGCAGCCGCTGGAGTCCCTGGGCGTGCTGAGTAGGTGAAGACGTGCAGGTAAGTGAAGGGCAGTTCCTCGATCATGCGCCGCGTTTCTTCGAACTCGGAATCGGTCTCGCCGGGGAACCCGACCATTACGTCCGCTCCGATTGCCCCATCGGGCATCGCCGTGCGGATCTTCTCGATCTTCTCGCGATAGTGCCACGGGCGGTATTTGCGATGCATACGACGCAGGACGGCGTCACTTCCTGACTGCATGGGAACATGCGCGTGCTTTGCGATGCGCGGCGAACCGGCCACCATCTCGATTAGTTCATCACTCCAGTCCATGGGCTCGACCGAGCTGATGCGGAGCTTCTCGAGTGAAGTTCTTTCGAGAATGGCGCGGACCAGGGTTTCAAAGCGCGGTGGTTGGTCGAACTGAGAGCTGACAGCTGAGGGCTGATAGCTCGTTTCAAGATCTCGTCCCCAGCGCCCGAGATTAATGCCCGAGATCACCACTTCGCGGAAGCCGGCGCGCACCAGCGTTTCAACTTCGCCCAGGATTCTGCCAAGAGGCAAAGAGCGGCTCTGCCCGCGTACGAACGGAATCACGCAGAACGAGCAGCGATTGTCGCAGCCGTCCTGCACTTTGAGGTTGGGCCGGGTGCGTTGGTTGGCAGCGTCGAACACGGGAGCCGCGAGCAGTTCGGTGTGGGCGAAGATGTCGGAGACGAAAATCGGTCGTTGGTCGCTGGCCGTTGGTCGTTTGCTCTTAAGTAAGGTATCGAGCGCAACGAAGCTATTGCCCCTAGAAAGCGGATCTCGCTGCAGACCCGGCGCGAAAGCCTCGGGTAGCACCAATTCCACCAACTGGTGCTTGTGAGAGTTGCCCACGACCTGCGCCACTCCTGGGAGCGCCGCCAGTTCTTCCGGGGCGCGCTGGGCATAACAACCCGTCACCACAATCTTCGCCCCAGGATTTTCGCGGTGTACGCGTCGGACCGCGGCCCGGGCGTCCTGATCGGCTGAGGCCGTCACGGTGCAGGTATTGAGGACGACGATCTCGGCCTGGGATGGCTCCGCGGCGTGGTCCAGCCCTCGTTCCTCGAACTGGCGCTCGAGGGCGGCGCCGTCGGCCTGGGTGGCCCGGCAACCAAAATTCTGTACGTAGAAACTCGCCACAGCACTATAGTAGCAACGTTCGGCAGCATCATGGGCCCTGCCGCTCACCTATGCCCGGGCGTGTTCTGCTGGTTGACGATGATCCTTCGGTGCTGTCGAGTTTGAAGGCCGTGCTCGAGTTGAATCACTTCGCTGTCGAGACTGCGGTCTCCGTGGCAGAAGCTCAGCGCAAGCTGGCAGCCGGCACCTTCGAACTGGTCGTGACCGATGTTCACATGGAGCGAGAAGGCAGCGGCTTCGAAGTGATCCGCAGCGCATCGCGACTGCCGCGCCGTCCCGCGACGGCAGTGTTGACTGCTTACTTCCCGCAGGATGAAAAGTGGAAGAGCGAGCCGGTCGACGCAGTGTTGGTAAAGCCCATCGGGACGCGGGATCTGGTGAAGCAGCTAGAGAATCTGCTGGTACGCCATCAGACACGACAAAAGTCTCGGCGCCCGGACGATCCTGATCCCGGGCCGTGATCTGATCGCGTCTTCAATAATTTGTGGTGCGAATCGCCTTCGCTGAAGCGTTCAGGCCGTGGCTGCCGGACGCTTCTGCATGAAGCACTCGCGGCAAAACACGGGCCGGCCCTGGGTCGGCTTGAAGGGAACGGTGGTCTCCTTGCCGCACTGGGAGCAGGTGGTGCGGGTCTCCGTCTTGGTAAAGGAAGAGCCGCTGGCAGCGGCCGCGGTGGGTGCGCCGAGAACCGCGATGCGCTTCGCCTTACAGTTCTTGCAGCGCTTGGGTTCGTTCTTGAATTGTTTGTCGTGGAAGAACAGCTGCTCGCCAGCTGTAAAGATGAAATCACTCCCGCAGTCGATACACTTGAGGATCTTGTCTTGGAATTCCATGCCCCTTCACCCCTGTTCTCTGCTTGCTTGACCCTGTCGTGACAAAGCGAAACGCTTCCACGCGCAGGCGCGCACAGAGTAGCTACCCACCCCCCCTCTCCAATTGGACTGCCCCAGGATTCGGCCCCGCCTGCAGACCACAGGCGCCTTGCTTGCCGGCGTGACGACTCCTTTTGAAGTACCGGCGGACTTCGTGGTCCCTCGGAAAAGCCGAGGTAAAAAACAAAAAAGGCCGCCGCCGGGGAAGGCGGCGGCCCTGTGGTGATTAGTCCTGCTCCTTACGAGCCTTCTTCCGGCTGCGCTTGCGCGCGAGCGCTTCCTTCACACGTTTCTTTTCGCCGGGCTTCAGGTAGTAGGAGTGCCGCTTGACCTCCTTGATGATGTCTTCCTGTTGCACCTTGCGCTTGAAACGACGTAATGCGTTTTCGAGGGACTCACCCTCTTGAATGCGAACTTCTGCCAAACGAACCACACCCCCAAACTCGTCCCGAATGGACCGATGTAGTTATTGCAAGGTTCGCGGGGCAAGTCAAGAGAGATGTAGGAGTTTCACTTCAGAAATACCCTGAGCTTTCTCATTCTGCTCAAAACGATGTCCGTGCACTGAACTGGAATTGCCGCGGAGCAAACGCGTTTGTGGCCTTGGTGAAGTTCGAATTCCGTTGAAAGTATGCGGGGAAGTGGCTGATTCCAAGTGTCTTGCTGAGTTGCGTAAATTGCCCTGCCATATTCTGGAAGCCGTCATCCGTAATGGTTACAGGCTGGTTATCGCGATTGAACAGATTAAAGCTTTCGGCAGTCAAGTCGAGCTGGATGCGCGCTCGCAGGAGTAGCCGCCGCGTAACCCGCAGATAGGTGGTGGCGTAGTCCGGACCCTGAAAAGCGTTGCGGCTGTATCCGGGTAACCGGTCGTTGGTCGAGTTATCGTCCTGGTTCGGATCACCCGAGACGCGCGCGTCGAGCGGGCGGCCGCTGCCATAGGTCATGACGCCGGCCAGCTCCCAATCGTCGAACAATTTTCCGAGAAAATCGTACTCGCGTCCGAACGGGCGTGGCCCTGCGATCCATGAAAACGCGACGCGATTGCGCTGATCGGTGACGCTGGGCCCGCGTTCCGAGGCCGTCGATTAGAGGGGTAGATAGCCGGCGTCGCGACATACGAATCCCATCTGCAGGCAGAGTGTCTCGGAGGGACTCAAAGGGTTGGGAAACCGACTTCACTTATAGCAAGGAACGAATGGCGTGGATGTGACCGCGGACACACGAGGCTGATCAGCAGCGGGCGAGCGACCGCGTACAATGCTCGG
>Ga0306921_10002005_pt1 | contig 20222 bp, 15 predicted proteins | sample sta12Cox44000080_FD_203760 | JGI IMG/M metagenome (GOLD analysis project Ga0306921, IMG submission 203760) | Lab enrichment of tropical soil microbial communities from Luquillo Experimental Forest, Puerto Rico - statoxic.12C.oxic.44.000.080 (v2)... | ecosystem: Environmental > Terrestrial >... | reverse complement strand
GGAGAAAATCAGCTGAGCGCGAGGTGAAGTGCTACACGGGCTCGCCGGCTCGGCGCCCGGGCCGGAGGTATCCTCGAGGAGCGCCTCGCCAGGAGCGAGATCGCATTCGTGTTTCATGGGGCTCCTTTCGCGCTGCCCTGCCGCGTGGACAGCAGATGCGCTACCGGTTTGGCGACTGCGGTGATGGCCGAACGACAAGAAGCGGTCGTGGAGCGGCCGACGGTCCCGAACGGGCAGTCAGGCACGCGTGCTGCGCCATTTCATGACCGAGTTGCCGCGGTGGTAGAATCCGGCTTCCATGTTCTGCACCTCCTGTGGCGCATCGGTTTCCGAGACGGCGCGGTTTTGCGCGAAGTGCGGCAGCCGCGTGGAGGGGGAAAGCGATCCGAACGCCACGGTGCTCGGTGATTTGCCGGGTGATGCAAATCTGGAGACCCTTGCGCCGGATCTGCCGCCGGCGCGGCAATCCACGCCTCGCCCGGTGAGCCCGCCTTCGCGGCCACGCGTTGCTTCCGCGAGCAGCAACCCGATGTTGGTTACCTCCGATCCGATCAGTGGAGGACGATTTGCGCCCGGAGCCATCGTTGCGGAGCGGTACCGCATCGTGGCTCTGCTGGGGCGCGGCGGGATGGGCGAAGTCTACCGCGCCGAAGACTTGAAGTTGAGCCAGGTGCTGGCGATCAAGTTTCTGCCGGAGGCGCTTTCGAGGGACGAGACCGCTCTGGCGAGATTTCACGCGGAAGTGCGTTTCGCGCGGCAGGTGTCGCATCCGAACGTGTGTCGCGTGTTTGATATCGGCGGCGAGAATGGCGTTCCGTTCCTGACCATGGAGTATGTGGACGGGGAGGACTTGTCGTCGCTGGTGCGAAGGATTGGAAGATTGCCGCAAGACAAGGCGGCAGAAGTGTCGCGACAGATCTGTGCGGGGCTCGCGGCGGCACACGAGCGCGGCGTGATCCACCGGGATTTGAAACCCTCGAACGTGATGCTGGACGGTGCGGGAAAGGCGCGCATCACGGACTTCGGGCTCGCGGGAATTGCGGCGAACATGAAGGGCGCAGAAATTCGCGCCGGAACTCCCGCGTACATGGCGCCCGAGCAACTGGCGGGCCGAGAGGTGAGCACGAAAAGCGACATCTATGCGCTGGGACTGGTGATGTACGAGGTTCTGACCGGGAAACGCGCGTTCGAAGCGGCGACGATGGCAGAGCTGATCAAGGCGCGGGAAGACGGAAAACTAACCGAGCCGTCGACGCTGGTGAAGGACCTCGATCCGGTGATGGAACGCGTGATTCTGCGATGTCTCGACCTGGATCCGGCGAAGCGTCCGGCGACGGCGCTCCAGGTGGCGGCGGCGTTGCCGGGTGGAGATCCGCTGGCGGCCGCCCTGGCGGCGGGAGAAACGCCCTCGCCGGAAATGGTGGCGGCGTCGGGTGAGACCGAGGGATTGCGTCCGGCGTGGGCCATCGGCTTGCTGGCGCTGCTGGCGTCCGGGCTGATTTCGTTTTTGTTTCTGGCGGACCGCTTCAAGTTGAACAATCTGGTGGCCATGGAAGAATCACCGGAAGTGCTCGGCGCGCGGGTACGCGGCATTCTCGGCGATTTGGGCTACCCGCAGGCGCCGGAAGATTCGGCATACGGATTCGGGGTGGACAACGATTATCTGCGGTATCTCGGAAACCATGATAAGGGACCGAATCGCTGGAAGAACCTGACGGATGACCGGCCGGCCTCGATGGTGTTTTGGTACCGGCAAAGTCCGCGCGAGTTGTTGCCTGAGGGTTTTTACGGGAGTGGGGGAGCAGGCGAGGTCACGCCGGACGACCCCCGCGCCAATGTCACCGGAATGATTTTCGTGATCATGGATTTGGACGGGAGGCTGCTGCATTTCGAAGCCATCCCACCGCAGCAGGAGCCCCCGGCCAGCAGTAATGCAGTGGCGAACTGGGCGGCGCTGTTTTCGGCGGCGGGATTGACGCCTGGCAATTATCAGCAAGCCGCGCCGGAATGGACACCGCCGCTGTGGGGAGATACGCGCGTGGCTTGGACGGGACCGACGCCGGGACATGCGGAGATTCCGGAGCGTCTGGAGGCGGCGTCGTATCGAGGCAAGCCGGTGTATTTTGATGTGGTGTACCCGTGGTCGCGCGCGGAGCGGCAACAGCCGGAGAGTGCGACGCTGCACCAGAAACTGGCCATCGCGACCCTGCTGGGATTGTTTTTCGGATTGATTGTGGCCAGCGTTTTCGTCGTATATCGAAATATGAAGATGGAACGCGGAGATGCAAAGGGTGCGTTGCGGCTGGGCGCATTCACCTTTTTTGGTTTTTTGGCGGCGTGGGTGCTGCGCGCGCACCATGTGTGGTCGGAGAGCGAGACGGCGCTGTTTATCCTCGCGCTGAGTTGGGCGTTGCTGGTGACGGCGCTGGTTTGCACCATGTATCTGGCCGTCGAGCCGTCCGTGCGACGGCGGCACCCACAGTTGCTGGTGTCGTGGAGCCGTTTGTTGGCGGGGAAACTCGAGGATCCCGTGGTGGGGCGAGATTTGCTGGTTGGAGCGGGGTATGGGGTGTGCCTGGCACTGTTCGAGGCCTCGGACAATGTGCTGTTTCCCCTGTTCGGGTGGATGCCGCCGTCGCCGAACCTGCTGGCGACGGATGCGCTGAACGGCGTGAGGTCCGCGCTGGGGTTGCTCGTATTTTACGTGTTGATCTATGTGCTTTGGGGCCTGTTGCTTTTCTTTTTGTTGTTTTTATTGCGGCTGCTGGTGCGAAAAGAGTGGATTGCGGCGGTGATGGTGGTGCTGCTGGGAGCGGCGACAAACACCGGCGGGGATTATCCGTGGTTTACGTTTGTTGCCAGTGCACTGATCTGGCTTTCCATCATTCTGATCCTCAGACGATTTGGATTGTTGGCGATGGTGACAGGCTTGGTGGTGCAGAACGTACTGACGGTGTTTCCGGTGACGTCGCACCTGTCGCGCTGGTATGCGAGCGAAGCCTTGACGGGGATTTTGGCGATTGCGGCGATCGCCTTGTACGGATTCCGGCATTCCCTGGGGGGCAAGCCGCTGTTCGGGGCAGAAGCGCTCGAGTGAGGCGCGTGCCGAGTAGAAGCAAGAGAGATTCCTTACCTCGCAGACCTCGTTCGGAAGGACGTTTTCTGACTGGACATTACAGATGCTGTTAATCTCACAAGCTCCGCAGGACCGGCGGGCCACAGCCCCGCGTCCGGGTTTCGCTAAGAGCGGAAAACCTGTTCCGTGATTTGCTGGGTGACGGCTTCGAGACTCGTGAGCGCACGGCTTGCCGCGACGCGGGCGTTTTCGAGAAAAGAGGAATCGAGCAGGAAAGCGCCGCGATCGACGAAGGGGTGGCTGGCGGCTTCGAAGGGCTTGCGACCGCGGCGACGTGTCGCGGCATGTGCCAGGATCCCTTCGTAGAGTTGCAGGTCGGATTGAAATTCGAGCGCGGTTCCCACATTCCAGCGCTGTTGACGAGTGAGCGCGGCGAGAAATTTGCGGCGAAAGGCGGTGGCATCTTTGCGGGTCATCGGTTTGGGTCGGCGATTTTTTTCCGGCGCGGGGACGGCACCTTTGCTGACCAGGTCGAGAGCCTGCGCGCACATGGCGATCAGAGCTTCGCGCTGCAGCAAGGCCAGGAGATCTTTATAGAGACTCGCGTGGACTTGCAGGCCGTAGCGGCCGTGGTCGACAACGTAGGAATCGACGAAGCGGGGAACGAGGCGTTCGCGGACCAGGGCGTCACGGAGGTGTTCGGCGAGGGTGGCGGCGCGATCGGCGCCAACGGATTTGGATTTGGCGGTGGCGGCCATGTCAAGAGTCCCATAGTAGCAGCACTCTCGGATAGAAAAGGGAAAGACCGTCAGGCTTTCGCACTCCAAAAGGAAAGGCCCGGTGGTGCCGGGCCTTCCTGGCGGGCCAAAGCCGCTGGTTCGCTTTCGGCCGCTTACGGCACGGCCGAGCCGCGCCCCACCAACCTATCTTAGTGCACGGCGCGGGGAGAGTCGCTTACGCCGGATTGTGCTGGCTCGGGCTCCGGCACCACGGGAGCGATCGGCTCCTTCTCGAGAGCGTGCTCGAGGACTTCATCGAGGGTGTGAACGTAGGTGATCTTCAGGTCCCCGAGGATGTCGGGCGGCAGATCGGCCACGGCGTTCGGCTCGTTGTCCGCCGGTAGCAGCACGTGGGTGATGCCCGCGCGCTTGGCGCCCAGGACTTTCTCCTTTACGCCACCGATCGGCAGCACCACCCCGGAGAGGGTCATTTCGCCGGTCATCGCGAGCCGGTTCTTCACCGGTCGATTCGTAAGCAAACTGACCAGCGCGGTGACCATCGCCGCACCCGCCGACGGGCCGTCTTTCGGAACGGCGCCAGAAGGCACGTGAATATGGATGTCCTGCTTGCGGAAGAAATCCGCATCGATGCCGTAGCGCTCCGCATTCGCACGAGTCCAGGTCAACGCCGCCGTCATGGATTCCTGCATGACTTCACCGAGATGGCCGGTCATGGTGAACTGCTTACCACCACGCATGCGGCTGGCTTCGATAAAGACGATGTCGCCGCCGACGGGAGTCCAAACGAGTCCGACCGCCACACCGGGTCGCTTGACACGCTCCTCGACTTCCTTTTCCGTGCGGAATTTCGGGACACCGAGGAATTCGCGAACGACTTCGGGGGTCACGACCATTTTGTCGGTCTTGCCCTCGGCAATGCGGCGCGCTTGCTTACGAACCAGGGTAGCGATTTCGCGCTCCAGGTTACGCACCCCGGCTTCCCGCGTGTAGCTGTGAATGATCTCGTTCAAGCCCGCGTCGGTAAACTCCAGCTGCTCGCCTTCCTTGATGCCATGCTCGGTAGCCTGCTTCGGGATCAGGTACTTGCGCGCAATGTGAATCTTTTCTTCACCGGTGTAGCCGGGAAGTTCGATGATTTCCATGCGGTCGCGCAGAGGATCCGGAATGGGGTCCATCCAGTTGGCGGTCGCGATGAAAATGACCTTCGACAAATCGAAGGGCACATCGAGATAATGATCGCGGAACGTAGCGTTCTGCTCCGGGTCGAGCACTTCCATGAGCGCCGCGGAGGGATCCCCGCGGAAGTCGCGGCCGAGCTTGTCGACTTCGTCCAGCATCATGACCGCATCGTTCTGCTCCGCGCGCTTCAGGCCCTGAATGATCTGGCCGGGCAGCGCTCCGATATAGGTGCGGCGATGGCCGCGGATTTCCGCTTCGTCGTGCATGCCGCCCAGCGAGATGCGCACGAACTTGCGTCCGAGCGCGCGGGCAATGGACTTGCCGAGGGAGGTCTTGCCGACACCCGGAGGTCCCACGAAGCACAGGATCGGTCCCTTCATGCCCGGCTGGAGCTTCTTGACGGCGAGGTAATCGAGGATCCGTTCCTTCACCTTTTGCAGGTCGTAGTGATCTTCCTCGAGAATCTCGTGCGCCTTGGGAATATCGATTTCCGTGACACCCGAAGACTTGGCCCAGGGCAGTGAAGTCATCCATTCAAGATAGGTACGCGACACCATGTACTCGGCCGACGCCGGAGTCATCTTGGCGAGGCGCTTCACCTCGCGGTCGCATTCTTTCTTGGCTTCCGCGGGCATACCGGCTTCTTCGACCTTCTTGCGAAGTTCTTCGATTTCGGCCTGCGCATCGTCGACTTCGCCAAGCTCCTTCTGGATCGCTTTCATCTGCTCCCGCAGAAGGTATTCGCGCTGGTTCTGGCTCACCTGTTCCTGAACCTGCTCGTTGATCTTGCTGCGGAGTTCGAGAACTTCCAATTCCTTGGACAATTCGCGAATCAGGATTTCGAGGCGCTTGCGAACGTTGGAGGTCTCGAGCAGTTCCTGGCGCAGCAAAGTGGAAAGGCTCGGCAGGGTTCCGGCGATGAAGTCGGACAACCGTGAAGGGTCGTCGATGTTCATCGCGACGTTCTGCAGATCATCGGACAACTGCGGCGAGTGGCTCACGACATCGCGGAACAGGTCTTGCGCGTTGCGCTCGAGGGCTTCGAGTTCGGTGTCGTTCTCGCCGGTGATATCGGGCTCGGCTTCGATGTTGGCGCGCAGGAAGGGGCGCAGGCCCAACAGATCCACGATGCGGATGCGCTGCAGGCCCTCGAGGAAGACCACCACGTTGCCATTCGGCATTTTTACGGTTTTGTGGACTTTGGCCAAGGTACCCACTTTGTGCAGGTCCGCTGCCGCGGGATCCTCAATGCGAGGATCCAGTTGGGCCACCACGCCCAACAGTTTTTCTTCCCCCGTCAAGGAATTGACGAGGGCCAGGGAGCTTTCCCGACCTACCGTCAGCGGCAGAACCGCACCGGGGAACAAGACGGTGTCCCGGACCGGCAGGATAGGCAGTGTCTCTGGCAAAGTATGTTTTCGGTCAGCCATAAACTCTCCTCAGGCGCAGGGGGAAAACGCCCTGCAAAGCATTAGATGCCGGGGTGGGTAAAAAGGTGCCCAACCTGCAACTGATACGAGCAATAAACTTTAGTCTATTATACTCATATGCTAGCAAAGCACGCCAAGAGATGCAAATCTATGAACTATCTATGTAACAAATCAGCAAATTACAGCATGGACGGCGTAGAGGCGGGACGCGTCCAGAGTTTCCTTATCAACCGACCGCCGCCAATGGATAGTGTTTTCTGACGAAGACCTTGGCATCTTCCCTGGTCGCCAAGGTGCCTTCGAGTTGGGCATCTTCAAGGGCGGCCAGGATCTTCTGATACTGCGGTCCTGGCGCATAACCCATCTCATTTAGATCGTCCCCTGTCAACAATCTTGTTGGGCGAACTTCGTCGGGAGGAGTTTCGGCGAGGAAATCGCGAACCAGTTCGTAGGCGTCCAGACGGCCGTGGCTGGCCTGGCAATCGAGACGATGAAGCTCGAGATGCTCGGAAAACTGCGGGAGCCGGATGAAGCGTTTTAGAGTGGACTTGCGCATTTGGGAGACGTCTTTGAACCTCATGTGGTTGGCCACCAGGGCTTCGATCTGCTCCGTATCATCCTTCGAGAATTTGAGGCGCTTGGCGATTTGTGCCGCCATGCGGACCCCGACTTCGCCGTGCGAATCGAAGCGGATCCGGTCGCCGGTTTCCGAGGCCGGGCGGAAGGTGGGGGGCTTGCCGACGTCGTGCAGGAGCGCGCCCCAGGCGAGCGTCGGGGAAACACGGATCGACAGGCCTTCGAGAAGCCTGAGGGTGTGGATCCACACGTCGCCCTCCGGATGAAATTCGGGGGGTTGGGGGACGCCTTTCATGGCGAAGATTTCGGGGAGAATTTCCTCGAGAAGGCCGCTTTCCTCCAGGAGTTCGAAACCGCGGCGTGCGGCACCCTCGGTGAGGAGTTTGGTCAACTCCTCATGGATGCGTTCGGCGGAGACGACGTGGATTTCGTGGGCCTGCTGTCGAATGGCTTTGAAGGTGAGCGGTTCGATGCCATAGCCGAAACGAGCGGCGAAACGCACGGCGCGGAGCATACGCAGCTTGTCTTCGGCGAAGCGGCGGCGAGCATCGCCGATGGCGCGGATGAGGCCGGATTGCAGGTCGTCGCGTCCCCCCACAAAGTCCATGACTTCGCCCGAATCGTGCCGCATCAGGAGACCATTGATGGTGAAGTCGCGGCGCGAGACATCGTCTTCGGGCCTGGCGGCGTATTCGACGCGATCGGGGTGGCGACCGTCGGAATAGCTGAGATCGTGGCGGAAGGTAGCGACCTCGACCTTGGCGGCGCCGCGACAAACCAGGACGACGCCGAATTGCGCTCCGACGGTGTTGGCGTCGGGAAAGAGTTGGAGCACGCGATCGGGGTGGGCGTCGGTGGTGACGTCGAAGTCGGCAGGTTCGCGGCCGAGGAGGAGATCGCGTACGCAGCCACCGACGAGGAAGGCTTGCTGGCCAGCGCCGAGCAGCGTGTCGCAGACGGCATTGGCGAGCTCGCGCGAGGGCATGCGACGATTATGCGCCATGCGCGCGGGAAATGTTTGGGAAATGCGGCAGGAAGGGTGCCTTCGAGCCGCCTGCAGAGTGTACCCTTTTGCGAGTACTCGCGGGATTATTTGATTTGCAAAACCAGGCAGGTGATGTCGTCGGACTGGCGGGTGGCGCCGGCGAAGTCATGGACGTATTTCATGAGCGTCTCGAGGGTGCCCTGGGCGGGTAGATTGGGTAGAGAACGGATGGCATGGATCCAGCGAGGATCCGAGAATTCTTCGCCCGCGGCGTTGAAGGCTTCGATGACCCCGTCGGTAAAGAGAATCAGGGTGTCGCCGCAGCTCAGTTGAATCTGCGCCGCGGGAAAGGCGGCCTGCTCATGAATGCCAAGAGGCAGACTGCAGGATTCGAGGCGCTCGATGGCGCCGTTGGCGCGGCGGACCACGGGAGCGTTATGGCCGGCGTTGACATAAGCGAGTTGCCGAGTGACGGGATCGAATTCCCCGATGACCGCGGTGGTAAAGCGCTGGCCGCCGAGGCTGTGGTCGCAGGCGTAATGGTTGAGGCGCTGCGCGAGCTGATCGAGAGGAGCACCTTCGGAAGCGATGGTGCGAAGGCTGGCTTGCAGCGTGGCCATGAGAAGAGCCGCAGGGACACTCTTGCCGGCGACATCGGCCATAACGAGCATGAGCTTGCCGGGATCGTCCGCGGTTTTTAGCGGATAGAAGGCGTCGTAGTAATCGCCGGCGACGGAGTTTTGTGGCTTGGTGGCGAACGCAACTTCGGCGTTGGGAATGACCGGGGGCTCGGACGGAACGAGCCAGCTCTGGATTTCGCGGGCGATTTCGAGATCGCGTTTCATGGTGACTTTGTCGGCGAGTTCGAGGGAAAGCAGCAAAAGGAGCAGCAGCGCGGAAATAACGCGAAAATCGAAGGTCGCGTTGACGTTGTTGCCGTGAATCTCCGTCCCCGAGATGGCCAGAAGAACGAGAGCGATGAGAAGCAGGACGCGGCGCGCCGGGGAGAGCTTGTTCATCATGGCCCAGAAAAGCTGGTAGGCCACGCGGAAAGGACGTCTCCAGGGGGAGAGCTTGTTGACCTCGTCCCAATCGACGTCTTTACCGTAGAAACCGTAGCTCGAGCGGGCGTCTGCGGCGAACTGGGACCACAGATCGTCAATATCGCGGCCTTCGCTGACGCGTTGCCAGAAGCCCGGAGGGGGAGCTCGGCGCGCGGCCGGGTCGGTAGCAGGTGGGGCCGGGGTGCTCATGAGTTTGTCAGTATAAGACACTTTTGCGGTCCGCCGCGCAGGGACCAGCGGTCGGTTATTCGTCGTGGCGGAGGGAGCCGCCGAATTGGACGGATCCGAAGCCGAACTTGTCGCGGAGTTGGTCGGCGGCTTTGGTCAGCTTGTCAATTTTTTTGCGCCGGTCGGCTTCGAGGAGGTCAAGTTGGCCAGCGCCGTGACAGAGCCCGGAGAGGGCCGCGCCAAGCAGGCGGACTTTGCGCCCTCGGTCGAGATGTTCGCGGAAGAGCGCGCGGAAGATGGCGCAGATATCGGAATCGAGGTGGACCGGTTCGGGAACCGTTTTCGAACGCGTATAAGTCTGGAAGCCGGCGTAACGGATGGTAAGGGTGAGCGTGCGGGCGGAAAGCCCGGCTTCGCGGAGGCGTTTGCAGGCTTTCTGGGAAAGGTGGCTCAGGAGGGATTCGAGTTGTGCGATATCGCCGGTGTCCTCGCCGAAGGTGTGATTGTGGGAGATGGATTTGGGCTCGGCGTCGATGAGGAATTCGTAGGCATCTCCTCCCCGCGCTTTGCGAAATAGCGCGGTGCCCCATTGGCCGAAGATTTTTTCGAGCTTTTCCCGCTCGTGTGCGGCGAGTTGCTCGACGGTTTCGATGCCCAGGGCGCGGAGGGCACGTTCGGTCACTGCGCCGATACCGGGAATCTTGCGGATGGGGAGTGGAGCGAGGAAGCGAGCTTCCCCGCCATGCGGGACCCACACGAGCCCGCGCGGTTTGGCTTGATCGGAGGCAACTTTGGCGACCAGACGCGTGGTGGCAAGTCCGCCGGAACAGGGAAGGCCGGTCGTGCGGGTGACCGTGCGCAGTAGAGTGTCTGCAGCAGCGAACGGCGGGCCCTGAAGACGCTCGGTGCCCGCGAGGTCGAGGTAGGCCTCGTCGATGGAGACCATTTCGACGACGGGAGAAAACCTCGCGAGGATGGCGGCGACACGATCGCTCCATTCGGAATATTTTTCGTGATGGCCATCAAGAAAAATGCCATCGGGGCAAAGTTTGCCCGCGGTGCGCAGCGGCATGGCGGAATGAACGCCGCATTTTCTGGCTTCGTAGCTCGCGGAGGTAACCACGCCCCGCTGATCCGGGCCGCCACCAACGATAACCGGTTTGCCCCGGAGTTCGGGGCGCTCGAGCAGTTCGACGGAGACGAAGAAGGCGTCCATATCGACGTGCAGGATGGAGGAGTGCGGCGGGAGGTCGGGAGGCTGCGACAGGTCCCCCTTGGCGCGGAAGCGAGCAAAATCCGGCATGCGGGAAAGTGTACGCCGAAGCCGAAGGCGAAGAAAGAGCGAATCGCCGAGGGTCTCTAGCGGGGCAGGCGTTCCGCGCACAGAACCCGGGGGATGGCGGCGAGGTCGTTGGTGACAGCGATGTTGCACCAGTCCGAGGCTTCCAGAAGGGGTTCGACGGCGGGCAGGCTGTTGTGGCCGAGTTCGAGAATGAGCAGGCCCCCGGGCTTGAGGAATTGCGCAGCCTGCGGAAGCAGGGCACCGTAGAGTTCGTAGCCTTCTTCGCCACCGTAGAGTGCTACCGGGGGTTCGTGTTCGCGAACCTCGATGGGGAGGGAGTCGGCTTCGCGGCGGGCGATGTAGGGAGGGTTGCAGATGATGAGATCGTAGGAAAGTGGCGCCTCCGGAGAGGCGAGTGGCGAGCCTTCGAGGGCAGCGCTATCGGCTAGCCGGAATTCGGGAGCTTGGAAGGCCTCGAGGAGGTTGGACTCGAGGAACTGGATGCGGTTGGCGAAGCCCAGGCGGGCGGCGTTTCGGCGCGCGACTTCGAGCGCGGGTTTCGAAATGTCTGTGGCATAGAGGGTGGCGGCGGGAAGTTCCTTGGCGAGGGCGACGGCGATGCAGCCGGAGCCGGTGCCGATGTCGACGATGGCGAGCAGCCGGGTTTCGAGGTGAACCGGGTGACCGGCGCGAAGTTCGCGGACGGCGAGGCGGTCGAGAGCGACTTCGATGAGATGCTCGGTTTCCGGCCGCGGAATCAAAACGTCGGGAGTGACTTCGAAGCTGAGGCCCCAGAATTCCTGTTTACCGGTGAGATGTTGCGTGGGTTCACCGGCAGCACGGCGACGCAGCAACGCAAAATAGTTCTCGGCGATTTCCGGGGGGAGAATTTCCTCCGGATGGGCGTACAGCCACGAGCGATCGTGGCCGGCGACGTGAAACAGCAGAAGCTCCGCAGCCAGCGTAAAGGAAGGTACAGAGGCGTTGCGGAGCTGTTCGATTCCCAGTCGGAGAAGGGAGCGAACGGAGCGATCGGTGGAGACCGGACTCATGACGATTACGCTTCGGCCAGCTCCTGCTTGAGGCGCTCGGCTTCGTAGTGGGTCACCAGGCCATCGACGAGGGGAGCGAGCTTGCCGTCCACGACTTCGGTGAGTTGGTGGATGGTCAAGCCGATGCGGTGGTCGGTGACGCGGTTCTGCGGGTAATTGTAAGTGCGAATTTTCTCCGAGCGGTCGCCGCTTTTGATCTGGCCGCGGCGCTCGGCGGTAATGGCGGCTTGCTGCTTCTCGAGCTCCATCTCGTACAAGCGGGAACGGAGCACGCGCATGGCTTTGGCGCGATTCTTGATTTGCGATTTTTCGTCCTGCTGAGAGACCACGAGCCCGCTCGGCAAGTGAGTGATGCGCACTGCAGAGTAGGTGGTGTTGACGGACTGGCCGCCGGGACCGGAAGAGCAGAACGTGTCTATGCGCAGATCTTTGGGCTCGATCTTGATGTCGATTTCGTCGGCTTCCGGAAGCACCGCGACGGTGGCGGCGGAAGTGTGGATGCGGCCCTGGGTTTCCGTCGCGGGGACGCGTTGGACGCGGTGGACGCCGGATTCGTATTTGAGTTTCGAATAGACTTTGCTTCCCTGAATCGCGGCGACAATTTCTTTCACCCCGCCCATGGAGGAAGGCGAACTCTCCATGACCTCGACCTTCCAGCCTTGCGACTCGGCGTAACGCGAGTACATGCGAAAGAGGTCGCCGGCGAAGATGGCGGCTTCATCGCCGCCGGTTCCGGCACGGATTTCGACCATGACGTTTCTTTCGTCGTTGGGATCACGCGGGAGGAGCAGAAGTTTCAGCTCGCGCTCGGCCTCTTCCTTGCGGGCGGCGAGTTGCTTCTCTTCGTCCTGAGCCATGCGGCGCATTTCGGGGTCGTCGGATTCGAGCACCAGCTGATGAGCACCGGCGAGGTCCTTTCCGATTTGTTTGTACTCGCGATGCTTGCTGACAATTTCCTCGAGCTCGGCGTGCTGCTTGGCGAGCTTCTGGAAGCGCGCGGAATCGCCGACGACCTCCGGGGAAGAGAGTTCGCTGGTCATCTCCTGGAAACGCGCGTCGAGCTGATCGAGTTTTTCGGTAAGGGTGAGAACGGCCATGGGAAACCTCGGTTCTAACTTCCTGGTAATCAGTTCAAAGCGGCACGTCGAGCAAATGGATGGGTGACTCGTGATGGTCGAAACAGGAAACGGCGCTCCGGAGGAGCGCGAAGGGTAGCCGGCTAATAGAAGGCGGCGAACATAACAGGCAACGATCAGCATAGCGCAAGAACCGAGGTCGGGCAATTGCGCCGCGGGCCGCGGAAAAAGAGAGGGATCGAGGCCTGCGATGGCGCGAAGTCCTCGCTTCGCGGGCTCCCTTCGGAATGACGCGGATGGCTTTTGCGGGCAAGCGCGAGGTTTGTAAAGATCCCGTCGGCCGGGATCCTTCGTCGCGCCCGCCTGCGGCCGGCCGGCAAGAAGGCGCGCTCCCCGACAAGCCATGCGGGACGCTCAAAAACGCGTCTCCGCATGACCCGCGAATCGCGGTGTGAGGTGCACGCGGGGGAAGGCTAAGGTAAACTGCGCGCTATGAGTGTCATTGATGAAGTATTGGCGGCAAACGAGGTTTATGCGCGGAAGCATGAATTGCGGCATTTGACGCCGCGGCCGGCCCGCAAACTGGCGCTGTTGACGTGCATGGACACGCGACTGTCGATTGTTACCATGGGTCTGAAGGAGGGGGACGCGCACATTATCCGTAATGCGGGAGGAATTGTGACCGATGATGCCGTGCGGTCGCTGGTGATTTCGCACCATTTGCTGGGAACAGAGGAAATCATGGTCATTAACCATACGGACTGCGGGTTGATGCACACCAGCGAGCAGGATTTGCGGACCCGGATTCAGAATCGCACCGGTACCGCGGCGGTGGCGCCGGCGTTTTTTTATGCCTTCCAGAACCTGGACGAGAATGTGCGGCACCAGTTGCAGAAATTGCGGACGCACCCTTGGATACCGAAGACGGTGGCGGCGCGGGGATTTGTGTATGACGTGGCGACGGGAAGGTTGCGGGAGATCAAGGACTTTTGAGGGTGGGGATTGGTGAATTGTGACGGGTGAAAGAACGGCGATGGAGAATCCGGTGGAGAACGCGACGGAGCGCGGAGCCCAGGCGGATGCAGGATTTCTGTGGGATTTTTGGTATCCGGCGATACCGAGCGACCAGCTTCGCGGGCGGAATCTGGCCACCGCGATGCTGCTCGAAATACCGCTGGTGACCGGGCGAACCGATGAGGGGAAGGCATTCGCAATGCGCGATTCGTGCCCGCATCGGGGGATTCCGCTTTCTTACGGGCATTTCGACGGGAAGAATGTGCAATGCGGTTATCACGGGTGGGAATTCGACGCCTGCAGCGGGCAATGCATGAAGATTCCGTCGCTGACGAATCACGACAAGTTGAAGGTGGAGCGCATCAGCGCGGGGCATTTTCCCTGCGAAGAGCGCGACGGCTTTGTGTGGGTGTTTATGAATGCGCCGGGCGGCAAGCCGCTGGGGAAGGTGTCGGCGGCGCCGGAACTGCCGAAGTTCAGCGAACAATTCAGGATCACGCGGCTCGAATGTGCACTGCCGTCGCACGTCGATCACGGAATTATCGGGCTGATGGATCCGGCGCACGGACCGTTCGTGCATCAGTCGTGGTTTTGGCGGAGCAAGAAGAGCATTCACGAGAAGTCCAAGCAATTTGAACCGATTCCCAACGGCTTTCGAATGAGCAAGCATTCGCCGTCGACGAACAGCTTGCCGTATCAATGGTTGAGGAAGATGACCGGCGCACCGGTGACGACGGTGATTGATTTTGTTCTGCCGAACATGCGATGCGAGGAGATTCAGAGCGGGAAGTATTGGTTTTCGAGCCGCGCGACGGTAACACCGGTGAGACGCGATTTGTGCCGCATTGATTTTGTGGCCGCCTGGAATTTGCCGCTGCCGATTGCGGTGTTTCGGGCGTTCGCGAAGGTGTTTTTGCGGCAGGATCAGGAAACCATGATTCAGCAGGCGGAAGGATTGAAGCATAATCCCCGGTTGCTGCTGATTGATGATGCGGACCGTCCGGCGAAATGGTATTTCGCGCTGAAGCAGAATTTGATGGAGTCGCGGCGGACCGGCAAGGCGATGGAGCATCCGATGGATGGTCCGGTGACGCTGCACTGGAACAGCTGAAACCGGTGATTCACTCCGCAGCCGAATCTTCCGATAGCCCGTTGCCATGGCGGGTGAAGCGTTGCAGGCCGCGCGGGGAGCCGACCGCGTGACGTTGCGAGGTTGCTGTAGCTGCCGGGCGGCGGGAAACGCGATGGCTTGGTGCGCAAGGCGTTCAGGCATGCGCGGCTGGCGGATTCTTGGAGGTCTTTCGGCGCGACAAGCGCGCAACGAACCGCGACCAGACATCAGATGCGGCGGGAGATGTTGGGGAAGTCTAGCCAGACTTTGACGCCGCAGAAGTGCGAGCCTTCGGTGCAGATGGGCGTGGTGATGCCGGCGCGAAGATGACACGGCGGTCCGATGTGCAGGGAGAGTTCGGGGTGGACTTCGCGGACCTGCGCCACTTCGTCCATGGACGCGTTGTAGATTTCCTCCTGAGCGTTGAAACAGGTACGCATGGTCCATTTGTGAAGAAGATGGAGGAGGGAGCCGGTTTCGACGAGGCGAATGCATTTGGCGTTGGGCAGAAGATAGAGAGCGATTTCCGCTGGCACGCCGCGATCGAGGAGTTGGTTTTTGGCGGCCCAGGCATCGCGCATGGCGCGATCGTAGACTTCGCGGGCGCGAGGATTTTCTTTGAGCAGCATCGGGGTGATGTAGTCAGCTTCGCGGGTGTCGGCGAGGGTGAGGAGCGGGCGCGAACCGGGAACCATGCGATGGCGCTGATCCTGGCTGTCGGCGGTGTGGCTGATTTTCTTGGCGAAGGTATAGTTGGCGTGCTGGAGGGCGCGCATGATGGGCGCGTGCACGCCGATGTTGAGGGTTTCGAGGCGATAGAGATTGCGTGCGGGATTCAGGATGCGGTCGATGGCCTCGGCATCGCAGCACGCGGATTCGGGCAGGCCGAGAACGGCACGGTAGGATTCGGCGATGACACGAGCGGCGTTGTGAGAATAGTCGATCAGGTGCGAGGTTTTGCCGTTGAGGCGGGCGTCGAATTCGCGGACGAACGCGTCGGCGTGCGGCGTGGTGGCTACATCTTTCCATTCGGGCAATTCCTCGAGCGGTGCGGTGCCGAAACGATCGAAAAATTGAGAATCGAGCTGGCGAACCTGCGCGACCATTTCGCCGATGACCGCGCGGGCTTCGCTGGGGGTATCGGAAGCGGAGCACATGCGCCAGAGTCGATGGAGCACGATGCCGGAGAGGGTGTGCACCATGGTGGTGAAGGCCGCGATGGGGAGAACGTAGCGCGCGATTTCGATAGAACGTTTTTCGGCGGAACGCTCGATTTTCTGGATGCGCTTCGGATGGGACATCGGGCCGATATGCCAAATGTCATTGAGGATGTTGCGGGTATCGGCAACCAGCACCGCGGAGAGTTCGCGATAGTAAGCCCAGGCGCGCGCGATGGCGGATTCGTAAATGGCGCGCGACGCTTCGTCGAAAAAGAGTGAGGTTGGAGGGATGTAGGCCTGGGCTTTGTCCATGCGCACGTAACGCTGGCTTTGCTGTTCGGAATTGTAGAAGGGATGCGCGTGGAGGAAGGACCAGACAAGCTGGCGGCTGATGTTTTCGAGGCCGAATTCGAAATGCGCGTGCTGGTAGACGGTGTGGTGACCGCTGTAGAAGGTGGCGGCTCCGATGTTGAGGCGCTGCTTATCGGTGATTTCATCAGCGGTGACGAGGCGTGCGGAATAACAGGTGCGCGCGGCGGCCATTGCGGAATCGAAGGGATGGGAGAAGGCGTTACGAAGTGTGACCCGCGGCGGGCCGGTTTCGACCGCATCGGGGAGCGGAGCGCCATCAAACATTCGGGATTGCGTGGCCACGTTGGGAGTTGATTTTACACCGAGTGAGCGGAGGGAAAAAGGAAGCCGCCTCAGGGGATGAGGAAAAGGGAAAAGTCGTCCGGGACGCTCAAAACGTGCCGCAGAAAGGAAAACGGACCGCCCGGAGCCGGTCCGTTTGTCGCTTCATGTGATGTGAAACTTACTTTTTGCCGGCGGCGGCGGGAATGTTGGCGTATTTCTTCTGGAAGCGCTCTACGCGACCCGCGGTGTCAACGAGCTTTTGCTTGCCGGTGAAGAACGGATGGCAGGCGGAGCAAATTTCGACGCGCAGCATCTCGCCCTTGATGGTCGAGCGCGTCTGGAAGTTGTTGCCGCAGGCGCAGTGCACGGTTACAGGATGGTAGTCGGGATGAATACCGGGTTTCATGACTCTCCAGTCAGTCGTGGCCGGTCTGCACGGCCCCCGAAGGGACAACAGCCGCGTCGCTAGGTCACGAGCGAAACCCCAATTATACGTGAACCTAACGGGATTTCAAAATCGACGGAAAAAAGGCCTAAGAAGAGTCTTAAACAGGTAATTTGCGAATCATCGCGCCGCAAACGGGACTGCTATCAGCACACGGTGGCACGCGAGCCCTCCGCGGCACGGCGAGTGAGCGAAGGAGACAACACTACGAATCTAGGAACATGGGAGGACCAGTATGTTGCATCGGAGAAGTGGGTGCGCTGCGGGCGCGCACTGGCGCTGTGCGTCGCACTCGGGGGAGTCCCGGCGAGTGCCGACGACGACAACAGGATCAAGACGGTGTTCGTGATCGCGATGGAGAATCACTCGGAGGCGGACGTTTTTCGAGGGTTGCAAACGGAGAGCGCAGGGATCGCGATCGAGGCGCGATCTCTGCGCTTTTGTTTCGGCCGAGCGGAGAAAGAATGGCCCTAAGGAACGACCACAGTCACCTGGTTTGAATGAGGGCTCTCTACCCCGGAGGCGTCGACGGAGGTGACGACGTAGTGGTAGGTGTCTCCGGCCGCGACGGTGTCGTCTTCATAGGAGACTTCCCGGATGGCGGTGCCGAAAAGTGGACTGAAGGAGTCGCTCGATGCATCGCTGCGATAGACGATGTAGCCGATGACCTGGTCGCCGGTAGCGGGATGCCAGACGAGATGAACCTTGTGTTTCCCGGAGGGGGAAAGGGTGGAAGTTGTGCTCGCGCCGCCCTCGCCAGAGAGGTTCAGTTTTTCCGGTGAGGACAGGCTGGAGTTGAGGAACGAAACGGTGGCAGAGGCCGGACCGGTTGCGGAAGGCTTGAACCACACCTGGAACGTGACCTGTTGGCTGGGGGCGAGCGCAACACCGGGGGCAAGATTGGAGAATCCGAAAGCACCTCCGGCGACAAAGACGCCCTGTAGGGTAAGCGGAACGTTACCGGTGTTTTGCAGGGTCACGTTTTGAGTGTGGGTGGACCGGAGCATCTGATTGCCGAAATTAACGGAAGCGGGCGTGACAGTCAGGCTAGGCCTGCTCTTTTCTCCCCTGCCGGCCAAGCTGACGGAGGTGGGAGCGGAAGAAGCGTTTGAACTGATATTGAAAGTCGCGGTGGAATTTCCCGGGGATGTCGGGGCGAACGTGAACGTATAGGACAAGGAATTTGAGGGTGGCAGCGCACGGGGTAGGGAGGGTCCGGTGAACGAGAAGTTCCGATTGGAGAGGGAGAGCGCCCTGATCTGAAGGGGAGCGGAGCCGGAGTTGGTGAGCTGCAGTGTTTGCGAGCCGGTCTGGCCGACGACCACGCCGTTGAAGTTAAGGGAGCTCGCGGAAAGAGAAAGGGAGCTACCCTGCGAAGGCGAAGCTGCGACCTGTTGCGAGTTATAGCTCGCGCAGCTGGAGAAAAATAGTAACAGGAAACCTAGCGGTGAACACACCACTACGTTTCGCAGGCGGAAACGCAATGAACAACTCCTTTCGGATTTGATGGTTCGCAAAATAACGAGCGGGTGATGGTGCGACAAGTTGGCCGCAGGACAGATATGGGGAGAAGCGTTCGATGGACGAACTTGTCCGTGGGGACAGGAAAAGGGAGGACTAGCGGTTCAGGGAAAAGTTGTAAGACTAACCGAATGGTAATGACGAGAACAGAGGGGAAAGGCTCCTACAGTGGCGCGCTGAAGTTGGGTAGCCATCAAGAGATGAAGTGGCAGCCGACGCGCATGGTGCCTTCTTGCGTGCGGCGGGACCAGACCGGTTTGAGGGCCACGCGGACGGGCGGGAGGATGGGCACGTGGAGAATAGCCACAAGGTTTTCCGGCAGTTCTTCGGGCTGTTCCATCTCTAGGGCAACGCCGCCAAAGCCTAAATCGAGGACGCGAGCGCGGCGGGAGCCGTTGTCGCCGATGATGGCGTAAGCGTTGGTACCGGTCATGGAGACGCGTTCGGCTTTTCGCTGCACGGCGTAGACGGCGGAACCGGCGGGTTTCGGTAGGGTTTGGCTCGTGAGGGATTGCGCGGCGGCGGAGGTGGCCTGTTCAAAGTCGGAAGCAGCGGGTTTCTCGGCGGGACGGCCGGTGGTGATGGGAATGGGTTCTTGAACCGCGAGCGGGGGAGGGGCGGTACGAGGGGCAGATTCGCTGGCGCGCGAGTGATTGGCATGCTTCAGCTGATAAAGACGCTCGTCGGCCACGTGGATCAACTGATCGGAATGATCACCGTCCTGGGGGAAGTTGGCGATGCCGTGATCCATGGTGACCGGAAAAGCAAGTTGCAGAGGCTGCAGGGTCTCGGCGAAAACGGTTTCGATGCGGCGGCTGAGGGCCAGCGCTTGCGCGGCGTCGGTCTGCGGGAGGAGCAGGGCAAACTCGTCACCGCCGATGCGAAAGGCAGAGTCCGAGGTACGCAGGGATTTCTGTAAAGTAGTCGCTGCCGCGCGAAGAATCTCGTCGCCGCGCGGATGCCCGTAGCGATCGTTGACCTCTTTGAAGCGGTGCAGGTCGAGAATGACAATGCCAAGAGGAAGGCTGTGACGACGCGCGCGATTCATTTCCTTCTCGAAAGATTCGGCGAAGAGGCGACGATTGTAGAGGCCAGTCAAGGCGTCCGTAACGGCGTTGACCTGGAGCTTTTTGTAGTCTTGGTACTCGAGAATCACGGGCAGCTGTATCAATCCCGTGGATGTGAGCACCTCAACCAAGACGGATTTGAAGGAGACCGGGAGGCCGAGGCGTTGGGTTAGTTCGCGGCGGCGCGTGAGCACTTCTTCCCAGAGTTGCAAACTTTGGTTTTCGCGCAGATCGAGTTGGGCGCAAGTCCGGAAGTAACGTTGAAGGAATTGACTGCGCGCAGCAATATCCATGGCCTCGAGCGTCTCCGCGAGCAGCTCGAGAAAGGAATCCTCAATAGACAAACGCGGGGCCGGCAGGGCTCCGTGGCTGGGCATGGGCGGACATTCCCACAATCTGCCTCCCACGCGGGGGTTGGGGGCGGGCACGATCAGATGGCTACCCCTGAAAGGATGCAAACCAGATGCCAATTCTGACGGTACGCCGAACCCGAACGGTCCGAGACGGGAAGCGAGGGGACTGGGTGCATCTTATTACAAATTAGCGGGATAGGCGAGCATTAGAAGAACCCCATGCTGGATGCGATTCTGGGCCGCCAACGATGCAAAGCGCAGCGAGCGAAAGGGATAGACAATTACTC
>Ga0306921_10002003_pt1 | contig 20230 bp, 7 predicted proteins | sample sta12Cox44000080_FD_203760 | JGI IMG/M metagenome (GOLD analysis project Ga0306921, IMG submission 203760) | Lab enrichment of tropical soil microbial communities from Luquillo Experimental Forest, Puerto Rico - statoxic.12C.oxic.44.000.080 (v2)... | ecosystem: Environmental > Terrestrial > Soil... | reverse complement strand
TCGCCTATCGCGACCACCGACTCGATGAGGTGGTGATCTATAGCTCGACCCAGACGCCTCACGTCGTGCGGGTCGCAATTGCCGAGAATTTGGGCATCGACGAGCGCTGCATTCGGGTCATCGCTCCCGATGTCGGGGGCGGGTTTGGGTCAAAGACACGGCTCTACCCGGAGGAGATCATCCTGGCGGCCCTCGCACTAAAGCTTGATCATCCGGTTCGCTGGGTTGAGGACCGCACCGAGCACCTTTTGGCCTCCGCTCACAGCCGCGACCACCATTACCAGGTCACCGCTTATGCCGATCGACACGGCAAGATCCTTGGCGTCGATGCCGAGATCATTGTTGATGCGGGCGCCTACGGGATGTGGCCGCGCGGGCCCTACTCAGAAACGAACATGGCAGCGAGGTGCCTGCCGGGTCCGTACACGATCGCGAATTACCGGGCTTACGGCTGCACGGTGGCGACCAACAAGGCACCCTTCGGACCCTACCGCGGCGTCGGCCGCACCGGCGCGTGCTTTGCCATCGAGCGGACCATTGACGAGGTCGCGCGCGCGGTTGGACGCGACCCGGTTGAGGTACGCATGGAAAACATGATTCAGCCGGAGCAGATGCCGTATGCCTCGGTTGGCAGGATGCACTACGACACCGGTGACTACCCCGCCAGTGTGCGTTTGTGCGCCGAGTTGCTCGGCGCGCCGGCCATACGCGAGCGGCAACGGCAGGGAGAGCCAGACGGTAGGATGATCGGCATTGGCTTTGCCTCGTTCACCGAGCAGTCCGCAGGCGGCGCGGCCGAATACGCCGCCCGTGACGCCGCCATCATCCCAGCCTTTGAGAGCTGCACCGCACGCATCCTCACTGACGGGAGCGCGGTGCTGATGGTCGGCATCCAATCCCACGGCCAGGGGCTGGAGACGGCCCTGTCGCAGATCGCCGCGCAGGAGCTGGGCATCGACCCGGCGCGGATCGCGGTGCGCCACGGTGACACCGAAAGCACTGCTTTCGGCTTTGGCACCTTTGCTTCGCGCAGCATGGTGATGTCAGGGGGTGCGGTCGCACGTGCCAGTCGGATGTTGCGCGACAAGCTAACCCTCATCGGCGCCCATCTCCTGCAATCCGATCCGGCCGAGGTACGGTATGCCGACGGCGCGGTATGGGGGCCGCGGGGCTCCGTTACGGTCACCGAGATTGCCAAGGTTGCGCATCTGCGGATGGATGGGCTCCCGCCGGGTGTCGACCCGCTGCTTGACGTGACCACGACCTACGAGCCGGCGATCGGGACCGGGGTCTATTCTTACGCCACACACGGTGCTGTTGTAGTGGTAGATCCGGAGACCGGCTTTATCGAGCTTCTCGACTTTGCGGTCGGCGAGGATTGCGGCACGATGGTCAATCCGATGCTCGTCGAGGGCCAGATCCGGGGCGGTGTGGTGCAGGGCATCGGCACTGCCCTTTACGAAGAGATACCCTATGATGACGCTGGCCAGCCCCTCGCAGGCACCCTGGCCGACTACCTGCTCCCCGGCGCTGTTGAAATGCCAGCGATCAAGATCGGCCATCTACACACCCCGACCCCGCATACCGAATACGGCATGAAAGGCATGGGAGAAGGCGGCGCCGTTGCCCCACCTGCCGCGATCGCAAACGCGGTGCGCGACGCACTTTTGGCGGTTGGCGCCGAGGTCAATGAAACCCCTATCACCCCGCGCCGGGTAATGGCAGCAATCGCACGCGCGCGCGATGGAATGATGAAGGGCTGAGGTGCGCGAAAAGGACTCCGTTTCGCGCTCTGGGCCGGCATCGGCGGGGTCGTCAACGGGAGCTCGATCACGACGCTGGCGGAGGTCGGCGTCCCCCAGATCATGATCGACACGAGCGTAGTGCGCGATGCTGGACCCTTCTATCGCAGCCGGATCATGGGCGGCGTTCTGCACGCCAAGACCTACGCGCTGTTCCGCAACCGGCAGCGGGCTAAGGCTTGCTAGAGGGCGACGCGGGCGCGTCAGGTTAGGAAGCTCAGAGTCCGCATCTGCGGCTGGGCCCCCAACGGCTTTAGCAGAAACGCCTAGGATGTCGGATTGAGCGGCCGCCAAGACCTTTGGATCCACTGCAGGACGAAATCCTCCTGGAGTTGAGCGGGAAAGAACGTTCGGCTCCGTGAGCTGGCCAGGACTCATCGGGTAGATCATCGCCGTTCCCTCGCTTGCGATCGGTTTCTCCACGTCCTGGGTTGTCAGCGGATTCAGGCGCGAGTGAGTGCGTTCAACACCGGCACCTGGGCCACCGCCGGGCGGCCAGCAGCTCGGGCTGGGCGCGATGCCGCCGCCTCGCTGCCCGAATTTATCGCGGCCGCGCGAGCGTCGGCCAGGGAGATCAGCAGCTTGTCGATGGGCCGATTTGCGACCTCGAGCTGATCGCCTAGCGTCTCGATAGCGCATGGCGCATCTTGATCGAGACAATCTCGCTGTCCCGCTCTCCTTGGGCTTTTACCGCTAATAAAGGCCCGACCAGTACCTTCGTGGCATGATCCCCGAGATCGACATCGGCGGGCAGCGCAGCTAATGCTCAAGCGCTATGGCGAGGGAGCGCTTGAGGAAAGCGCCATAAGAGCTAACGGGCGGCCTCCCGGTTACCCGAGGCCTCCAGCAAACAGAACGGGTCCCGGGTTCCTTACCTTTCAATGTAATACGGGATATCGGGCTCATAAAGCATTTGGATGAGCGGACATTAGCCAAATCGATTTGTCGAACCGATCTACCTGGATGCTATCGCCTCAGACGAGTGGACGGCATCAGATCAGATAGGTGGACGCCTCGAGTTCGGTATGCCCCCGGACGGTATCATTGGAATCCGCAATCTTGCGGGTTCACTATCCGCCCCTTAGGTTGGCAAGCGTTGGAAAGCCTTGCCATTTCATGGCGCTGAGGTTCGAAAGCGTGACCGACGAAATACTCACGGTTTCCGAGGTGGCCGGGCTTCTCAAGGTCGCTGAAAAGACAGTCTACACGATGGCTCAGCAGGGTGAGCTCCCGGCTTTCAAGGTGCGCGGGCAGTGGAGGTTTCGCCGCACAGATTTGGAGGCCTGGATCGACGCCAAGACCCGCGGCGGCGCTGCCGCGGAGGAGTCAAAATGACGAGCCCGCTGACCCCGCAGGATCGCTTGGCGTTCTATGTCGCGGCCGTGATCGGGCTACGCGCTCTGGACGCCCGCGAGAGCACGCCCCGCCGATTCGGTCCTGACGCCGAGGCACGGTGGACACAGTTCGCTGGCGCCCTGGGAGTGGGCGACCGCATCGACATTTTGCTCCGCGATGCAGCCGGAACGTGGGGTGCCGCGTTCTCGCCGTCGGAGTGCTTCGGCTTCTTCGGCCTCGCTGACGATGAGCCCTTCGGGCCCGACTGGGTCTGCTTTGGCGACCACTCCGCGAAGCGCCTGCTCGCCGAGCCCAATGCTCCCACGACGCTTGAGCACATCGCCTACGGCCTCGGCGTAAAGGCAGCGAGCGTTCCCGTTCCGCCTGTCACCCCGTCGACCAAGCTCGTCATTGCGGGCGGCACGGCCATCGTCTCAGTGGCAAATGTGTTCGCCGGAAACAAGGGCCTCTCGTGGACGGACCAGGTCGTGGTCGTCGCCCACAAGCCAGCCTGGCGCCAGCTCGCTGGGCTCGCGGCCGTGCTTCTCGGCGCGCGCGGTCGCACTGCTCTCATTCGTCCCACCGAATGCGCCGAAAGCGCGCTGCGCAATGCGGGCTTCGCCCACCTCGACGCGCCGGTTGTCTCGCCCGACGCCGAACCTGAAGCCGCCGAACTCGCGCTGAAGGTGGGGGGCAAATAGTGGCGCTCCCGGAGGCACGGATCCATCGCGGTCGACCGACTCCGTTTCCGTGGGAACGGCAGGCGCTCGATCTCGTGTACAAGCACGCGTCGCTCTCGGACACCGATCCGCATCGGGTGTGGGAGCTGCACGAGCTCTACGACCCGGCGTCGGGCCGCCTCTACGAGATCGACCTCCTCTTCCTCTCGCGGCAGGGCCTGTTCCTCGTCGAGATCAAGAGCCACTCCGGCGTGCTCACGGGTGACATCGTTGATTGGACGATCACCGAGAACGGGCGGCGCCGCACGATCGAGTGCCCGTACCTCAGCGCGAACCTCAAGGCGAAGGTGCTCGCCGATCTTCTCGGGAGACACCTTGGAATGGATCGCCCCTACGTTCATGCCGCCGTTTTCCTCTCCAACGTGACCGAGATCCGGCTCGACGGCGGTCGGCCACCGTGGCTGCTCCTTCCCGACGATGTCGGCGCAAAGCTCGTCAACGGGCTGGATGGCCGCGACGCCCGCCGCATCGTGAATCGGCCGATGATGAAGCAGCTACTCCAGGCGGCACACAAGATCGGCCTCCGCCCGAGCCCGACGGCGCGCGTGGTGGGCGGCTACCAGCTCGGCTCGCTGCTCGACGACGGCGAGGGCTACCAGGAGAACCTCGCGAGGAATACGGTCGTCGAGACCGACCAGGCGCGCGTGCGCAGCTACCTCGTGCCCGCTGCGACCTCGGCCGAACGACGCTCGCAGCTCCATCGTGCTGCCAAGCGCGAGGCGCAGACGCTCGCGCAGATCGGCCAGCACCCGGGAATCCTCGCGTACCGCTCCTTCGTCGACGACGCGCCACTCGGCCCGGCGGTGCTCTTCGAGGCCTTCGAAGACTCGCTCCCGCTCCACGCCTTCATTCGTCAGGAGCCGAACCTCACCTTCGACGAGCGCCTCGGCCTCCTCCAGCAAATCGTCGAGGCGGTTGCGCACTGCCACCGCTCGGGCGTTCTGCACCGCAACCTCTCGCCTGCCTCGGTGCTCGTGCGGTGGGGCGGCGACAAGCGCATCCACGTGCGCCTTCATCGCTTCCAGACCGCCGCGTGGATCGAGCACTCGAGCATCGGCACACGGCACTTCCACCAGCTCTCGCAGGATGTCGACCGCCTATATCAGGCGCCCGAAGTTCTCGCCGACCCCGAGAAGGCCACCTACGAGAGCGATGTGTTCTCGGTGGGTTGCCTCGCGTGGCTCGTGCTCACCGGGCAGCACCCCGCCGCAACGGTCCCGGAGCGCGAACAGCGCATCAAGGGCGTGAAGGATGGCGAAGGGGGCCTGCGCCCATCTGCAGTGCGCGCGGACCTCGCCATCCTCGATGAAGCCATCGCCTTCGCGACGAAGCCGAACCTCCACGCGCGTGCCGACGACATCGCCGTCTGGTTCGACGCATTCGTGCTTGAAGCGCTTACGCGCCCAGCCCCCGACGCGGGCGCCGGGGCCGATCCGCGCAACGCGCAGAAAGGCGACACCCTTCAAGGGGGGCTGCGCGTCGAGCGACGCCTCGGCTCGGGTGGTACGGCGCTGGTGCTGCACGTACGCCGCGAGGGGCGTGACTTCGCGCTCAAGGTCCCGCACGACACGGGCTGCGGTGAGCGCCTGCTTTCCGAAGCGAAGACGCTCCGCGATCTGCGCCACGAGCATATCGTCGCGATACGCGACGTCGTCACCTTGGGCGGCCTCCCGTGCCTGCTTCTCGAGTTCGCTGGCGACCGCAGCCTCGGTGATGTCCTGCGCGAGCAGGGCACACTGCCGCTCGAGCTCGCGCGCCGCTACGGAGACGACCTTCTGTCGGCGGTCCAGTACCTCGAAGAGCTTGGCGTCACTCACCGCGACATCAAGCCGACCAACGTCGGCTTCACCAGCCTCTCGAAGAAGCAGAGCCACCTGCTCCTGCTCGACTTCTCGCTCTCGTTGGACGACCCGACTGCCACCACCGCCGGCACCGCCGAATGGCGCGATCCGTGGCTCTACCTGCGCGGCGCCTGGGACGCCGAGGCCGACCGCTACGCCGCCGCCGCCGTACTCTATCACGCGGTGACGGCGGCCCGTCCGGCGCTCCCGCAGGGCGACGCGACGGCCGAGATCGTCGTCGAGGCCGAGCGCCTCGACGCCGCCGTACGCGACCGCCTGACCGCGTTCTTCCGGAAGGCCTTCGCGCGCGAAGCGAGAGCGCGCTTCGCGAGTGCCGAGGCAATGCGCCAAACGTGGGTCCACGCGCTCTCGGTCGAGGCCGAGACCGACGACGGCGCGTCCGCCATCGCGCTCGACCAGGTGCGCCCCGAGACTCCGATCGACGCGTTGCCGCTCTCGGCTCGCGCACGCAACGCGCTCGACCGGGCGGGCGTATCGACTGTCGCGGAGCTCCTGCTCCTACCGCGCAATCAGCTCTCGGTCGTGCGCGGCGTCGGGACGCAGATCGCTCGCGACATCGTCCAGATCGCCGACGAGCTGCGCGCCTGCTTCGAGGTCGAGAACCGCCGGGTGCTTGTGCCCGGGTTCGCGCGCCCGCGCTTGCTGCTCGAGGAGCCCGAGGCCGGCATCGGCGTGACCACGGTCGATCGTCTCGTCGCAGCGGGTATCAAGACCACCGTCGACGCTGCGCTCGCCCATGCCGCGCGCATCGAGAAGCTGCTCGGCAAATCGTGCGCGGAAGGGTTGCGCGAACGGCTTGCGGCGCTTGCGGCCGCGGAGCCGACGCCCGGCTCGCTCGGCGACTGGGCACGCGAGCTGATCGGCCGCGCGAGCCAGAACGAGGCCAGCAAGCGCCTGCGCGTGCTCGTCGGCCTCGATCCGCTGCCCGACGAGCGCCCCGACACCGGGCTCCCGGCGGCACGCACCGTGTCCGAGGTGGCCGGTGCGTTCGGTATCGATCCGGCGCAGATTCACTCGAGCCTCCAGTTCCAGCGCAACAAGCGGTGGGCGGATAGCGCGGCTGCGACTTCGCTGACCGAGGCCTTGTCCTCGGCCCTCGACGCGCTTGCGCCCGCCGCGCCGCTCCTCGACCTCGCGAAGGCGCTGGCCAAGGCGCGCACCGACGGAACGCCGAGCGACGACGACGTGCGCACCGCCGCTGCGCTCGTGCGCGTGGCCCTCGAGCTACGTCCAGACTCGCCAGCTACATGGCGCCGCATCGGCGGCACGCCGTGGGTCGCGCGCGATCCCGAGGTCCTCGACGCGCTCGCTGCGCTGGCCGAGACGGCCGACAGCCTCGCCGTCACCGAGCCGCTTCCCTCCTCCGAGGTGGTGCGCAGCAAGCTTGCCGAGGTCGCCGAGGGCACGCCGCTCGCGACGCTGCCTGCGGACCAGCGCCTCACGCTTGCTGCGCGCGCCGGCAAGAACGCCGCCGCCTCGGCGCGCCTCGAGCTCTACCCGCGCAACATGAATGCAGCGCGCGCGCTAGCCCTAAGTCTTGCGGCGCTCTCGGGTGCAGGCCTCACGCCCGAGGTCGTGAAGAAGCGCGTGGCTGCGCGCTACCCTGAGGCCGCACCGCTCCCCGAGCGCCCCGCGCTCGACACCCTGCTCGCACCCCACGGTCTCGTGTTCGTGGCGGACATCGGCTCGGGCGAGTATGCGCGTCCGGGCGTGCATGCGCACACGTCGATGACAGTGGCGCTGCCCATGCGCAAGCCTACGGCTCCTGGCCTGCCGCAGCGGCGCAGCCCCGAAGCGCAGCGTGCGGCGGCGTTCCAAGACCAGCTCGATCGCGGTGTCGCGGCGGGCCGCTTCCGCGTCGTGCAAGTCCGCGCCGACGTCGCGAGCCCCGCGACTGACGCGCTTGCCTCAGCGCTCAAAACCAAGGCCGTGTCGCTGGACCTCGAGCTCTTCGCCGCCGTTCGAAAGACCGCCGCCGAGCTCGGGGTCGAGTGGGCGAACATCGAGGGCGCTGACCGCGCAGGCCCCGACGGCCCTGACTGGCCGCTGCTTCTCGAGCTGGTTCGCCAGGCGACCGACGGCGTCGTCGATGACCTCTTGAAGCGCCGTGAGCAGACGCTCGTCCTCGCGTGGCCGGGAGCGCTCGCGCGATATGGCCTCTCCAGTGCGCTCTCGCGCATCGTCAACGAAGCGGAGCGCGGTGACGCCCCGGCCGTCCTGCTCGTGGTTCCGTCGCACGCCGACGGCACCGCGCCCTCAATTAACGGTCGGCTACCCGTTCCCGCGCCACTACCGAGCCAGCGGCTCGTCATGCCCGATGCGTGGCTGGCGAACGCCCACAAAGCCGCGCAGACGCCCTGACGATGAGCATCGCGAACTTGCCGAAGCTGCTGCAGCCCGCGCTCAGGGCGCTGGAGAAGGACCTCCTGGCGCGCGCGAAGACTGAGAGCGTCGAGGCCGGCCTGAAGAAGGCCTGGGAAGACGAGCGGAAGGCCGGACAGACGGGGCTCGGCTTCGATCCGTGGCGGCGTGAGCGCGTCACCCAGCTCGCGGTTGCGTGGCTCTTGTCGGTTGTCTTCGTGCGCACGCTCGAGGACCGCGGTTACATTGACCCGCGCGTGGCCGGCGCCTCGGGGGATGCGCTGCGTGCTGCCGAAGATCGCGAGGCGCTGTACCTCCAGGTCGCGCCCTTCCTCGGGCCACGCGAGTACCTACTCGGGGTGTTCCGCGAGCTGTCAAAGCTCCCCGGCGCGCGTGATGTCTTCGACACCAAGCACAACCCGGTTTGGGTGCTCTCGCCGTCGAGCGAGGGCGCCAGGGCGCTGCTCGACTTCTTCCGCAAGCGCGATGCGAACGGTGCTCCCGCGTTGGTGTTCACCGGCGAGGATACGCGCTTCCTGGGCGACCTGTACCAAAACCTTTCCGAGGCGGTCCGCAAGCGTTACGCGCTTCTCCAGACGCCGGAGTTCGTCGAAGAGTTCATCCTCGACCAGACCCTCGACCCGGCCATCGCGGAGTTCGGGCTCAAGGACGTGACCCTCATCGACCCGACCTGCGGGTCGGGCCACTTCCTCCTCGGTGCGTTCCGTCGGCTCCTCGGGCGCTGGCAAAAGGAAACGCCGACCGAGAACATCGCCGACCTCGCGCGCCTCGCGCTCGACCAGGTCTACGGCGTCGACATCAACCCCTACGCGGTTGCTATTGCTCGCTTCCGCCTCGTGCTCGCGGTGCTCGACGCCGTAGGCATCAAGCGCCTCGAGCGTGCGCCCGATATCAAGCCGAACTTCGTCGTCGCGGACAGCTTGCTGCATCGGTTCGGGGAGAAGTCGAATACGCAGATGCGGCTCTCCGAGCAGATCTCGGTGGACGACATCGCGTGGGGAGATCAGCTCTTCCGCCTCGAGAACCGTGGGGCGGTGGAACGCGTGCTCACGAGGCGCTTCCATGCGATCGTCGGCAACCCGCCGTACATCACCGAGAAGGATGCCTCGAAGCGCAAGAAGTACCGCGACATGTACGAGAGCGCGGCAGGCAAGTACGCACTCGCAGCACCATTCACCGAGCGCTTCTTCGAGCTCGGCGTCGAAGGCGGCTTCGTCGGGATGATCAACAGCAACGCCTGGAGCAAACGCGAGTTTGGGAAGGTACTCACCGAGAGAGTACTTCCGCGTTTCGACCTCCAGAACACCATCGACACCGGTGGCTGCTATCTTCCAGGCCACGGCACTCCGACATTGCTGTTGTTCGGTCGAAATCGAAAGCCCTCTGCCAGCGCCGATGTTGTGGCGGTCCTCGGCAAGCGAGGCGAGCGCGAGGTTCCGCGCGAACCCGCCAACGCCCCTGTCTGGAAGCAAATCGTCGAGCATCACAATGACGTCGGATTCGATGGTGACTGCGTATCTGTCGAACCGATCGGGCGACGGGAGATCAGCCGACATCCTTGGGTAATGGCAGGCGGCGGCGCGCGTACGCTATTCAAGCTCCTGGAGCGCTCCCAGGCGCTGGCCTTGACCCACATCGTGGACGACATCGGATTTGCGTCGTTTCCGGCCACTGACGACGCGTTCGTCATGCCCGAGCATGCAGTGCGCAAGCTGGAGACGCCGGGCTCGTTGGTACGGAGTTTCGTATCAGGAGATGCGGTCCGGGATTGGGCGTTTGAGCCCACGGAGACCGCAATCGCGCCCTACGGAAAGGACCACTCGCTCGTTGAACTCGATGCGTTGGGAACGACAGCGCGACACTTCTGGAAGCTGCGGACCTCGATCCTGAGCACCAAAGGTTTCGGTGGCAAGACGCGAGGTGAAGGAGGCGAACCGTATTGGGCTTGGTATCGGTGGATTGCAGAACGCTACCGCCGTCCCCTTCGTCTCTCGTTCCCCCATGTCGCCACACACAACCACTTCGCACTTGACCGCGGCGGAAATGTCTTCAACAGGCACGCTCCCGTCGTCCTTCTCAACCGCAGTTGCGACGAGCGCGACGATGTGGCGCTTCTCGGCTACTTGAACTCCTCCACCGTCGCGTTCTGGTGCCGACTCGTGATGTTCCCCAAGGGTGGCGATCGGGTCGGCGAAGGCGCACGGCTCTCGAGAACGCCGTGGCAGGACCGTCTCGAGTATGCCGGCAACCTGCTCCAGCAGCTCCCGATCCCAAAGCTTGACGACCTGCGAGCTAAGCTCCTCGAGCTCGTGGTCGCGGCCGAGAAGACCGTGAAGTGGATGGCCGAGCAGGCACCCGAGAAGGTCGTCGCGGCGACGCTCTTGACGACGCCCACGCTCTCCAAGCTACGCGACGTGCGCACCACGAGCCTCGTCGAACGGGCACGCCTGCGAAGCATCCTCGTCTCGCTGCAGGAGGAGATCGACTGGCGCGTCTATGGCTTGTTTGGCCTGCCGACCCTCGAAGCGCCCTCGGTCGACGCTGTGCGTGTGCCGATCGAGCCGAAGCACCGCCCCTTCGAGGTGAGGCTCGCGCGCGAGGTCGCCACCGATGTCTCAGCGTCCGAATGGTTCCGCATTCACAAGCGCGAGGCCCCGAAGGGCGTGGGCGGTCCGCTAGCGGACCTGTATCGCCACCGTCTGCGCCTGCTCGACGATCCCGAGCACGGTAGGCAGCTTCGCTTGCTCGAGACGCCCGAGACCAAGCGCCGCTGGTCGCTGCCCGACGACCAGAGGGCGTTCTCGGACGCCGTGCGTACCTGGCTTCTCGAGCGCATCGAGTCCTCGTTCCGCGACCAGCCGCAGCCCGAGCTGCGCACCGCGCGCCAACTCGCCCTGGACCTCGGGCGCGATCCGGCGGTCGCCGCTGCGCACGAGCTGCTCACCGAGGAGAGCGGCCTCGACCTCGTGAAGCTCCTTTCGGATCTCGTCGATAGCGCGGGCATGCCCTTCCTGGCGGGCTACCGCTACACCGAGACCGGCATGGAGAAGCGCGCGAGTTGGAAGGAGACCTGGCGACTCCAGCGTCTCGAAGACGAGGGCAAGCTCAAGCCCGAGCTAGACCGCCTGAAGCTCGAGGCCATTCCAGTGCCCGACAAGTACGGCCCCAAGGATTTCCTCCGGCATTGCTGGAGCCTGCGCGGCAAGCTCGACGTGCCGAAGGAGCGCTTCGTCACGGTTCCTGGCGGCAACATCGACGAGGACACCACGCCGCTCCTCGGCTGGGCGGGCTGGAATGACCTGCAGGTCGCACAGGCGCTCTCGGGCCTTTACCAGCGCCGCAAGACGGAAGACGGCTGGACGAAAGACCGCCTCGTGCCGCTGCTCGCTGGCGTCGACGAGCGCGTGCCCTGGCTCCTCCAGTGGCACAACGACGTGGACCCTGCGTACGGCTGGAAGCTCGGCGAGTTCTTCTGCGACTTCGTGGCGGGCGAGGCGCACTCGCTCGGCGTCGCCGTCGACGATCTCCGCATGTGGACGCCGCCCGCCGCGCCCAAGCGCACGACCATCGATCCGGCCGAGGTGCTCGCCGCGCTCACCGAGTGGAAGCCCGAGGTCGAGGAGGATGACGAAGACGACGGCGAGGAGACGGAGCCCCCCGAGGGACCGACAGACGTCGAGCTCGCGAGCGCTTTGGGCGTGACCAAGGCGCTCGTCGCCAGCGCGCTAAACAAGCTTATCGCCCACGGGCTCGTCGAAAAGCTCTCCGGGCGCCCTGCTCGGTACTTGGCCACTGGAGACCAGGCATGACGACACGTATCCACGACCTGCTTGACCTCCCTGAGGCCATTCGCAAGGGCGACTTCGTTCAGGACCTCACCGGCGGCATCTCGAACCCCCAGCGCACGGTGAAGGACTACGCGATCACGCCGAAGATCGTGCAGACCTTCGAGCATGCGCTGTCGATCATCGGCAGCGCGCTGCGCGACGGACGCAGCCAGGCCGCGTACCTTCACGGCTCGTTCGGCGCCGGTAAGAGCCACTTCATGGCGCTGCTCGACCTGATGCTCGCTGACCACCCGGCCCCCTGGAGCCGCGGTGAGCTGCACGCACTGCGCGGAAAGAACGAATGGATCAGCAAGAAGAAGCTCCTCCAGCTTCCAATCCACATGCTCGGCGCGCAGGACATGGAGTCGAAGATCCTCGGCACTTACATTGCGTGGATCGCCAAGAATCACCCTGACGCGCCGACCCCCGCAGTCTACGCTGACCAGGGCCTCTTCGAAGACGCGCGAGATCTGCGCCGCCGGATGGGCGACGACAAGTTCTTCGAGGAGCTGAACGGCGGGGTGAAGCAGGCGGCGAGCGGCTGGGGCAAGCTCGCCGAGACGCGCAAATGGGACGCCGCCACGTTCGACGCGGCGGCGTCCACGCAGTACGTCGGCGAAGGCGATCGGGACGCCCAGAGCCCGCGCGCCAAGCTGTTCAGCGATCTGGTGCGGACCTTCTACAAATCTTGGACTGCACAGCAGGGTCGGTTCGTTGACTTGGACACGGGGCTTGGCGTCATGAGTCGCCACGCCAAGTCGCTCGGCTTCGACGCCATCGTGCTCTACCTCGACGAGCTGGTGCTGTGGCTCGCGGGCAACTCGAGCGATCTGCCCTTCGTCGGCCGCGAGGTGCAGAAGATGGTGAAGCTTAAGGAGGCGCAGGATGCCGACCGCGCCGTCCCGATCGTCAGCTTCATCGCCCGCCAGCGCGACCTCTCCCAGTTCCTCGGCGAGCAGGCACAGGGAGCTGTGCGCAACGAGCTGTCGCGCAACCTATCGCACCACGACAGTCGCTTCGAGACGGTCACGCTCGCTGACTCGAACCTGCCCGCGATCGTCGCCCACCGCGTTGTGCGCCCGAAGGACGAGTCGGCGGCGCAGAAGCTCGCCGACGACTTCGCGCGGACGTGGCGCGCGGCCGGCGCAGCACAGAGCGTGCTCATCGGCAGTGAGGGCGACGAGGCCGACTTCAAGAAGGTCTATCCGTTCTCGCCCGCGCTCGTCGAAGCACTCGTCGCGCTCTCAGACTGCCTGCAGCGTGAGCGCACGGCGATCCGCATCTTGATGGAGCTGCTGGTCAATCACCTGCCGGATCTCGAGACCGGCCGCGTGGTGCCCGTCGGCGACGCGTTCGACGCTCTCGCCGAGAGCGAAGATCCCATCGACGACCCGGTCATGAAGGCGCGCTTCGACCGCGCCCGCGACCTCTACCGCGAGAGTTTCCTGCCCATCATCCGGCGGCAGCACAACACAGATAACCTGACCGCGTGTCAGCGCCTGCGCGAGGAACACGACCGTCGCCTCGGCTGCAGCGGCTGCCAGCAGAAGATGTGTCGCAACGACAATCGCCTAGCGAAGACACTGCTGATGGCGGCGCTCGTGCCCGAGGCCAAGCCCTTCAAAGGGCTGACGGTGAAGCGGCTCGCGCACCTGAACCACGGTACCATCGCGTCGCCCATCCCGGGCGCCGAAATGCAGGTCGTGGCGCAGCGCCTTCGCGATTGGGCGAGTCAGGTCGGAGCGCTCCGACTCGGCGAGCAGGCCGACCCCGAGGTGAACATCCATCTCGCGGGTGTCGACCTCCAGCCGATCCTCGCGCAAGCCGCCGAGGCCGACACGGCGGGTGCTCGCAAGAACGCGATGCGGCGGCTCCTGTTCCAGGCCCTCGAACTGGACAGCGAAGGCACTGTCGTCGAAGCGGAGCTGCCGTTCCACGGAACACGCCGGAAGGGCCGCGTCCGCTACGGCAACGTGCGGGAGATGGATGATACCACGCTCACTTGCCCACGCGAGTTCGAGTGGCAGCTCATCGTCGACTACCCGTTCGACGAGCGGGGTCACGGGCCCGATGAAGACCTGCGCACCGCCGAGCGCTACCGCGACACACGCCCCGCAGACGCGGCGCCGAACCCCACGGTAGTATGGTTGCCGACGTTCTTCTCGCATTCGCTGGAGCGCGAGCTCGGCGAGCTGGTCATCCTCGAGCACATCCTCGACGGCGACCCACGCAAGTACCTAGGCCACCTGCGGGTCGAGGATCAGTCGACGACACGGGCCGATCTCACGAGCCTCCGCGCCCAGAAGGAGGCGCTCGTGAAGCGCACGTTGGCGCAGGCCTACGGGCTCGCGATGGCGAACGACAGCGCGTTCCTCGACCAGTCGCGCACGGTGGACGAGCACTTTATCCCGCTGCTCGGCGACCTCGACATTCGCGCAGTGCTCGCCGGCACGATGAAGGACGGTTTCCGCCAGGTCGTCGATACGATGCTATCGAAAAAGTACCCGCACCACCCGCACTTCGATGGGACGGTGTCGGCGTCGCGGATGGAGAAGGTCGGCGCGCTGGTCGAAAAGCTCCTCGATGAAAGTGACCGCCGCATGAATGTCGAGCAGAGCGAGCGCAAGGACCTGCGCGCGTACGCCGATCCACTCGGCATTACCGAGACGGGCGACATCGCAGTGCTGCTGAACGAGCGGCCCTTCACAGAAATCGAGCAGCAGCGCCAGCAGACTGGCATCGACACGCCGACTGTCGGCAATGTGCGTGGGTGGCTCGACCCACAGCGTACCCGCGGCTTGTCCGCCGAAGTGCAGGATGTGCTCATTTCGCTCTACACCACGTGGAGCGGGCGCACCTTCCGCCGCGATACCAAAAGCTACACGTTGCCGCGTCCGGGCCAGCTCCCGGACGACGTCGAATTGCTGCGCCCCGAGCTGCCCACGCAGGCCGAGTGGACCGAGGCGCTGAACCGCGCTGGTGGGCTGTTCGGCGTTGCCATCGGTGGTCGCTCGCTCGTCGCGCGCAACCTCTCGGCCTTCGCTGACAGGGTGAAGGAGAAGCTGAGGGAGGTGGGCGATGCTGCCCACCTGCCAGCTGCGCTCGAGCCGAAGATCCGCGACTGGGGCGAGCCTGAAAACGCGCCCCGGCTGGCGACGGCGCGTGCCTCGGCGGCGCTGCTCCAGCAGCTCTCGCGCGGTGACGGCGCATCCATCGTTCGTGACCTTGCGACCTTCACGCCGAAGACCTCCATCACGGCGATGGGCCGCAACTTCACGACGGCGACTGCGAGCAAGCACCTGCTCAACGAGGACGCGCGCTGGATTGTGCTGCGGCAGGTGAAGGAGCTCCTCGGCGACGCGGAGCGGGGCGAGCGCGCGAAGCTGATGCTCCAGGATCTCGCCGCGCTGCTCATCGCCGACGAGGTGAACAAGATGCTCGCCGACGGGCTCAGCGATTTAACCCGCCGCGCCGACGACCTGCTGCGCATGCCCACCGGCAGGCTGCAGCCGCCGAACGCGCCAGTCGGCGAAGAGGTCGTGCTCGAGGCGTCGCACGATCTCGCCGGCGCGAAGGCAGCCGCGAAGGTGCTGCGTGAGTTGGCCGAGCGCATCGAGGCCGAGGGCAAGGACGCCTCGCGTGTCACGATCCGGATCACGGCCTGGAAGCCGAGGCCGGAATGACCGAGACGCCGCTGGTCTCGGAGGCCGACGTTCGCTTGGAGGTAGAGCGCCTGTTCCGGCGCGATCATCGCTCTAAGCTGCTCGCGCTCTTCGGTCGAGGGCAGCCCGGGCGCTTCGAGCTCGATGGCCTGAAGTGGGAGATCATTCCCACAGCGTGCGAGCTGGAGCTGCGCTCGAAGCTGCCCGCGCCCGGCGAACCTTCCACGACGGGCAGCGTGTACTTGGTCGACTGGGCCGAGGACACGCTCCCGCTCGACGTCTCGTGCCGCCTCGCGGGCGGGCGCATCTACCACGTCGCGCGCGATGCTCGGCTCGCCGCGCTCTTCGGCGCGCGCCAGGTCGATCAAGGGCTGGCATCGAGGGCGGTTGCACGGCTCGTGCTTTCGGGGGGCGTCGATGGGCTTCGCAAGATTACGGGACTTCGCCTCACGACCGACGACGTTTGGAAGCGTGTGCTCGAAGCGCGCTTCGGCATCTCTGAGAGGGCGCTCGAGTCCGGGGCCGAGTGGCTCCGCTGGGTGCGCAGCTCCGAGACGGGCCAGGCCTTCGCGCGCGCGTGCGAGGGCGACGACCTCCTGCGGGCGGTGCGGTGCGAGCTACTTGACTGGCTCGAGAAGCGGCTCGGCTCTGTCGGCGTGCTCGGCTTCCGCGCGTGGGAGCTCGGCCTCGTCGACCGCGTGCTGCAGGCGCTCCTGCTGCTCGCGGCGGTTGAGCAAAGCGAGAACGCGTACTTGCGCGGGCTCGTGAACGGACAGATCGCGAGCATCGCGCCCGGGCTCGTGAACGAAGTACGCGGCGCGCACGGGAGCGGGTCCGCAGAGGCACTGCTCGAAGCAGTGCTGTCGGTGGAGGACGAAGCCGACCGGCGGCTCCTCGAAGGTGCCCAGCAACACGCGATGAGTGAGGGGGCTTCGGCACTCGCCACCGCGAGCGACTGGCTGCCCGCCGGTCACGCCGCGCGCGAGGCTGCTGTTGCTGCTGCGTTGACCAAGTTCGTTGACGCGCCCAGCGCCGGGTCGTTGGAAACCGTGCTCGCGGCGTTCGACCACCTGAGCGCGCACCGTCTCGATCGCGCCATTCGCCGCTCCGAACACATCGAGGCTCGGAAGATGGCGGCGCGCCTTTCGGCCTGGCTGCTCGCGCGTCGAGTGCGCCCGCAGCTCGCCGAGCATGGCACGCCGTGGTTGCCGGCGATCGAGCTCGCGCGCCGCTATACCGAAGAGGGCGGCTTCTTCGACTGGGCCCGCCAGGGCCTGCGCGGGATGCGCGGCGCGGGCGACGCGCTGATGGCCGCCGTCCGTCGACTGCACGGGGCCGTCGACGCGGTGGCACGCACCGACGACCAGCGCTTCGCCAAAGCGTACGTTTCGTGGGTCGAGGCGGGGAAACCCTCGAACGAGGTGCTGCCCGTCGAGCATGTCACCAAGCGTGTCGTCGTGCAGTTCCTCAAGGGTGGCGAGCATCGGCGCCTGCTGCTCGTCTTGATGGACGGCATGAGCTACGCGGCGGCGGTGCAGGTCCTGCAACGCCTTCGCGACCAGCGAAGATGGAGCCCCATCGCGTGGCGCATGCCGGGCTGGAACGGGCAGCTCCCAATTCCGCCCGTACTGGCAGCAGCGCCGACGCTTACCGAGGTTAGCCGAGCCGCTCTCTTTGCGGGTATTGCCGATCCTCGCTTCGGTGACCAGGGCACCGACAAGGACGATGCGCGCTGGGTTTCGAACCCGCACGTGCGTGAGCTCCTCGGCGAGGAGCCCGCCAAGGTGTTCTTCCGGCGTGAGATCCACGCTGGGCACGAGCTCATCGACGAGGTGAAGCAGGCGGTTGCGGGCGACCAGCGCGTCATCGCGGTAGTCGTGAACGCCATCGACGAGCAGCTTAAGGGCAGCCTCCAGGTTGCCGTCGACTACAGCAAGACGCCCATCCTCCCGCTCGAGGCGCTCCTCTCGGCAGCAGATGGGGCCGAGCGCGCCGTGCTGCTTGTGGCGGACCACGGGCATGTTGCAGGCGACGCGATGCGCGTCGCAGGCGGGCGCATCCCGGTTGGGCGTGAGGGCGGCGCCCGCTGGCGCGCAATGCTCGAGGGGGAGCAGCCGCTGGACGGCGAAACGCTACTACCGCGGACCTCGTGGAAGCCGCGCGGAGCGGCCGGCATCGCTGCGCTGTGGGACACGGCGCTCGCAAACCGCGCGCCCCACTACGGCGAGCACGGGGGACTCTCCCTCGCCGAGACCGTGGCGCCTGCATTTCTGATCGGCCCGGAGTGGCTCGATCGCGTCGCGGGCGACGACGTCGAGCTATCGTGCCGAGTGCTGCCTGAGCCCGATTGGTGGGTGCTCAAGGTTGCTCGTCCGGCGGTCGCACCTCCGCTCGGAGAGCCGAAGACACCGAATGCGCAGCTCCAGCTCCTTCCCGTGGAGCCGTCGAAGACGCCAGCAGCGCCGCCACCCGCGCCCACCGAGCCCACGCTCGTCGCGCGTCTGCGCACGTCCAAGCTCTTCACGCAGCAGGTCGCGGGTGTGCCGAAGCCTGACGTCGAGCGCGTGCTCACATGGCTCGCCGTGCTCATCGACGCGGGCGGAAGCTTGACCGCCGCCGACTTCGCACGGCTCTGTGGTGTGCGCCCCCACCAAGTGGGCGGCGTCGTGGCGCGGATGGGCCTTCTGAACGCTGACGGTTTCGCCATCGTCGAGCACGACGTCATCGGCCGTCGAGTTGCACTGCAAAAGGCGAGGCTGCTCTCGCAGTTTGGAGTGACGGAATGAGCGAGACGGGCGGACCAAGCATCCTCCTCCGCAAAGATGTCATCGAGGCGCTGCGCCGAGGAACGGTGCCGCGTCGAGGTCTCGACCTGTTCGCGGTCGGCACCGATCGCTTTTCCGTTTCGCTGAAAGAGGAGCTGGAACGGTGCGCGACGGGCGGCGCAGTGTTCAAGGCCCTGCGCGGCGACTTCGGGTGCGGCAAGAGCTTCACCGCGCGCTGGTACCAGCAGCAGGCGCTCGCGCGCGGGTTCGCCGTCGCCGAAGTCCAGGTCTCCGAAAACGACACGCCGCTGCACCGGCTCGAGACGGTGTACCGCCGCGCGACTGAAGGTCTGCGCACAGCGGAGTGGGACACGGGCGCGTTCCGCGCGCTCATCTCGCAGTGGCTAATGGGCCTCGAAGAGGAGGTCTCGCGCACGCTCCGCGATCCCGATGACATGAAGGCGCTCTCGGACAGCGTTGGCAACCTGCTCGAGGCGCGCCTGAAGGACGTGAGCGCAGTGCAGCCCCAGTACTCGGCTGTGCTGCGCGCGTACCATGCAGCCGAAGTCGCGGGTGACCACGCGCTTTCTGAGGGCCTTATCGCGTGGCTGATGGGCCAGCCCAACGTCAGCGCGGACGTCAAGAAGCAGGCGGGCATTAAGGGCGAGATCGACCACACCGGCGCGCTCGGCTTTTTGCGCGGCCTGCTCGCGGTGCTCAAGCAGTGCGGGCGGCCGGGCCTCCTGCTGGTGCTCGACGAGGTCGAGACCATCCAGCGCGTCCGTTCCGACAGCCGCGACAAGAGCCTGGAGGCGATCCGGAAGCTGATCGACGACCTCTACGGCGGGCGCTTCGCTGGGCTCTACGTCCTCATCACGGGCACGCCCGCATTCTTCGACGGGCCGAACGGTGTGAAGCGCCTGCCGCCGCTCGCTCAGCGTCTGCACGTCGACTTCTCGGGCGATGCGAAGTGGGACAACCCGCGCGACGTCCAGGTGCGCCTCTTCCCGTTCGACCAAGAGCGGCTCATCGAGGTCGGCCGCCGCGTGCGTGATCTTTACCCGACAGAACACCCCGAGCGCATGAAAGCGCGCATCACCGACGCGGTGCTGATGGCCGTCGGGAACGAGGTCGCAGGAAAGCTCGGCGGAAAGGTAGGTGTGGCCCCACGCATCTTCCTGCGGAAGCTCGTGGCGACGATCCTCGATCGCGTTGACCTGTTTCCCGATTTCGACCCGGCCAAGGACCTCGACATCCGCGTCGACGCGGAGGAGCTCACGCTCGAAGAGCTCGCAGCCGCCGCCGGCAAGAAGCCCGACGACATCGAGATCGACCTGTGACGACACGCCCGGATGTCATCGATCGCTTGAGCCCGGCCGTTCGCTACCAGATCGCCAACGGACTAGGCTGGAGCGGTCTGCGTCCGGTGCAGACGCTCTCGACCGAAGCGATCCTCGACGGTGCGAACTGCGTGGTGCTCGCCCCCACTGCAGGCGGCAAGACCGAAGCGGCATTCCTTCCGCTCTTGTCGAAGATGGACGTCGAGGACTGGCGCGGCGTATCGGTGCTCTACGTCGCGCCCATCCGCGCGCTGCTCAACAATCAGGAAGTGCGGCTCTCGAGGCTCACGGGCCTCATCGGCAGGCGCGCCGGCAAGTGGCACGGCGATGTGAAAGAACCCGCGCGCAAGCGCCTAATCGACGATCCGCCTGACGTCCTCGCTATCACGCCGGAGTCGCTCGAAGCGATGCTGCTCTCGACGCGCACGCCGGCGCGCCGCTTCCTCGCGCACGTGCGCGCCGTCGTCATCGACGAGGTACACGCCTTCGCGGGTGACGATCGCGGTGCGCACCTT
>Ga0306921_10002002_pt1 | contig 20237 bp, 18 predicted proteins | sample sta12Cox44000080_FD_203760 | JGI IMG/M metagenome (GOLD analysis project Ga0306921, IMG submission 203760) | Lab enrichment of tropical soil microbial communities from Luquillo Experimental Forest, Puerto Rico - statoxic.12C.oxic.44.000.080 (v2)... | ecosystem: Environmental > Terrestrial >... | reverse complement strand
ATTGTTTTCTTCCTCGAGACACGTTATAAGTTTCGGAGTGCCTGCTCCCGCAATCAAGGTTGATTCACTTGCCAAATCCTTTCCGCCAGCCTCCGGTGGGTGGCGTGCTTTCCTGCAACCGTTCGCGGCACCGACCTCCCCTGCCCTCCGCGGGATTTCGTTCGAAATGGCCGAAGGAGAGTCTGTAGCTCTCCTCGGCACAAACGGCGCAGGAAAAACCACTCTACTTCGCATACTTGCGACGCTGCTTATCCCCACGAGTGGCTCTGCCCTGCTTGCCGGATGTGACCCGGTTCGGAATCCGGCTGCCGTCCGCCGCCATCTTGGTTACCACGCCGGGACCGACCTCGGTTTCTATTCGCGCCTGACCGGTCGAGAAAATCTTCGCTTCTTCGGCCGGTTGAATTACCTCACCGATTCCCTTCTCCGAACTCGCATATCGCAATTGGCAGAACGCTTCGAACTCGGCAACGCACTCGAACGCCAGGTTCGCACTCTTTCCTCCGGCACTCTCCAGCGCCTCAGCCTCCTCCGCGCACTGCTCCACAAGCCCAGGGTCCTGCTTCTCGACGAGCCCACGCGGAGTCTTGACGCTATCGGCGCCTCTGAATTCCGCCGGTTCCTCAAAGCGGAAGTCCATTTACATCAGGGTACATCCATTCTTTTTGCTTCTCACATTCTTTCCGAGATTGAGTTTCTCGCCGACCGCGTGGTTGTTCTGAAAGAGGGATCGCTCGTGGCCTTCGATACTCCCTCCGCGCTAAAGTCCAAAAGCGCATCGCCTTCTCTCGAAGAAGCCTTTTTTCGATTGACCGGACACTCCGCTCACTTCTCCGAGGAACCTCGGCCGGTATGATCCAGACGCTACGCGATTTTCTGCTCTTTTTTGAACGCGACCTCCGTATTGCTCGAACCTATCGCGGCCCTTTTGTTCTAGAGCTGATCGAAGCTCTGTTCGGCGCGGCCCTGTTCTACTATGTAGCCCGCTTCGTCGACTCTCCCGAATTGCGCCAGGCCCTGCCTCATGGCACTTCGTACTTTGCCTATTCCCTGGTCGGCTTCGTATTTTTCGACTACTTGAATGCGGCGCTCGATACCTTCGACCGCAGCATCATGGAGGCGCGAGACGCCGGCACGCTCGAACCGCTGCTCACCACGCAAGTCTCGCTGACCACGATTCTGATCGGCTCCGCGATCTATCCCTTCGTTGTCACCACGCTTCGCATTGCGGTCTATCTCGCTTGGGGCGCATTTCTCTTCGATTTTCCGCTCCGAGGGGCAAACTGGCTCGCGGTCTTGGTTGTACTTCTCGCCAGCCTATTCGCGTTCTCAGGTTTGGGAATTCTCTCCTCGGCTTATTTGCTTCTTTTCAAGCGAGGCAATCCTGCGAAATGGCTGATCCTCGGCGTGTCCAGCGTGGTCGGCGGCATGCTCTTTCCCGTAAGCATTCTCCCCGATTGGCTGCAGGTGATTGCTCACCTCAATCCCATCACCTATGCGTTGGATGCGATGCGTGCCGCTCTCCTCAATGGCGCGACGGTGCCCTCGATGGCCCACCCGCTTCTCCTACTTCTGCTGTTTGCCGCGATACTGCTGCCTATCTCCCTAGTGGCATTTAATTGGGCACTTTGCCGCACCAAGGTCACTGGGACCCTTACGCACCGCTGAGACGTCCCCTGCACCAAAAACAAACCGGCCCTGCATTGCAGAGCCGGCTGGGTTCATTTCAAAAGATGAACGCCGGCTTTACTGCCGGCTCTGGTCAGTCTTTACGGCTTCTTCTTTTTGCCGCCGACCTTGGTGTCAATTCCGCCGGTAAGCGTTTGCACGCCCTCGAGCCCCTGTTTCGCCTGGGCGCCCCACGGGCCGTTAGGATCGAGGTCGATGGCCTTCTGGTAGGCTTCCACTGTTCCAGGCTTGAGCGTCACTTGCATCTTGTCGCCCACTTGCTTGTAATCTGCGGACGCCACGAGACACGCGCCCAGCAGATACCAGGCCTGCGCGCTCTTCGGATCTAGCTGTGTCGCCTTTTGCAGCGGATCGACCGCTTCCTGCATCCGCCCGGCGGTGTAGAGGCTGATACCGAAATTCCTCCAGGCCATCGCCGCATTTGCGGGGTCAAGTTCCGCGCTCTTGGTGTACGCCGCCTTAGCCTCGTCGATCTTGCCCGCACGCGCCAGCACGTTTCCCAGGTTGTTGTAGTAACTCGCGTTGTCCGGTTTGGCCGCGACTGCTTGCTGATAGGCATTGATGGCCTCATCATTGCGGCCGGCCAGATCGTACGCTTCGCCCATTCGCGCCCAGAACAAGTGCATGTTCGGATCTTTCTCCGGCGCCGCTTTTTGCGCCTCCTGGAATTCCGCTACCGCCTGGCTCGATAGGTCGCTCACTTTTGCTTTGAGCGCGTCTTTTTGGTCCGCCGGAGCCTTCGACAGTTCCGCCTTGGCCGCTCGTTCCTGCTCGAGCAGCGCTACGCCCTGGTCAAAATGCTGCTTCATCGCACCGAACTTGGACTTCTCTTCCCCTTGCTTCTTCACCGCGGCGACATATTCCGGGTTCTTCTTGGCAACCAGCTCTTGAAAGTTCAGATCTGCCGGAACCGTCTGCCCAGCGCTGACTTTGACCTGCGCCGTGAAGGGGTCTTTCTGCAGCGGCAGAATCACAGAGATCTTGTAGGTACCTGGCTTCAAACCCGTGAAGCTGTACCGTCCGGCTTTGTCCGTCTTGGTAGACTGCTTCGTCCCCTGCTCGCCTTCCAAACTCACCCCGTAATCCGCCCAAGGTTTGCCATCCAAGTCCAGGACCGTCCCGCTTATTGCCGTCTCTTGCGCCGCCGCGCGCGGGGCGCACAAACTCGCGAGTCCAAGCACTAGAATCGCCGCGAGCGCGGACGCTTTCAAAAATTTCTCCATGCTCCATTCTCCTTTGTTGTTGAGGGGCGCCGACCCAGGTATTCCGGCCGGTTTAGCCCATTATCTCCTCATCTGCCGCCGTTTCCAATGGCTCCGCGTTTTGCTCAGGACCGGCTGGCAGCTCTCAGCCGATAAGGAATCGGATCCGCAACAGCTGCTTCCGCAAAAGCCCGCAGGCGCAGCAAGCAGCTATCGCAGGCCCCGCACGCTTCTTCCTCTCCCTGATAGCAGGACCAGGTGAGATGCAGCGGTGCGCCCAGTTCTATTCCTCTGCGCACGATCTCGCTCTTTTTCATGCCGATTACCGGCGTCATCATTTCGATCTGCGTTTCGGGCCGCGTGCCCACTCGAATCAACTCCTGAAACACTCGGTAATATTCCAGCCGGCAATCCGGATATCCGGAACTGTCTTCCGCCACTGCGCCTATATAAATCGCTCGCGCACCGATGGCCTCAGCCCAACTTACAGCCGCGCTCAAAAAGTGCGCATTGCGAAACGGAACATAGGTTACGGGTATCGCGCCTCCCGCCGCACCGGGCGGTGTCAACTCATTCTCGGGTACCTGAATTTTCGGGTCCGTCAGCGCTGAGCCACCGATCGCACGAAAATGCTCCAGCTGGATCATGAGCCGCTCTCGGACTCCGTAAAAGTCTGCGATCTCCTGAAAGGCGCGCTTCTCTCGCGCTTCCGTCCTCTGGCCATAGCTCGCGTGTAGCAGCGCCACGTTGCCGCTCCCGTGCTTTTCCCGCGCGAAAGCGGCACAAACACAGGAGTCCATACCGCCGCTCAGCAAAACGACCGCTTTCACTGTCAGAGCCTCCGCAATGCCGTTCACACGCCGCGCAGCGCCGGATCCCACACGATCTTGTGCAACTGGAGTCCCAACCTTGCCGGAACGCCGTCCGCGAGCATCCACTCCACCAATGCTCGTGGCTCCAGACCTTTCCACTTGCCGCCGGGATCTTCGTGAACCGGAGAAAACAGGACTTCCTTGACGCGCCCCGCCAGGCTGTGTGCCCGCGTGAAATCTCTTGCGAACTGGTAGTCTCTCCGGCTTGAAATGACGAACTTTACCTCGTCCTCGCCGCTCAATTCTCCGAGGTTACGCATGTCAAAGGTGTCCGGCGCTCCGGAATCGGGGCACTTTACGTCGACGATCTTGATCACCGCTTTCGGTAATTGACCAATAAATCGCTCTCCGCTCGTCTCGATCAGTACCACGTACCCATCGGCAAGCAGCCGTTCCGCCAGCGGATAGACCTCCGGTTGCAACAAGGGCTCGCCTCCCGTCAATTCCACGAGTGGCGCGCCCATGGCGGAACCGCGCAACGTTTCGACGCGTTCCACAACCTGTTCGACGCTCATCTTCTGCCCGTCATGGAACGCGTATGCCGTGTCGCACCAGGTGCAGCGCAGGTTGCAGCCAGTCAGCCGCACAAAAATACACGGCAGTCCCGCGCGGGTTCCCTCGCCCTGAATCGATTTGAATATTTCCGTGATGAACATAGGGAGCCGTGTGGAAACCGCCTGCCGTTAGCCGCTAACTCTTTGCTTTTTTCCCCGATCGTTTCGAGAGCCAGTAAATTCCGCCGAAGAATAGCACCATCGCTCCAATCAACCGCGGGTATCCCGGCGAGAAGCCCATCATTCGCAGCACCATCACGTAGCCCGCTGCCACAATCAGCGCCGGAATCAAAATAATGAGAATTGACCGATTCATTTCGATCTAGGCTCCGGGACGATACTTCGCCATCGCCGTATCGGTCTCCCACACAATCACGTCCGTAACCCGCGCTCCAGGCGGCAACCCGTTCAACTGCCCGGCCACTTCCTCATAAAAATACCTGGCCATATTTTCCGCCGACGGATTGACCTTCGTAAACGGTTCCAGGTCATTGATGAATTGATGATCCAGCCGCCTGATCACCTCGCGCAGGACGTGTTTCAGCTGGGTGAAATCGACCAGCAAACCGATGCCGTCCAGTTGCGGCCCTTCAAGTGTCACCTGTACGCGGTAATTGTGTCCGTGTGGATTCTCGCACTTCCCCTTATAGCCGCGCAGGGCGTGCCCCGCGGAAAACGTTTCTTCCACGCTCACCTGAAACATGTTCTTGCTTTTGTCCCCTGGCCGCTCGTCCGATCCCGTTTCCCTGACCCTGCACCAGTCAGATCGCCAAAAACTTGAACCCGTCATTCCGAACGAAGCGAGGATCTCTTCTCCATCGCAGCTCCGAGTGCGATGAACTCCGCTTCACGCTGGCCCGCCTGCATTCAGAAACCGCCCGACTTCGGCCAGGTCGTTTGTTCTCCGATAGCGCGGCAGCGATTCCAAAAAAATTCTACCATACGGCATTCGCTGCAGCCGGGTGTCCAGCAACGCCAGCACACCGCGGTCGGTCTTCGTTCGAATCAGCCGGCCGAACCCCTGCTTCAGCGCCAATACGGCTTCCGGCACCTGGAATTCAGCGAAGGGATTCCGTCCTTCTTCCTCGAGCGCGCGCACACGCGCCGCCACGATCGGATCGCTTGGCACGGCGAACGGCAGCCGGTCCACGATCACGCATGAGAGCTGCTCGCCGGGCACGTCGACGCCCTGCCAGAAGCTTGCCGTCGCAAACAGCACCGCGTTCGGTGTGGTCTTAAATCGCTCAAGCAGCACGCTTCGTGGCGCCGTTCCCTGCAACAATAATGGAAAATCGAGGCGCTCTTCCACACGTTCAAACAGGTCGTGCATCTGCGAATAACTGGTGAACAGGCAGAACGCCCGCCCATGGCTCAGTTCCAACAACTGCACGATCTCGTCCGCCGCCTTCGCCGCGAACCCGGCATCACGCACGTCCGGCATGCGCTGGGGCAGATACAGCAGCGCCTGCTCCTGGTAGTTGAACTCCGGCGGCAAAGCCCTTTCGGTCGTATGGTCCAGCCCGAGCCTCTGCCGAATGAATTCAAACCGCCCGCCTACCGTCAGCGTTGCAGATGTGAGGATCACCGTATCGAATGCCTCAAACAGCTTCTCGCGCAGGATCTGGCTCACGTCAATCGGCGTCGCCGCCAGGTACACGCCCTTGTTCCTCCGCTCGAACCAGTAAACAAAGTTTTTCTCGTTTGACTCGAACAGAAACGCCAGCTCCTGCCGCATTTCAAAGCTGCGCCTCGCTATACGCAGCAGCTCTTCCGGCTTTTGGGTGAGCGCGGCGAATTCCGTCTCCATGCCTTTCAGCGCGTTCATCAGCGCGTCGTAGGCTTCGCGGTTCTGTTCGAGAAAGGCCTCGCGTTCCGCCCGCGTAAACGGGAACCGTCCTTCCCGCGCAGGAAACGCGTCAAAAAAAGCCCGGGTTTTCTCGCGAATTCGCTGGGTTCTGCGCAGCAGCGCGGGCGTCCCGAAGTGCCCGAGGCGCATGGCGTTGTCGGCGTCTCGCGCCAGTTCCTCGAAACGGAAATTCGAAATTTGTTGGCCAAAATAATCGCTGGCCACATCCTCCATCTCGTGTGCTTCGTCAAACACCACCGCCGAGTACTCTGGCAGAATGCTGCCGAAGTCGTCCTGCTTTAGAGCCAAGTCTGCGAAAAACAGATGATGGTTAACGATAATGAGGTCGGCTTCGCGTGCGCGGTTTTGCATTGCTGTTAGGAAACACTGCTCGAACTGCGGGCATTTCTTGCCCGTGCAGGTGTCCCGCCGTGCGTCAATCCGCGACCACAATTCGGAGTCGTCTGGTAGAAAGGTCAGCTCCGCTCGGTCTCCTGTTTCGCTCACTTTGGCCCAGTCTCGGATCTGCCGGAATGCGTTCACCTCCTCCATCCCTTTCAACATGGGTTGGTCCGCCAGGGCATGCATCTTGGCCTGACATAGAAAATTGTTCCGCCCTTTCATCAAGGCGACTCTCAGTTCCGGAGCAAAGTGCTTCTGCAAAAAGGGCACATCCTTCTGATAGAGCTGCTCCTGCAGAGACTTTGTTGCCGTCGAGATAACCACGCGCCGCCCGCTGCATATCGCGGGCAGCAGGTACGCCAGGGTCTTGCCCGTTCCGGTTCCCGCCTCGACGACGACATGATGGTGATTCTCAAATGCGTCGTTGACCGCTTCCGCCATCTGCAGCTGACCAGGCCGGTGCTCGTAGCCGCCAATCATGCATTTGTCGAGCAACCCTCCGGGGCCAAAGATCTGGGCCATGGTCGGCCGGCCGCCCTGCGCCGCTCCCACTCTTGCGGGTGCAGGTCGTACCGCCGTCCCTTTCCCCGCCCCGACCCGGTTCCGGGATGCCGGAGCCGCGATCTCCTCAACCTCGTATCGGCGAACCTCGTCGTCCAGGGGCACGTAGACATGCTCCGCTCTTGGGTCAATTCGCGCAATTGGCTCGGAAGTACCCGATTTGGCTTTTCGTTTCGACAGGGCTTGCCTCTTAACATCTCCACGCCAAGGGATTGATTTACGATATCATAGGCCCGGGTTTGCCTCAGTGTGCTGCACGGGCCCTCGCCTCGTTAGTACTTGGGCACTCTGCTTGTTTCCCTGCAACTTCGTCCCCGCACCAGGGTTACAGTGTCACCAGGGGAGACTTTGTCCGACCGAAGCCGCTGGGGGGCGGTGCCCAAACTTCATCGGGGTGTTTGCATGAATTCGAAATGCTCGTTGCTCCTATCGGTGTTCGCGGCGGTTCTGGCGTTGACGTCCTGCAGTGGCTCGAAGAATAGCTGTACGACGAATTGCACGACCACCGATGCCATCGTAAATATCACTCTTTTTGATATACCTGCTACGGGAATCACGGTCCTCAGTTATAGTCTACCGATCGTGGGCATCAGCCTCACACCCTCCACGGGCACCGCGGTATCCATCTATTCCCCCACTTCGATTGTTCCAATCGAGCTAACGCGTCTGCAAACCGAATCCGCACTTATAGCGATGGACGTCCAAGTACCTGCGGGGACCTATACTGCCATCAATGTGACCCTGGCCACTTCCAGCGGGATGTTCATTAATGAATCCTCGTCCGTACTGAACGGGAACTGCAGCGTCGGCCTGGTTTGCCCCCTTCTCGGCGGCGCAGCAACCACCGTGAGCATCCCGATGAGCCTGACACTGAACTCCGGCCAGACTACGTGGCTCGGTCTCGACGTCAGTCTCAACAATGCAATTACTGCTCCTACCACCACGACCGTCGCTGCCGATTTCACGCAGGCCAACACCTTCGCGGCCATCACAACTCCTCGCACCGGCACGCCCTCCGGTGCTTTCGACACCATTGGAGATTTTATCGGCACCGTGACGGCCCTGAGTCCCAGCAGCATTACGGTTCAAAACACCATTACGGGGCAGTCGCTGACCGCAACTCTTAGCTCAGGCACTCACTTTGACGCCGCTCCCAGCACTTACAGCAACTGCAGCAATGGCAGTTCTTGTATCGCCAAGGGTAGTGTCGTCAGCATGGATGCTGCGCTAACAACCTCGAGTACCTTAGTGGCTACCGAAGTCGATGTTCTGGATGCGGCCGCCATTGACGAGGTAGAAGGAGTGATCATCTACCCGCTACCGAATGAACCTACCGGCGTCGTCGGCATGATTCTGGCCGACAAAACTTCCACGGGCGACAGCGCTACGTTGGGCGCCAGCACAACAACTTATGGCACGCCAATTCTTGTCACTGCCAGCACGAACATCAATTACGTTATAGATGAGAAGAATCTTTCGAATATCATCACGCCAGTCGGTTTTTCTGGCAGCGGCGACCTTCTGGCCGGTCAGCAGATTCGCGCCCAAGTAACCAATGTGGCTTCCCCTACTTCGGGGATCACAGCAACCGCCACGAATGTACTTCTGCGGTGGTCGCGATTCAGCGGCAGCATAAACACCGTTGCCGGCAACAACTTCTCGGTGGCGAGAATTCCCACATACATGAATGTGTTCAATGCCAATCTGCCCTTGGCGCCGTTGGTTTTCACTTATTCAAACGGGACTCTGTTCGACGGCGTGACCGGTACAGGCGACCCGAACTTTGTGGTAGGAAAGTCCGTGGCGATTCGCGCGCTCTACCTGAATCCTCTTACAAGCACGCCGCCGTTCCAGGCGGCCAAAATTCGCGTTCCATAAGTTTTTGCCGCCTCCGCAAAAGGCAACGGGCCCTGGAAGTTCCGGGGCCCGTCTTCTTTTTGTGTCTGTGGGTTTTTGACGGAGCGGCTCAGACTCCACTCACCGTGGTGTTTGGCGGCAGCGGCGTACCGACGTGCGCCGTCGGCGGGGGCGGAATATTCGGCGCCATAACCGGTTGCAGGCGCCGATAGGCTGCCAGCGAAATCGCCCCGATGCCCCAAAGGATTGCCGCGATTTTGATCCAGCCCCCGATGAATGGCACGGCCATGCAAGCGCGCAGGATCAACATCCCGATGGCCATGCGGCCAACGAGCGGCCAAGTTTCGTTCGTCCGGCCAAGAATCCAGCTGCCGACCGCTGCGCCAACGACGATCTGCGAAAAGTAAAGAGAGGCGAACCAGAGGAAGAACGCTGAAATTCCAACAAACAACCCTACGACCGTAACGCAGGTCAATACCGCGGCGATGGGCAGCGCAAATCCTACCAGGACCCCGAGTCCAAACGACGCGCCGACGCTTTCCACGTTTGCCGTGGCTTCTTTGGAGAACTGCGGCAGAACCCACAGGAGGACAAGTCCAAACAGGATGAAGGCAGAGGCCCAAATCACGCGCCAAACGTAATATCCCCCGCCTCGCTCGTTGCGTGCGTGTTCGATCTTTTTGAATGTGAGCGGATAGGCGAGCTTGGCGCCGGAGGCCACGTCAGCAGGATTGTTGCCCTCAAAGCTGGCCTTTCCTCCGATCGAGGCGTTGCTGCCGATGTTCAGAGAGTCGCCGTGAACGCGAATTTCTCCCTGAATGCTTCCGGCAATCGAAGTCTCCGCTGATGCGAAAGCAAGCACATCTCCGCCGACTGAGCCGTCCACGGTGAGGGATTTGCTGAAGGCCGTCACACTATGACCGACCTTTCCTGAGGAATCGACGGCAGTGGTTTCGGAAAAACTGGTTACGCTGCGCCCCACGGTGCCGGTGATCGTCAGGTTATTGGAGGCGTTTCTAACGCTGCCTTGCACCTGACCGTCAATCCGCAGACTCTGACACGCACAAAACACCTCTCCCGTGACGTGACCGGAAATCACCACTTGTTTGCCCGCGATATAGACGTCGCCATCCACCGTGCCGTCAAGCCGCACGTTCTCGCCGGTCGCATATAAATCGCCTTTAATGACCTCGTCTTTCTTAATCTGCACCGAATCCGCCTTCCGAAATTCCATTGCCGAGGCAGGAGTCGCAAAAGCCGCCAACAGCCCCAGGCTCGCAAACATCACCGCCAGCGCCGACGCCCTCTTCAAATACCTGCGGAAAAGGAACGCTCCGAACCCGGCGACAGAAGCAAGGGCAACGAATTCGACCAACGTGAACATGGATTGCCATCCTTTCCAGAAGGCGCCTTGAAACAACAGCAAGCTCAGCAAATTGGTGCCGCCGAAGCCGGCTTGCTCGAGCTGTTGTTCCGCGGGCTCGATATATCCAGTGTAGAGGGCGTAAACGCCGAGCGCGGCCAGACCGAAGACTACGCCCCAAATCCATTGCATGGATTTCTTGACCCGCGCGCGAAACTCTGCGATCCGTGCCGGCAGCGGCTCGTCTTCTTCGAGCATTGAACGCGTGAGGAGCCGCGACTCCCGGTCCAGCGCGCGGAGCAGGGTCATGCACGAAGTGCACGTCTGCGTGTGCAAAGACACTTCCTGGGCGCTCTCCCGGTCGAGCTGCCGTTCGACGTACAGCAGCAGCGTTATTTCATCGAGATGTCTGTTGGGTGTGTTTTCCTGTTCGCTCACCGGGTCCCTCCCACCGCCAGCGCGCTGTTTTCTCCCAGCGCTTCACGGAGTTCATGCCTCGCGCGCAGCAGCACCACCCCCACGAAGGGCCGCCGCACGCCCAAAGCATCTGCAATTTCGTCGTAGCTCATGTCCGAGTAATAGCGCATCACAAGCGCCATGCGCGCGCGCGCGCCTAGTTTGTCGAGCGCCTTGCGCACTTCCTCGCTCGTGCGCTCCTCAATCAGTTTTTCCAGCTGGTTCGGCTCCGGCGCTTCGAGCGGCAGGTCGTCTATATCTTGGGTGTCTTTATCGTGCCGCGCTTTGCGCCGCCGTAGCATATCCCAACAATGGTTCGCGGCAACCCGGTAGAGCCACGCGGTGAACGATCGGCCTGGATCGTATTGAACGAGCTTTTCGCGCAGCTTCATAAAGATCTCCATCGTTGCGTCTTCAGCGTCCTCCTGCGTGGGCATGGCCCGCCGGCAAAAGCGGAATATAGCCGGTGCAAACTCCCGGTACAAATCGCCCCAGGCCTGGCTATCCCCAGCCCGGGCCCGGACGATTAAATCCGTAGGCTCCGTTTTTCCCGGCGCGCTCATTCGGCCTGGTCTCAGCGGTTCCATAACTAGTACGCAGAAACGGGGACAAAACTATCACAAATCGCAATTTGGACCGAAGGGAGGCGAGCAGCGATTGAGGCTGAGGCTCAAGTTAACCGCAATTGCCCTCCCCCTCCCCGCTTTCGATGTAAGTGTGGCAGTCAAAGGGCTTAGCCAGGCAACCGCGGTATTTGCGGAAAATAAAGGGCTTAGAGGGGGCCTCGGTAGAGCGGCGGCTTGTCCGACGCAGGTGGGCCCACAACCCGGCGGCGTAGCCGAGGCCAGGGCCGCTACTCCAGACTCAAAAAATCAAAATGAAATTCCGGCCTGAAGGGCCATCTGGCGCGGCTCGCTACTTTTTCGACGATGCGATAGATTGGAAGATTGAGCACTGCGCGATGCGAGCGCTAGGTGTGCGCACAACGAGCTATGCCGGAAAAACTTCCATCGCTCGTGATTGTCGGGCGGCCCAACGTGGGCAAGTCCACGCTGTTTAACCGGTTGACGGGCACGCGCCGTGTCATCGTCACCGACGAGCCCGGCATCACGCGCGACCGCATTTATGGCAAGGCAGAATGGCAGGGCCGCGTGCTCGAAGTCGTGGACACGGGCGGAATCGTCCCGGACGATAAGGCCCTGATTCCCGCCGAGATTTTTCGCCAGGCACGCGTGGCGATTGAAAATGCGGCGCTGCTCGTTCTGGTCGTGGACAGCTCCGCGGGACTGATTCCGCTCGATCAGGAACTCGCTCGCCTGCTGCGGACGACGGGACGTCCCTTTGTGGTGGCCGCAAACAAAGTCGATTCGCCGTTGCAAGAGACCAACGCGGCAACGTTCCACTCTCTCGGCGTGCCCGTTTTTCCCATCGCCGCTGAACATGGCACCGGAGTGGACGACCTGCTGGACGCCGCACTCGAACAAATCAAGGGACACGACGTTGAAGCGCAGGCGGAAGAAAAGAAGGTGATTGAAATTGCGATTATCGGGCGCCCCAACGTAGGGAAATCCACGCTTCTAAACCGCATGGCGGGCGAAGAACGCTCGATCGTATCGCCCATTCCTGGAACGACAATGGACAGCGTGGATACGGATGTCGTGCACCAAGGGCGCAGCTATCGTTTTGTCGACACGGCTGGAATCCGGCGCAAGGGGAAAACCAACTTGGTCGCGGAGAAGTTGAGCGTGGTCATGGCCCGCCGGGGGCTTGAGCGTGCCGATGTCGCCATTCTGGTCATTGACGGCGAACAGGGCGTCACGCAGGGCGATGCGACCATTGCGAGCTACGCCGAACAGTCGGGACGCTCAGTCATCATCGTGGTCAACAAGTGGGATCTTGCGGTCGAAGCGGCACGGCGGGCCGCCGATGAAGCGGCAAAAACCGCGAAGGGCAAGGCCAAGCGCGCAGAAAATGCCAAGCCAGCGCAGCACGAGATTGACAAGGGCCAGCTCCTGTTCGAATACGAAAAGATGGTCAAAGAGAAATTCAAGTTCCTGAGCTACGCCCCGGTTCTATTTCTTTCGGCCAAGACCGGCGAGCGCGCACAGAAACTGTATCCATTGATTGACCGAGTGGCGGCCGCTCGCGTCCGCAAAATTCCCACGCCAGAACTCAATCGCTGGCTCAAGGAAGAGGTCGACCTGGGACGCGCGAGCAATCCGAAAGCGCGGCCCGTACGCATCTACTACATCACGCAGGCCAAGATCGCTCCACCTGTTTTTTTGCTGTTCACGAATCAGAAGAAGCCGTTGCACTTCGGCTTCGAACGCTTCCTTGAAAACCAGCTGCGCGCGAAATGGGAGTTTCCCGGCACGCCCGTGCGTTTTATCCAGCGCCTGAAGAAACGCGGCGAGAAATCGGCATCAAGCGAATGACGTCTGTGGCAAACCGGGCGATTGACTTGTCGAAGCTTTCGCCTAGGATAAAGAGTGTCTCCGCGGAATAGAATCAAGTAATGAGCAGCGCAGGTGCGAAACTCTCTGGCGACGAGCGCCTCTATCGCATTGGCGAGGTCAGTAAGCTGACCGCCCTGAAGCCGTTTGTATTGCGCTACTGGGAAACGGAATTCCCAATGCTGGAGCCGGTGAAAAGCCCGAGCGGCCATCGCCTGTACCGGCAGCAGGACGTGGACTTGGTTCTGAAGATCAAACGGCTACTCTATGATGAGGGCTTCACCATTGCCGGCGCCCGACGCTACTTGCGGGAATCCGCAAACGGCGAGCATGTGGAGGCGAACACAAGCGAGGCTGCCAATGCCGCTGGTCCAACAACTCACCTGAACCGCAAGATGCTCCTCGATTTGCGCGACAGCCTGCGCAGTTTCTTGACCCTTCTTGAACGCAAATGATAGCCTTGGACTTATCAGGTCAGCCCGGTTCTCGCGGCTGACGCGGTCGGGACGTAGCGCAGCCTGGTAGCGCGCACGCTTGGGGTGCGTGAGGTCGCGAGTTCAAATCTCGCCGTCCCGACCATTTCCTTCCCGGGTTGCCCTGCGCTGGCTCACTGTCTGCTCTAGGCCTATAAAATAAAACTGCCCTGCGCACACGATCCGCGCAGGACAGCTCGAATCTCGCGCCGGTGCCGTGCGCTCGGTGAACACGCCCGCGTCGACCGGGCGTTGCAAAGGCTATTGCTGGTCCTGCACTACAGGAATCTGCGAGGCCAGCTGGAGATCGATCATCGACTGGAGGCGACGATCATACTGAAAGAAAGTGGCGACGGTCTTGCCCGAAACAACCTTACTGAAGATCGGAACATACTTGATCCGCAGTTGTACTACTTGCTCATCGACCGCTAGCGACCGCTTGAGCAGGCTCGATGCCTGGTCATCCGTCATGGTGCCCCATTCGTTGGCATATTCCTTGATCAGCGCGTACCTCTGGTCATTGATCTTGACCAGTTCCGCCGTGTATTGATCGTAGAGGGGCCAGAACTTGGTGGCTTCGGTATCCGTCAGCTTCAGATTGGCAGCGATCAACTGCTTCTTCTTCGAACGAATGTCTTGCCGGAGCAACTGAATATCCTGGTCCGTGACCTTTTGAGAGTCGGAAGCTGAGGACGCGGCAGGCTTCGACGTGTTGGCCTGCGCCAGGGCTTTCGGACCGCAAACGAGACAAGCCCCCGCCAAAACCATCAGGGCAACGGTTTTCTTGTTCACAAATATTCTCCTTGTCAAGACGCGGCGAGCAGCGGTTAAGGGGCGGCGCAACCTGCGAACCACGCCTGCGCATGATGTTTGATTGAACAGGTCATCTGAAAAAACGTCCGGCCGTCCCCTCGTTGGGCGGAGTAGGAGACTTTGTAAAGCAACAGCACTACGAACAGATGAACTGTGGGGATGGATGTTAAAGCCTTTTGCCGATTTTCACAAGGCGCGCGGGAAGGTCTCGTGCGGCAAATCATATTCCACAAGCAAGGGTGGGATTCCGCTGTTTTCGCGTTCGCCAAAAGAGGTACAATCGCGAATTCGGAGAGGTGTTTTTCCCGTTCCGAAGGAGAAGCCGCATGAGAGTACGCCTCGCGCTAGTGTTGTTTGCTGTGTTGTTGGCGACTTCGGCCGGTGGTTCCCCCGCGCAGGAGCCAAAAACCGCAGGCACTGCAGCAACAGAGGGAGTGCTGAAAGCGGGCGACGTTGGAGCAAAGTTATTTCCCGACAAAGTTTATTTCCGGGGACAGGTCGGCACAGCGCAGATGCGCAATACCGGTGGCGTGCGCTATTCGGACGGCTTCCTTGTGCTGGCTGCTCTTGTTGACAGCTCCGGCTATGCTTCAGGCATCAAGGAAAAATACCAGGCGTATCTCATCACGGATGTGGCGATCGAAATCGGCGGGCAGACGCTCAAGCCGGGCGCTTACGGTTGCGGGTTCATCGAAAACAACAAATTTGTGGTGATGGATTTGGGAGCGAACGATTTGTTCCAGGTCACATCGACAAAAGATGCGGAAATCAAGCGCCCCATACCACTGCAATTCATCATCGCGTCTGAATCAGGGAAATATCGCTTGTACCACGGCCGCGACTACGTAGAGTTCCAAAGAACGAAGTAAGGAAGCGCAAATCTTCGTTGCCTTGCTCGACTCCGCTCGCAGACGCCCAATCGCCGGCGCCCTAGGCATTCTTGATCTGCCCCGACGCGGCATCCCACGTTACGATAGCGCGCCGGAAGTAGGACTCGTTGGCCATGTGGCAGGCAAGCGCGGCATTGTGGCCAAACACCACATCTTCGGTTAGCGGCTTGCGGTTGCGCACTCCCTGAAAATAATTCCAGAGATGGGGCCGCAGATCATCCCAATCGTCGCCCTTGTAGTTGAGCGTCTCAGCCAGCGGTTCCTTGCCCGGAGCCGGGTCGTGCTCCTCGTGCCACTTCTTGTAATACGCTTCGCGCATGTCGTGCGGGAAGCTCGTGGCATAGTAGCTCGGCGCCGAATCCTCTCCGGTCTGCGGATAAAAGGTGATGGTGAATTCGGTGGCCTCGAGAATTCCCTTGGATCCCTGGAAGCGGTAGATCTCAGGATTCTCGCATCCGAGATTGAGCCGCAAATAGACGGGGATTTTTCCGTATTCGAAAAGCGTGGCTTGCACGTCGGGCATATTGCGCCCGTCCGGGAAACGCAAAATCCCTCCCATCGACATCGCGCGCGTGGGCGGCTCGTTCCAACCGAGCATGTAGTTCATGCCGCTTACGAGGTGAACCAACAGGTCACCCGCGACGCCTGTGCCGTATTCTTTCCAGCAGCGCCACCTCGCAAAAATCTTGCCGTCGAACTCCCGCTTCGGCACAGTGCCTTGCCAGGTATCCCAATCGAGCGTCTGCGGAGAAAGGTCCGGAGGAATCGGGTAGACCCAAGCGCCGTTCGGGTCGTTGCGCCCGAGAGAGCCTTCCACGAGATTCAAGTCGCCAATCACGCCTTGGGCCAGCATTTCTTTGGCTTTCGCGCACAACACGGAACTGACGCGCTGCGAACCGATCTGCGTGATGCGGCCGCTTTTTTTTTCAGCCTTCACCAACTCGATGCCTTCCGCGGGGCTGTGAGACATCGGCTTTTCGAGATAGATGTCTTTCCCGGCGCTCACCGTATCAACGAAGACTTGTTTGTGCCAATGATCGGGAACCGCGGCGATAATGCAATCGATCTCCTTGTTATCGAGCAGTTCCTTGTAGTGGCGCGTGGTGGTGATCTTCGGCCCGGCAATTTCTTTTGCCAGCGTGTGGCGCCCGTCGTATAAATCGGCCGCAGCGACGCACTGAACTCCCGGCAAACTCACCGCGGTCGCGAGCAACCCGTTGCCCTGCATGCCGACGCCAATGATGCCGAAGCGGATGGTGTCGCTTGGCGCCGGCAGTTCCCAAGCGGCGGGAATTCGCTCGGGCTCGAGCAGCATACGTTTCGAGGTCATTAGCGCGCCCGTAGTCGTCGCGCTGGCTTGCAGAAAGGACCGGCGCGTCATCGTGTTTTTGCTCATGTGTGTCTCCGAGGTAGAGCTTCTTGAATAGCGATTGTGACTTCGATCTACGGCAGGGATTGCATGCTGACTTCCTTGAAAAACACGACGTCGTTGTCGCTGTGATTTTGAAGGCCCATGTAGCCTTCGGCGGGCCGCGGGCCGCGCTGCGGTTCGAAATCGAACTTGCGCTCGGGAACGGGTTGGCCCTCAGTGTAATCCGTGACCTTTACTCCGTTGAGTTCGACAACCGTGTGAGGTCCCTCAATCGTGATCAGCAAGGTGTTCCACTCCGGCCCTGGTTTGCCCGGAAACGCGAGCGGCTTGCTCAGTGAGTATAGCGTTCCGGTCACGTGATATTGGTCTTCTTGTGACGTCTCCGGATGATTGTCGATCTGCACTTCGTAGCCGTAGTGGACCGGCATCCAGGCCTCGCGCGGCTCAATTGGAATGCGGATAAACACACCCGAATTGTCGTTGAAGTCGCGCATCTTATACACCACGCGGATGCGGCAGTGGCCGACCTTTCCTCCTGTCCAATACAGCAGGCCCATCCCGCCATGGGTTTGAATCAGACCATTCTCGACCGTCATATCTCCCTTACCGACGTGTTTCCATCCCGTCAAGTCTTTCCCGTTGAACAACGGTTTCCACTCGGCTTCGGGCGTCCGCGCGGCAATCAGGAGCGCCGCGGCAGTTACGATGAGAAGCGCACTCAGCCTTTTCATCAGACACCTCGCTAGAGTCCTAGGAAGCAAACACATTTCGCACCATAAACAACAAATTCGCGGGACGCTCCGCGAGGCGCCGCACAAACCACGGATACCAGTAGCTCCCGTACGCCACCAACACAATTGAACGGCTGCCTTCCCGCGCCAGGCGTTCCTGCTCGGCGCGCTGAATGCCGTAAAGCATCTGCACTTCCAGTTCGCTCAGGGGCAGCCCCCGGGCCCGCACGTGATCCGCCAGCCGCCGGATCAGCGGCACATCGTGCGTGCCGAATGCGGCGCGAATGCACCGTCCGGCCATCTTGGCCTGCAACATTTCCTGCGCCAGCGCGAAATAGTTCTGATCGACGTCCGATTTTTTCGGAAACGCTACCGAGGCCGCCTCGTTGTACGCCCCTTTCACCAATCGGATGGAAGGCTTCAGGGGCAAAAGGTCGGCGAGGTCTTTCTTCGTGCGGTAAAGATAGGCCTGCAAGCAGATGGCAGTATTCGGGTGGTTTTTGAGCGCGCGCCGGTAAAGGTCTAGCGTCACGTCGACATAGTTGCTGGCCTCCATATCCACCCAGACGATGGAGTTGCCGTTCTCGCGCTGGATAATCTGCTCGAGATTTTCGAAACAAAAATCCGGCGAAAGGTCGAGGCCGAGTTGCGTCAATTTAACGGAGATCTCAGTCGGCAACTTCAGTTCGTGCACGCGCCCGAGGACTTCGAGGTAATGTTCCGCGACACGGCGGGCTTCGCCGCGGTCGGCAACGTTTTCACCTAAATGCGTGAAGACGGTGCCGATATTTTTCTGCTGCAGCTTGCGAGCTGCATCGAGCGCCGCTTCAAGCGTTTCCCCAGGCATGAAACGCGAAACGCTGCGCCGCACGAACGGATATTTCACCGCGTGTTCGCGCAACCACAGGTTCTGCGAGGCGGCAAGCAACAGCGAGCGCACAAGCGCCATGGGCCTATTCAGCCTCCGCGGGGGAGCAGGTACAAAAGGGAAAGGTTCCGTGGCCCATTCTAGACCAAAGTGGAATATAGCAACATCGGATTCTGGTTGAGCCTTCATCGTCAGGGCGAAGGGAAGGCGGATGGTGGAAGGGACAAGGCTTGAGAAAGGAGTTTCGAGAGCTGCTTCGGCAGGCTGCGCGCCTCAGCGCCGAGCTGCGCTTCGCTTTCTTCGCGCGCGCTGGCCATTGCGCTGAGCTCAGTTCCCGGAGTCGTCCTCATCAAATCCTCGGCTCTGTAGAAGCAAGCGAACACGAGTTTTTCCGGCTGCTTTTGGCGCCGCAGAAATTTCCCGAAGTTGTACCAGTCCGTCGCGGCCGCCTGTTCCGAGACCTGCGTTTCATCCAGTATCAGAGCCTGCTGGAACGATTGAGCGGCGTCTCCGAAGGCACCAGACTGTTCCTGGGCCGTCGCGGCATGGGCGAGCGCGAGGCTTTGCAGGCTAGCGTTCTTGATGCGCTCCGCAAACTGAGCTGCCGCATTGTATCCCCGGATCGCCTCGTCGTTTTTTTGTGCTGCGGTGTCGGCGTCTGCCACTTTGATGAGTGCGGAAATCACAGCCGGGCCTTCGCCCACATGGTCACCAAGGTGTTTGGCAACAATTTGTAGATAGGCGCGATAGTGCCTTGCGGCCAACTGCATCTCCCCCTTTTGCTCCGTGGCCTGGGCAAGGTAGAGCTGCGCGTTGGTCTGCATGGGATCGGCGGTCACGGCGCGCTGCCAGCTTTCAATCGCCTCGTCGGTGTATCCAAGACGGTCCGCGAGGAGCCCGTAGTTGACCAGCGCATTCGCATTCTGCGGGGCGCGCTGCAACACTTTCTGGTACAGCGCAAACGCGACTTCGGTTCGCCCCGCTGTGATCAAGGCGCGCGCGTAGCTTTCTTGCAAAGCGAGGTTGCCCGGGCTCACCTCCGCGGCGCGTCCGAACGCCACGAGCGCCGCATCGCTGTTTCCCGCCGCCTGAGCAGCATGTGCCAGCCGCGTCTGCAATGCGCTGTCGTCCGGATTCAGTCGCGCCGCGCGTTCGATTGAGGAGAGGCTCCTAGACACGTTCGCCCAGTAGAAATGCAACCGGTCAATCCCTCCCCAGACGAGCAGCACGACGACGGCGCCAATTCGGAGGGCGCGCGCCGCCAAAGTTTTGCCCGCGAACCGCTGGAACGTCGCGGCAACGCGGCTGCCCCCTCCAGCGGTGTCGGCCGCTTCACGCTCGCGAGTATCCAGCAAAAACGAGGCGATGCGCGAATCGCGCAATTTCCAGATCGCGCCGTCCAGAATGAAGTGGTGAAGATTCACGAGTGCCGTGAAGATCAGAAAACTCGCCGCAAAGTCGGCGTGAAAGAGCCGACTCACGATCCAGGGTCCGGGCACAAATAGTGCGATGCCGCCCGCCCCCAGAGTCAGCAGGTAGCGCGCGAATCTCCACGAGGTCTGTCTCGCGGCTTTTGCCTCTTTTTCCTGGTAATAAGTCGTAATCCAGAGATATTGGGCCGAATGCAAGACTGCCAAGATCCCGCTGGAGTAGCGGGTCTGTGGGACTTCCTTGCCGCTCGCGAGCTCAATCAGCGCGGGGAGTAGAAACCAAAGGAACTGCGTTGTAACGAGCGTCGCTGTTGGCAGTAGGGCTTTCCAGTTGTTTCGTCGCGCCATCGAAAACAACGCCCACCCGCTGGCCGCGATGAAGAAAAGACCCAGCATGGCGCGTGC
>Ga0306921_10002000_pt1 | contig 20238 bp, 20 predicted proteins | sample sta12Cox44000080_FD_203760 | JGI IMG/M metagenome (GOLD analysis project Ga0306921, IMG submission 203760) | Lab enrichment of tropical soil microbial communities from Luquillo Experimental Forest, Puerto Rico - statoxic.12C.oxic.44.000.080 (v2)... | ecosystem: Environmental > Terrestrial >... | reverse complement strand
CATTTCGTTACCTCCATGACTGCTCCGATTGCTTCCGGCGGGAGCAAATCGCCGGGTGGGCCTTGCACCCACTGGAAAGCGCCGCCTTGTCACGGCGCACACCCTCAGCGGTCATTCGCTTGCGTTACTCCATGACTTCGTCGGCGCGCGCGAGGATCGACGGTGGGACGGTGAGGCCGATTTCTTTCGCGGTCGTAAGATTGACGATCAGTTCGATCTTGCTCGGCTGCAGGATCGGCAGATCGCCCGACTTCTCGCCCGCAAGAATTCGGCCCGTATATTGTCCTGCGATGCGGTATACCTTGCTTCCGCTTCCAGACCCGATCCTCGCGCACTGACGTTAGGGCTTGGCAGAATATCGCGTTATCGTTGAATATAGAGACGCCGCGCAATCGGACAGCAGGAGGTATTCATGAGCCTGGAAACTCTCGTCAGTGTCGCCGAAAGCGGCCCGTGGTGCGCCTTTCGCGCGCCCGGCCGAATGGGGCCGCATCTCGGACCATCGCCGCATCGTCCTCCCCCTTCGACGGAGGAGCGCGAGGGAGTCGGTCCTTATCCGCAGCCGTGGCGTGAGAGCGCCTCCCTCCAACCGATACCGTGGCGCGAAGTCCTTGGACCGGTGCCAGACCCGTGGCGGGCCGGGGTAATCGAGGTCGGCCTCTACAGCGCGATCAGCCTCTACCAGATGGGGCGCCGCGTCTCCGGCCCTACCGGCCAAGCGTTTAGCGATGCCGGGGTGAACCTACTGGAGGAGACCTGCGGAAACATTCCGTTATCGGAGCTGATTTGGATATTGCTGCATCGTCCCCCACCCCCGCCACCGCCCTGGTGGACCGTCCTAGCGTTCCAGGGTGAGACCCTCGCCTTCGCGCAGGCGACCCAGCAGGAGCAACTGGCGGCAGCGGCGAGCCGCGAGATCACCAACAGCCTCGACGCCTTTGGCCTGACCCGCGAACACGCTCGCCACGCATAGCTCGAAGTTTGGCGAGCACGAGAAGGCGGGCTCGGGGACGGCGGGCAGCCGGCGAATTGCAATCGAACCGGCTGCCGGTCCGGATGCCGCTAACCTTTGGCGGCGATTCAGCTGCCGGTCACTGAGTCGGCCAACGACACTTTTCGCCAGACCGCGGGGCCCGCGGCAATACTGCCTCGCTCGCAGAACCACAACGTGGCGGTCTGGAATTCCGGCAAGTTTTGACGGTTACGAGTAGGCGAGACGACGACAAGCAGATCGCCGGTCTCGCCGTTGCGCGGTAGTTGCGGGTTGTTCGTGTGCGGGTCGGTTGCGTAGACGCGGTGCGGCACGAGCCTGATTTGTGCGACCACCGGGTCGGTCGGCCCGTGGAACCCCGGGAGGGGCAGTGGGTCGTCCATGCGTACGGTTGCCGACTGGAAGATGCCGCCGCGGTCGAACCGGCTTACTCCCCTGACGCCGGCACCCTGCATGCTCAAGCCCAATACGCCGGCCGGAGCGGTTCGGTTGATCGTAGGGTAGGGCTCGATGGCGTCCAGAATGGCGTCGGATGCGGTGTGTTGGACCCGAGGGTCTTTCGTCGGGTTGTTTTTTTTTCGGGATCGAGATTGAAGCTGATGCCATAGACGCCAAGTCCACTCCAGCTGATACCCTCGACCCCGACCGGCAGTGTGCGAATTTCGGTCACAACGTTATTTCCGAGCACCGACAACTTGGAGAGATCGGAATTCAAGACGTTATTGTCGCCGACTACAGCCGGCGCATTGTAATAACCATTGAAGGGATCTTTCGCGAGTGTGGGATCCCCCTGGGATCGAGCGCCGCTGATCCCGATCACGCCCATCCCTCCAGAGGCGAGGCTCGAGCCGAAATCGGGGGTGTCTCCGTTATCATCGACCGACGCGCTGACCCCGAGCACGCCCTGTTCAACGCCGATTCCATATACGCCCTCGGTGTCGCCGCGGCCGCAGACTCCCGCGCCGAGCGGCGCTACGCGCCTATCCTTTTGGGCGCCGGATGTCCCTTGCCCATAGACGCCGCACTTTGTCCCTACCACCGACACGCCGAACTGCTGGTGCACCGGCGTATCGGCCGAGGTCGTCTCGAAGGCGACGATGCTCGGGCCCGTCGCGTTGTAGGAACTGTCGCTGTCTGTCATGATCTCTTCTCCATCTGGCAATAATCAGCGAATCGCCTCAACCATTTGGATTCATACACATATCAGTCCCCTGCCTGGGTAATACACGCAGCAGCGCGGCGCGCTGTTGGGGTCGGGGTCAGCCGGAACAACCGCGCCGAAAGCGCCAAGGTGCAACAGCGTTTGCTCGCGGCTTTCATGCGGCAGACGGGTGATATGCTCGACAGCGGATGCGACTTGTCGAGCGGCCTCCTGCGGAAGATAGCGGGCGAGAAGCCTTACACCCTCGGCAGCCAGCGCCTCGGATTGCGCTGCGGTCAGAAAGGTCGGATCGCCGCCGCCGTGGGGCACATCTGCGTACTTGAAGAGTTTTGCCAAAACAGCCACCAGAAACGGCGCTTCGATTAGAAACTTGTCGCTGTCCGTCATCGTCTCCTCCAGTTCATGGGTTCCAACGCACGCATTCCGAAGTTAGGATGGCGGCCCATACCGCCAACGTTGGCAAAATAATTCAAGGATCGGTCAGAGATCTGTGAGGCAGTTCACACTTGGGGAAAAATTTGGGGGGCCCAGGGCCTCCTGCCCGCTCCGGCCGAGGGTTGAGGTTGGGAAGGTCTCGAAGCGTCGCGTCCTGGTCGTTCGCCCTGGCTTCGGCGAACGACCGCTCACCACCCCAAGCCGACCCCCGAGCGTAGAAGATAGCCATCTTACGTCACCACGATCGTCCACGCCGCCCTACGATGCCCCCGTTACGGCCGCCCACCATCTCTCAGACACTCGTTACGCAGGCGGTGAACGGTTCGCTTGTCGCACGAGCCGAAGGCGCATTTACGTTGCTCATCGTCAAAGAGGCGGCAGCTGTAAGGGCGTTGCATCCTCGCAAAATTTTGCGAGGATGAGGGTCGAGCCTCCGGTATAGCCACCGCGAGGATGAGCACCAGTATGGCAAAACGCAAAATTTTGCGGTTTGATCTCTCTCGGCTCATGTCAGCCTGCGATGGCGAGCAGCAGCATCCCCCACATCCCGGCGGCGATAATCAGCGAGATCACCATCGCAGCTACCAGGTTTTGGTGCTGCGCAGAGCGCGAACACCGCGTCGTTCGTAGAGAGCGACCCAGGCATCAAATTCTTCCCGGCTGATCGAATGCTGGCGTAGCAGGGGACTCACATATTGATCGCCTTTCAGATGATAGGCAGCTACTAACTCGGCTTTACGTTGGGGGGTCCAACGGAGTACAACATTCCTCGTTATCGTTGGGGGTCTAGGCTGCTGCTTTCTCAGGCGCTGGTGAAACCACCCACCTTAACGAGCTTCAGTAGACTTTCCTTATCACTCAGATCACCTTCCATCGTATACTTCCCTTTGGACGTCCGATACTTAAAGTGAGTCCGGATCGTACCAGCGGTCGTTCGGCTGCGGTTGCAATCTGATCGATAGTGCCACCTTTGAACGAAGCAATGTCACACTTCTCAGCGAACGAACCCTTATACGGACGGCCTGCAGGCTTTGCAGGGGCGGTCTGTACTACCTCGGTCTGTACCTCCTCGGCGATCTGTACCTCCTCTGGTGTCTGTACCTCGGTTTGAACCTCCTCTGGTGGTTCGACCTCGATCGGGCGCCTCTGGCGGGAGCGCAGTCGGCGCAACAACCCGCCTTCCCATAGATCGTCGGCAACCAGACCGATGCCGTCGATCTCGACGGGCTCGTCTAGCTTAACGCGGTAGTAACCAGGGCTTTCTTCCCGCAGGATCGTGCCGGTCTTGCCGACAAACTCTTGCATGCCCCCACGAATTTCAACCTTTTGTCCAATACGATCTGCCATTGTTCATCTCCTTCTGACAATTCCAATTTAAGCATTTTGCGATGAAGAGTTGAATAAAAATTTGCTCAGCACAATTTGTGGTAGCTTGTCACGCCCGCAGCGGAACGACGTTACCGGTGTCACGACCGATCAGCGTTTCGATAAACCGGGCTAGCGCGTTTAACGCCGCCTTGCGCTCATCCAAATACTGGAAGCGGTTGTAGATCGCGGCGACACCGCTGATCTTACCAGTGGAATGGTTCAGTATCTTATCGGCGACATGGGGAGCGATGCCGATCTCGGCCATCAATGTTGTCGCCGTGCGGCGTAAGTCCCGCAACTGCCACGGGGCAGTATCCTCACCCATCAAGCACCGGACGCGATGATACAGCTGATCTGTGTTTGTAAATGGCCTCGAACCATCCATTGTAAACACGAACGGGCTATTGTTTATCAGGGGCAAGCCTTCGATGATCTCCATCGCAAAGTCGCTGAGATGAATGAAATGGGCTCGGCTGTTCTTGGCGCGTTCGGCAGGTAAGTTCCACACCCGATTGGTAAGGTCGAGTTCAGACCAGGGCACTTGTGCGACTTCATTGACGCGTTGGCCGGTCAACAGCAACAACTTGATGATCAGCGCACCGGGCCACCCCACCTGATCGCAAGCGGACCACAGCCGTTTGATCTCTTCATGTGATAGGACGCGGTCACGAGTGTGAGGTTGTGCTCGATTGGCAATGTTAGCGGCTGGGTTGACCAAGCGACGCAGCTTGGGGTCGTGGTGCTTTCGCGCCCATGCATACATGTGGCGCACCGCACCAACTAGATGATCGGCTTCAAAGCGCCCGTTGGCTCGGCCCTGTAGCAGTTCGTTGACGAACGTTAGGATATCGGCCTCGCATACGTCAGATGCGGGTTTGTCACCTAGTGCTGGCAGCCAGCGTCGTAACAACCGCAACCTTTCCTCGACGCCGGCAGGCTTACGATTGACTCGGAGGTATTCGGCCGTATATCGGTCAACCAGCTTTGCAAAGGTGAGGGCGTTGGCCTTACGCTGCACCTCTTCAGCTTGGGCAGACGCTTTCATCTGCTCAACCGGATCGATGCCTTCGGAGGCTTGGGCCTTGTAGCGACGAGCGCGATCCCGGGCCTCAGCCACCGTTAGGAAGTTGAGAGTGCCGAGGACTACCTGCCTCTCCTTCCAGGTTGTCCCTTTCGCACCTCGTACCCTATACTGGCAGATGAATGATTTCCGACCCTTGGGTGACACCCGAAGCCCAAAGCCGGGGAGGTTCTTATCCCAGTAGACCGTTTCGGTCGTACTGGCCCGAAGCCGTTCGGCACCAAGCTGGGTGATGCTAATGTGGGGCATATCGAAAAGGTCCCTCCAAAAAAATTCCTAGCGAATCCAAAGCACCAACAGGCCTGCAACAGCACCGTTGATGCAGCTCGCATATAGCCAGAAATATTCCCTCTATTTCTATGACCCGAACGGCATCCGTCTGGAACTGTTCTGGCAGCCCGCCGATGGCGAGGAGCCACGGGTCATCGACGCCTTTACCCAGACCAAGATAAAGGCGCGGGAAGAATTGAAGACCCTGACCGCCGACGAAGCCTGGCTCGAATGGGCGACGGCCGGCTTGCGGTCATAGTCCATCATAGCGACGAAGGTGATATGTCCCGCCACCGGCCACATTTTTAGCGAAATGGCGCGCACCCTAGTAGTACTCACCTGACGGATGACTCCGCAACGCGGCAGCTGGGGCGGGGTCGCCCGCCGCTGGACAAGGAGATGTCGATGACCGTGACCGTGCTTTACCCCGAGGATCGTCAGATCCCCGATCTCGTCCTGGAGCAGGAAATCTTCGGGCCCGATGTGCGCCTGATCCGCGCCGCGAAGCCAAGCCTTGCCGAACTCGACCCAGCCGACCGCGCTGCAGCGGACGGGCTGATGATCATGCGCTGGGCGGTAACGGCCGCCGACCTCGACCGCTTTCCGCGGCTGCGCTGCGTCGTGCGCATGGGGGTCGGCTACGACAAGCTCGACCGCAAGGCGCTGGCGGGGCACAACATTCTCGTCTGCAACGTACCCGATTACGGTACCACCGAAGTTGCAGACCATGCGGTGGCGCTGGCGCTGACACTGCGTCGCGGCATTTTGCTACACCATGAACTGCAGCGCCGCGACCCGCCGGCGCCGTGGCGATCGTTTCACCATCCGATGATCCGTCGGCTCGGGGTGCAGAACTTTGGGATCATCGGGCTGGGTCGCATTGGCACTGCGGTCGCGTTGCGCGCTAAGGCGTTCAACTTTCGCGTTTTGTTCTACGATCCCTATCTGCCGAACGGTGTCGAACTGGCGCTCGGCATCGACCGCGCCGCGAGCCTCGAGGAGCTGCTACGGCAGACCGACACTCTGTCGATCCATACCCCGTTGACGCCGGAGACCCGGGGTTTGCTCGGCCATGTCGAGCTCGGCCTGCTGCGGCCGGGCGCGGTTGTGATCAACGATGCGCGCGGACCGATCCTCGATCTCGATGCGCTGTTGACGCATCTAAAGAGTGGACACGTCTCCGCCGCCGGGCTCGACGTATTGCCGGTCGAGCCGCCGGTCGAGCCGGTGCCCGAGCTGTTGCGCCTCTATCGAGCGCGCGAGCCCTGGCTCGAAGGTCGCTTAATCATCACCCCGCACGCCGCCTGGCTGACTCCGGAGTCCGAGACCGACACGCGACGGAAGTCGGCCGAGACAATGCGCGCCGCGCTGCTGACCAACCGGCCGCAAAACGTCATCACGCCCGAGATGTATTAAGCTCAAGTGGGCGGCCGCGGTCTCGGAGAGCACCCGCGCCAGCGTTGGTGTCGGCCGGGTCGGGACCGCATCGGGCAATCACCCCGGCGCCGGACTCACGCCCCAGTCCGGGTGTCCCGCCGGGTCCGCGTTCCAGAACATGATCTTGTCGAAATAGATCGTCTGGATCTCCAAACGCCAGTCGCGGTAGATGCCAAAGCGGGGCTGTGCATTGATGAAGGGCGCGCCGTTGCGGCGGGCGCCGTTATCGCGATCGGCCATGGGTCCCTGATAGTCGCCGCAGAATGCACCGTTGAGCCAGATGTCGGCGCGGCCGCTAGCGTCATGGGCGGCATTGAGGCGAACCTGAACCGTGGTCCAGCTCTCCCGCGGCAGGTCGCGCCGGCAGATCTGCGCTCGCATCACCATTGGCGGCTGGGCGCAAGGTGCGCCGGCGGCCACCTGCGCGAATAAGCGCACGCGCTCGCCGAGCGGCCGCGCCTCGATCTTGAAGAAGGGGCTGGCGTTGCACGACTTCCCGCCCTTGAAGGAATCCTGCTTGATCTGGTGGATGACCGTGCGGCAGGGCTGACGTCCCGCTGCCGGGACATCCTGCGGCCAGTCACCGGCGATCTTGAAGGAAAAGCGGTACCACACGGGCTGCCCGAATTTCACCACCTCCCCGGCGCCGGTCGCGCGGTCGGACCTCACCTGGATCTCCGCCCGCTCGCTGGGCACGACGCCGCCGGGCTCGGCCTCCATCGCCGCGGCGCGCGAGCCCTCGCGGTCGCAGACGTAGCGTCCGGCCTCCAGTATCGCCTCGTTCGCACCGACGAGTCCGTCTCCCTCCTGCACCGTGACGCGGCCGACCGTCTTGCCGATGGGGTCCTCGACGACGCCGACGCGCAGCGGCTGCAGTTCGCTATCGAGCTGACTGGAGATCAGCCACTTCTTCAGCAACTGTGAAGGCGCGGCCGGATCGTAGGCGAAGAGCTCGGTGAAAACCGGTTGCGGCGTTTGCTGCGCCACCGCCGGCGCCGGCGCAAGTGCAGCGAGGAGCAGCAATGCCGCGGGGCCACGCCTGGCGTCGAGCCCGGCCCTGGACCCGCGAGAAGCCGCTCTTTTGCCAGTTGGCACCATGATGGGGGCCTCGATCGCCGCGCCGCGCTCCGATGATGGTAGAGGAAAGGGCCTACGGGGTCTTACTCGCTGCTACGGTTTCGTGCTCCCGCCGGGATGTCCGAGTTCTATCCAGGTCGGCGCGTGATCACTGGCCTTTTCCCAACCGGGCACCTCCCGGTCGACATCCGCCATGACAAGACGCTCCGTTATGGATGGGCTGAGGAGCAGATGATCGATGCGAAGGCCGGCATTGCGGGCCCACGCATTCCGGAAATAATCCCAGAAGGTATAGATCCGCTCACCCGGATGAAGCACACGCAACGCGTCGGTCCAGCCCTGCGCGAGCAGACGATGAAAGGCTTCCCGCACCTCGGGACGGAATAGCGCGTCGTCGACCCACAATTCCGGCTTGTACACGTCGAGGTCAGTTGGCATCACGTTGAAGTCGCCCGCAAGCACGACCGGCATGCCTGCTGTTAGGAGCTCGGTGGCGTGCCTGGCCAACCGCTCGAACCAGCGCAGCTTATAATCAAACTTCGGGCCAGGTGCCGGATTGCCGTTGGGTAGGTACAGGCAACCGATCAGCACCCCATCGACCGCCGCCTCGATATAGCGGCTGTGCACATCGTCCGGATCGCCCGGGAGTCCGCGACGCGTCTCTGTCGGCGCCCTGCCACGCGCCAGTATGGCGACGCCGTTCCAGCTCTTCTGGCCGTGCCAGACTGCGCGGTAACCGGCTTCCCGGATCGCGGGCTCCGGAAATTTCTCGCTTGGTGCTTTGAGCTCCTGTAGGCAGACGACGTCCGGATTGGCCTCGGCGAGCCAGCGCAGCAGCACCGGGAGGCGACCATTGATGCCGTTCACGTTGAAGGTCGCGATCTTCATCTATCGCATTTTGCCTGCCAACAGGGGCGGATGCGATCGAATCTCGTTGCGGCAGCGTGAAATGCGCGATTACTCCCGACAACCCGGTAATGCGACGATGTGACCAAATCGTCCAGATCTCGTACGTGCCGCTTGCCGAATCCGTCAGGTTGGTGAACCCCGATCCTGACAAATCGAGACTATCCCCTGGCCGCAACGATCCCGTGATATCTCCTTCCCATGCCGCCCCCGTTGCTTCTGCTCCAGAACATCAGTCTCACCTTTGGAGTTACGCCCCTGCTCTCCAGCGCGGAGCTAGCCGTCGCCGCCGGTGACCGGGTCTGCCTGGTCGGACGCAACGGCTCCGGTAAGTCCACCCTCCTGCGCATTGCGGCCGGGCTGGTGCAGCCCGATGCCGGGCATCGCTTCGCCTATCCCGGCGCCACAATCCACTATCTGCCACAAGAACCGGATTTGTCCGGCTTCCCGAACACCCGAACCTATGTCGAGGCGGGGTTTAGCGCCGAGGCGGCCGATGGTCGCTACCGAGCGCTATATCTGCTCAAAGAACTCGGCCTCTCGGGCGAAGAAGACCCCGCCTCCGTGTCCGGCGGTGAGGCGCGCCGCGCCGCCCTGGCGCGTGCGCTGGCTCCCTTGCCCGACATCCTGCTGCTCGACGAGCCGACCAATCATCTCGATCTCCCCGGTATCGAGTGGCTGGAGCGCGAGCTGGCCGGGACGCGCTCTGGCATTGTGCTGATCAGCCACGACCGTCGGCTGCTCGAACGGATCTCGCGCACCACGATATGGCTCGACTACGGCATTACCCGAACCCTCAATGAGGGGTTCAAGGCCTTCGAGCCGTGGCGCGACGCCATACTTGAACGGGAGACGAGTGAGCGCCACAAGCTCGGCCGTAAGATCGCGATGGAAGAGGATTGGCTGCGCTACGGCGTCACCGCACGCCGCACGCGCAACCAGAGACGGCTCGCCGATCTGCATGCGCTCCGCAGAAAGCGGAAAGAGCAACGCGCCGCGCAGGGGACAGTCCGGCTGCAGGCGGCTCAGGCCGATTTGTCCGGACGGCTGGTCGTAGTCGCTCAGGGTATCTCGAAATCCTACGGAGGCCGCCAGGTCGTTCGCGATTTTTCTACACGGATCCTCCGCGCAGACCGGGTCGGCATTGTCGGCTCCAATGGCGCCGGCAAGACGACATTACTCAACCTGCTCACCGGCGCGCTCGTTCCCGATGCCGGCGAGGTCCGGCTGGGCACTAATCTCGCTCAGGTGACCCTCGATCAACGACGCGAAACCCTCGAGCCGGAACAGAGCTTAACCGAGGCACTTACCGGTGGCAGCGGCGACACGGTGACCGTTGACGGCCAGAGCCGCCATGTGATCGGCTACATGAAGGACTTCCTGTTCCGCCCCGAGCAGGCCCGTACTCCAGTCGGCGTGCTGTCCGGCGGCGAGCGGGCCCGACTTACCTTTGCCCGCGTCTTCGCCCGGCCGTCCAACCTGCTGGTGCTCGACGAGCCAACCAACGATCTCGATCTGGAGACGCTCGACCTGTTGCAGGAGCGGCTGGCCGAGTATCCGGGTACGGTGCTGCTGGTCAGCCACGACCGCGACTTCCTCGATCGCGTGGTAACCTCGGTCATCGCCTCAAACGGCAACGGGCGCTGGATCGAGTACGCAGGTGGCTATACCGATATGCTGGCGCAGCGCGAACCGGCTGGCTGCGGATCGCCACCGGCGAAGGCCTCCATAACAAAGCGACCGCGGCCGGTTACTAAGGTTAGAGCGCAACCGGCCGCCCGAGCGCGCCGAATGAGTTTCGACGAGCGACGTGCGCTGGAGACGCTACCGGCCCAGCTCGCGGCATTGGGGACGCAGATTGCCCAGCTGAATGCCGCCCTGGCCGACCCCGACTTGTATGCGCGCGATCCCGAACGGTTTGGCGCTACGACACGGGCGCTGGGCGTTGCGCAGGAGGAGCTGGCGGCGGCAGAGGAGCTGTGGCTGACTTTGGAATTGCTGCGTGAGGAAATCGGCGACGTCGAGCGGAAGTCCTGATCTTGCTCAGCGGTTTCGATGCAGTATCGAGATCGAAAGGCGAGGCACGACAGGATGAAGGGCTGCGCAGAGAAGCTGATGGGAGACGGATTAAATTCGATAGAACCTAGTCGAAATCGGTCGGTAATCGCGGATAACGCCAATGCTCGAACATGCGCCGGATCTGAGCCGGCCGGACCCGGCCGGGCGATAGGTCGGGCAGTTCGTCTTCGGCGAAGAAGGCGATTTCGCTGGTTTCGCGGCTCGGGCGCGGCTTGCCTCCGGTGATCTCGCACAGGAAAAACATCTTGTAGACGTAGAACGGGTGTGGCGGCGTGTGGCCGTGGCGGCGGCGGTCCCACACGGCGCAAAGTTTGACTGCGCGTGCGCTGAACCCTGACTCTTCCTCGATCTCCCGCGCGACGCATTGCCCGGCCGTCTGGTTGACGTCGGCCCAACCACCCGGCAGCGCCCAGCGCCCGTCGTTGCGTTCGCGGACCATCAATACGCGCCCATCGCGAAATGCCGCACCCCGGACATCGACCCGGGGCGTCGCATAGCCGGTGTCCTGGCGAAACAGGTCGATGATCTCCTCGGTGGCAACGCCCGCGCCCATCGCCATCATCTCGGTAGCGAGAACGCGCAGGCGTTCGTAGCGCTCAGTGTCGTATTTGTCCTTGGAGTAAAACAGGCCGGTCTGCGACATCGCCTGCAGCTCGCGCGCAAGGCCGAGCCAAGCCGGGTCGGCGGTGCCGGCCATCGCTGCCCAGACGCGAATCGAGCGGCGATAGCCTTCCGGGATCGCCAGGCCATCGATCTCGGCGATTGAGAAGGAGCCGAGGCGGCAATGCTCGCGGCTGAGCCGCATCGGCGCCTGGTCGACCCGCTCGGCGCCATAGGTCACGATGACCACGTGCTGCTCCGGCAATACTTCGTAAACCCAGCTATCGAGGATGGTCTTGACGGCGACTTTTATGCCCAGCTCTTCGGCGAATTCGCGTGCGAGGCAGAGTGACGGATCCTCGCCGGCTTTGAGGCGCCCGCCGGGGAGTTCCCACTCGCTGCGCTCGTTTTCGAGCAGCACAACGCGGCCTGCTTCGAGCAGAACGCCTTTGATCGAAATCGGGAAGGACATCGCCATCACCGCTCGGGTCGCCGGGGTTTTCTTCGCCGAGCATATAAAACTCGGTGATTGGCTGCGGCTACCTCGTTCCGGCTGCGTGACAAAGGAGCGGGTTCATAAGAGCGGGCCATCCGGGGAATTTCAGATAGAATCGACCCGATGAATCCACGGCGCGATTCTCTCTCCACGCCGGCGTCGGCACCGTCGCGCGATTTTCCGGCACTCCGCCGGGTTCTGCTGTTCACATTGCCGTACCGGATGCGCATGGTCGGTGCGATGCTGGCTCTGCTCGCCGCTTCGGCGACCGTGTTAGGGCTTGGTCAAGGATTGCGACGGCTCGTCGATGACGGGTTCAAGAGCGGCAACGCGGAGACGCTCGACCACGCTGTTCTTGCGCTTATCGGCGTCGTCGTCCTGCTCGCGGCTTCCACGTTTTGCCGCTTCTACCTCGTCTCCTGGATCGGCGAGCGCGTCGTTGCAGACATCCGCCGCGCCGTTTTCGACCGGGTCATCGCACTGAGTTCGGCCTATTTCGAGGTCCATCGGACTGGCGATATCCTGTCGCGGCTCACCACCGACACGACTCTGTTGCAAACGGTAATCGGCTCGACGGTCTCGCAGGCGCTGCGCAACGCCCTGCTCCTGGTCGGGGGCCTCGCCATGCTGGCCGTGACTAGCGTCAAGCTGACCCTTCTCGTCCTGTTGATCGTGCCGGTCGTGATCGTCCCGATTCTATTCTACGGTCGCCGGGTGCGGCGTCTGTCGCGCGACAGCCAGGACACGATCGCCGCCTTCGGGGCGTATGCCGAGGAGACGATCAACGCCATCCGCACGGTGCAAGCCTTCACCCACGAGGCGACGGACCGCGCCCGTTTCGGGACGCTCGTTGAAACGGCCTTTGCCGTCGCCCGGCGACGGATCGCCGTGCGAGCCGTGCTCACCGGGCTCGTCATCCTGCTCGCTTTCGGGGCGATCGCGTTGGTTCTCTGGATCGGCGGCCCGCGACGTGCTGGCTGGGCGGATCAGCGCCGGCGATCTGTCGGCCTTTTATGCCGTCGTCGTAGCGATGGCGGTAGGCACTCTTTCTGAGGTCTGGGGCGATGTCCAGCGTGCCTCAGGTGCTGCGGCGGCAATCACCGAGCTGCTCGGCAGCGTGGCCGACATCGAGGCCTCGCGTGTGCCGGTGGCTTTGCCCGACCCGTCGCTCGGCGTCGTTACCTTCGAGGATGTCAGCTTCTGCTACCCAGCGTCGCCCGGTCGCTCGGCACTCAAGGGCTTCACGATCACGGTGGCGCGGGGCGAGAGGGTGGCGCTGGTCGGTCCATCGGGCGCTGGCAAGACTACGGTCTTCCAATTGCTGCTGCGGTTTTACGACCCACAACACGGCGCTGTGCGGATCGATGGGGTCGATCTGCGCGCCGCCGATCCGGCGGAGGTGCGCAAGCGCATCGGATTGGTGCCGCAGGACCCGGTGGTCTTCGGCGCCGATGCTTGGGAAAACATCGGCTTCGGTCGACCGGGCGCCACAGAGCGGGAGATCCGTGCGGCCGCCGAGGCGGCGCACGCGGCCGAGTTCCTCGACAACCTGCCGTGCGGTTTCGCCACGTTTCTCGGCGAGAAGGGCGTGCGCCTCTCGGGCGGGCAACGTCAGCGCCTTGCGATCGCCCGAGCCGTCCTGCGAGACCCGGCGATCCTTCTGCTCGATGAGGCGACGAGCGCGCTCGATGCCGAATCGGAGCTTGCCGTACAGCGCGCGCTCGCCGCGTTGTCGGCGGGCCGTACCACGGTTGTCATCGCCCACCGTCTGGCGACCGTGCTCCGGGCTGACCGGATCATCGTCTTGGAGGAGGGCCGCGTCGCTGCCGCCGGCAGTCATGCCGAGCTACTGAGTCAAGGTGGTCCCTATACCCGCCTAGCCGCACTCCAGTTCGACCAGGCCGGAGCGCAGATATCGAGCGGCAAATTCAATCAGCAGACGAACCTGGCGACTTAACCGATGGTCGACGTGGGGGAGCCGCACACCAGCGAAGGATCGGGCATGAGAAGCTCTCGCAATCATCGGCAGCAGAGCTGCGCCGTTTTTTTCGCAACCGACGGAACTACGGTCACGCCCCGGCGGCACCGCCCCGCTGCCCGTCCAAGCCAAGTGCTGCCTCCCAGGCCTGCTGCATCGCGATCTCCTGAGTCCACGGGCGCATGAGTGCCGCGGCCCGCGCGTCGCGTGCGTAGCGCTCGAGCGGATAGCGCTTGAGGAAGGCCCGTCCGCCACAGACACGGATCGCCTCCTGGGCGACCATGACCACCGCGCGTTGCACGGTGACGTGCGCCGCCCGAGCGCGCTGGACCGCCTCCAGCGGAGCATCGACCTGGGCCTCTGAGATTGCTCGATAGTAGATCGCGCGAGCAGTCTCAATCGCAAAGAGCATCTCGGCTATCGCATGACCCTTCGCGGGCATCTCGGTATGCGGGATCGGCGCGCCCGGCATCCGGCCGGTCAGGTAAGCAAGCGCACCGTCATAGGCCGCTTGCATGAGCCCGAGGAAGGTCGCGGAGAAGCTCAGGAAGAGGTGGGGGAAGGCATTGTACATGGCTCCGAACAGGCCGGGCGGCAGTACTTCCGCGTCGTCGGCGACGAACACGTTCTCGAGCACCATGTCGCGACTGACCGTGGCGCGCATCCCCATCGGATCCCAGTCGTCGGAAAAGGACAGACCCGGCGTGTCCTTGGGAATCTGGAGATACAGGGTGCGCTCGATCCAAGGCTCGTCGCCAAGCCGGATGGCAGGGGTGGCGTAATACGGGGCGCAGCCCGCCAGAGAGACGAAAAACTTACGCCCGTTGACCAAATAGCCGCCATCCACCTTCCGCGCGGTCGTGCCAAAGCGCCGGCCGCCCACGCCGAGTTTGGTATCTGTCTCGCCCTGCTCCACCGGCTCGCTGTGGGGCTGTCCGTAGAAAGCGCCGTCCTCGACAACCTCGCGAAACTTGACGGCGCAGAGCTTCTCGTGGCGCTCACGCACGGTGGAAGGCATCGCCATGTTATCGGCAATCGGGCCCATCATCAGCATCGTGAGGCAGTGCATGTTGAAGGTGAGCGCCGTGGAGGCATTGCCCTGCGCAAGCTGCTCCGCCACTAGGCAGTAGGTTTCGTAGTCAGCCCCGAGCCCACCGTAGCGTTCGGGCACGCACAGGCCGAGGAGCCCCTCGGTGCGGAGATCAGCATAGTCGTCGAAGGGAAAGGATGCATCGCGGTCGTGGCGGTCGGCGCGCGAGGCGAAACGCTCGCGGGCCAGACGGCGGGCAAGCGCGATCAACTCGCGCTGCCGGGAGGAAGGCTGGAGGTGCATCAAAGGGTTTGCTGCGCTGACCACAATCGGCGCCAATAAGCCACTCCCCAAGACCCAACTTCAAGCCCGGCAGGCTCAACCTGCCGTAGTCCGGCCCTTCGCGCGACAAAGAGGAACTACCGGGGTGGCTCGCGATGAGCCAAACGGGCTGCCAGAGCCGAAGCGCGGCTTCGTGTTCGCGACCCGCCTATGTGGAACCGAGAGACCAAGGGATCAGACGGGTGATGGAGAGCGGTCATCGCCTGAAATTTTCGAAAGAACCTGCTAACGTTCGCCGCTGCTGGCGAGCGGCGCGGAGCGCACATTCGGGGAGGATCAGCGATGCGGCGACTGCTTGGGACCGTCGTCGGCGGGATGCTGCTGCAGTGGACCATCACGGCTTCCGCCGGCGATGTCGTCAAGGTCGGGCTGATCGCTTCCTACACCGGCGCCTTCGCGACCTGGGGCAGCCAGTTCCAGCAGGCGGTCGAGGCCTATCGGGCGCTTCACGGCAACACCGTCAAGGGGCCGGGCGGAGAGGAGATTGAGATCCAGTTCGTCTACCGGGACACGGCGAGCCAGGGTCCCGACAAGGCCAAGCAACTAGCCGAAGAGCTGATCCTCCGCGACCACGTCAAGTTTCTCTGCGGCCTCGAATTGTCGCCTTACGCGATGGCGCTCGCCGATATCTCGAAAGAGGCCAAGGTGCCGGTCGTCATTATGAACGCGGCGACCGCCTCGATCACCCGCATGTCGCCCTATTTCGTGCGCGTCAGCCAGACGGTACCGCAGGACGTGGCACCGCTCGGTCCCTGGGCGGTCGCGCACGGCATCAAGCGGGTCTACACGATCGTCAGCGATTATGCGCCCGGCTATGATGCCGAGACGTATTTTACCAAGACCTTCAACGCCGCTGGTGGTGAGATTGTCGGCAGCGCGCGCACGCCGCAGCAGGAGACCAATTTCTCGGCCTATATGGAGCGCGCGCTGCAGGCAAAACCCGACGCGCTCTACATGTTCCAGCCGGCCGGCTCGCCCTCGGTCGCTTTTGTCAAGGCCTATGTCGAGCGTGGTTTGAAGGCGGCAGGCATCAAGCTGCTGGGCGGCGGCGAGACGCAGGAGCTGTTTCTGCCTAATTTCACCGACGACATCGTCGGCACGGTCACCAGCATGCATTACACCGAAACCAACAACAATCCGGCCAACCTCGAACTCCGGGCGCAGCTCGAGAAGATGTTCGGCAACAAGTCAGTCCCCGACATTGCCTCGGTCGCAGCGTGGGACGGCACGATGCTGATCCAACAGGCGGTGGCGGCACTCGGTCCCGATGTCGGCGGGCTTAAATACATCGACTTCATGAAGGGCAAAAAGTTCGACAGCCCGCGCGGGCCGGTCGAGATCGACCCGGTCGAGCGCGACATCATCCAGAACATCTATATCCGCCGCGTCGAGAAGCGTGATGGCAAGCTCGTTAACGTCAATATCGGCGAAGTGGACATGGTAAAGGACCCGTGGAAGATCGATAATCCGCCGAAATCGAACTGACGATCTCGCGCCCGTCCCGGCCTGTTTCGTATCGCCCCAGCCGACGCATGCTCTCCTTTGCGTTGACCGTGCTGCTGGACGGTATTTCCTATGGGATGATCCTGTTTCTGATTTCGGTCGGGTTGACGGTCACAATGGGCCTGATGCGCGTCGTCAACCTGGCGCATGGCGCATTCGCGATGATCGGCGGCTACGTCGCGGGCTATTTGACCCAACAGGGGGCGAATTTCTATCTCGCGGTGATCGGCGGCGCGGTCGCGGCGGCGACGCTTGGAGCGATCGCCGAAATGACAATTTATCGCCCGCTCTACCGCAAGGGCGAGCTTTCCCAGGTTCTACTGACGGTCGGCATCGTGTTCGTCGCAACCGGCGCGGTCACCGGGATCTTCGGCGCCTTCCCCTATCCGGTCGTGTTCCCCGCCTATCTGACTCGGCCGATCGACATCGGCTTTCGCGAGTACCCTGCCTACCGGCTGTTCCTGATCGCGGTCGGCGCCGCGATTGCGGCGGTCCTGTGGCTCGTGTTGGACGGCTCGACCTATGGTGCCAGGCTGCGCGCCGCCGTTGACAACCCCAGCATGGCGCGCGCTGTCGGCATCGACGTGAACCTTCTGTTCACCGTCACTTTTATCATCGGCTGCGCGCTCGCTGGACTCGGCGGCGCGATTGGCGCCGGCATCCTCTCGCTCGAGCCGGCCTACGCGTTGAAATACATCGTCTTGTTCCTGGTGGTCGTGATCGTCGGCGGCGAGGGAAGTTTCGGGGGCTCGTTCGTCGCCGCAATAGCGCTGGGGATCATCGACACATTGGGCAAATATTTCGTGCCCGAGGCAGCGGCCTATCTTCTCTATGCGGCCGTCTTCGCACTGCTCTTGTGGCGACCGCGCGGCCTGTTGCCGCCGAAATCGGCCGCATGATCCACGGCCGCCCAGTTCTCGCGGCATTTGGGCATGCGCTGCCTTGGGCGATCGCCATCGCCTATTTTTACCTCGCCCCGTATGCCCTGAGCTTTGGCACCCAGGTCATGATCTGGATCCTGTTTGCGATGTCGCTCGACTTGGCGCTCGGCTATGCCGGCATCCTGACCCTGGGGCATGCCGGCTTTTTCGGCCTTGGAGCCTATGCGGCCGGACTGTTTGCGATCCACGTCTCCCCCGATCCGATCCTGGGTCATTTCGCGGCGGTCGCTCTCGCCGCGTTGTTCGGCGCGATCACCGGGGCGATGATCCTGCACACCAGCGGGGTCACGTTTTTGATGCTGACCCTGGCAATCGTGTCGATGCTGTCCGAATACGCCAATCAGGCGCGCGGCCTGACAGGCGGTGATGACGGGCTGCAAGGCATCAGGATCGCTCCGATCTTCGGAGTGTTCGAATTCAACATCTTTGGCAAGACCGCTTATGTCTACGCGGCCGTCGTGCTGTTCGGGTGGTTGCTGTTTGCGTGGCGCATTGTTCATTCGACGTTCGGCCGCTCGGTCGATGGCATCCGCCAGAACCCGCGGCGCATGCGCGCGATTGGCACGCCGGTGTGGTGGCGCCTGCTCGCGATCTATACGATCTCGGCCGCGATGGCCGGATCCGCGGGGGCGCTGTCGGCGCATTCGACCCGCTTCGTCGGGCTGTCCGTCCTCAGCCTGTTGACCTCGGGCATCGTTACGGTCGCGCTGATACTCGGCGGCACGCGGCGCCTCTACGGTGCCTTCGTCGGCGCGACCACCTATTTCGTCGTACAGGACTGGAGCGCCAAGATCAGCCCGTTCTTTTGGGAATTTGTGGTCGGCGGCATGCTGATCGTGACGGTGCTGCTGCTCGACGGCGGCCTATTGGATCTCGGGCCTGCCGCCGTGCGGCTGCGCGATCGCTGGCGCGCAGGCAGGGAAGGGAAATGACCCCGTCAACACCCACCCTGTCGGTTCGCGGTCTCTCGAAAAGCTTCGGGGCGCTGGTCGCCGCCCAAGGGATTGACCTCGACCTCATGCCCGGTGCGCGCGTCGCGTTGATCGGGCCCAACGGCGCCGGCAAGACGACGTTCGTCAACCTCTTGACCGGCTTTCTCACGCCCGACAACGGGACAATCGCGCTGGCGGGCGAAAATGTCACCGCCCTGCGCCCCGAAGAACGGGTCAAGCACGGGCTGGTGCGGACGCACCAGATCAGCACACTGCTCGTCGACAACACCGCGCGCGATAACGTCGCGATCGCGATCGCCGAGCGCGAGGGCTTTGCCTGGCGGCTATTGCGGTTCGGCAAAGAATGGCGCCGCTGCCGCGACGAGGCGCAGCAAAGACTCGACGAGATCGAGATCGGCGGCGTCGCCGAACGCTGCGTCTCCCAGCTCGCGTATGGCGAGCAACGGTTGCTCGAAATCGCCATCGCGCTGGCGCTGTCGCCTCGGATCTTACTGCTCGACGAACCGGCAGCCGGCGTCCCGTCGCACGAAACCGAAATCATCCACCAGGCGCTCGGCCGCCTGCCAGCGGACATCGCGATCCTGATCATCGAGCACGACATGGATGTCGTATTCCGCTTCGCACACGAAATCGTCGTGCTGGTGCAGGGCCGGGTGCTAATGCGCGGAACGCCGGAGGCAGTTTCCGCCGATCCGCGCGTGCGTACCGTCTATCTCGGTAAGACCGCGAGATGAGCCTACGCATCGAAGTGATCGACCTGGTCGCCGGCCGGGGGCCGACCGTCGTGCTGGACGGCATCTCGCTCGCGGTCCGGCCGGGAGGAACGCTCGCCGTCTTGGGCCGCAACGGCGCCGGCAAGACGACGCTGCTCGCGACCATCATCGGGCTGGCGAACCGCCGTCGCGGCATGATCAGGCTCGGCGGCGAGCCGATCGACAACGTGCCGACGCACCGCCGGGCACGCCGCGGGCTCGGCTATGTGCCGCAGGAACGCGAGATCTTCCCGTCACTGACAGTCGAGGAAAACCTGGTGGTCGCCGCTCTGCCGGGCGGCTGGGCGCCGGCGCAGGTCTTCGAGTTGTTCCCCGCGCTCGCCGAGCGCCGCCGCGCGACCGGCAACCGGCTGTCGGGTGGCGAGCAGCAGATGCTGGCGATCGGACGAGCACTGGTCGGCGGGCCGAAGGTGCTGCTGCTCGATGAGCCGCTGGAAGGTCTGGCGCCGATCGTGGTCGAAACGCCGATCGCCGCGTTGGCGGCGATTCGTGACGACAGCGGGGTCACGATGATCCTGGCCGAACAAAAAGCCGACCTCGCCCTATCCTTCGCCGAAGATGCCGTGATGCTCGATCGCGGCCGCATCGTTTTCCCCGTAAGAGTCCCGAGTTGCAGGTGGACGAGGCGCTGCAACACCGCTTGCTGGCGGTCGGCGGGCGATGATCGAGGCGTAAGGCTTCGGGCCTCCGCCGCCAAACGGCCGTTTGCGCCGAGTCGGCCCGGGGAATTTCACCCCGAGCCGCTCACAGATCCGGACTTGACACTCTCGCGTCATCCGGCTCGTGCCACCGTGTGAAGGCTGCCGCCTTCCGTTG
>Ga0306921_10001993_pt1 | contig 20258 bp, 17 predicted proteins | sample sta12Cox44000080_FD_203760 | JGI IMG/M metagenome (GOLD analysis project Ga0306921, IMG submission 203760) | Lab enrichment of tropical soil microbial communities from Luquillo Experimental Forest, Puerto Rico - statoxic.12C.oxic.44.000.080 (v2)... | ecosystem: Environmental > Terrestrial >... | reverse complement strand
GTTCGAAGAGCGCGACGGTTCCCCGCCTCGATCCGAACAGCAATAAGGCGGCTGCAGCGGTTTGCAGCGAGGTTCCGCCAGCAAGCCGGAATTTTCCAGCATTCCCCTGCTGTGATACTCTTGCCTTTTCGGGGGTATCAAATCGGTGGATAAAGACATCTTGCATGAACTGGAGAAGCGTCTCGGACCACTTCATGCCAGGCAGCGCTTGGGGATCGAACGGGACCACGAAGCGCAGGTCTTTGGCCAGGGATTGATCTTCTTCAATCTCGAAAACGCTTCGCTTGCGCCCTCGGTCATCGAAGGCGCGCTGAAGCTGTCCGGGCTTTATTGGCGCGCCCGCCGCAATGCCGAGCGCGTCACGGTCAGCCAACACGAACTGAAATTTTCCGCGCTGCCAAAATCGTTCGACGGCTACACCATCCTCCACATCAGCGACATGCATGTCGAGATGAGCCAAGCCGCGATGGAGCACTTGATCAAGATCGTCCATGGCATGAGTTACGATCTGTGCGTGCTGACCGGCGACTATCGGGCCAAGACCTTCGGACCGTTCGATGCGGCGCTGCAGGGCGTGGAAAAGGTAAGAGCCTATCTGAGACCGCCGATCTTCGGCGTGCTCGGCAACCACGATACGGTCCAGATGGTGCCGCGGCTCGAGGCCATGGGCATCCGCATGCTGCTCAACGAATGCGAAGTGCTCGCGCGCGGCGGCGAGCGCATCCATCTTGCTGGCGTCGATGACGCGCACTTTTACAAGGTCGACAACATCGAGAAGGCCGCCTTGCAAATTCCATCAGACGAGTTCTCGATTCTGTTGTCGCATACGCCGGAAATCTATCGCCAGGCTGCGCACGCCAATTTCAATCTGATGCTTTGCGGCCACACGCATGGTGGCCAGCTCTGTCTGCCCGGTGCGATCCCGATCAAGCTTGAGGCGGTTTTGCCGCGACGAATGGGCGCGGGCCTGTGGGAGTACAACGACATGATCGGCTACACTTCGCGCGGTGCGGGATCGAGCGTCGTTCCCGTGCGCCTGAACTGTCCGCCGGAAATAACGCTCCATCGCCTTCGCCGTGGCTGAGTCGCCTGGTGCCGCCGATCTGCACCACAAGCCGCGAGTTCTTCACGCGGACTCCTGAACCAAAGCCACACTAGAATCAATAAATTGCTAGTGTCCTTTCGATTCCGAAGTTCGCGAACAAGGGGCCGGAGAACAATGCGAACTTCGGAATCGGGACACAAGTCTCAATTGGCTTTCCGAAGTTCGCAAGAAGGTGCTGCGGAAAACGGATCGCGAGCTTCGGAAAGTGGACACTAGGCCGGATCCATGCCCTTGGATTTGAGCACGGCTGCGCCGGTCGGACCGGTCAGGAGCTCGATCAGCGATTTGGCCGCTGCCGGATCCTTGCTCGCGGAGCCGATGCCGACTGCGAAGGTGATTGCACTGTTCAAATCGCCGGGCAGGGGGCCGACCACCTGGGCCCCCGGAACCGCGGCAATTTCCGATGCCTGTGCCACGCCCATTTCGACTTCGCCCTTGGCCACGAGCTCGCCCGCCTGGGCACCCGGCACCAAAACGGTCTTGGACTTCATCTGATCCGCGATGCCGAGACGATCGATGACCTTGGCGAAATAGACGCCGCTGGCGCCGCCCTTCGCTGGATCGGCATAGGAGATCGACTTGGTGGCGAGAAGCGCGTCTTTCAGCTTTTCGGCCGTGCTGATATCGGGCTTGGGCGCGCCGGCACGTATCCCAATGGCGACATAAGAGCTCCCCACGTTGGCGATGCTGCCTTCGGAAACCTTGCCCTGCGTCTGCAGATCATTCAGCGCAGGGCGCGACAGGACCATGATGTCGGCGGTTTCGCCCGCCTCGATCCGCTTCTTCAACTCCGCGATCGTGCTATAGATGATCACGAGCTTGTTGCCACTGCTCTTCTCATACTTCGGTTTGAGCTCGTCGAGCGTAGGGGTGAGCGCGACCGTGCTCATGACCTTGAGCTCGGCGGCATGCGCGGCGGGTGCTGTAGCTCCTGGAACCAAAAGGAAAGAACATCCGACCGCCGCTGCTACGAAAGCGCGTCGCGAGAAAAATCCTGCTGCCATGGTTTTCCTGCCTCCCGGTTGGCTTGATGCGGAGCATAACTGAAGCCCGGTCGGAGCAACAGGGTTCATACCCTCGCATTTGGATCGACCATCGTGACAAAACGCCAGGCGCGTTGGCGTGGAGATCATGCGATGTCTCAACCTCATGCGGTCGCAGGCGTCGGCTCTTGCATCAGGAGAGGCGTGTTGACGCATTGTCGCTGCCCCATGGCCTTGCGCAATATGGTCGCCATGGGCGAGAATGACGTCCCATTTGCGGGTGCCGGCCAATGGTCCCTACAACTCGCTATGCCAAGAGCGGCGACGTTCACATCGCCTACCAGGTCGTTGGCGAGGGGCCCGTTGACCTGGTGCTGATCCACGGCTGGATCTCTCATCTTGAGTATCAGTGGGAAAATCCCGCTCTCGCCCGGTTTCTCGACCGTCTGGCCTCGTTCAGTCGCCTGATCGTCTTCGACAAGCGCGGTACGGGGCTGTCGGATCGCGTGGCTGAGAGCGCGTTGCCCACCCTCGAACAGCGGATGGATGATATTCGCGCGGTCATGGATGCGGTCGGTTCAAAACGCGCCGCCATGTTCGGCCTTTCCGAAGGCGGGCCGCTTGCCACATTATTTGCGGCCACCTATCCGGCTCGCACGGCCGCGCTGGTCATGTACGGGGGATACGCCAAGTGGATTCGTTCCGACGATTATCCGTGGGCCCCCACGCGGGAGGAGCACGAAGCGGCGTTCGAGGCGCTCGAAAAGCATTGGGGGACACCCATCGGCCTCAGCACGCTGGCGCCAAGTCTTGCTAACGACGAGCGGGCGCGTCAATGGTTTGCGCATTCGCTGCGCGTGTCGGCGAGTCCCGCCGCCGGCGTGACCCTTTACCGAATGAATGTCGAGGTCGACACCCGCGCCATCCTGCCCACGATCAGGGTGCCCACCTTGGTTCTGCACCGGCTGGGTGATCGACTGATACCCTGCCAGGCCGGCCGCTACATGGCCGAACAGATCCCGACCGCCAGGTTCGTCGAGCTTCTTGGCGATGACCATCTTGGCTGGATCGGCAACACCGATTCGCTGCTCGCGGAAGTCCAGGAATTCGTGACGGGAGAACGTCCGATCATCGAGGCAGACCGTGTTCTCGCAACCGTCTTGTTCGTCGACATCGTCCAATCGACCGAGCGTGCAACCGCAATCGGAGACTCGCGCTGGCGCGACCTGGTCGGTGATTATCAGCGGCAGGTCGGCAAGGAAGTCGCGCGTCTCGGCGGCCGGGTAGTGAACACCGCAGGCGACGGAGTCTTTGCGATCTTTGAGGGCCCGGCGCGCGCAATCAAGTGCGCCTGCGCGGTCAGGGACGTGGTCGGCGCCCTGGGATTGGCGATCCGCTGCGGCATCCACACCGGCGAGTGCGTGGTCGAAGGCAACGACGTGGCCGGAATCGCCGTGCATATCGGTGCCCGCGTGGCTGCTCGCGCCAATGCGGGGGAGATTCTTCTTTCCAGCACCGTCAAGGATCTGATCTCCGGCTCGAAAGTCGAATGCTCGGATCGAGGTTCTCATGTCCTCAAAGGCGTTTCGGGCCGGTGGCGGCTTTTCGCGGTCAAATCATGAGCGCCGCAGCCTTGCGAGCTAGTACGGCCGGTCGCGCAGGCGCAGCCAATAGAGCAGGCGGGACAGAATAAGCTCGCCGATCAGGAAAATGACGACCCCAACCACGATGTCGGTGGCCGTCAATGAGAGGGCGTTGGCGCAGGCCAGCATTGGCAACAGCGATTCGGGAATCTGGTCGAGACCGAGCGCCTGGCTGCTCGAAGGAAAGTTCAGGCGGCGCTTCGTAAAACTGGAAAAGAGGTCGCCCGCCATCGCTGCCGCGGCCACGGTCACGCCGACGCAAAGGCTGAGTCCGAGCAGCGGCGCCGCCGCCGTCGTCACGACAATCGATACCAGAATGCCGCGAATGGTCTTCGAGGGGCCGAATAACGGCCGGCCATCGGGCAACTTTGTGCCGCCATCCAGGGGAAATGAAAAGCGCGGGCCAAGGATTTTCTTTGTGAGGATCGGCGTGCCGTTGGCCAGCGTCAACAGCACCAGGAGCTTCAGGACCGGCAGGAATTGCATGGCCGGGAGTCTATCTTACTTTGGTAACGCTGTACTAATCTTCGTTGCCCGTCGACGTCAGAGATCGAAAAAGAGAAACGTTCATCGCGGCAAGCCAGAAGAGGAAATCATGTCAGCAGAAATCGACATTTATAATCCGGAGGCGCTCGGAGCGCCGATGGGGCAGTACACCCATGTGACGCGGGTGAAGGCGAGCGAATTCCTGTTCATCGCCGGGATGCTCTCGGGCGATAACAAAGGAAATATCATCGGCGAAGGCGATTTCGACGCCCAGACGATGCAGGTGTTTCGTAACATCGAGGCGGCGCTGAAATCTGCAGGCGCTTCCTGGGCGAACGTGGTTCAGTTCACGACCTATCTCGTACATTCGCAGGATATTCCGAAATTCATGGCATTCCGCCTGCGCGAATTTCCAAAGATGTTTCCGAACGGCAAGTACCCGCCGAATACACTGCTCATGGTCGATCGGCTGGTAAAGGAGCCTTTTCTGGTCGAGGTGCAGACGATCGCGGCGATCTGAATTTTCCGCCGCGCGGTTATTGGTACCTATCGGCGCCGAAGCGATCGAAGAAGTTGCGGCGCAGCGGCGCCCACAACAGTTCGGTCGGAGGGTTGCGGAGCAGGCTGGGCTCTCTCGCCTTTGCGGAGCCCGGCGCCTCGGCGACGAACAGGCCGCGCTTCTTCATGGCGATCCAGACCAATCGATTCCACTCGAACAACGCGCGTTCTGCCTCAACCGCCATGAAGCCCGCGACCACTGTCGGGGGTGGTGCAAAGACTTCCGGCATTGTTTGTGAGATGCCCTCGTCCATGAGGATGTTCCATTTCGACCGGCCGCCCATATGCGGAGAGTGCAGGGCGTAAACGACGCGGCCGATGCGGCTCTCCCGAATCGCATAGCTGCAGAGAACGCACGGCTCGGCACTGCCATAGATGACACAGTCGTCGAGACTGGTGCGGCCGAGCGCCTTCTGGGCGGCCGACATCGCAACGACCTCGGCATGGCGTGTCACGTCGCAATCGCGCTTGACCTGGTTGATGGCCTCCGCCACCACTTTGCCGCCGCGGCAGATCAGCACGCCGTAAGGGTATTCGCCGGCCGCCCCCGACTGCTTCGACAGAGCGATAGCACGCGCCATCATCGCACGGTCGTGCTGATTGAACGAACTCTTGTCCATGTGTGCCGCCCGGTCGTATCAAATGATTGAAGAGTATTGGTCCGGCCGTCGCAAGAATTGACAAAGATCAATGAACATCTCAACGAGCGTCTGCGGCGTAGCCGAGATCGCAGTATTTCGCCGGATCATCCAAAAGTCTGGTTGGAACGCCATATCGGCTGCGCAATTCGAGGACGCAGGCAAGTCCCGCGCGGTCGATGTCGCAATGGCGGAAGAAGCCCCGGACCGGATCAAGCAGCTCCGCATGGCTTGCTTGCGCGATTTCTTGCGTCATCTGCGGAAGATTCCGGCACAGGATTTCAACCGCCTCCGCCCGGTTCGCAGGCTCGTACAGCCAGGCGATCGAACGGCGGTAGCCCCTTATGAAGCCGATAACCTTGTTGCGGTTTTGCCGCGCCCAACTGCGGCGCACCGCTGCGACATTGCCCTGATAGGGCCCGATGACATCTGTAGCTTTCGCAAGTTCGGTGAAGCCGGCATTTTTCGCGATGATGTTATAGGGCGCGGACAACAGCGTCGCCGAGTGCCGGCCCTCGCGAAGGGCATTCCAGCGCTGCACCATGCCGCCGGCGCGGACGATTTGGTAGTCGCCTTTCGCCTTGTCGAGTCCGTTCCGGCGCATGATCTCGTAAAGCACAAAGGCATAACCGGTGGTCATCGCATCGACCGAGAGAGTTTTGCCGGCAAGCCCTTCGATGCGCGCGACCGAAGCTGAGGTGACAAGACTAAGAAAGCCGCTGTCGCTTCCCATCACCGCCATGAAATCGCCTTGCGGTCCGATCGGCGCCTCGCCCTGTCCTTCGACATAGGCGACGACGTTGTCGACGGCGGTCATCGCGATATCGAATTTGCCTTGCGAAAAATCCGTCATCTGGGTGACGGAATTGGGCGTGCCCTGCACCTCGACGGCGATGCCGTGATCTGCGAAGAAGCCCTTGTCCCGACCGACATAAAGCCCCCAGTTGAAGCCGCCGGGGAAGACGTTGACGGTGAGAACGGGCCGATCGGGTCAAGCCTTGACTCCACCGGTCGGCTTTAGCGCCAGCGAGATCACGGCGCCCGCAAGGCAAAGCAGGACGAGCTGAATATTGCCTGCCACGGTCCAGCCGGAGAGGCCGACGATGAAGCCGATGAGATAGCCCGCAATCGTCGCCGAACCATAGACGCTCGTGACGAACAGCCCGGAGGCGCGGCCCGAAAGATCGGCGGAGACCGCTTTCACGTGAGAGGCGGCGAGATTGACGAAGATGGTGCCGCTAAAGACGGCACCAAGCACGAGAGAAAAGCCGGCCTGGGTCGCAAAATCCGTCGGGCCATTGAACAGGACCGCCGCGACCGCGCTCGCGAGCAGGAAACTCATGCCGAGAATGAGGCGCGGCGAGAAGCGGTCGCCCAGCCATCCCGAAATGACCGATACCAGCACGCCAAGCCCGTAGATGCTCATCACGCGCCCGGCGTCGGCCGGCGCATAATGAAGCTGCTCGCGCAGGAAGGTCGGATACATGCCGAGATAACCGTAGAGCGCGAGCCCGAAGATGACGCTCAGGATCGCGAGCACGACGGTGTTGCGATTTTTCAGCGTCGCGGCGCCGCCGATGGAAGTGCGCTTGTCCAGCTGCCTGGTGGTGTTGGTCTCGCTCAGGCTTGGACGCACCACGGCCGCGATCAGTACCATCATGAAAAACCCGACGAGGCCATAGATGATCATGGGCGCGCGCCATGTGGCGTAGTCGACCAGGAGCTTGCCTCCGAGCCAGGGTCCGATGAACGCGCCTCCGGCATAGGCATAATTGAGGATGCCGACGCCGGCGGCGCGGTAGCGCGAGAAGTAGCTGGAGAATACCGCGAGAAGCGCGGTGAGTTGCATCGCCTCGCCGACACCGGTGATCGCGCGATAGAACAGCATGTCGGGGAATCCCGTGGCAAACACGGTGATGATCGTCATCGCCGAATAGATCAGAATGCCGACCTGGATCACCGTCTTGCGGGTGTATCGCGCCAGCAGATAGCCGGTCGGAATTCCGGCTACGGTCATGCCGATGGTGAATACGGTGGACATCAAACCGGCCTGCGGCAGCGTGAAGCCATATTCCTTCCGCACGTCCGTGAGGATCAGCGGGAACAGCGTGCGGTCCATCGCATTCACGCAATAGGAGAGAATCAGGATGGCGATGGCGGCAACAGCGATCGCGTTGTCGGTGATGCGCGAGGTGTCTTCGACGCCCGCAGGCGCTGAAGTTCTTTCCATGATCTTGACCTCCGTATCCCGCCCGACAGTGTCCGTCAGGTCCCTTTCTCTGCGGCGCAGATCGGGTGGTTTCCACCTACGCGATTGGCGAGTTAGCTGTCAAATTGCTGCGGTGCGCGAGACACGGCCTTGGAGCAGGGACGTTGCGGATCGCCTCCAAGATGACAGGCTTGCTTGCGCTGAAAAAAGCGATGGCGAGACGGCATGACGAAACTCGCCGCGTGGTAAGGAGCCAACGCGAGGGGGAAACGCGACGATGATTTCGGAAAAGGATGTGCTTTTAGAAATCGGCGTCGTCAAACTGAACGAACCGCTTATAAATCCAATGTCGTCCATCGTGGCGGCGCCAGACCTTGCCGCACACGAGCCTTCCCGTGATGGTTCTGCGCGGAATCAGCACCGTCCAGAGGTGCCAGACGTTCGCCCAGGCCGGCTTCGGCCGGGTACCCCACCAATCCGTAATCAGGCTTTCGCGCGTCTGCATAACGATTTTCAAATCATGAATATGTGTCAGGCTGAATACAAAGCCTGACCGCCATCCAATCGGCTAACCTGACGAAGAAATCTTCGCCACGCGCAGGCATACCCGGTCTGTGCAAACAGACAATTTGAATCGCCGGTTAAGCTTGATGTTCGCGCAAGACGTTAAATCGGGAACACTGATGGCTGCGACTCTCGAAAAGCGACGAGGCTGCCCGATGAGACGGCCTCGCGAGACGCGGTCGTTGCGCGGTGTCGTGGGCCGCGCACGACAACCGAGAAACAGGCTACTTTTCGGCTTCGACGACGTAACGCCGTATCGCCTTGGTTGCTTTTTCACGGTCGGCTGCAAGGTCGGTCCAGGCTTTCGACTTGTAGAACGCCACCGCGTCATCCAGGCTGTCCCACTCGACGATGGCGACATTCTTGGGAGGCGTGCCGTCCAACGGCACAACCCGTCCACTGGTGGTGCGTAGAGCCCGACCATGGGCAGCCTCGATCGCCTTCCGTGCGATGGGCAGGTAGGCGGCTTGGGCGGAAGCATTCAGGATTTCGAGCTCGGCTACGGAGTAGGCCTTTGGCTTGGCGCCTTGAGCGTGGAGGCCTTGAAGCGCAATAGCGCCAATTGCGATGCCTGCGAGCAATGTGATTGCAGAATGGCTTTTCATGAAATCCTCCCGGTTGAATGCCGAATGTCCGGCGCTCGATTGTACTGCCAATTCAGGCCGGCGGTGAGCGATCCGCGACGCCCGTCGGTTACGCAGGTGTGAAAAATCGCCGCGGGTCGCTGAAAAAGTGGCGGCTCGAGCCGCCCCTTGATGTCAAACCCTCTGCCGCTTTTTTAAGCCGTCCGCACGCGATGCTATTTATGCGTGCATGATAGCGCATAATCACGTAATGGCTGTGGAAGCCGCAGGCTTAACGAACCGTAACAGGAAGGCGTGAAATTCGAGCGATCTCACAACGCTGTCCTTAAGATTTTTTGCTTAATGCTTGAAGCAGACATTTTCAGTGGCAGTGTCGTGGGGACCGCTCGATGACGGAAGCCAAAAATTTATTGCAAGAGTTGAACGAGGCCATTCTGCGGGGTTCGCCCGAGAGCAGGGCCCGCGCGCTTTGGCACGCCACCGATCTGTTGATAGAGGGCCGTTACACCGAAGATCAGATCTGGATCTTCGGCGAGGTGATCGGACGCCTTGCGGATGAAATCGAGCAGGCGGCCCGCGCCAAGCTCTCCAGGCGACTGGCTCATTCCAGCAACGCGCCCTTCAGGGTGGTCATGAACCTTGCGTTCGATGATTCGATCGATGTCGCTGGACCGATGTTGCAGCACTCCCAGCGGCTCGATTCCAAGGCGCTGGTCGACAACATCAGAACCAAGAGCCAGCCACACCTTCTGGCGATCTCGAAGCGAAACTCCGTTCCGGTCGAAGTGACGGACGAACTCGTGACGCGAGGCAACCGCGAAGTCGTGCAATCGGTCGCGTCGAACAACGGCGCATCCTTCTCGGACTTCGGTTTCCTGCAGATGATCAAGCGGTCGGAGACTGATTCCATTCTCGCCGAGCATATCGGGCTGCGGAAGGAAATCCCGCGACACATGTTCCAGCAGCTGATCGCCAAGGCATCCGACGATGTCAAGCGCAAGCTGGAACGGGAGCGCCCGGACATGGCCGAGGAGATTCACGCGCTCGTCACTGATGTCACCGGCAAGCTGCATTCCAAGTTCGGTCCCGCAACCAAGACCTATTTCGACGCCAAGCGCCAGGTCACCGGCCTGCATCAGCGCGGCCGATTGAACGAGAAGAGCATTCTGGAATATGCGCTCGCCCACAAGACCGAGGAAGTCACGGTCGGGCTGTCTCTGCTTTGCTCGTTGCCCGTCGATGTGGTGGAGCGAACACTGGTTCACAACAACACCGAGATGATCCTGATCCTGGCAAAGGCGCTCGGCTACGATTGGCAAACCGCGATGTCGCTGTTGTTCCTCGGCGCCAAGGACCATCGCGTCGGTTCGGGCGACCTTGAGAATCTGAAGCGCGAGTTCGCCAAACTGAAGACCGAGACCTCACAGGGCGTTTTGAAGGCTTACCAATCGCGCAAGAGTGCATCGGCCGCCGAACTGGACCAGCGCCGCCTGCCGCAGCTTCACGCCTGAGGCTGACAGTTCTTTTTGCGAACATGGCCGCGATTGTCGATGAAACGCGTGATGTCCGTCCTCACGACGATGCGGCAAAAATGCAACATAAAGTTGTCTTCACGTGTAAGGCTCGAGCGGGGAGAGCTAAGTCAAGTCCGTTGAGGTGTTGCACAATAAGCACTGCGGCAGCTCATAACTGCGCTAATATCCCTTAGGATTCGTCTCCCGCCCTGTTTTTGCAGTCCGAAACAGTTTTGCCCAAGCCGGGAAAAAGATGACAACTTTGACCAACACGTCGATGCGCAGCGTAGCTGGCACCGGCACGACGAAGTTTTATTTCTATCTGGCGCTCTCTTGCGCCGCGATCGCCTTCATCGGTTTTGCGCCGACCTACTGGATGCCGATGGCGTCGAAGACGCTCACGGTGAGCCCGGTCATCCATGTTCATGGCACGGTTTTCTTTGCGTGGTCGTTGTTCCTGGTATTTCAGACCTGGCTCGCCTCGTCGGGGCAGATCGCGAGGCATCGTTCGGTCGGCATGATCGGCGTGTCGCTTGCGACCGCAATGACGATTTTCGGTACGTTTGCCGCCATCAATGTGATGAAGCAATCGGCCGCCATCGGCATGCGTGCCGAAGGGATTGCTTTCGCGATCGTGCCGCTAAGCGGCATTGCGTTCTTTGCGGTCGTCTTTACGCTTGCGATTGTCAATGTGCGCCGGAGCGACTTCCACAAGCGGCTCATGCTGCTTGCGGCGATCTCGATCCTCGACGCTGCGATTGCGCGCTGGTTTCTGACGTTCCTGGCGCCTCCGGGAGCGGTCGGCCCGCCACCGGTTGCGGTGACCATTCCGCCTGCGATGATTTCTCTTCTGCTGGTCGTCGCTGCGCTCGTTTACGACTGGCGCACGCGCGGCCGTCCGCATCCGGTCTGGGTGATCGGCGGAGGAGCGCTGCTGCTGATCAAGCTGCTCAATCTCCCGATCAGCAACTCGGGCCCGTGGCAGGCCTTCGCTGGCGGGATTTTGGCGCTTGCACAATGATCGAGGCGATGCCCGTGCGGATCGCCGGCTGGCTTTTGCGTCGCTGGATCGGGGGATTGGGGCTGAAAAGTCGGTTGTAGGGGGATATCGGCCAATTATACTTGCGATCATTGGATCCAGGGCGCGCGCGCCATTTCAGGCGGTGTGAGGGGATCGAAGGGAATTCGATCAATGTCAAAATTGGCTGCGATTCTGGCCGGCTGCGTGGCGGCCTCGCTGGTCCCCCTTGGTGCTCAGGCATTTTCGCCAGCGTCGATGCCGACCCGGGCGACGGCTCCTGAAATCACGCCTGTTGCGGATTATTGCGGGCCCGGCTTCCACAGGGTGCCTTATGGTGGATGCGAACCCAACGCCGCGCCAGCCGTGGTCGGCCTGCCCTATGTCAATCCGCCGATTGTCGTTCTGCCTTGGCCGGGACTGGGCGAAGTCGTGTGGCCGCCTGCCTGTCCGTACGGCTACACCTACGTCATCCATTCCGGCCGCTGTGTGCTGATCTGAGCATACGAGCACGGATAGAGCACACAGGGCCCGACGACGTCGCCTCCAGAACTGAGGTTACGCGTGTGGCCTACTCGATGACCTCATCAGCCTGGGCGAGGAGAGTAGGCGAAATCGTCATGCCGAGAGATTTTGCCGTCTTCAGGTTGATCACGAACTCGAACTTGGTGGACTGAACAACCGGCAGATCTGCCGGTTTTGCGCCTTTGAGAATCCGTCCGGCATAGACACCGACTTGATGATATGAATCGGTAATACGCGTTCCGTAACTCATCAGACCGCCGACAGCAGCGCATTCACGAAACTGGTACATGGCGGGCACGGCGCGACGCGCCGCCAGGGCGACGAGCTGTTTGCGTCGGCTGAATAAGAAGGGATCGGACGCTATCAAGAGAGCGCCGGCGCGCTGCTCGGCCACCGTTGCGAAAGCCGCCTCGAAATCACTTTCGTTGCTGGCTTTCAAGATCGGCAAGCCCAGCCTTAGCGTTCGCGCAGCCTCCTGCACCTCCTTTATCTGGGCGTCGGCATCCGTATAATTCGGATTCACAAGAACTGCGATCGTTGTAGCGTCCGGCACGAGTTCATGCAGCAGCCCGACCCGTTTTGCCTCCAGGCCTGCCGTGAGTTGGTGGATACCTGTAACATTGCCCGCCGGACGGTTGATGCTGGCGACGAGGCCGATTTTCACGGGATCGCTGTCTGAAACAAAGACGATCGGAATTGTCGTCGTCGCAGCCTTGGCTGCGATTGCTGAAACCGTGCCGCCGCCCGTGGCGATCACCGAGACCTGCCGGCTGACCAGATCGGCCGCCAACGCCGGCAATCGATCATACTGGCCCTCGGCAAGACGGTACTCGATGGCCACATTTTGTCCCTCGACATAGCCGGTTTCGCCAAGACCGAGTCGGAACGCAGCAAGCAGATGCGCAATGGGCTCCGCCGCGGCGCTGTTGAGGCATCCGATCACCGGCAGCACGCGCTGCTGCGCGTGCGCCAAAATGGGCCAGGTCGTCGCACTGCCGAGTAGCCCGATAAACTTACGTCGCCGCATTGCTCCGCCCCGAACGTGGACAAAACGATCTAACACAGCCGCATAGGCGATCCTCTGGGGCGAAATCGCACACCCGTGGGTCTCGCACCCTTGCTGGGAGCGGATTGTCCGGGTGCGCCAAGCGCATCGGACCATCGGACGCGGCTGGTATTCCGCTTTGCGGCCATGGCAGGTCGCGTCGGGACAGGCTAGCTTGCTTGTCTCATCGGAAGAGACTCACATGCTTGCCTCGCAGCGCGGCCTCTTTGATCTGCCGCGCGACATCTGTTACCTGAATTCGGCCTCCTTCAGCCCTTTGCCGCTTTCGAGCCAGGAAGCCGGCCGCGCCGCCGTGGGCCGCAAGGCAAGGCCCTGGACGCTCGATCCTTCCTTCGCCTTTGGCCAGTATGAACGCGCGCGACAAGCGGCCGCCCGCCTGATCGATGCTGAGGCGCGCGATATCGCGTTGATATCCTCGATCTCGTATGGCGTTGCCACCGCCGCCAGGCTGGTGACGATCCCGCGCGGCGCGCGCGTGCTTGTCCTTCAGAATGATCACTCCTCGCCGGTGCTGGAATGGCGATCGCGCTCCAAAGCGCAAGGCTTTGCGATCGAGACGGTGCGGCGGCCCGACGACGGCGACTGGACCTCTGCCGTGCTTTCCGCAATCGAGCGGCCGGCGGCGCCGCCCCTCGCGCTGGCCTCGATCTCCTCTGTGCACTGGTCGGATGGTGGCCTGATCGAGGTGATGAAAATCGCCGAGGCGCTGCGGCGACACGGCGCGCTGTTTCTGATCGATGCGACCCAAAGTGCCGGCGTGCTGGCGATGGACGTCAAAAGCCTCGATCCGGATTTTGTGATCTTCCCGACTTATAAATGGCTGCTGGGGCCATATGGCCGCGCCTTCCTCTACGTCGCCAGGCGCCATCAGGATGGCATTCCGCTCGAGCAGACCTCGTACGGCCGCCGCGACGTGCGTTCGGATAACGCGGAGTATCTGGCGGATACGCGTTACGTTTCCGGTGCAAGGCGTTTCGATATGGGCGAGCGCGACCATTTTATTTCCATGGAAATGGCCTCGATCGGCATGGAGATGATGGCCGAATGGGGTCCGGCGGCGGTCGCAGAGCGCCTTGCGATGCTGAATGACCGCATCGCCGACGGTTTGCTCGCCTCGGCGGTCCGCCTGCCGGATCGCCGCTTTCGCGCGCCTCATATTCTCAGCCTTGGCTTTGCCGAAGGCGTCCCGGCAGGTCTGGTCGAGGGATTGGCCGCCGAGGGCATTTACGTCGCCAAGCGGCTCACCCGGATGCGTGTCTCGCCTCACGTTTTCAACGACGAACAGGACGCCGACCGTTTCGCGGCGGCGCTGGCCACCCGACTTCAGGCTGCCCGGCCGTAGCGGAGTGGATTCGACATTCGCACCCCCTAACCTTCGCAAAAGTGCCTGCCGAGAAGGGATGCGGTTGTTAGAATCGGACCACTGGAGAGTGTTTGTTGCGATGCAGGATCGCGGTCTTCTCCAGGCGGCGGAACCGGCAAGCCCCGGCGCGAATTATCCAGTCTGTTGAACCTTCAAGCCCCTGGTGGCGACCTATTCAGCAGAAGGAGGCTGCGATGACCCAGTGGCACGATTCCATGGTGGACAGGCCGGAAACCGATGGCGCGGCTTATGCGGCGGGATGGACCGTATCGGGTCTTGCTGTACTCGGTACCATTGTTGCCGTCTGGCTGCTCGGGATTTGACCCCCCAGCCGATGTGAAAAATCGATTTGAAGACGCGCGGCGATGGTGAGATCGCCCAAGAGCTCGCACAAGGTTGCGGGCTTTTTCTTTGCAAAATGCGCATCAAGGACCTTCATCCACATCAAAAAGTCTCGACGCATCCCTCCGTCGATCGGGAAACAACCTCACGTTATTTCGCTTGCAGGATACAACGAATAATTTAGGTTCCACTTTGGATGCGGCCGTCAGCGGACCGTCGCACCAACAGATGACGCCGAACCTGCAAGTCTCCCAAACTCCCATGAAGGATAACTGGAGGATTCCCATGCATCGGATTGCGGCTGTTATTATTACCGTTTCGGCACTGACTGGATCGAACGTACTCGCTGCTTCGGCCGCATTCGCTCAAGGACCGTCCATGAAGGGCGGCTCTGCGGTGGATAGATGCATTGCGAAACGCAAGCAGCAAGGCACCTGGAAAATTTGCGATAAATGGTGCGAAGACAGGCTTAGCCGGTATGGCCGGTAGCAACGCGCAGAAACTCGGTACATAGCCCGGATGCGGAGTGGCCGAGAGATCACCTGAATGGTTGGTGCCCGGGAAAGTCGCCGTCAGTGAAGTCCGTGAACGCGCGCCTGCGCCGTCATTGCGGCTGGTATGCGGAGGCTTCGAGCCGGGTTTCGCAGCTTCTCCCGAGGTCCCTCCTTCGAACGGCCGAAAGGAAGCGCCTGCTGCGGTTCTGGACGTGACAGCGCCCCCTGGATTATGCTTAGGAAACTAAGGATTTTGCAGGGGAGAAGGCATGCTGACGTCGGCGGAAAATCAACTGTTGTGCCGGGTCGAGGGCGATGCACCGATGGGACGCCTGATGCGGCATCATTGGGTGCCCGCGCTTCTGTCCGAACAGGTCGCAAGGTGCGATGGCGCGCCGGTGCGCCTCCAACTGTTCGGCGAAAAACTCGTGGCTTTCCGCGACAGCGAGGGAAAGCTCGGTCTGCTCGGCGAGTTCTGCCCGCACCGCAAGGCATCTCTTGCTTTCGCTCGCAACGAGGAATGCGGCTTGCGCTGTCTCTATCACGGCTGGAAGTTCGACACCGAAGGCAACGTCATCGACATGCCCTCGGAGCCGAAGGCCAGTGCGCTGCCCGAAAAGACGAAGCACCTTTCATATCCCACGCGCGAGGCCGGCGGTTTCGTCTGGACCTATATGGGGCCCCCCGAGGCGATGCCGGAATTCGAGGCGCCGCCATGGGCGCCGCAAGAGAAGGCAAGGGTGGCGATCGCGAAGGTCGAGCTTCCCTGCAACTGGGCGCAGATCATGGAAGGCCAGATCGACTCGGCGCATTCCTCCACGCTGCATTCTTCCGACATGCGCCCCGCCAAAGGCGATGCCGCGGCCAAGGGCGATCACTGGGTTCGCCCCTCGACCGACAAGAATCCCCGTATCCAGGTCCAACTCACCAACTACGGCATGCGTTATGCCGCGATCCGGCGCCCGATCGTGAGCGCCAACACGCATGATTATGTTCGCATCACGACATATGTCGCCCCTTTCACCGCGCTGATCCCGCCCAACAGCACCTATAATTTGGCGAGCGTCATCGTGCCGCGCAGCGATACCTCGAGCTACTTCCATTTCATCGCCTGGGCCGAAGGCGAACAGACCGGCATCGATACCGAGGCGTGGCGAAAGTTCTGCGTGCTGGTCGTCGGCGAAGATGTCGACCAGCATTTCCGCCCGATCAAACGTCACGCGCACAACGATTATCTGCAAGACCGCGCGGCGATGGAGAACGGCAGTTTCACCGGCATTTTGGGCATTCCCAACCAGGACATCGCGATGTGGGAATCGATGGGACCGATCGCCGATCGGACCCAGGAGCGCCTGGGCGCGAGCGATATCGCGATCGTCCAGTTCCGTCGTCTCATGATCGACGCCGCCAACGCATATAAGGAAGAGGGGAGGGTGATCGGGCACCTCACGCCGCGGCTTGCGCAGGCCAAGCTTCGATCCTACCAGGGCGTGGTCGAGAAGTCGGTTCCATGGCGGACGCTGGGTGCGTCCGACGAGGAAGTAAAGGTTCTCGCCGGCCTCGAAGAAGACGATAAGGAAATGGCCGGCGCAATGGCGTAGCGCACGTCGCGCTCGGGTTCGCCTCTCCCCGCGCGCGGGGAGTGGTCGAGCGCTAAAGCGATCGGGTGAGGGGGACCTTCCGCGGGGCCTGCTCTTTGAGAGGTGCTCCCCACCCCAACCCTCTCCCACCGCAAGTCGTGGCTTGCCCGACTTGCGCAAAATTCTAACGCATAACCGGGGTAAACCCCGATTACGTGGGAGAGGAGGCGCAGTTTCCTCGCGGTAACAGTTCAACCCAATCTCATCATGGTCTAAAGAGAAGAACAACTCCGGGGGAGGATCGATTGCGCGCCCGCACCATTTTTGTCGCCGCCACACTGCTTGTCTGGGCGAGTTTGGCACAGGCTGCGGACACCCAGGACATCAACGTCATCCTGCCGCTCACCGGCGGAGGCGCGTTCCTGGGCAAGGCGGAGCAGCAATCGCTGCAGCGATATGAAAAGCTGGTGAATTCCACCGGCGGCATCCATGGTAAGTCGCTCAAATTCATCTTCCACGACGATCAGAGCAGTCCGCAAGTCGCCGTCCAGCTTGCCAACCAGGTCAAGGCCGCCAATCCGCCCGTCATTCTCGGCTCGGCGCTGGTCGCGCTTTGCAACGCGATGGCGCCCCTGATGAAGGAGGGCCCGCTCGTCTATTGCTTTTCGCCCGGGATCCAGCCTGCCGGTGGAAGCTTCGTATACAGTTCGAGCACCTCGACCAAGGAGCTCGCGGGCGCGCTGCTTCGCTATTTCGGCCGCAAGGGCTGGAAAAAGGTCGCGCTGATCACGACGACGGATGCGACCGGGCAGGATGCCAACCGGAATTTCAAGACGCTGGTGGGAAGCGAAGGCCATAAGGACGTCGAACTCGTCGCGGAAGCGCAGATGAATCCGGGTGAGGTCAGCGCCGCGGCGCAAATCCAGCGGCTGAAAGGCGCGAACCCCGATGTGCTGGTGGCCTGGTCGACCGGCGGCCCGGTCGGCACCATCTTCAAGGCAATCCATGACGCAGGCGTGGAAGTGCCGGTCGCAACCACCAACGGCAACATGACCTACGCGCAAATGACGCAATATGCGCCGTTCTTGCCGAAAGAGCTTTACATACCCTCAGCCGACTGGCTCAAGCCGTCGCGACCTGTCGAGGCCAGCGACGCCTCGAAAGCCAAGGATGCGTTTTTCGCGGCGTTCGACGGCACCGATATCAAGCCAGACGGCCCATCGACTTACGCCTGGGATCCGGCGCTTCTCGTCGTCGAAGCCTTGCGCAAGCTCAAGGCGGATGCGAGCGCAGAAGACTTGCGTGCCTACTTGCGCGAGCTGAAGGGTTTTGCCGGCGTCAACGGCAATTACGATTTCAAGGCGGTGCCCAATCGCGGACTCGACGAATCCAACGTCGTCATCACGCGCTGGGACCCGGCCGTACAGGCCTGGGCCGTGGTCAGTGATCCCCTCGGCATTCCCCGCGTGCAATGAATCCAGGTAATCGCATATGAGTTGGCGATCGGCCGCATATGGACCTCATGGTTCTCCAGGCGATGCGAAGCATCGTCCGGAGCGCCACGCAAGAAGCGTGGCTCCTCACCATGAGGGTCTAAGATTGTACCAAAACAACCGGCCTCATCCTGAGGAGGCGCGTGAGCGCCGTCTCGAGGGATGGGCAAGGGAGCGAGCGGGCGCCGCGCGTGCTTGAGTTTCTGCAGATATGCATTGGCGGGCTGGTGGTCGGCAGCATCTACGCCGCGATCGCGCTGGGCTTCTCGCTGGTCTACCGGGTGACCGGCGCGATCAATCTCTCGCAAGGCGGATTCGCCGTCATCGCCGCGATGATCGGCTACACGCTCTCGGTTTCCTCCGGTTTACCGCTGTGGCTTGCGATCCCTTCCGCGATCGCAGCCACTGTTGTCATCGCCCTCGGGCTAGGCGCCTTGACGTTCGTGCCCGCGCTTGAACGGCTGTCGAATGCGAACGTACTGATGCTCACCGCGGGGCTATTGACGGCGATCGAAGGCCTCTCGCTGGTTCTCTGGGGCAGCCAGCCCTATGCCATGCCGCCCTTCTCCGGCGAGACACCCCTGGTATTCGGCGCGATCCGCGTGCCGACGCAGGCCTTTTGGGTCGTTGGCTCGGTCGCGCTTTGCATCGCGGCACTGTGGTTTCTGGTCGCGAAGACCAAACTCGGCAAGGGCCTGCGCGCCTGCGCCGAAAATCCCGCGGCCGCATCGTTGATGGGAATCAACGTCCCGCGGATGACGCTCTTGAGCTTTGCGCTTGCAACCCTGATCGCCGCGATTTCAGGCGTCATCGTCGCGCCGACCACGTCGTTGCAGTTCGACACCGGCCGCCTGTTCACGATCTCGGGTTTCGTCGCGGCCGCGATCGGCGGCATCATGTCCTTTCCCGGCGCGGTGATCGGCGGTCTTTTTCTCGGCCTGGTCACCCAACTGGCGACCGCCTACATCTCTTCGCTGTTTTCGAATGCGATTGCGCTTGTCATCCTGCTTGCGGTGCTGATCTTTCGCCCCTCAGGCCTCGTCCAGGCGGGCGTGACCAGACGCCAGGACACCCGTGATGAGGTGAAGGCGGTCGGGCACGTTGCCAGGCTTCCGGCAAGTCTCGGCATGCCGCTGGCGGCGCTGGCGCTGGTGATTGCCGTCCTCGTTCCCTTCGTCGTGACCGACAACGGCATCCTGAGCGGGCTTGTGATCGCGCTCATCCTGTTCATGACGCTGATGGGGTTGGATGTGCTGATGGGTTACGCCGGCCAGGTCAGCCTCGGCCAGGCCGGCTTTATGGCGATCGGCGGTTACACCTCGGGTTATCTTGCGATCAACTACGGGCTCTCGAGCCTGCTCTCGATCTTCGCAGGCGTTGGCATGTCGCTCGCTTGCGCGCTAGTTCTTTCTGTCGTGACGCTTCGGTTGAGGGGTCTTTATCTCGCACTGGCGACGCTCGCGTTCGGACTGTTGGTCGATTCCTGCGCGGTCGGCTTTCTCGACATCACCGGCGGCCCGTCCGGGCTTGTCGGCATACCTTCCTTTTCCGTCGCGGGTTTCGAGTTCGCAACGCCGCGCGCGATGTATCTTGTCGTGCTCGCGCTCGACGTGGTCTTCCTGGCGGGCCTTGCGGGCGCGATGCGCTCCGGCTTCGGGCGCGCGCTCAAAGCGATTCGTTCCGACCAGATGGCGGCGGCCGCGCTCGGCATCAACATTATCCGCTACAAGCTTGCCGCCTTCCTGATCAGCGTCACGTTGGCTTCGATTGCGGGAAGCATGTACGCTTTCTTCTTCAACTTCCTGTCGCCGGAAATGGTCGGCACCGGCCGCTCGCTTGAACTTGTCGCGATGCTGATCGTGGGCGGCGAAAGCACGCTGTTCGGCGGCTTGTTGGGCGCGCTTCTGTTGACGTTGCTGCCGACGGTGTTTCAACCCTTGGCGATCTACAAGACCTTCGCAGCCGGCGCACTGCTGGTCGCATGCTTCCTTTATCTGCCGCAAGGTCTTTATGGCGCGGTTGTGCAGGCGGCGATCCGGCTCGCAGGATCGTCGCGCGAGACGGCCGCCGGCAAGAACTCACCCGAAACTTGG
>Ga0306921_10001990_pt1 | contig 20264 bp, 15 predicted proteins | sample sta12Cox44000080_FD_203760 | JGI IMG/M metagenome (GOLD analysis project Ga0306921, IMG submission 203760) | Lab enrichment of tropical soil microbial communities from Luquillo Experimental Forest, Puerto Rico - statoxic.12C.oxic.44.000.080 (v2)... | ecosystem: Environmental > Terrestrial >... | reverse complement strand
GAGCGGCAGCCTGGAGTGCTTCTTCGGCGGACTCGACGGTGACCAGCAAATCGGCCTTGCGAACTTTTTTGCCGGCGGCGCCACCGACAACAATTTGCCAGCTACCTTCCTGGCCGACGAGGCCGATGTCCTTGACGGTGGCTTCAGCGCAATTGCGCGGACAGCCAACGACACCCATCTTCAACTTATGCGGGGTGAACAGGTTTTCGAAACGACGTTCGAGTTCGATGCCAGTGGCGATGGCGTCCTGCACACCAAAGCGGCAAAAGTCGGTGCCGACACAGGTTTTGACCATACGCACGCCCTTGGTGTACGCCTGGCCGGAAGGCATGCCGAGATCAGCCCAGATATTGGGTAGATCGGACTTCTGCACACCCAGCAGGTCGATGCGCTGGCTGCCAGTGATTTTGACCATGCGCACGTTGTATTTTTCCGCTACGTCGGCAATGCGTCGCAATTCCTCGGGAGAGGTGACGCCGCCACGGATGCGGGGGACTACCGAGAAGGTGCCGTCATTCTGAATGTTGGCGTGGACGCGATCGTTGATGAAGCGCGCAGAGCGATCTTCCAGGTGAGTGCCGCACCAGACCATGTCCATCATGTAACTGAGTGCGGGCTTGCAGGTGGCGCAGCCGGTGCCATGACCGTAGATGTCGAGGACTTGCTGGACCGAACGCAGGCGCTGGGTGCGGACGATTTCGCGCAACTGGTCTTCGCTGAGGGGCAGGCACTCGCACAGGGCTTTCTTTTCCTCTTGTTCGAATTGCGGGGCAACCGCTTTGAGGAGGTGCAGGCAAAGCTCGGTGCAACTGCCACAACCGGTGGACGCGCGGGTGCATTCTTTGAGTTGGGCGAGAGTCGTGAGGTCACGATCAAGGATGGCTTCGACGATGGTGCCCTTGGTGACTCCGTGGCAGCCGCAAACGATTTTGCCGTGAGGAAGCTCGGCGACGTCCAGGCCGGTGTCCGCCGACGGCTCGGGGAAGAGAAGGCTGCGACGTTTTTCGCGAAGATCGGTTTTGGATTGGAGCCACTCCATGTAGCGACGGCTGTCGGAGGTGTCGCCGATGAGAATGACGCCGGCTAGCTGATTGTCACGGACGATGAGTTTTTTGTAAGTGCCGAGAGCGGGGTCTTCGTAGCGAATGGCATCATTACCAGGCGTGGTGTCGCTGAAGTCGCCGGCGGAAAAAACCTCCACGCCCATGATTTTCAGTTTTGCCGCTGGGGTACTGCCCTGGTAGCCTTGTCCTCCGTTTCCAGTGATGCCTGCGGCAAGGACCTTGCCTTGTTCCAGCAGCGGCGCGACCAAGCCATAACAGACACCATGGTGCTCGACACATTCGCCGACGGCGTAAATGTCGGGTTGCGTCGTTTCCAGGTGGTCGTTCACGACAATGGCGCGATTAATTTGCAGGCCAGCCTGGCGCGCGAGTGCAACGTTGGGGCGGATACCCGCAGCGATGACGACAAAATCGGCGGGCAGTTCGATGCCATCTTTGAAACGAATCCCTTCGGCGCGGGCGTCGCCGAGAATGGCGGCGGTGTCGCAGCTGAGCAAAACCTTGATTCCGAGGCATTCCATTTTTGCTTTGAGGTAGCCCCCGCCGATGAAATCGATTTGGCGTTCCATGAGCGTGTCCATCAAATGGACGACGGTCACGTCGCATCCCTGGACTTGTAAACCGCGAGCGGCTTCGAGACCGAGAAGACCACCGCCAATCACGATGGCGCGCGCGTTTTTGTGAGCACGGTCGAGCAAGGCGCGGGTGTCGTCGAGATTGCGGAAGACGTACACGCCGGACTTTTTCACGCCTTCGATCGGAGGAATCAGCGGAGAACTGCCGGTAGCGAGAAGAAGCTTGTCGTACGGGGTGGTGCTGCCGTCGTCGCCGGTGACAGTTTTCGCGGCCGTGTCGATGGCGGTGATGCGGACGCCGAGGCGGAGGTGGATGCCGTTTTGCTGATACCACTCGAGACTGTTGAGGATAATCTCATCGGCAGATTTTTCGCCGGCGAGAACGGAAGACAGAAGAATGCGATTGTAGTTGACGTGGGTTTCGTCGCCGAAGACGGTGATGTCAAATTTCTTGGCGTACTTGAGGATTTGCTCGACGCAGGCGGTGCCAGCCATGCCGTTGCCGACCACGACCAGTCGTTCCATCGCTATGTCATCCTCGCCGGGGAAATCGGACTCAACCCGCGACAGTTGCTTGTTGCAAACTCGATTCGTTTTGCTGCGCCAGCGGCACAGGAATCGTCAGAGCGGCCTGCTCCCTGGGCTTGTAGGTAACATATAAAGCCACCCCGGTGAGGAGAGCACCGGAGACGATATTCCCGAGAGTCACGGGAATCTGGTTCCACACCCACCATTGCGAGAGAGAAACGGGTGCGCCGAAAAACTTTCCCGTGGGAATGACGAACATGTTGACGATGGAGTGTTCGTAGCCTTGCGCGAAGAAGGTAAGAATGGGGAGCCACATGGCGACGATCTTTCCGACGGTGGAGCGAGAAACGAGGGCCAGAACTGCACCGAGCGTAACCATCCAATTGCAGAGGAGGCCTTTCACAAAAGCAGTTTCCCAGCCACGAAAGCCGAGGCTCATGTAACCGAGTGTCTTTTTCTGCGCGGCGGTTTTGAAGAGCTCGCCGAGAGCGCCGCTCGAGCCGCTGTTGAAGTTGGTGACGACCGCATAGAAGAGAACCCCATAAAAGAGGCTTCCGGCGAGATTGCCCGCGTACACCCAGAACCAGTTGCGGAGGAGTTTCGGGAAGGAGACCTGACCGGCGGCGAGTCCGGCGGGAAGAAGCGCGAAATTCCCGGTGGCCAGTTCGAGTCCCAGAAGCACAAGGATTACGAAACCTACCGGGAAAAGAATGGCGGCGACGACAGGAGCGAGGCCCTGGGTAAGAACGACAAAAGCGAGCGAAGTGGCGTAAGCGAGGATGGCACCGGCCAGAAAACCGCGAACGAGCATATCGAAGACGGACAATTGCGCTTTTTTTGAGGCGGCGGCAAGGGCCGCACTGAGCAGTTCACCCGGTGGGACGTAATCCATCGCGGATACCTCCAGAAATTCCGTTGGGTTATCCTGCCGGGGGAGTGACCGACGAGGCAAATGAAACCTTTGCATCGCAGGTATTCAAAATCCTGCAAGGCTGCGGGCCGCGCGAGGAAGAGCCGTCGCGCTTGAATTAAACGGTTAAGAAAAGCGGGCGAGGTGTCGAATGGTGCGGGTCCCTGTGGAGGGACGTTCCCGGCGCGTTGGATTTCAGGTAGCATGAGCGGCGCTGGCACTGCGCGCGTGGTCGACGACGAGCGGAATCCGAGGAGAAGCTCATGAGGAAACTTGCTGTGCTGGTGTGCCTGCTGGTAGCCGAAGGAACCACGGCTCGCGCGTGGGCCGCGGGGCCGTCCTGCGAACAGCTGGCGCAGTTGGCGCTGCCGAACGCAAAAGTAACGTCGGCGCAGGGGGTCGCAGCCGGGACGTTCGCGCCGCCGGCCGGAGCTACACCTTGGCTAGTGGGCGATCCCTCGTTTTACAAGCAAGTGCCACCGTTCTGCCGAGTGATGATCGAGGACAGGCCGAGCGCCGACTCGGTCATCAAAATCGAGGTATGGTTGCCGATTTCGGGCTGGAACGGAAAATTCCGAGGGCAAGCGAATGGAGGATTCGCCGGGGAGATCGATTATCGTCTGTTGGGCTTCGCGGTGATGCAAGGATATGCTTCGGCTGGGACAGATACGGGGCACGCGGCAAGCGGTGTCGATGCCAGCTGGGCGTTGGGACATCCGGAAAAAATTGTCGATTTCGGGTATCGCGGGATTCACGAGATGACGGTGCTCGGCAAAACGATCGTGAAAGCATTTTACGGGGAAAATGCGAAACGCGCGTATTTCGCGGGTTGTTCGAATGGGGGACGCCAAGGGCTGATGGAGGCGCAGCGCTATCCGGAAGACTACGACGGAATCATCGCTGGCGCGCCGGCGAATTACTGGACGCATCTGGTGAGTAGTGCAATTTGGGACATGCAGGCGACCACGCTGGACCCGGCCAGTTATATACCGAGCAGCAAAATTCCAGCGCTGGCGCAGGCAGTGCTGGCGTCATGCGATGCGAAAGATGGCGTGAAGGACGGGATTTTGAACAATCCGAGGCAATGTCATTTCGATCCAGCGGCGATGTTGTGCACGGGATCCGACTCGGATGCGTGCCTAACGCAGCCGCAGGTCATGGCACTGACAAAGCTCTACGCGGGAGCGCAGGATTCGAAGGGCCAGGTGATTTTTCCTGGTTTTGTTCCTGGCGGCGAGGAGGGACCAGGCGGGTGGAGTACGTGGATCACCGGACCGGCTCCCGGGAAGTCTTTATTTTTTGCGTTCGGCTACGGATATTTCGCGAACATGGTGTATGAGAAGAGCGATTGGGATTACCGAAAAGCGAACCTGGATGATGCGGTTGCGGCTTCGGACCAGAAGTTCGCCGGAGTGCTGAACGCAATGGACGCGAACATGAAAGCTTTCGAGGCGCGCGGAGGAAAATTAATCCTTTACCACGGCTGGAGCGATCCAGGAATTTCGCCGCTCAGCGTAGTCCATTACTACGGGAATGTAGTGAAGAAGATGGGCCAGTCGGCGGCGGATTCGTTTGTGCGCCTCTACATGGTACCTGGCATGCAACATTGCCAGGGAGGGCCGGGTACGGACATTTTTGGCGAATTCGGGATCAGTGCGGTGAACGATCCGCAGCACAACCTGTATATGGCGCTCGAACAATGGGTGGAGAAGGGCTCGGCTCCCAGGGAGCTGATCGCGTCGAAGATGGACGGACCGGGACCCGAAGCCAAGGTGACCATGACGCGGCCGCTCTGCGAGTATCCGCAAGAGGCACGGTACAAGGGCAGTGGCGACATGAACAACGCCGAAAACTTCGCGTGCGGAAAGTAGCGCGGCGAATCCTAGAGAATGCCACCGGTGACCCGCAAAATTTCGCCGGTAAGGTATTTCGAATCGGACGATGCGAGGTAGACCGCGGTCGGTGCGATATCGTCGGCTTGCCCGATGCGTCCGAGCGGCGACTGCGTTTCGATCCACTTCCGAAAGTCTCCATCCAGGAAACCGCCGGTGTGAGTGCCTTCGGTTTCAATCATGCCGGGATTGATGGAGTTCACACGAATCTTGCGAGGCCCCAATTCTTTGGCGAGGACCACGGTAATGGCGTCCACGGCCGCTTTGGTGGCTACGTACGTGGAGGCATTGGGCGGGTAAATCGTGCTGACGCCCGAACCGATATTGATGATGCTGCCGCCCTCGGCCCCGATCAGTTTGACGGCTTCTTTGGTGGTCAGCAACAGGCCGAGGACGTTGAGATTGAATTGCTTGTGAAACAATTCTTCGGTGACATTTTCGAGGGACGCGAATTCGTACGTACCCGCATTGTTCACGAGGACGTTGAGCTTGCCATAGGCTTTCTTCGTTTCGTTGAACAAGCGCGTGATATCGGCTTGTTTTGAAACGTCACCTTGGATAACGACCGCCTTGCCACCTGTAGCGGTGATTTCCTGGACCACATGGTCCGCTTGCGCTCGGCTTGATGAATAATTCACGACGACGGAACCACCCTCGGCGGCGAGCGCCTTGGCGATGCCAGCGCCGGTCCCTTTCGAAGCCCCGGTGACGACTGCAACTTGATTCGTTAATTTGCCCATAACCGATCCTCACTTTCTATCGTTCTTCGCCTGATTGATGACGGAAGCATGCTTCGGGTTGCGAAAGATTCAGACGGGCCGAGGCGACGCGTGGGAATTCTGCGACTTGGCCCAGGCGTCGCGGCGAACTAAAATAAGAGGTAGCGGGCAGAAATCAGGCGCTGACGGATCTTGTGTATGCAGGAGGCGGGGCGCCGAGTACTTGGGTGAGGGTGCAAGACCGTGAAGATCGGAATTGATTTTGGGACGACACGCGTGGTGGTTGCGGCCGCGGATCGCGGCAACTACCCGCTGGTGACTTTCGAGGCGCCGGACGGGCGCGCGAGGGAGTGGTTTCCACCGGTGCTGGCGGTATCGCGCGAAAAGCGCGTATACGGCTGGGAAGCGCTGGAGCAGCAAGGGAAAACGGGTTGGACCATCGTGCGTTCACTGAAACGCTGGCTGAAGACTGCGGGATTGGGCAGCGATTTCCAGCTGGCAGGGCAGCCGCTAAACCTCTCGTTGCTGATGACGGAGATGATGGCGGCGCTACGACGCGAACTGCTGGAACGGTCGACACTGGGCGCGCACCAGTACGACAAGCTGGAAGCGATGCTGGGGGTGCCGGCGAACGCCAACAGTAATCAACGATTTCTGACGCAAGAAGCGGCGCGGGCCGCAGGGTTTGAGGTGCTGGGCTTGCTGAACGAACCGTCGGCGGCAGCGGTGGAGTATAGCTACCGCAACGGCGGGGAGCGCAAAAGTCGCACGAAGAGCGGCTTGCTGGTGTACGACCTGGGCGGAGGGACTTTTGATGTATCGCTGGTGTCGCTCGGCGAGGCGGAGCATTCGGTCATCGCGTCGGACGGCATCGCGGACCTGGGTGGCGACGACTTCGACGAGATTCTGGGGTTACTGGTGTTGGCCGAAGCCGGACGTCCGACGCAAGATGAAGAATCGCTGACGCCAGTGGAGTGGTACTTGCTGTTCGACGAGTGCAGGGAGAAAAAAGAAGCGCTGACCCCGAACAGCCGGAAAATTACGATCGACTTGGAGCGCGTGCGGAAAAATTGGAAGGACGTTTCGGTGAGCGTGGACGCGTTTTACGAGCGTTGCCGTCCACTGGTGGAGTCCTCGCGCGAGGTAGCCGAGAAATTATTGGCGGCGCATCCGGAGCAGACCATCGACACGTTGTACGTGACCGGTGGCGGGTCGGAGTTGCCGGCCGTGGCGCGGGTGCTGCGCGAGACGTTTGGGCGGCGCGTGAAACGCTCGGCATACATGCGTTCGGCGACGGCGATCGGCCTGGCGCTGCGTGCGGAAGGGCGTGAAGAGCGGTCCTTGCGCGACCAATTCACCAAGAATTTTGGGGTGTGGCGGGAAGCGGATCACGGACGCAACGCGGTGTTCGACGTGATTTTCCCGCGAGGCGCGAAGCTTCCGGCGCGAGGCGAGGAGCCGCTACGCATCGTGCGCGGGTATCATCCCGTCCACAACATCGGGCATTTTCGGTATTTGGAGTGCGCGCAATTGGACGAAAATCATCAGCCCGAAGGCGAAATCTGCAATTGGGACGAGATTCGCGTGGCGTTCGACCCGAATTTGCGGGATGCCGTGGACATTGCGGAGCAACCGGTGTTGCGGTATGCGGGTGCTGAGGATGCCTGGGTCGAGGAAGAATACACGTGCGGGCCGAGCGGCGATGTGAAGGTGAAAATCCGTGACAATCGCACGGAGCAGGCGAATGAGTATCGGCTCGGCCGGTGGTCGAAGCACCGGAAGGACACAAAGGCCAAGGCCAAGGGCAGGAATTAGAAATCACAAAGCGGAAACGGAAAAAACGCCGGGAATTTGCCCGCCAATGATTGGCTAACCCGAGGACGATCCGGTCATACCGATGGCGGTTTTGTGATGGGGTTCGTAGAGCATCACTTTGACGTTCCCCGGCAAGCTCATCATCGCGACGTTGCCAAATTCTTCCTTGCGGGAACCGCTGTCGAAGTGCACGCCGCGACTCTTCAATTCCTCGATGGTGGCGGCGATGTCATCGCACATAAACGAAAGTTGATGAACGCCTGCTGTTTTGTTAGCAGGATCGCCGGAGGGATGTACGCCTAGTTCGGCAGGCGGGAGCGCGAAGATCAGCCAGCCGCCGCCGGCGTCCACGGATTTGAATCCGAAAACATCGCGCAGCATGGCGCGCAAGGCATCCGCTTGGGGCGTAAAGGAGCACGTGAGCGCCCACGATAGCCATGCGGGCTCCTCCGGAAGGTTTCTGAGATCAGACCAAAAGGAAACCCTAGCATCCGGAGAAGAAGCGGTCAACGCGTAGAGCGTTTTTGCATGTGATTGCAAGAATGTTGACAAGCGAGCAAACGGGCAGGAACAATGGGCGGCTCAACGCGAACACCCATGCGCGTAGACAGGGAGGTCACCATGAACGGAGCGGGAAAGAAGCGCATGCTCTCGATCGACGGTGGCGGACTGGCGGGATTAATACCGCAGAATGCCTGATTGCGATGGAGGCGCAGCTCAATCGAATTACGGGGATGCAACAGCCGCTTGGAAAGCGCTTCGACATGATCGGGGGAACGAGCACCGGCGCGATTCTGGCCGCGGGATTGTGCCTCGGAAGGTCAGCAACGGAGTTGCGCGATTTCTACTTGAGCTACGGCGAAGAGATTTTTACCAAAGTGGTGTTGCCCTTACGATTCTGGCACAAATATTCTGCGGACCCTCTGACGGGGCGGCTAAAAGAAAAATTCGGAGAAGCGACGAAACTGAGTGACGGCACCCTGCTGACGAACCTGTTGGTGGTGTCGAAGAACGCGACGCAGGGAGCGACATGGTTCTTTAACAACAATCCCCGGGGCAAATTTTTCGCGAACAATAGGGACTTACCGCTGTGGCAAGTGGTGCGTTCGAGTACGGCCGCGCCAACGTACTTTCCTCCGCAGAAAATGGCGGTGCCGGACGCAACGGGGAGAACGGTCGAGTACGAGTTCATCGATGGCGGCGTTAGTACGTTCAACAATCCCGCGTTTCAGGTATTCCTGGAGGCGACGGAGCCAAGTTACGCGTATGGTTGACCGACCGGAGTGGACAAGTTGCTGCTGATCTCGCTCGGCACCGGATATTGTCCGCTGTCGATCGCGGGAGGGAAAGCGTCGGACTACAACATTCTGGATTGGGCCAAATACACGGTGTCGGACCGGCGGACGACGCGAATCTTCAGCAAACCTATTGATGTTGCTGATCGGTGAAAGGCCGCCAGGCGTGCGGTCGGCGATGCGCGAAATGAGTGAGGCGGGCGTGAACGACGGCGCGCCGTCAGCGAATGCGCTAGAGACGGTGGGAGCGCGGTTGGGTGCGACGAAATTGCTAACGTACCAACGTTGCACCATCGGGTTGACGCGAAAGCGGCTGGACGGCCGGGGGCTCAATGATATCGATCCTGGAAGGGTGCGCGAAATGGACGCGGTGGACCAGATGGAAAACATGCAACGCATCGGGCTGGCGATCGCGAAGGAGCAAGTGAGCATGGAACGGGTTAAGGATTTTTTTGTTTCGTAGGTGTTCACGCAGCGGATAAAATCCGGTCGGTTCAGCGACCGCGGGTTCCGCAACGGATTTTGCAGATGTTGGAGTGAGGTAAGGCCGAAGTGGCGCGAGCTTCACGCAAGAAGCGCTCGCGCATCAATTTGTCGTGAGCGGGATCCTCGGGGAGAGATTTCCAGGCGACAAAACGCTCGAGGCGAGTGTCCCGGGCTTTGTACACCACGCCCGTAACGCCTTCGCCCAATTTCGCCACAATGCGGTAGCGAGACACCAACCATCCGACGAGCGTGTGAACCGGCATCCGGGAATGGCAATCCCGTCAGCTTCTAAGGCAAGCGCGAGGCGCGGTCAAGCGCTAACTTCTGAGGTGAATACGCCAACGCGTAAAACTCCGTGATAACGCGCTGTTAGTCGAAGGAAGTGGGAAGGCGCGGCTGACGGAAATGTTCGAACATATGAGCGATTTGGCGCGGAGTCACGCGGGAAAGAGAGAGGGGCGGGAGCTGGTCCTCACGGAAGAATTGCGCGCCCGCGGTTTCGTGGCTGTCGCGTGGCGTGCCGCCCCGGAGCTCTCCGACAAAAAACAACTTATAGGCGTGGAAGGAATGGACGGGGTGGCCTTGCACGTCGCGGTCGAGCAGGGCCGCGAGCTTGGTGATCTGGACTTCGTAGCCGGATTCTTCGCGGACTTCGCGAGCGGCGGCGACCGACGGCGGCTCGCCCACATCAGCCCAGCCCCCGGGGAGCGTCCAGTGGCCGTCGGCGAGTTCGCGGACGAGGAGAACGCGGTTGTCACGGAAAGCCGCGACGCGGACATCGATTTTCGGGGTGGCGTAGCCGACTTCCCGCGCAAAAAGATCAAGGATGGGAGCAGCATCGGGTAGAGCAGCGCCACCGGCCATCATCTGAGCGGCGATCGCGCGGATCTCTTCGTAGCGTTGCATGTCGAACTTGTCTTGACCATAGGTGAGGCCGGATTGCGCGATGGCTTGGAGGCGGCGCGCCCAAATGAGCCAGGGGGGAAGGGACATAGAGATATTGTCGCAGCGGAGGGAGAGGCCAACAAGTTACCGATTTAAAGGGGAGGGCGACCAAAGGATGGCCATAAAGATCGAAGCCCGGGTCGAAACCCGGGCTTCGTCTGGTTCAGGGTCCGAAGCTAGCGTCAGGGAAAACCCGCCAGCAACGGTGGTGGGGTAGTTAGGTGAGATTTACGGGGATACTACGGGGACGTGTACGGGGAAAGCGGCGGGCGTGCCGGCGAGGGCGGCGCGCTGCAGAAGTCTGCGAAGGAAGGCCCGCTGGGAAGGGGGTCGCATGGCCATTTCGGAGAGGAGGCGGCGGAACTCGGCGGTGGTTCGGAGCCGCGAGCGGGCGGGGGACGTGTGAGAGGCAAACAAGCCACGAGCGGGAGCCATTTCGATGACGTCGGACATAAAGCCTCTTTGGACCCGGTGAGTTTGGCGGCCTAGGTCTACAAGGAATAGCCACTGGTAGTAACGCAGCGAACTTTGCCTGAATCGGGCGGAAGGCGCAATGCACCCGCCCTGAACTGCAGGTGAACTGGAGGTGAACTGGACGGTGCCAGGATGGCAAAAGCGGCGATGCCAGAGCGAGTACGAAGGGTCGGACAAGGTCGCAGCCAGGACTTACTTCAGCCCGGTAGTACTCTGGCGGAATTTTGCAGATTTGGTATAGTCGCCAGACCCCGGAAAACAAGGTATGAGTAGCCCGGCGCGCGAATACAGGACGCACAAGTTTGACGAATTTGTGGTTGACTGCCGCGCGGGCGAGTTGTATCGGCGGGGCAAGAAAATCAAGGTGCAGTTGCAACCGATGCAGGTGCTGATGGCGCTGCTGGAAGTACCGGGCGAAATCGTGACACGTGAGGAGCTGCGGCAGAAAATCTGGCCGGCGGACACGTTCGTCGATTTCGAACACAGTCTAAACACCGCGATCAAGAAGCTGAGACGGGCGCTCGGAGACAGCGCCAATAAGTCGAAGTTTGTCGAGACCCTGCCACGGCGTGGCTATCGTTTTTTGCGGGCGGTCGAATCGAGCGAAGAGAAGCGAGCGGCGAAGCCGGCCGAACTCAGCGGCCTGGAGGGGCAGATTTTCGAATTGGTTAGCCAGGAAGGCAATGAGTGTGTGATGGCGCCTGCCGACGAAAAGGCCTTTCAGGAATGGGACAGGTTGAAACAACTGGGCGACGACGTGGGAGTCGCCATGATGATCACCGAGAACCGCCTGTTGTTGCTGACGCCCGGGCAAACGGTCCGGCTGTTAGGAGTCGACGGCAAGTCGGGGTGGTGCCAGGCGCGGATTCTGGAGGGCGAGCATTTCGGAAAGACGGCGTTGGTGGAAAAGGGTTCCTTGGGAGCAAGCACGGGAAAGAAAAACGTACCGTGATGTGCCGTTCTGCCTTCTGCCTTGAGGGCGCGTCAGAAGGTCGCGAGTTAGCGACAATTGCCTACTTGTGGAGGGTGGAAGCGGTCGACGTGGCCTTAGCCTCGGTCGCCAGCTGGAGGACCAGCACCTGGCCATTGGAATGAAAGGTGCCGCCGGTCGCGGTCTTGGCTTCTTGCAACGGGTTCTTCGGCAAAAAGTACGTGTATTCGAATACCAAACCGGTGCTGGCGAGTGTTTTCTCGACGAAGTCGCGTTCGAGATCGATGTCGGGGTCGATCTTGTGAGTGACGCTGTTATTGCGCTGGTCGCGTTCGAAACCTATATCGTGGGTGGCGGCGCCGACCCAGACCATCTCGCCATTCACGGTAAAGGGCGCCTTCCAAACGCGCAGGTGATTGCGTGAGGCGACCACCTTGATGGGCTCGGCGTGGGCCCAGCCATAATCCTGAGGACGATCGAAGAGATAAAGCTGGCTCATGGGCATGGTAAGGTAGGACTCTTTTTGAAGGCTGGCCAAAGCGCCCGCGAGAATCGTGGCTTTCACGTCCGCGTCGACGTGGACCCAACCGGCGTTGCTGAAGACCTTTTTCATCTGATCTTCGTCGCCAAGAATCAAGAAATTAACCATGTCGCCAGGATTGCCTTCCTTGTCGCCAACGCGACGCGGGATTTTCGAGAAGAGCGCGTCATCAATCCCGGGAATGGATTTCACCTGGCGCGCGACTTCGGGCGCTTTCCCAGCGGAAGCAAAGACCTGCAATTTCACGGAGTAGGAGCCCTCACCGGTGTCGTTGCTGGACTGGTTGATGCCGATGGCGAGTTTGCCGGAGATCGGGGAAACCACGTCCTTGTGCGCGCCGAGCAAAAACGGCTGGGCAATGTCCGCATCGCCAACGCGTCCGATGAGAGCGCCACGTCCCGCGTCATTGAACGGAAGGATCCGGATGAGGTCCTTGAAGTTGCGCGGCAGCCCATCGGGGCCGTTGGTCTGTTTGGCGTCGGCGTATTGCAATGTGCCTTCGGCGGTGACGCTGATCCGCTGACCGGGTTCGAGCGTGATACCGGTGTCGATCCAGAGCGAGTCGCCCTTCAACGCAAAGGTTTTGGAAGCAATTTCCTTGGCAGATGGTGTGGCTGGGTCTTGCGCAGCGGCAGTGAAGCAGGGAAGCACCGGCAAGCACAAGACGAAAACCGAAAGTGAAATCGCTAGGCGGGTGTTTCGCTTCATGACCATCGAAGTCCTTGCTGGGCGGGAGTTATTATTCCTAGCAAAATGGGGGAAAAGTGGCAAGCGTGGAAAGGTGGCAAGCGTGGAAGGGCGGGCATGTCGGTTGAGTAACTAGTAGCGAGGGCTGTCAGCGGCGTTTGCGGTGCGCACGGACATAGTGAAAACGGATCAAGTAAATATTCTGGCCGCGGCCGTGCTTGGCGATCTTGAGCAAGTCGAGAACGCCAAGGAATCCTGATTCGCGCGCGAGCTCCGCGGTAATATCGGAAGCCGATGCTCTCGATGGAATCAATCTCGATGTGACCTTCTTCCATGCGGTAACGTGCCCCTACTTTGACGTGGGGGCGGGTCCAGATGCGGACGCTGCACGTGATTTCGCCGCGACGAACAAGGTCGCGCAGGCGCTTGGTGAAGGTCATGGGAGAGAGTCTACTCCCGCAAGCGGTTGATCGTTGCAGCAAAGCAAAGCGCGAAGCATGCATTACGCTTTCGGTTTGGGGCGCATTACGACAACGGAATGGCCCGCGAGGCATTGCGTAAAAGGGAGCACCAGGAGAATTCTGTCGAGCCGGGCGAGGCCGAGGATGATCCACGCAATCGGGCGAGGGGCGCTTTCCAGAGGGCCGCGGGGTTGAGCTGGCGCTCGTCTTCGGTGATTTCGTCGTCGTTCTTGGGGAACACCTTGCGAAGACCTGCGATCAGCTTGCTGCGGTGGACGGGTTCGGAGTATACGGCCAGCCCGTCTGGTTTCAACACGCGGCGAAGCTCAAGGGAGGCTGCGTCCAGAGTGTCCGTCAGGTGATGCAAGACTTCACTGCCGAAGACCACGTCAAACGCAGCTTCGAGAGTCGCGAAAGGATGTCGAAGTTTTCGATGCGGCAGTCAAAGGCCTCGAGGAACTTTGCGAAATCCGCATCGATTGGGAAGGGAGGGGAAGGTCTTCGCCGGCGCCGAGAACGGCGGTGATCGAGTTTTCAACTCCGTTCCTGCGCGCCATGACGCGCCGGCGTTCGATGGCGGCCACGGAGACATCGAGGGCCCAGACTTCTGCACCCTTCAAAGCCAGAAATACGGTTATGTTGCTGTCGCCACAGCTGTAACAAAGGACCTTTTTCCCGGAAACATCGCCGACCAGTTCGAGATTCTCTCGAGCGGAGTCAATGCCTGACGTTTGGGATTTAGATAGCGGTCGAGAACGGCAGCGGGAACTGCGCAGAGTTTTGGTGCCTGGCGAAATAATCCTCATGCCACTGCTTTTCCTTCTTCAACCTGGTTTGCATAGGAGTTGACCTGTTCGCCCAATGCGGAGGGCGCTCCGTCGACCTAATCGAATGTTTGGGGAATACGCCTTTTCTCGGCGGACGGCGTGGAGGTGATGTGAAGCAAGCGACACAAGTGCACGGTTGGAAACATCTGTACCATTTGCGCCAAAGGCAACGGAGTGGCAGATCCGGTACTGGGAAGGAAGTAACCGTTGAGGAGACAACGATATGAAGGTGGGAGCCATCCTACCCTGGGAGGAGGCTGGCGCCGCGCGGCAGGGGTTTCCTTGACTGGAGGAAAGGGCACCTGTACATTGAGGAAAGGCAGCGGCGGCGTGATTCCTGAATGTCCGTATCAACTGCAGATACCGCCATCCAAGCCTCATGAGCCTGCCTGGGCCCTCAGTCGCAGGGGAACGTCGCGCCAGATAAGCGTAAGGATGCCTCGAAAAACCAGCGATAAGCTTTGTGTAATTTTGATGGGACTGGCGTTGTGCGCCGCGCTCGGGTGCGCGCAAACCCCAGCCAGCCGGCCGAAACAACGTGCCGCCCCGACGGCATCAACGATCGACACCAGCGAAGTGATGTTCACGACGATGTGCGCGCTTTATGCGGCGGGCTACGAAAGCGACGTGCGGCCAGACAATTGGTCGTCGTACCGGGCGCAAATGCGTGACCGCTTGCGGCAGCAAAAAGGGCCGGCGGTCGAAGTGTTGAAAGAGTTTTACCGTGGTCACCAGTTTCGCGATCCCGGTTCGATGCTGTCGCGGTTTGTGTGGTTCGGACTGGTATCCGGGCCGGCTCCGAAGTTCGAACCGATCATGAGGCAGGACGAACTGCCGCCGGAAGTGCTGGACCTGAAAGGATTCAACGAAATCCTGGCCAACTACTATAAAGAACAGAATATTCGCGAGCTGTGGGATGGTGTGCAGCCGTTGTACAACCGTGAGATTGAAAAGCTGAATGAACCGGTATCGCAGATCCTGTTTACGGCCAGCACCTATACGCGACAGATTGTGGATCCGGCGATGCCGCGAACCTTCAGCATTATTGTTGAACCGCTAGTGGGCCGGATTACGAATGTTCGCAACTTTGTCGACCACTACGCGATTGTGCTGGGCGGCGCGGAGGAGATTCCAAGCGACGTGGTGCGGCATGCGTATTTGCATTTCTTGCTGGACGTGCTGCCATATCAGTATTCGCACGTGGTGGTGGTGAAGCGGCCGGTATTTGAGATTGCGGCGAAAGCGCCTCGCCTTCCCGCGGACATGAAGGATGATTTTCTATCGTGGTTCGGGGAATGCACGGTGCGGGCGGTGGAAATCAGGCTGAGAAAGTTGTCGCCGAGTGAACGAGAACTGGCGTCGCAAGGAAACGATGTCGATGGATACGTGATGGTTCGGCCGATTTTTCAGGGCCTCGGCGGGTATGAACAATCGGAAGGGAATTTTCCGGCGTATTTCCCGGACCTGGTGCGAGCGATTGACGTAAAGACCGAGACTACGCGCGTGGCGGCGATTCACTTTGCGCCGCTTCAGGAAGAGGCCAAGGAACTGGCCAAGGAAACTCCGGCGCGCAAACGTACCCGCACGATCACCACCGTGCCGGACGACGCCGGTGCGATCTCCGAACTGACGGAAGGCGAAAAGCAGATCGCGGCGAAAAATCCGCGAGGGGCGGAAGTGGCGTTCCAGAGCGTGCTGGCGAAATACCCGGAGCAGCCGCGCGCGTGGTACGGCATAGGTTTAGTGGCACTGATGGATCACGACGCGGAGAAGGCGAAAGAAGTGTTTGGCCGATTGACAACGGGGGATCACGCCGCATCGCATGACCCGATGGTAATGGCGTGGTCGCATGTGTATCTCGGGAGAATATTCGAAGACGAAGGGCAGGTAGAGCGGGCAAAGACGGAGTACCAGGCGGTGCTGGCGGTCCAAGGGGCACCCTCGCAAGCACAACAGGCAGCCCAAAAGGGGCTGGGAGACCTGGAATTGAGGAAACCGTCCGAACGGCCCTGAGCAACAAAAGGAGAAACCTCAGTATGAAGAAGTGTAGCAAGCAAATCGGGAACCTCGCCCTCCTGCTCACCACCGCCGCCCTCACCAGCACCTTGGCTCTGGCCCAGGGAACGCAACAGCCTCAGCAACCAACGGGACAGCCACCCGGTCAGCAACAACCAGGCCAGCCCCCAGCGAATCCGGGCGTTCCGCAAGCCGCGCCTTTGGAGTCGGCTCCGCCACCCGTGAATGCTGAAGAAGACGCCGCCATCAAGCAGTTCCGCGAGACCAGCCCGCAGGACACCGAAAAGAAAGACCAACTCGCCGAGCAGTTCGTGCAGAAGTATCCGAATAGCCGCTACGCCCCGGAAGCCTGGAACTGGCTAGTCCGTACGTACTATAAGAAGGGCCAAATCGACAAGATGGAAGCGGCGGCAGACAAGCAGTTGGCTGTGTATCCGAACGATCCGCAGACGCTGGCGTTGGTCGGCTCAACGCTGCCGCGGGCCATGAACGCGAGCACGCCGGAACCGCAAAAGCGGCTGGATAAAGCGGACAAATATTGCCGCAAGGCTTTGGAACTGCTGCCGACCGTGCCGAAACCGGAAAATATGAGCGACGAAACGTATCAACAACTGAAATCGCAGACCTCGGCGTTGGCCTACAGCGGGCTTGGCTTGGTGGCGTTCCGGCGAAACCAATACGGTGACGCAATCACGGAGCTCGATAAAGCGGTGAAGGCTAACCCGCAACAGCCGGACCCGGTGGACTATTACGTACTGGGCGTTGCGAACGAGAAGACTTCGCATTTCCAGGACGCGGTGGCGGCGTTCACGAAATGCGCTGCGATTCCGGGCGGGATGCAAGCGACCTGCACGCAGAATGTCGAAGAGGCGAAAAAGCTTAGTGCCACGCAGTTGAGCGCACCAAAGTAAGAAAGGCCGTGCCGCGGCGCGGCGAGAACGGAAATCATGGTCCGCGGTGAAGATGAACGATTGATGGAACGGATCGGCTACCGGTTTCGGGAGCCGTCGCTGCTGGACCGCGCGCTGACGCACAGCTCGGCGATTCCGGAACTGCGTGCCGCGCGTGGCGAGGATATCGCGTTTACCGGTTCGGAAGTGCAGGACAACGAGCGGCTGGAATTCCTGGGCGACGCGGTTTTGGAACTGCTGACCAGCGAGTTTTTGCTGATCCATTTTCCGGAATGGTCCGAAGGGCAACTGTCGAAGAGCCGGGCCCGCATCGTGAACGCGCACTCGCTGGAGATTGCTGCGCGCGCGCTGGGCTTGGGCGAACACCTGCGGCTGGGTCGCGGAGAAGAAAAGACTGGCGGGCGGGATAAACCCGCGCTGCTGGCGGATGCCTTCGAGGCGGTAGTGGCTGCTATCTATTTGGATGGCGGGCTGGAACCGGCGCGCGATTTGCTGCAAAAGACGGTATTCTTGCAGGTAACGGAGAACGGCGACCGGATTTCCGAGTCTGACCGCAAGAGCGCCCTGCAGGAATTTCTGCAAGGCAAAGGCGGGCAGCTTGCGGAGTACCGGTTGGCGGGAGAAAGCGGTCCGGATCATCAGAAAACGTTTCTGGTGGAAGTGTGGGTCAAGGGCGAGCGCCTTTCAAGCGCCGAAGGCAGCACAAAAAAGGAAGCGGAACAAAAGGCGGCGCGACGAGCGTTGGAGAAACTGCAAAAAGTGGAACCCAGGGCGAGCGAGAAGACGGAAGAGGTAGGCCCGAATGCCGGATGAGACCCTCACGCCAGACGGAACGGTATCGGTAGAAACGCCCAGCACGAAAGAGGCGGGCGCGCCGACCCCGGAAGCCGCAGCGGGAGAGGAACACCGCTCGAATTCGAATCAGACCACGCTGTCGGAATACCTGGAATCGCTGCTGGTGACGGTGATTCTGGCATTGTTCGGCACCAGCTTCGTGGTGCAGGCCTTCAAAATTCCTTCGCAGTCGATGGAACGCACACTGCTGGTGGGCGATCACCTGCTGGTGAACAAATTTCTTTTTGGCGGACGCGGGGTCTGGTACGAGAAATTGCTACCTTACCGCGAGTTGCGCCGCGGCGACATCATCGTTTTCAAGTATCCGTATCAGGACCATCCGCATTTCGTGAAGCGCGTGATCGGGTTGCCCGGTGACCACCTGAAGATTGTGGACCAGCAGGTTTACGTGAACGGCAAGATGCTGGAGGAGCCGTACGTGGTTCACGATGCCGCTTCGGTGTACGACCCGTTGAACTATTCTTTTCCTCCCGTGGGCAGTCAGATGTATATGGCGCAGGTCCAACCGGAATGGGCGCACGAAATCCGCAAATATATTCAAGGCGATGAAATCGTCGTGCCACCCGGAAAATACTTCGCCATGGGCGACAATCGCGATCATAGTCTGGACAGCCGCTATTGGGGATTTGTGGACCGCGACGCCATCATGGGGCGGCCCTTCCTGATTTATTGGTCGATTGACGCGAATACCGCGGACTATAGCGACAGCACGTTTGGCCAAAGAATCATCGGGATTTTTGATACGCTGATGCACCTGCCGGCCCGCACGCGCTGGAACCGGATGCTCCACACGGTTCATTAGTGTTTCCGCGGCCGTGTGGCGCGCACTTTCGTTTACAATTGCAGAAAACCAATTGAAATGGCTCGGATTCGCAAGTACGGGGGGGCGGCCCTGCTGATTCTGGCGCTCGTTGTAGGAGTGCAGATCGGCGCCTCGTTCTTCGTCAAGACGCGGCACACACGGGCGTTCTTGTTGGCGCGTTTGCAGAGCGCGTTCGGGCGGCCGGTGGAAGCGGACGATTTCTCGATTCAGGTTCTGCCCATTCCTGAATTACAAATGGACCGGGTAACGATCGGAGAAGACCCCGCGTTTGGCCGGGAATATTTCTTGCGTGCGGACCGCATGAATGCGCGGATCAGCTGGTTGGGGCTCTTGCGAGGGCGAGTCGAGTTCGGCAACATGTCCCTGACGCGCCCGAGCTTGATTCTGGTGCGTAACACCGAAGGACGGTGGAACCTCGAAGACTGGCTCCCACCGGTCCGCGCGAACACCATAGCAAACGCGGGGGCGGGCGTGCCGCAGAAATCTGCCCCGTCCACACATCGCCTGGAGTTCATCGAGTTCGATGAGGGTCGTATCAATTTCAAGATGGGCGATGAGAAAAAGCCGTTCGCGTTCATCAACGTTTCGGGAAGTGTTGAGCAGGTTTCTGCCGGGCGTTGGCGGTTACGGCTGGAGGCGGAGCCATGGCGCAGCGGAGTCCCGCTGCAATCGACGGGAACGTTGCAGGTGGTGGGAGACGTGGCGGGAACATCGGCGCGACTGCAGCCAGCAGAGATCCAGGTGCATTGGGGAAAAGTATCGCTGGCGGATTTGTTCCGGTTGGTTACCGGAAATGATTCAGGAGTGCGTGGGGAATTCGCGCTGGATGGCAACGCGAGCGTGGGGACGGAGCCCATCCCCGCGGACACGGGAGTGAGTAATTGGAAATTTGAAGTGGAAGCCCGCGCGACGCAGTTGCACCGGTGGGATCTAGCCGAACGCAGCGACAATCCCAAAGTCAATGTGCACCTGAAAGGCGTTTGGTATCGCGCGAAAGATGAAGCGCGGGCGGAAGAGCTTCGCGTAGAGCTGCCGCGATCGACCTTGAGCGGTGCCGCGGTATTGCAGACAGCCAATCCCGAGAATTGGAAGGCGCAATTCACGAGTGTGGCGATGCAGGCGGGGGACTTGCTGGCGTGGTATCGCGCGTTTCAGCCGGGAGTGGGAGAAGAATTGGCCCTAAGCGACTTCATCAAGGGAAACTTGTCGGTCGGAGGAGATTTGTCGGCCCGGGGTTGGCCACCGCACTGGGATGACGGGGCATTGACAAGCGAGGGAGGCACGTTGCGAGTGCCGGGTTTGAAGGAATCGCAAATCGGTCCGTTTCGAGCGTCGTTTGTAAATGGCGTGTTTTTGGTGGATGGACTGCGTCTGAAATTAGGGGCGGACACCGCGTCGAGCACGAGTGCGCGCGGCGTTACCGCACCCGAAAACTCGGCGGTGTTCCGGCTCTTTCATGATTCGGAGGGCAGGCGCGGAAGTATCGGTGTAACTCTGCACCTAGCGGAC
>Ga0306921_10001988_pt1 | contig 20266 bp, 19 predicted proteins | sample sta12Cox44000080_FD_203760 | JGI IMG/M metagenome (GOLD analysis project Ga0306921, IMG submission 203760) | Lab enrichment of tropical soil microbial communities from Luquillo Experimental Forest, Puerto Rico - statoxic.12C.oxic.44.000.080 (v2)... | ecosystem: Environmental > Terrestrial >... | reverse complement strand
GCGCGGCTCGTTGCGGGTCGTGTTGCCCAACAGTAATTACGATCCGCAGATCGGCCACCAATTGCTGAACCGCTACCTCGACGAATTCGCGCTGTGCGACGAGGTCGGTCTCGACATCATGGTCAACGAGCACCACAGCACCTCGACCTGCCTGACCATTTCGGTGCCGATGGCGCTGGCGATCATCGCCCGCGAGACCAAGCGCGCGCGGCTGTTGTCGCTCGGCACGCCGATCGCCAACCGGCCCGACCCGGTGCGCGTCGCCGAGGAGATGGCGTGGCTCGACGTGTTGTCGGGCGGCAGGCTCGAGATGGGCCTCGTCAAGGGCGCGCCTTACGAGATCGCGCCGGCAAACAGCAACCCGGCCAATCTGATGCGGCGCTATTGGGAGGCGCACGATCTGATCTTGAAGGCGATGTCGACGACCGACGGCCCATTCAGTTGGGAGGGCGAGTTCTTTCACTACCGCAATGTCAACATCTGGCCGCGGCCGCTGCAGCAGCCGACCCCACCGGTGTGGATGACCGGTTTGAGCGTCGAGACCGGCCGGATGGCGGCGGAGCGTGGCCATGTCGTCGGCACTCTGCTGTCGCTGTCGGCCGCCGGGCCGATGTTCGAGGCCTACCGCCAACGGGCGCGGGAATTGGGCTGGACCGCCGGCCCCGACCGTTTCGCCTATGCCGGGGTGGTCGGCGTCGGCAGCACGCGTGAAGAGGGGCGCCGCCGCGCCAATCTCGCCACCGATTATGTGCGGACCTCCCCGGTCGTGGCGGAGCCGTTTACCAATCCACCCGGTTACAACTCGCTCGCCGCCAATATCGCGATGCTCAAAGCCGGCGGCAGGCGCGGCGGCTTTGTCCGGGACCGCCACGGCAATCCCGTCGACCAGACCACCGCAACGATCGACCAGCTGATCGAAAGCGGCACCTGCTTCGCTGGGACCCCGGACGACGTCTACGATCAGATCAAGGCGCTGAGCGACAGCGTCGGCGGTTTTGGCAATTTGTTGATGTTCGGCCAGGGCGGCTTTCTCGAACACGCGGACACGGTCGCCAACATCACCCTCTTCGCCAAGGAGGTCCTGCCGCGCCTGCGCGAGCTCAACACGGAGCCAAAGAGCGCGGCGCTGGCGGCGGAGTAAGCAGGCCGCATGGCGCTCGAAGAGTACCGGCGCAAGCGCGATTTCCGGAAGACACCGGAGCCGGCGGGTAAAGCGCCGGCGCGCAAGAAGGCCACGGCGCCGCTCGCTTTTGTCATTCAGGAACACAAGGCGCGACGCCTGCATTTCGATTTTCGTCTCGAGCTCGATGGTGTGTTGAAGAGCTGGGCGGTGCCAAAAGGCCCGAGCCTCGATCCCGGCGAGAAGCGGCTCGCCGTCGAGGTCGAGGACCACCCGCTCGATTATGGCGGGTTTGAGGGGATCATTCCCGAAGGACAATATGGCGGCGGCACGGTGCTGCTGTGGGACCGCGGCACCTGGATCCCGGCCGACCCCGATCCGGCGGCGGCGCATGCTAAGGGCATGCTCAAATTCGAGCTACATGGCAAAAAATTGCACGGCAACTGGGCGCTGGTGCGGATGGGCGGCAAGGCCGCCCGCGAACGGCGCCCGAACTGGCTGCTCGTCAAGGAGCGCGACGAGGCGGCGGTGCCGCATAGCGGCGATGCCGTCGTCATGGACAACCCGCTCAGTGTCGAGACCGGCCGCTCGCTCGAAGCGATCGCCGAGGACCGCGACCGTGTGTGGAACTCCAGAAAGGGCGAGGCGACCCCCAGACACCCACCCGACCGCATCCGCGGTGCGCGAAAGGGCCGGATGCCCGGCAATCTGAAGCCGCAGCTCGCCACCCCGGTTACCGCGGCGCCGGCCGGCCCCGAATGGCTGCACGAGATCAAATACGACGGTTATCGCCTATTCGCCGATATCGAGCACGGCGAGGTCCGGCTGATCACTCGCAGCGGGCTCGACTGGACCGCCAAATTTGCCGAACTTGCTCGCGCCTTCGGGCAGCTGCCGGTGGACACGGCGCTGATCGATGGGGAGCTCGTCCATCTCGCCTCGGACGGGACGACGAATTTCTCCGGCCTGCAAGATGCGATCGCCAGCGGCAAGACCGGAGCCTTAAATTTCTTCGCCTTCGACCTTCTTCACCGCGACGGCTGGGACCTGACCGGTGCAACGCTCGAAGACCGCAAGGCGGCACTCGCCGACATCATCCCGCCGGACACTGAGGGGATATTGCGCTACAGCGACCACCAAGCGGGCCAAGGTCCGGCCGTTCTTCGCCAGGCGAGCAGCCTCGGCCTCGAAGGCATCGTCTCGAAGCGCCGCGACGCGCCCTACCGCCCGGGACGCGGCGGCGCTTGGCTCAAGGTCAAATGCCGCAATCGCGAGGAAATCGTCGTCATCGGCTTCACCGACCCCGAAGGCAAGCGGGAGGGCTTTGGCGCCCTTCTCGCCGGTTACTACAATCCATCGGGAACATTGCGGTATGCAGGACGCGTCGGCACCGGCTTTAGCGCCGAGCGTCTCGCCGATCTGCGCAAAAAGCTCGACGCTCTGGTCGTCAAGGCCCCTCCGGTCACCCCGCCCAAAGAGGCGCCGCGGAAGGGCGTCCATTGGGTGCGGCCGGCTCTCGTCGCCGAGGTGGAATTCGCCGGCTGGACCGCCGATCAGATCCTGCGCCACGCCTCGTTCCAAGGGTTGCGCGAGGACAAGAGCGCGCGGGAGGTCATGTATGATCCGAGCATGGCGCGCGCGGTCGAGCGTTCGGCGATACATATGAGGCCGAGCTCCGCCGACCCCGAAATCGCTCCCCGCGCCCGCGACGGCAGCATGATGTTCGAGGGGGTGCGGCTGACCCACCCCGAGCGCGTGCTCTATCCCGGGGAGGCGCTGACCAAGCTCGATCTGGCGCGCTACTACCAGGCGGCGGCCAAATGGGTGGTGCCGCATCTCGCGCATCGGCCATTGACCCTGGTGCGCTGCCCCGGCGGCCAGGGCAAGCCGTGCTTTTATCAGAAACATCTCGGCAAGGGTGCCCCCGAGGCGATCGGCCATATCGACATCACCGAGGACGATGAGACGGTGGCCTATCCCGTCATCGAAGACCTGGCGGGGCTGATCGGGCTGGTCCAGATGAACGTGATCGAGCTCCACCCCTCGGGTGCCGGTGTCGACAAGCTCGAGACCCCCGATCGGATCACCTTTGACCTCGACCCGGACGAGGGCCTGGCATGGCCGCGGGTCACCGAAGCGGCGATCGATATCCGCGACGCGCTGCGGGCGATCGGCCTAGAGAGCTTTGCCAAGACGACCGGCGGCAAGGGCTTGCACGTCGTCGTGCCACTCCAGCCCAAGCTCGGCTGGGACGAGGCCAAGGCCTTCACCAAATGGGTTGCCGACAGCTTTGTCGCGCAATCCCCCGAGAGGTTTACGGCAAACCAGGCCAAACGGGCGCGGCATGGCCGCATCTATATCGATTATCTGCGCAACAGCCGCGGCGCCACGGCGATCGGCGCCTATTCACCGCGAGCGCGGCCGGGTGCGACGGTGTCGACCCCGCTGTTCTGGGAAGAGGTCGAGAACGGCGTGCGGCCCGAGGGATTTACGGTCGCCACCGTCCGGCAGCGCCTCGCGGCACTCGATACCGATCCGTGGGCCGAAATCGGCAAGCTCCGCCAGTCGATAAGCGCGGCCGTGCGGCGCCAAATAGGGGCGTGATCGGGGCCGTAGCGGCGGGGAACGATCTGAGGTATTGATCCGTTAAAATTTGCCCGGTCTACGCGACAAAACAGGAGGTCGACATGCCGCGCGCAAGCTGGAACGGGTTTTTGCGCCTGTCTCTGGTGACCTGCCCGGTCTACCTGGTCCCGGCGACGACAGAGGCCAAGCGCGTCCGCTTCAACCAGTTGAATGCCGAGACCGGTAACAGGGTCGCGCAACAGCTCGTCGATTCCAAGACCGGGGATCCCGTCGACCGCGATCAGATCGTCAAGGGATACGAGTATGAGCGCGGGCGCTATGTCACGATCACCGACGACGAGCTGAAGGATCTGCAGATCGAATCGTCGAAGATCATCGATCTCGACCGCTTCGTCGAGCGCGACGAGGTCGATCCGATCTATCTCGACAGCCCCTATTACGTTCATCCCGACGGCGAGATTGCGGCCGAGACCTTTCGGGTCATCGGCGAGGCGATGGCCAAGACGAACAAGGTCGGGCTCGGGCATGTCACGCTCTCCAGTCGGGAGCGCCTGGTGCTGGTCGAGCCGCGCGACGGCGGTCTGGTGATGTCCACCGTGCGCTCGGCCGACGAGGTTCGCCCCCCGGAATTCGGCGCCAATCCGAAGGGCGAGTCCGATCCCGACATGGTAGCAATTGCCGAGACGATCATCGAGCGCCGGGCGGCCAAATTCGACCCGGGGACATTCCGCGACCGCTACCAGGATGCGCTGCGCGAGCTGGTAGATGCCAAGACCAAAGGGCTAGAGCGCGCGCCGCGTGAGGTCGGCGAGCCACCCAAGGTCATCAATCTGATGGACGCCCTGAAGCGCAGCCTCGCGCAGGAAGCTGGAGCGGAGCCAAAGCAAGCGGCCGCGAGCAAGCCCGCGCGTTCGAAATCCGCTCCCGATCGCCGCCAGGCGCCGCTTCTGCTGCCGGTCGCGGGCGGCCGCAAGAAGAAGGAAACTCCGACGGCCGAGACGGTGGCTGCACCGGCGCAAAGGGGCCGGAAAAGGGCGAGCTGACCCTCGACCGATCTGCGTTTTCGCAACCCCGAGCAGGGAGGAAGATACCTCTCGAAATTCCCGGATTTACCCGGGTCTCAGGGAGAAAATCGCGTGTCCGGGCGTGATCGGCGGTATTTGTTTTTTATAAATCAATAAGTTCAGAATCTGGTTGGACGCGGCTCGGACGCCTTATCCGGGAAATTTTGACGATTCGAAGAACATCTCGCAGAATGCCAGATTCATAATTGATGTTTTCTAACGGCCTGCCGTATATAGGGCGGACTTTCGCGTTGGCAAGCCGGGGCGCCGGCGCACGGGCAGGGTGGCGGGTCGATGTGTTCGCGGTCCTGTCCCGCGCCGGGAAGGACCGGGAGCCCGAGTTCGTCGCGTTGGGCAATGGTGAGGCAGCGGGTCAAAGCTGCGCGGGCAAGCGGAATCAACTCCTCTAGCGGCGGCGTCACCCACACCCGCGCCGAGCTGTCAGCGGACCCGGTCACCACCCGCTTCCCGTCCGGGCTGAACGCCAGGCTCCCGACCGCGCCGCGATGGCCTTCGAGCACGGCGGTGACGGGGGTTGCACCCGGCAGATCCCACACCCGCGCCGAGTTGTCCCCCGACCCAGTCACCACCCTCCGCTGCGCGCGTATTTGGCGGACAAGCAGAACCGCAGTCTCCCAAACGCCCTGCACAAACTTCTGGCGCGGACAGAGCAGCAAAAGCCAATGGCCATCATAACGACGAATTACGACGATCTGGCCGAGCAAGCGCTCGCTGAACATAAAGTACCATTCGACCTATTCGTTGTCGCAATCGATCGCCCCAATCCGCCAGCGATCGAGCAGGCATGCCCTTCGCGGCTGACGCCGACGAGGCGCAGGGACGACTCGCCCTTCATGAGCTAGTAAAGCCAGTTGGTCTCGCTGTCCGGCAGCCAGACGACGTGCGTCACGCCGGTCCTTTTCACCTCGCCGAGAACCGTCTCGGAACTGGGCGCGATCACCGGTGCGTCATTCATCAATCGCCTCCGCCAGAAAGACCGGTGTACGATAGATTAGCGCCTCCGATAAAACGACCGACGCGGGTTCCTCCCGGACAGCTTGTATGGAATTTTCTGCAGAGCGGCCCCCATCTTCGACGCCAACGTCAACCGCTGCGGCGAAGCCGAGTCGTTCGACGATGCTTGTTGAAACATCGCATGTCCAAGACATTAACCCCCAACCCGCTGCGCATGATTCCGGGGCTACGCGACCGGAAGATGGCCCTTGGAAGTAGCGCTGCTTCACGTGGTCCGGCACGTCTGCGCTCCACGGAAGTTACCGTTTGAGCTACTCTACCTCTAAACGTGTGCAGATTAGCTCGTCTATCTGGGAAATGCCGTTCAATCCTGGAGGCGTGATGCGCGTTTTGCTTGTGCTATTGTTTGCTCTGGTGGTGGCAGCGTCGCCGGTCGGAGCCGAATACAAAAACCCCATGAAATTTTCTATTGGTTACCTTGGTATAATCTTTGCCGATCGCGAGATTGACAGTGATGTGGCGACGCGGTTCGCCGCTTTCCTTAAGGAGCATAAGACACGCGATCGATCGTACATTATTCTGAACTCGCCGGGCGGTGATCTGGATGCCGGCTTCGCGTTTGGAAGGTTGCTACGCGCCCACAAATTCCAAGCGAACGTGGGGATTGAAAATCCAGATATTGCTGATATAACAAGCGGAAAAAAGGAGGGAGCGCCGACCCTCGCGGGGGAATGTATCAGTTCATGTACGTTCGTATACATGGGTGCTCAATTTCGATCTTTGGATCAAGCGTCAAGATACGGCATCCATCAGTTCTATTTCGATGGAGAACTGAAGAATCCAGCGCAAATAGCGCAAGTATATTCAGGCACGATCGCGGCATATCTCAAGGAAATGGGCATCCAACCAGAATTCTTGACGATGATGTCGCGGGTTAACCCTGAGAATTATCTCGTTGTGGGCCTTCCTGACCTGCGGAAATTAGGCATCGTCAATGATGGTGCCCTCCCGACTTCCTGGACCATAGATAGCTTCCCCGATGGCAAGGGCTTGTATCTCAAAGCCGAAAAGGAAGAACTTGATGGCCCGATAGGGGTGCTGTTTTCGTGCGGCGATAAGGGGCTTGTCTTGGTTGTATCGATGACACGCGACAACATCAACAACCCCCCAATTCTCGCGACAAAAGCCCATCTACTCATGACAATGCTGCCGTACGATCCCAACCGTCCCTTAGGTGGTTTCCGGGATCTGGACATCGCTCCATGGTTTCAGCGGTTTCAGGTACAAAGCGATACATATGTTGCGTCGTTCCTAATACCCGTTACATCTGCTGGCCTAGTAGCAGAGCAAGTTGCCTCTGCCGCGACGGTGGGCTATCAGTTTGACACTGAAGAGCATCAGCGGCAATTTCTGCGGGAACTGGATCTCCACCGGCTGGTTGATCGTTGGCGGCCCTCGAAGGAAAACTACGAATTCTTCATCTACGGCTTGAGCGCTGATGACAATGACCGCCGGAAAATAAAAGGATTTTTCGACTCGTGCCATTTTCCGGATTGGCGATCGCATTTAACTCAGCCGAAAGAGTCGCAATGAAGCCTTGGTCAACAAACGGCATCGCATTGGCGATGGGAATGCTATTGGGAGTTTTGTCAACGGCAGAGGCGGAAACGGGTTTTCAGGAAAGGTACGGGGCGTGGACCGCGGAATGTAATAACGTTGAGCAGCGGATGGGCTGCGGTCTCTACAGCATCGTCAAAGAGCAAGAGCCTTTATCAACATCCCGTCTGACCTATACGCTCTTCGTCTACACCACAAGTCAGCCGGTGATCGCGCAACTCATCGGCGATCAACGCACAGACTGGCAAAACACGAAGATTTTCTACCATCTTGACATTACTTTTCGACCGAATCCGCACTCGACGACCCCGATAATTCCCGACACGCATCAAGCGGAATTGGGTTGCAAGTATATCAGCGGGAATAGCTGTACCCTCAATATGCTTGCCGCGAACGATATGATCCTTTACGTCGAAGGCGGCAAGGTGCAGTTCACTTTGACACATTCGAATACACCTAGGATCTATGAATTCTACTTGAATGGATTTGCGCAGGCACTCAAAGCGGTTCAGGGCGCGATGCAGAGATATCTACCGGCGCAATAATGGCTGTCCGTTGGCTCGACGCTATCTAAGTTAAATTGCGTAGCAAACACCAAACCGAGTCTTCAGGATAACAGCCGACGACAGGCGTGCCATCGACTCCTATCATTGACATAGCGGGCATGCCCTCTACCTAACTAAAGGGCGCAATACGCGGGCAGAAATCGGTCGGCCTGGTGCTCCGGCATGCCGCGCGCAATCTGGAACGGATTTCTGCGCCTGTCTCTGGTGACCTGTCGGGTCTAGCTGGTCCCCGCGACAACCGAGGCCAAACGCGTCCGATTCAACCAGCTGAATGCCGACACCGGCAACCGTGTGGGCGCAGACTGGCGATCCTGTCGACCGCGATCAGATGATCAGATCGTCAAGGGATACGAGTACGAGCGCGGGCGCTATGTCACGATCACCGACGACGACGTGAAAGACCTGCAGACCGAATCGTCGAAGATCATCGATCTCGAACGCTTCATCGCCCGGGATGAGGTCGATCCGATCTATCTCGACAACCCTATTACGTTCATCCCGACGGCGAGATTGCGGCCGAGACGTTTCGGGTCATCGGCGAGGCGATAGCCAAGACGAACAAGGTCGGGCTCGGGCAGGTCACGCTCTCGAGCCGGGAGCGGCTGGTGCTGGTCGAACCGCGCGACGGCGGCCTGGTGATGTCGAGGTCCGGTCGGCCGACGAGGTTTGCCCGCCCGAGTTCGGCGCCAAGCCTAAAGGCGAGGCCGACCCTGACATGGTGGCGATCGCCGAGACGATCATCGAACGCCGCTCGGGGGCATTCGACCCGGGGACGTTCCGCGACCGCTACCAGGACGCGCTGCGCGAGCTGGTAGATGCTAAGACCAAAGGGCTGGGAGAGCGCCGCGTGAGGTCGCCGAGCCGCCCAAGGTCATCAATCTGATGGATGCCCTGAAGCGCAGCCTCGCTCAGGACGCCGGAGCGGAGCCGAAGCAAGCGGCCGCGAGCAAGCCCGCTCCCGACCGGCGCCAGGCCCCGTTGCTATTGCCGGTGGCAGGCGGTCGCAAGAAGAAGGAACCCGCGGCAGCCGAGCCGGTGGCCGCACCGCCGTCGATGAGCCGGAAAAGGGCGAGCTAGCACCTCTCCCTTCCCTGCAGACACAGGAAACCCCGGGGAATTTTTTTCGGCTACCGGGCATACAAAAAGTGATGTAACCTCAAAGCTGTAGGACCGACGCTCGGCAAAAACCCGACGCGTGGCAGGGAACCGGCAGGGAAACGCAAAGACCGCCGGATGCCGGCTCGGCATCGACAAGCGGGCGGCGGTGTCGCCCCCGCCATGTGGGATGACAAAGATAGCAACGGCCCCCCATGTCCGCGAACAAGACGTCCGAGAACAAGCGCGATTACGAGGTCGGCCGCGGCAAGCCGCCGGTGCACAGCCGATTCAAGAAAGGCCAATCCGGCAACCCGCGGACCGCGCCCGAAAAACTTGCCGGCGCGGCTGGTCGATGCGCTCAACGAGAAGGTGGTCGTGACCATCGACGGAGAGCGCCGAGAGATCACCAAGCGCGAGGCGGTCGTCACTCAGGTGGTCAACGAATCGGCCCGCGCCAATTTGCGCGCGACCAAGATGCTGATCGACATGCTGAAGGATGCCGAGAAAAAGGCCGGTGTGATGCCGCCGCCCGAGCCCGCCCCGTTCACCGCGGCGGACGAGGAGGTGATGCGACCTTCATCGCTCGGCTGCGGCAATCCTGGGAGGAGGAACTTCAACAAAGAGGCACGCGGAACGGGCCAAAATAGCTGCTCGCCCATCCCGCGCGGATGTGTGCCGCCACCACGGGAACTTGGGGCGACACGACCACTGGTCGGTGCTCTTCAGTAACCGATCGCGGTTGGCGCAGTTTCCCGTCGAGTTAATCTATTTGCAAGCCGCCTCGCTAAGTAGATATCGCTGACTCATCCATCCCGAGGGCGTCCGCGCAAGTCCCACACCAGGCCACATCGCGAAAGCAGTCGTAAGATGGCAAAGTTGACGTCGAGCTCCCACCACCGAAAGCCGTGGCGGGCCGATGTTGGACAGTAGTGGTGGTTGTGATGCCAGCCGTCACCTAGTATCAACAGCGACACGACAAAATTGTTACGGCTTTGGTCGGGCGTGGGGTACCGGCGAACCCCAAAGCGATGGCAGAAGGAATTGGCAGACCAGATAGCATGATACGCCCATACCGTACTGATGACCAAACCCCAAACGCAGAACTGAAACCCGCTGACACCAGCAGTGGGATCGACGGCGTGCCAAGCCTCGCCGCAGCTGTATAAGAACACCGCATATGCAAAATTGAACAGGTAAGAATACTGCTCAAGTCGTACCAATTCCGGGAAGCGGGCGAGATCGGCCACAAGGTTGTGCCGCACTGGCACGCACGTTGGGGAAAACAGCCAACCCATATGGCTCCAAAAAAAACCGTGCGTCGGCGAATGCGTGTCCTGCTCCGAGTCGGGGTGACGATGATGATGCCGGTGATGCCCGACCCACCATAATGGCCCGTTCTGCCCAGCTAACACACCGAGCAGCGCGAGCACGAACTGGAACGCCCGGCTCGTTTTGAACGAACGATGCGCCAACAGACGGTGATAACCCACGGTGATACCGAATACCTGGAGCATGCTCGAGACGAAAAAGACAGCGAGCAAGGGCGAACTGATCCCGGTTACGAAAACAAGGCCGCAGCCAAAATGCAGAAGGATCAAGGGCACGACAAACGCTATGTGGCGCGGTGAAACAAACGCCACACGCCTCCCCGAGGCGTCGGCGCTACTGTCCCCTAGACCCCCCCGCCATTTTCCTGTTAACCTTTGTAGATTGCAACTCGGCACCTTATACTGGGTAACTCCGGGCGAGAGCGTATCAATCGGTAATTATATCAGGATGGGACCCCCTGATTCAGCCAAAATACGAGGGTAAGGGCTGCATCGCGGCTGATCGGCAACGCATACGAGGAAATTCATGTCACCCGAGGCATTCTTTCGTGATCTGCTCGGTAAAGCAGGTATCACGATCAACGGTAATCAGACATGAGACCTGCAGGTGTGTGACGAGCGCGCCTATTCGCGGATGCTGCGCGACGGCACGATGGGCTTTGGTGAGGCCTTTATGGAGGGCTGGCTCGGCTGCGAGCGCTTCGATCTGCTGGCCGAACGCGCCTTTCGGGCCGATCTCAGCAGCCGGTTCGAAGTCCGGGCAGCGCTCGTCACAGCTCTCAGGGCGAAGTTAAACCCGTTTGGCTCGCGCCGTCGTTCGTTCGAGATCGGTGATTTGCACTACGACGCGGGTAACGACTTTTTCGAATCACTACTCGATCCGACGATGGCGTATTCGTGCGGTTATTGGGAGCACGCAGACGGCCTAGAGGCGGCGCAACGCGCAAAGCTGGATCTGATCTGCCGTAAGCTGAAACTGGAACCGGGGATGCGCGTGCTCGACATCGGCTCTGGCTGGGGCAGCTTTGCGCGCTATGCTACCGAGCATTATGGGGTCAGCGTCCTTGGCATCACCGTCTCGCGCCAGCAGATCGAGTTTGCCGGTCGGTTCTGCGCGGGCCTGCCTGCGAAGTTCCACTATCTCGATTACCGCGACCTTAACGAGACTTTTGACCGTGTGGTTTCCGTAGGGATGTTCGAGCATGTCGGCCGCCGCTATTACCCGGAATTTTTCGCGGCTTGCACGCGGTGCCTGAAACCTTCTGGCCTCCTGCTGCTCCACACCATCGGCCAGCAGCATGAGCAGCCGGTGAATGCCTGGTATGACAGATATATTGCGCCTGGCGCCGAGATTCCGACCATCGCTAACGTCGTGACGACTGCGGACGGCGCTCTTCTGCTTGAAGACCTGCACACCATTTACGGCAGTAACTACGACAAGACGCTAATGGCGTGGGCGGCCAATCTCGAAGCCGGCTGGGACAAACTCAAGGCAAAATATGCACAGTCGTTCTATCGGATGTGGAAACTGTACCTGCAAGGCTGCGCCGCCGGATTCCGTACCGATCTCTTGCGGGTATGGCAGTTCGTCTTCTCGCGCGGCGGTTACCCTGGCGGCTACGTCTCGGCGCGTTAAGGGGTGCCCGCGCACCCGCGCCTTAGAAGCTTCTTGAGCGCGCGCAGCCAAGCTGCAATGTTGGGGCGGCATCGCGCTGTAATGCCCGTCGCCTTGCACTATCGCATCAAGAAAAACCGCGCCGACGTGGCGGCGACGGGGACGACACAGCGGGCGGTCACGGCGCCAAACCCTAGAGGCCTCAGCAGCATCTTCGCCGCCATCGGAAAGGGGTAATGGCCCTCATCATCCTGAAGCTGGCGTCGCAGACCGCCTCGTATTCGCTCCTTTGCCAGCGGATACCCGGATTGCGCATCCGCAAGATGTGTTTAATGGCGTATACGAGGTCTTCCGTGTCGATCTCGGAAGAGCGCGCCCAAAAGCATGCGCAACAGCGCTGCCCGTCTAGGCTTTTCGAACTCTTTGTAGCGTAGATAATACCGACAGAAGTGCTTGTAATGGCGTACCTCGTCTGCGCTGATTCTGCTCGTCACCTGCTTCAAGACCGGCTCAGGGGAGAGCGTCGACAGCGTCCGGTAGAAGGTCGCGGTGTCCCTCTCAACGAAGCGGCACGCCAGCATTTCGAGGGCGCGGCTCGGCGCCAGCGGATCGACCGAATCGAACGGGGTCAGCTCGGCGATAAGGCCTTCATATGCGGCATCCCAATCGAAAGCGGGCCATGCCGTCTTCACATAGCGCTTCAGCGCCTCCCATGCTGGAACTCCTCGCTCTTCCAACATTGGACCAGCCAATCGGCAATTTCATGGTTTTTATTGAAGAAATTGGCGAGAGTTCCTGCATAGACGCCGGAGGCGAATTCGACGAGTGACGCCGAAGCCACCGCGAAGAACAGCACGGCATCATCGCCAACGGATGCCCGGTAGAGGGCATCAAAAGATATCCGATCGACAGACCAGGTGGTGCGGCCGGGCTAGTGGTGCAAATCATACGGTTGGTACGCGGTTCGAAGGGCAGCTCGCGACCCTTTGCGGCCATTCGCTTGCGTCGGCCGCAATGCCGGCCCAGGCCCCATCGCGGTTATTGGCGCGCGCCATAGGTTGGGTGGAACGCGTCTATGCAACCTACGTGACCGGCCGAGGAATGGGCACGGGCGGCTTTATCGCATCGGCAGGTAGTAGGTCTACTTCAACCAGCGCCGATTTGATGCGAAAGGAGTGGAACCCTTCGTTGACCCACAAGCGCAAAATTGCGCCATCCAGACCGATCTCATGAAGAATCAAAACGTGGAAGAGGTAGGAAAGCGCTTCGCTTTTCTTGTGCATCGCGAGCATGAACTCGTTGTAGGTTCTCTCCCCGTCCCGATGTTCGCCGAAATGCGACATGTCGTTTCGATCCCTCGCACATCCGATCGCAAAGCGCCGTAGCCGGTCCGGGTCGAGATCGAGCGGCACCTCGCTGAGCGTTTCAAAAATCCGCTGTTCGAGATTGAGTTCCGGCGTGTAGCGGAGCCACTTCGCCAGGTCCCTTCGATCCTTCGGGTCGGTCAGCTTCTCGATGATTTGCTGTATCCGCTTTTCTGTTCGAGTCGACCGCTTGGCGCCGTGTTTCTTCCTGTGAAATGCCTCGAGACCCCAGATCAGCATGATAAAGCGATGCTCAGTATACATGAGCATGCCCCGTCGTGTAGCGATGTAGAGATTAAAACCGGGTCCAAAGGACTCCCGCTTTGTCCACCATGTGGCAAAGAGGGTTCCGAAGGTATCCCGAAGCTGAATGAAATTCGTTATGGATTCATAATGCCGAGGACTGTCATCGGGGCTCGTTATTCGCTGAAAAAACAAAGTAAACCTTTGATCCTTTTTTGTAGCCACCATTGGCCATTCGAGGTTGTGGCCTGAATCGCTCAGCAAGATGAACAGGTCTTGCAGAAGAAAGAAATAATTGATCGCATCTATGATCGAAAATCGTCGGTTCCGCTTAAAACGTATTGTGGCTGCCTATCGAATATTCAGTGTGTCGTGCCTACTTTTTCCTAAATACGGCCCGTATAAATCGTAAACGAACGATAAATTTCCAGCCTCCAGCGCATAGTCAACTTGCTTTGGATGATGATATTTTGTGTGTAGTGCCACTTTGCTCCGCGTCGTAAAAAGCGAGCCAAGGCGCAGCCAATCCTCAAACCCCTTGAGGTCAACATCAATGTAGGCGAAAGAAATATTTTGGGTTTTAGCCGGAAGGCCTTGGTCTCCAACAAGACATTGAGCAGCATGAAAGCCCTCGTAAGATATGTTTGATGTTGCGAAGTGACCGCCTCGTCTTGTGAGGTTGCAGAGCAGGACGCGTTTGTTCGAGTCCCTGAGCAGACCTCGAATCTGTCTGGTTTTAAGCTGTGCATCATTGGAGGTCCCGAGCGCCGCCATAGCGGAAGCCCCCCTCCGTCATGACGCGCTCCAGATCGAGCGTCACCCGTCCTTCCCGATTAATTTTCAATTCGCCAAAGACTGATGTGTCCGGCGCGAATTGAGTTGACGGGACCGGATGATCCGCCCACCAGAAGAGCCCCCGCTCTTGCAACAGGAATGTGGGTTCTGCGGCCTTTTGCTCATACCGTGGTCAACTGCCCCTGGCTCGCCCCACTTGTGGTGCTCTCGCGAACTTTCCAGGGCGGAAGGCCTCGGTGGACTCTAGCGCGTATGTCGTGATCTCGCGAGCGGGCCGCTGTCGGCGCTCCGAGTTTGACAGCCCAAGGTCGGCTTTCCCACCCACTGCGGCCGATTTCCGCACGATACAGGATGGACCGCCGTCGACCCAAAGCGGTCGCTCCCGCCAACCGCCGACTTGGGGTGCTCCTGTTCGGGATCAATGCCCTAAAGCGATCCGAGCGCGGGGACCGCATATGCCAATAGCAATTCGCCCTTACCGCCACCATTTCACGTCCTGCCGCCGTTTGCCGACTGGTGCAGGCACACTTACGCACGGCAGCCAATTTGGCGGGCCTTGGTACGGAGAGACTGCTAGCCCGCGGCGCCATCCTGAATCATTCGGGGGCTGCGATACCCAGGAGGCGCGTTTGTCGGCAGTCCGAGAGCGACAGCCGGCTCCCAGGAACAAAGGATCGAGATATGGCCGCGTGCCTCATCTGCCCGTTGGAAGCTCACTTTAGGAGCGATGCCTCACTCAAAACATATGAGTGTCCTAGATGCGGGCAATACGAACTGCCGGGCTCCGGCAGCTGGGACACTGTTGAAATACCTAATCAACAAGTCCCAATTTCGGCCTGGATACGCCAGCAAAATGCGATGGGGGTTGTCCCTTTCATAACCTTAGAGACGTTACGGCGTGTACGCCGTATCCCAATTCCGAACCTCAGGGATCGCGCCAACCTTCTACTCGTCGCGCTCGTAAAGAAGTACCCGCGATTTAACGACGGCTTCGTCATTTCAACATTGTGCGACGATTTGCTGCTGCAGGCGGTCACTTATTCTGCCGACCAGCGCGAGTTGAACGACCTGTTTGCCGTTCTGCAAAACCACGATGGCTTCGTAGAACTCCGTGCCACCGGATCGCCGCCGCATGCCCTGACGGTGAAAGGGTTGCTCGCGGCCGACCAGCTGCAAACAATCAGCGCAGCGTCGTCGCAGGGTTTCGTAGCGATGTCATTTGATCCGGGACTCGTTGCCGCGTGGACCAACGGCTTTGAGCCAGCGATAAGAGCAGCCGGTTACGCTCCATTGCGCATCGACGCCAAAGAATATATCGGCGGAATTTCAGACGAGATTATGGCCGAAATTCGCCGATCTCGCTTTGTCGTTGCAGATTATACTCAACAGAAGAACGGAGTGTATTTCGAGGCTGGCTTTGCCCTCGGCCTCGGCCTTACGGTAATCCCTACCTGTCGAGCAGACGAAATCCACCAGCTGCACTTCGACATCAGGCATCTGAACACGCTGGCTTGGACCAAACCGGAAGACCTTACCGTCAAGCTGAGCCAGCGCATTAGGGGCGTGATCGGGACGGGTCCAAAGCTATAACCGATCTCAAGCGCGCCCCCTTGGCGAGGGCGGACGGGTAATCGACTGGATTTCGGCGCAACCCTGTGACCCCGATGGGTCGCGGCGAAGGACAGAAATCCACCCAGTGAAGCCGTTCGCGGCCCGTCGAGCGCATCGACCGCCCTCGATCCGGGCCAATGGCTCAAGCCGACCCCTAGCGGACCTTCGACCCGGCGTATGAATGGGCATTGATCAAAAAAGGACTTAGAGGAGGTCATGTAAAAGGCTATGTAAAAAGTTATCCGCCGCCTCCGCTCCGCTAACGGCGGCGGTAGTATCTCCGGCGCGATGATTAAGATAAGATCATTTAGCGTGGTGAGGGCTCATCAAGACCAATATTTAGCATCTTATAGGCATACCCATTGCCTTCTGGTACAGCCACTACAGTATAATGGTCTTTGATTTCTTTCTGGTTGCGACAATTGTCGCATGGCCAATATACCACACCGTTCCATCCGGCAACGCATGCAACTCTTCTATTTGTACTTGGAGGTCTTTGGTGCCGCCAAGACTGCTTATAAACGTTTTCGTCCCCTGTTCGATTTCTTGCTGGCCGCGTAAGACCTTACCCGTCAAAGTGACCAGGATGCCGTCGCTCGTAAAGGCTCTGGCATATGCGGCAGCATCGTTCTTCACATAGGCGTCACGAAGTTTTGCGATTAAACTATCCACCTTTTGCTTGACATCTGGTGGTGGTTGTTGCGCGAAGGCGGATACGCAGACAACGGCGGTAGCCAGAAAACTGAGCCATGCCTTCATTAGTTCTCCTCCCAGTAGATAACTCATACGTTTGATACCCGTGGCCTTCGGCGGTATCAGGTAAAGGCGGCCTACGCTTCGTCTACCCCACATTATCATTAACTCCCTGTGAGGCGCCTAGCCCCTCCGGCTTTCAAGGAAGTATGTCAAAACTCGTATATACTATCATGTCAAGATTTTCGTACCGCGGCGCCAGCAACGGCGGCACAATCACTTAGCTCGCGCAGAAAATCTGGTGCGAATGTCCACAAACCACCCCAAGCGGACCCCTAGCATAGGTACCAAGCGTCAGATTTTATCCACTAGCTTATTTACGAAAGGCGAAGCCTCACGCAGCATCCCATCCAGCAATAACCATTCGGCCGCGTGTGACATTCCCGCCGACCAGCGGGTGCCATCTGCGCCGATACGCGACGGCCACACCCGACCGGATCATAACGTCGATCTTTCCAAGGTCGAACACGCCTAGGTATCGGCTGTTATTCATGTGCAAGTTCAAGTCAAGATCATTGGGGAGCACGCAGAGCCATCGGCGCGAGGCGCAGAGAAGAGCACGGCGAGAACCGAAAACAGCAACTGCGACCACGAAAGAGAAACGAAATAGTAGGTTCACCGTGAGCACCCAATGAGTTGCTTCTCGCCCGCGGATGGTAGGCCCCGCTATCTCTGGCAGTTGTAATCTCGAGCGGTGGGACTCTTGACCGCGCGTACGCTAGCAAAGCTAATTCGCTATAAATTCAGACCACCGAATTTGAACCCGACAAGGCCGATATCTAAGCACCAGCCGAGGCAGAACGCGTGTGAGAGAGCGGCTGCTGGTTAACCTCTCATTAAGCGCTCAGGGCGCATCTTTAGGACGCGATATTGACGCAATTTTGACGGGTGTGTCGTCCGATGGCCACAACGGCACGCATATTGCTGTACGCCCGTTGGCTCGAGAATATCGCGCCTGGGTTTATAGCCACGGTCATCTTGTGCGAAACCGGTGAGGACTATCGAGACCGAGACTTGCTCGACCAAGTGGCCCGTCTTATCGAGATGTTCGGCGTGGTGGGCGCGGCGCAGATCGTCGGGTGCCCACCGTAATCGTGATCGCCTCGTCTGCGGTGCTTTACCGCGACGCGGCGACGCTCGTCGCTGTTGTTTTGGAGGCAGGCTTGCCAACGGGATAATCGGCTCAGCCGCCGGGCGAGGCTTCGACCGCCACCGCGCTCGCGATGGGCACAGACCCGTAAGCCTGTTCCTCGGAGATGTCGCGGTTCGTGTAATCCGGCAGCGGGACGGTCGCTGCGACGCTGATAACCGCGCTGACCAGAATGTAGAGCGCGATTGCATAGCCTGAGCCCGTCCAGGCGAGCAGCGCAGTCGCGATCAATGGCGCCGGCCCGCCGGCAACGATCGATGCCAGATGAAAGCCGAGCGAGGAGCCGCTATAGCGCAGCCGTGCCGGGAAGCACTCGGCGATCAGCGCCGCTTGCGGCCCGTACGCCATGTCGTGCGGGATGAAGGACACGACGATCGCAAAGAAGATCACCCAGGGAACGGCGGTGTTCAACAGCGCGAAATAAACGAAGCTGAAAACCCCTATCGTCGCGATGCCCGTCAGGTACATCCGTTTTCGGCCAACGCGGTCTGAGATGTGTCCGGCGAGCGGGGTGGTGACCGCCGACAGCATGGTGGCGACCATCACTGCGGCCAGCAGCAGGTCGCGGCTGCTGTGCAACACCGTCGTGCCGTAGGTGAAGATGAAGGCGGCGAAGATGTAGAACGGTCCTTGCTGCCCCGTCCGGGCCAAGGCGGTCAACGCGACCAGCTTGGGCTGCTGCTTGAGCACTTCGAGCACCGGCGTGCGCTCTACCCGCCTCTCCTCGAGGATGCGGGTGAAGGTCGGCGTCTCGAGAATGCCGAGGCGGATATAGAGCCCGATCCCCACCATGGCGATGCTGAGCCAGAACGGCACGCGCCACCCCCAGTCGAGAAACTGGTCGCCGGAGATCCAACTGAAAAGCAACACCATCAGATTGGCAAGAAACAGGCCGGCCGGACCGCCCCATTGCGGCCAGGAGGTAATGAAGCCGCGATGCGCGTTGGTCTTCGCCCATTCCATCGCGATTAAGGTCGCGCCGCCCCATTCGCCGCCGATGCCCACGCCCTGGATGAAGCGCACGATCGTCAAGATGACCGCGCCCCAGATGCCGATCGAGGCATAGCTCGGGACGAAGCCGACCGCGAAGGTTGACAAACCGGTCAAGAGCAGAGTCGCGATCAGCGTCACCTTGCGTCCGACGCGGTCGCCGTAGTGGCCGAAGAGCGCCGCGCCGAACGGCCGTGCGACAAAGCCGACGGCGTAGATGCCGAAGGCCTGGAGGGTTCCTACTAGCGGATCGGATGACGGAAAGAAGAGCTTGGCGAAGACGAGCGGTGCCACTTGCACGTAGAGCAGGAAATCGTATGCCTCGATGATCGTCCCGACGGTGCTGGCGACGACGGCGCGGCGCAACTGCACGCGGTGCTCAGCATCGGATAGGCGTGGGGCGGAGATTTCAGATGTCGTCATCACGTGGCCTTCCTCGATCGTGCTCTCTCGGCGGCGGAAGCCGCGACGGGCACTTTGCAACCGGTGAGGTTATCAGCCGCGGCAGCGCGCGAACAAGCCGCCGAGTGGCTCGTCACCAAAGACCTTTTGTAGCGACTCGGCCTCAATGTCGAGCTGGCGACGGCCGAATGGAGGACGGTCATCAAGCGGGTTCTGGTGCGCGAGCCGGTCGAGCGCGGCAGGTGCAGTGTAATCAACACCGTGCCCGCCTGCTACGACATGATCAACCCGACGACCAACCGGTTCCTGCGTACCGGCGGTCTCACTGGCTCCGCACCTAGCTGCCCGACCGACGAGGAGATCGAGGCGTTGCGCGGGGCATGGTTCGCGACGACCGACGATGCGCGGCGGCGCGATCTCGCCGATCAGATCGAGCAGCGCGGGTTCGAATTCGTGCCATACATTCCGACCGGGTAACTCGTCGGCAGACAGGCCTTCCGCGAGAACCTCGCGGTGTGCTTGACGCGCGGCTCCCATTCTTGTGGAACATCGAAAAACTCTGACGTGAGTATCGCCGTCGGTTTCAGCGTTCCTGCCACGAATCGATGACGACCACCGCATTTCCGGCGAGCGGGGTCGGCGTCCGGTCGCGCGTTTCGTGCCGCCGAGGCATCCGGTTCCGACAGCACGGGTCGAGCCGGGTCGTCAACTGCTCGTCAACCATCATCTGGCATTACATTGCTATGCCAGATGAACACCATCTAATATTGCGCCAAGCGACGGAAAACATCCTTTCTGCAGTTGCCCCGATACGACAACACCGCATCGCGCTCGCGGGGGAGCGATAGAATAAATGCGAGGTACTGAATTACGAATTGAGATGACTGTGCGAGGCGCTATAGCTGTCTTCGCGAAATTTGGGGTCGATGTAAAGGGACTGTACCATACTGGCGATGAAGTTAAAAATCTATCGCCCGATGCCATACAAA
>Ga0306921_10001986_pt1 | contig 20272 bp, 13 predicted proteins | sample sta12Cox44000080_FD_203760 | JGI IMG/M metagenome (GOLD analysis project Ga0306921, IMG submission 203760) | Lab enrichment of tropical soil microbial communities from Luquillo Experimental Forest, Puerto Rico - statoxic.12C.oxic.44.000.080 (v2)... | ecosystem: Environmental > Terrestrial >... | reverse complement strand
GCTCGAGGCGCGCCTGCGCACGCCGGAACTGCATGGCGAGCAGTGCCCGCTGGATCTGGAACACCGGGGTGCGCTTCAGCCGGCGGGTGAGGCCCACCACCTGCAGCGACGCAATCAGCCACTTGGTAGGGTCCCACTGCCACCAGCGGACGCCATTGCGGTAGTCGTGGGCAAAAATGTGGTGGAAGTTGTGATACCCCTCGCCATAGGTGATGACGGCGAGCACCGGGTTGTCACGCGCGGTGTTCTCCTCGGTGTACGGCCGGGTGCCCCACATGTGCGCCAGCGAGTTGATGAAGAAGGTGACGTGGTGGCTCCACACCAGCCGCAGCACGCCGGCGAGGATCAACATGCCCCAGATGTCGTGGAACACGAGCCCGGCGGCGAGCGGCAGTCCGAAGTTCAGCGCGACCGCGAGCGGCACGTAGTAACGGTGCTGGAACACCAGCAGCGGATCCTTCCTGAGGTCGGGGATGTTGCTGAAGTCGTCCCGCCCGCTCGGGTACGCGCGCAGCATCCAGCCGATGTGCGAGAACCAGAATCCGCGCCGCGCGGAGTAGGGATCACGATCCTCGTCATCCACGTACAGGTGATGGGTGCGGTGTCCGCTGCACCATGAGAACACGCTGTTCTGCAGCGCCATCGTGCCGAACAGCAGGTAAAACAACCGCAGGCTCCAGTGCGCCTCGTAGGTACGGTGCGCCCACAGGCGGTGGTAGCCCGCGGTAATCGCCATTCCATTGGCGACGAGGAAGAAGGCGAACACCCCCCAGTCAGCCGTGCTGAAACCGTGGGTCAGGCCGTACCACGGCACCAGCACTGCAGCCGCCGCGAAGGTGAGCGCGAACATCAGGGCGTTCGGCCAGATGATCGGAGCGTGCGGCGAGCTGTCGGAAGTGGCGGGCATGCGCTTTGGGGATCCTGAGCTGGGGTTGCGGCGAGGCCTCAATAGGGGCCCGTCGCCGGTCCTCAAGGGAGGGCGGCGTAACTTAGCATGCCTGCGGGGGCGATGTGGGGCTTGGGTCGTCGTTTTTGAGTATGCTGCCGCGCCGCGAGAGTCGATTCGCATTCGCAAATGCCATGACCGTGACGTGCTTCCGCGCATTCCTGCGCCGGCTTTCCCTGCACCCGGCCCGGGCGCCAGCGGCGCAGGCGACGCTGCTCATCGCCGCGTGGTTCGCGCTCGCGCCGCAGGCCCAGGCGGCACGGGCCTACGTTTCCAACGAGGACGACGGGACCGTAACGGTGGTCGATACGGAGCGCCTCGAGGGCCTTGGCACCATCAGCGTCGGCAAGCGTCCGCGCGGTCTTGCGCTCAGCCACGACGGCAAGCGGTTGTACGTGGCGCTCAGCGGGCTGCCGAAGTGCCCCCCTCCCATGACGGACGCGGACTGCGCCAAGCTACCGCGCGATGTGGAAGCCGATGGCGTAGCCGTGATCGACACGGCAACGCTCGCGCCGGCCGGGAAATTGCGCGGGGTTTCGGATCCGGAGCGTGTGGACCTGAGCCGCGACGACCGGACCTTGTTCGTGAGCGAGGAGGATGCAGCACGGCTCGCGGCCCTCGACCTGCGCAACGGCAGCGTACGTGCGCGCACGCCGGTCGGACGCGAGCCCGAGGGTGTGCGGGTCTCGGCGGATGGCCGCTGGGTGCTGGTAACGAGCGAAGAAGAGAACACGCTCCTCATCATCGACGCGCACACGCACGCGTTGCAGGCCACCGCCAGGGTAGGTCAGCGTCCCCGCGATGTGGTGGTAGCTCCCGACAACCGCACGGCCTACGTCTCGGGCGAAGCGGACGGATCGGTGTACCGCGTGGCGCTGCCCTCCGGTGCACCCGCGATGCCTCTGCTGCAGCTGCATAGCGGCGCACGCCCCATGGGCGTCGCGCTCGATGCGGCGAGCGGGCGGCTCTACGTGACGACCGGTCGCGGCGGCACTGTCGCGGTGATCTCCATTGCCGATCAGCACCTCATCGGTGAGGTCGCCGCCGGGGCGCGCCCGTGGGGGGTCGCGTTGACGGGCCACGGTACTCGATTGCTCACCGCCAATGGCCCCGGCGGAGATCTCGCGGTCATCGATACACGCACGCTCGCCGTGCTCGGCCGGGTGCCGACGGGTCACGGCTCGTGGGGCGTGGTCGCCGAGCCGTGAAGCGCGCGGGGCCTGGTTAGTCAGAATCGGACCATCACGCCCGCACCCCAGATCGTCTCGCTGGTATGCAGATCCGGGAACCATACGCCGCCTTCGCCCGCGCAGGCGTTAGCGTCGTAGACGGCGCCGCCGTAGACGCTGCCGTTGTTGCATACCGGGCTCGCCGGCGATCCAGTGTTGCCCGCGGGCGGGGTCACCCCGCCGGGGCCTGACCAGTAGGGCACGTCCGAATGGCGGTAGGTCACTTCCGTCCACCAGGTGATCCAGGTCTTCGGCATGTACTGGAAGTTGAGCTGCACGTCCCACTGGTAGAGCTTCTGGCCGGGATTCTCAGTGAAGTACGGCGTGCCGGTCACCGCGGTGGCGCCGTTGATCGGTGGCACCAACGCGAGGTAACGCCCGGGGTTGTTCATGAAGCCGCCGCCGAGTGTCACCGCATACTGGTCGTGGTCGAACCACATGCGGTTGTAGGCCATCATGCCGAAGAAGTTGGACTTGTTAGGTCCGCTCGAGCAGTGCACACCGCCACCGGACTGACAGCCGAGGTCCCAGGTGAGCGACATGGCCATCTTCGAGAGCCCGCCGCTGTCCTTACGGTCGTAGTACTTCCACAGGAAGCTGTCGTCCTCGTGATAGCGCGTGACGTGGGCGTAATTGACATAGGTGCCGCCAGGATTCGGCAGGCCGATCGGTGCATTCGGGTTGCCGCCGTTGTTGGGGTAACCGCTACCGCCCGCGAGGTTGTCCTGCCCGATGGCGTAGGTGTTGAACACCAGCTTGATCGAGTCGTTCGGAATCCACAGGATCTGTCCGCCGAACCCCGGATGGCTGTTGTATTTGGCGTAGGACTGCCAGCCGTTGATGAGCCACGGCTCGATCTTGAGCGTCTGTGTCGGAAACCACTGCACGCGCAGTCCGTTGAAGAACCACGGCGTGTTGGATGACACGAAGGACGGCTGGTAGGTCCAGTTGTCGAAGTTGTAGTAGCTGAAGAGCCCCACGTACGAGACGAAGATGCCGGCGTCGACGTTCAGCCCGTGATTGACATCCCAGTGGTAACCGGCGTTGGCCTCCGACATGTACTTGTAAGCGCCCTGCAGATCCCACTGACCGACACCGAGGCTCGCGTCATTGCGCGGGGTGGTCACCGCGAACATGCCGAACATCGACAGGAAGCGCGCCCTGACGTTGTGCCAGTGGAAATCGCCGCCGAAGCTCACCTGCTCGATCTGGAACTCACCCGAGCGGAATTCCTCGGTCGAGCCGACGATGGTGTGATCGACCGGGTGATTGAGGCTCTGTAGATAGTTGACGTCGAAGCGGATCTCGGGCGTGAAGAACTTGGTGTCGAAAACCGGTGTCGTTGCGCGGCTCGTGCCATTCATCCAGCCGAGGTCACCCACCGCGAAAGGCGTGTAGGTATCGACTTCCGGTGCGGGTGCCGGCGACTGCAGCGCCTCGGGTACCGCCGCCGCGACGGCGGCGGCTGCCGCGGCGGCCATCTCGGGAGAGGGCGTGGGAGCTGCGGCAGGCGCTGCACCCACCGCCGGGGCGGCCGGTGCGGCCGGGACGTTCATCACCAGGTCCGAGCGGGTCGCCTTGCCCGTCACCACCACGAGCGCGGGAGTGCTGACGACCGGCTGACCCCCGACCTGCGCGCTCACCGTCCAGGTCCCGGGCGGCAGGTCGCCAAACGAATAGACACCATCGCTGCCGGAAAGCGTCGCACGGATTGCGCCGCCGTCGGTGCGCCTGGCCGTGACGGTCGCGTCAGCGACCGGCGCGCCCGCCGTCGTCGTCAGCCTGCCGACGATCGCACCCAACTCGGCCGCGCGCGCCAGGGGCAGCAGCGCCATCGCGAACACGAGCAGCACCGGCGCGCGCATCCATTTCGTTGGGCATCTCATCGACTTGCATTCCTCGGGCGGTCGGCGCGGTTGCACCGGGGCGGGCTCGCCATGGTACGCAGCCACGCGTCCGCAGAAAGACCAAACGGTGTTAAGAAAATGGCGGCCGCCGGGGGGAGGCATGCTACCGTTGGCCCCATCCGTCACATGGGGAACCACCGCGGTGACTGCAGCTCCCGAGGCGGCTCGATTCGTCCTGGCGGTCGCGGCGCTGACGATCGCTGGCGTTGGCTCGGCGCAGGAGGCGCCAATTCCCGGCGCAGTGGAGCAGGCCGCGCGCAGCTACATTACCCGGGCATCTCTCGAGGCGCCGATCCGCTTGCTGTCCTCGGATCTGCTCGAGGGCCGGGGTCCCGCCACACGCGGCGATCAGCTCGCGCGGCTGTACCTGCAGACGCGGCTCGAGGGCATGGGCTACCAGCCTGCTTTCGCCAACGGCGCGTGGCAGCAGCCCTTCGACATCGTCGGCATCACGGGGCAATTCCCCAGGAGCTGGACCTTCCAGGGCCGCAGCGAGCGCGTCGATCTGACCTGGCGCGACGACTACATCGCCGGCAGCGGTGTGCAGAGCGAGAGCGTTTCCATCGAGGACGCCGAGCTGGTGTTCGTCGGTTACGGCATACAGGCGCCCGAGTTCCGCTGGGACGATTTCAAGGGCGTGAATCTCGCGGGGAAGATCCTGCTGATGATGAACAACGATCCCGACTGGGATGCGAACCTGTTCGCCGGCAAGCGCCGGCTCTATTACGGGCGCTGGGACTACAAGTACGAGAGCGCTGCGCGGCAGGGCGCGGCCGGGGCGATCATCATCCATACCACGGCGTCCGCAGGGTATCCGTGGCAGGTGGTGCAGAGTTCCTGGGGCGGGGAGCAGTTCCAGCTGCCGGCCGGCAGCGAGGCGCGCCTGCGGCTAAGGGCCTGGGCGACCGAGGATGCGGTACGGCGGCTGCTGAAGGCGAGTGGTTACGATCTGGACAAACTCGTGGCCGCCGCGCGCTCGCGCGAGTTCCATCCGGTACCACTCGGCATTCGGACCTCCCTCAGCTTCACCAACAAGCTCGCCAGCGTGCAGACCGCCAACGTCGGCGGGCTGTTGCCCGGCAGTGACCCGAAACTCGGTGTGCAGGCGGTGGTGCTCTCGGCGCACCACGACCACTTCGGTATCGGCGAGCCCGACACCAGCGGCGATCGGATCTATCACGGCGCGGTCGACAATGCCTCCGGCTGCGCGCAGGTGCTGGCGATCGCGCAGGCGCTCGCGGCGCTGCCCGAGCGGCCGCGGCGCTCGGTGCTGGCGCTGTTCGTCGCCGGCGAGGAGCGCGGGCTTGTCGGCTCGAAGTACTACGCCGAGCACCCGACCTTTCTTCCGGGCCGCATCGCCGCGGACATCAACATCGACGGCGGCAACATCTTCGGCCGCACCCGCGATGCGACTTCGATCGCACTCGGCAAGTCCTCGCTCGATGCGGTGGCCGCGCGCGTCGCCGCCACTCAGGGCCGGGTGGTGAAAGGCGATCAGTTCCCCGACCGCGGCTACTACTACCGCTCCGACCAGTTCTCGTTCGCCCGAATCGGCGTCCCGGCGCTGTTCTTCGATGACGGCACGGACTTTATCGGGCGGCCACCGGAATGGGGCCGCCAGCAGATCGAGCAATGGGAGCTCAAGAAATACCACCAGCCGTCCGACCGGCTCGAGGACAGCTGGAATTTCGATGGCATGATCGAGGACGCACAGCTCGCTATGCTGTCCGCCTGGCTCGTCGCGCAGGCGGACGCCATGCCCACCTGGCACCCGGGTGATGAATTCGAGGCGGCGCGCAAGCGCGCGCTTGCCGCGGTGGGCAGCCCCTAGCGCCACACCACCGGAGGAGCACATGTTCGAGCATCTTGCCGCGGTCGTTCCCGACCCGATACTCGGCCTGATGGCGGCGTTTCGCGCCGATCCGGACCCGCACAAGGTCGACCTGGGAGTCGGCGTGTATCGCGATGCTCAGGGCAACACGCCGGTGCTCGAGGTGGTGCGCCGCGCCGAGAGCGCCCTGATCGCACGCCAGACGACCAAGACGTACGTGGGGCCGGCCGGCAATGCGGGCTTCAACCAGGCCATGGAGCAGCTGGTGCTCGGGCCGGCACATCCGGCGCTCGCGGCCGGCCGGGTGCGCAGCGTACAGACACCCGGCGGCTGCGGAGCACTGCGGCTCGGCGCGGAGCTCATCCGCGCGGCCGACCCGGACACCGTGGTGCACGTGAGCACTCCCACCTGGGCAAACCACACACCGCTGCTCGCCGGCAGCGGGCTGCGGCTCGAGCGCTACCCGTACTTCGATGCCCCGACCGGTGGGGTGCGGTTCGGCGAGATGACCGCGGCTCTCGAGCGTCTGCCGCCGCGAGCGGTGGTACTGGTGCACGCTTCCTGCCACAACCCGACGGGCGCCGATCTGTCCCAGCAGCAGTGGCGCGAGCTGCTCGCGCTGGTTAAGCGACGACAGCTGACGCCCTTCATCGACATGGCCTACCAGGGACTCGGCGAGGGGACGGACGCGGACGCCTTCGGGCTGCGCCTGTTCTGCGCCGAGCTGCCGGAAGTGCTGTGCGCGGTGTCGTGCTCCAAGAACTTCGGGCTGTACCGCGAGCGCACCGGGTCCTTGCACCTCGTGAGCTCAACGCCCGCCGCGGCGGACGCGGCCCTCAGTCAGCTGGTGCGCATCGCGCGCGGCATCTGGTCGATGCCGCCCGACCACGGTGCTGCGATCGTGCAGGCGATCCTGCACGAGGACGCTTCGCGCCGGCAGTGGCTGTCCGAGCTCGAAGCGATGCGGCGCCGCATCGAGGAGCTGCGCCTCGAGGTGGTGCAGCAGCTGCGCCGGCAGTGCCCGCAGCGCGACTTCGGCTTCATCGCGCGCCAGCGCGGCATGTTTTCCTTCCTCGGCATCGACACCGCGCAGGTGCACGCACTGCGCGAGCGCCACCACGTGTACATGACCGACGACAGCCGCATGAACATCGCAGGCCTGCGGCACGAGAATCTCGAGTACTTTGTGCGCGCGGTGGCGGAGGTGCTGGCGGGGTAGGCGCCGCGGCTGCCCCCGGCCATCACTGCCAGCGCAACCGCACCCCGGCCCAGACCGCGCGCGGCTGAGCGGGCGAGACGGCGTCCTCGTGGGACCAGTTTGCCGGGTTGGCAATGAAGGAGCCGTCGGGGTTGAAGGAATTGCGTGCCAGGAACCCCGCCGTGGCGTATTCCCGATCGAACAGGTTCGCCAGCCGGGCGAACACCTCCGCGTGGTCGCTGATGCGGAAGGTGGCCTGCAGATTCACTACCACGTAACCGGCAAGCCAGCCGCTGCCGAGAATCCGTGCGCCGGCAGCATTCGAGCCGCCGGCCTGATTGGCGTTGTTCTCATTACCGTGCAGGTAGGAACCCGAGGCGGCGATCGCGTTGGCACCGAGGTCCCAGCGTTCGCCGATCCGATAATCGAGGATGAGCCTGCCGGTGTGCCGCGGCACGAGCGGAATGCGGTCGCCGGCGCTCACCGGAATATTGCCGGCCGCGTCGGCGCTGCTGTTGGATGGGGCACTTACCGTGAAACTCGAGCGAAAGGTAGCGTCGACCAGGCTGTACATGACCTGCCAATGAAAGCCGCCCGCACGGCCACCGAGAGCGACATCGAGTCCCTGACGGCGCGTGTTGCCCACGTTCTCGAAGTACCCGGAGTTGGTGGCGGTCGCAACGAACTGAATGTCGTTGCTGTTGAGGGTGCGGAACGCATCCGCACTCCACACCAGCCGCTCGCCGGCCAGCTTGCCGCGCAACCCCAGCTCGGCGGTTCGCGCCACCACCTGCTGCAGGTCCGGGTCGCTGGCGAACTCGTTGGGCAGCCCGCACGGCACGGCGGGATTGGCGCAGCCGAGCTCGATGACCGTCGGTGCACGACTCGCTTCGCTGTAGGCGGCATAGAGTGTCAGGGAAGGCCGCGGCGTCACCGTAAATCCGAATGCCGGATTGACGCGGCTGAAGGTGTGCTCGCCCTTCAACGGCCGCGCCTCGCCGAAACCGGTGCCGAAATCGCCGATGTCGGTGTCGACGCTGTAGCCCTGGAGCGTCTCGGTGCTGCGGTTATAGCGGACCGAGAGCGTGAGGTGCAGCCGCTCGCTCGGCGAGAGCGTGTCGGTCGCATAAACCCCGTAGAGCCGCTCAGCGCCCTGCAACGAGATGGCCGTCTGGTCGTTGAACGGGCTCGGCTCGTAGATGAGCATGCGGTCGGCGGACAGTTGCCCGTACTGGTACGACTGGCTGAAGGTATCCGCGGAGTCGGTGTAATCGGCGCCGAGGATCGCCTGGTTGGGCGAGCCGAACAGAGCCTGCGAATCGGTGAGCTGCACGCCGAGGCCGCTGGTGCGCTGTACCAGCCGCCCGCGCGCGTTCTGGCCCGGCGAGCACCAGGCGAGCTGCGCAGTGCCCGCCGCCGGTGCGCTGCAGTCGAGGGGTGGACCGGCGTAGTCGCTGTCGAGGTAGCTGTCGTTGACGTTGCTGTTGAGGGAGGTGGTCGTGAGGTGACGGTAATAGGCGTTGCCGGAGAGGAGCAGCTTGTCGGTCAGGAATTGCGTCGCGGTCAGGTTGACGAAATTGAGCAGGTTCGCGGTGACGTCAGGTGCGGTATAGCTCGCCTCGCGGCGGTATTCGAGCATGCTGGTGGGGACCACGCCGGTGCCATCGAGGCGCGTGTCGGCGTAGGTGTAGCTGAGATCGAGGTCAGTACGCTCGTTCTGCCAGCCGATCTTGCCGAAGGCCTGCCACAGGCGCGAGGGTGAAAAGTCGCGCCAGCCGCTCTCGTCGAAGTAACTGGCGGTCAGGAAGTAGTCGAAGTTGCCGAACGCGCCGCCGGTCGTGCCCTCGAAGGCGTGCCGTCCAAAGGAGCCGCCGTACGCCTCGAGCTCGGTCCCCGGATCCTCATGCCCGCTCCGGGTCCGTACCGAGAGCGCTCCGCCGAGTGTGTTGAGTCCGAACACCGGGTTGGAGCCCGACATGAGGGTGACCGTCGAGATGGCCGATTGCGGGATCAGGTCCCAGTTGACGGTGTCGCCGAAGGACTCGTTGATGCGCACACCGTCCACGTACACCGACAGGCCCTGCGGCGTGCCGAGCAGCGGTGAAGCGGTGAACCCGTGGTAGTTGATGTCCAGCTGGAAGGGATTGTTGGCGCTCTCGTTGATGTTGATCCCGCTGAAGTTGCCGTTCAGGTAGTCGGCGAGTCCCAGCACCTGCTGACGCTGCATATCGCGGCTGTCGCCGGTTTGCACGTTGGCCGGAATCTGCTCGGGCGGGAGTCCGAGACCCGCGAGCGGGGCGTTGGCGATTACGGTGACCTGCGGCAGCTCGAGCGCTGTGGCGGGGTTGCCGGCAGGCGCCGCGGTCCTTTCCTCGGCGCCCACGACGGGTGAGAGTCCGCAGGCCGCCAGGCAAATGCAAACCGCAGGAGGATGGAGCCGCGGCCGCCTGCTGAATGCGCTCATCGACTGAGGGGATGCCTGGCCGGGTAGGTGGCCGGCGCGCGCGCCACGCTCACTCCGGCACGATGATGCGGTGGGTCGACTTGACCTCTTCCATCACGAAGTAGGTGTGGGTCTGCTGCACGCCGCGCACCGCGGAGATGCGGTCGCCGAGGAAGCGCCGGTAGCTCTCCATGTCGGTCACCCGCACCTTCAGCAGGTAGTCGAAACCCCCGGCGACCATGTGGCACTCCATCACCTCATCGTGCGCCAACATCGCCTGCTTGAAGCGCTCGAACGCATCCGGCGTCGTGCGATCGAGCGAGACCTCCACGTACGCGAGCAGTCCGAGGCCGAGCCGCCGGGGGTTGAGACGCGCGAAGTACCCCTCGATATAGCCTGAGGACTCGAGCCGGCGTACCCGCTCGAGCGTCGGAGTGACCGTCAGGTGCACCTCGCGCGCCAGCTGCGAGACTGCGGCCCGGCCATCCTGCTGCAGTCGCACGAGCAGCCGACGGTCGATGCGGTCGAGAGCCCGGTCGGCGGGCTCGCCGGTGGCATGGGTCTTGGGGGTGGTCATGGTAGTTAATTTTACTAATAAACAGCGTTAAACGGATAATTATTCTCTGGATGAATCTATAAAATAAGCGCAATTAACTACTGAACGGAAGCGTGCGACATGGTGGCAAGCGAACGGGTCGAGAGCGCAGCGGGCACGGGTAGCCTGGCGGAGCTGCGTGCGCGGCTGCGCGCCGCAACGTTGCGTCCGGAAGAGGCGGCCTCCGACGAAGCCCTCGCCGACCTCACCCCCGCGCAGGCAGCACTCGAGCGCGCGCGTGTTCGCGCGGCTCGATGGGTGGAGGCTGCGCGCGCCGACCAGCGCTCGCGTCCGCTGGTCGAGCGCATGCTCGAGCAGTTTCCACTCGATAGCGCGCAGGGCAAGGCGCTCATGAGCCTGGCTGAGGCGCTGCTGCGAACGCCGGATCCCAAGCGCGCCGACCAGCTCATCGCCGAGCGCCTGGCCACCATCCGCGAGGCCGGGGTGCCGGGCGATACCGATCTGTTGCTGCGCACGGGCTTCACGCTGCTCGGCGCGGCGGGACGGTTGCTGCCCGACGTGCTGGGCGAGCTCGCGGGTGAGTTCTCGAGCGCGAGCCTCATGCGGCCGGTGATTGCGCCGGTCGTGCGCGCGGCGCTGCGCCAGTCGATGCAGCTGCTCGGCCATGCGTTCATCGTCGGTGAGACGATCGATGAAGCGCTGGCACGCGGCACCGCGGATCCCGAGCTCGCGCTGTGCTCCTACGATGTGCTCGGCGAAGGCGCCCGCACCGATGCCGACGCGCAACGTTACTTCGACGCCTACGCGCATGCCATCGAGGCCCTGCAACGGCAGTCGGCGCAGGGTACCTACGCACGTTCCGGGATCTCGGTGAAGCTCTCGGCCCTCGAGCCACGCTACACACTGCTGCAGAGCGCTCGCGTTCACGAGCGGCTCGCGCCACGGATGCTGGAGCTGGCGCGCAGCGCAGCTACGGCGGGGATCGGCTTCACCATCGATGCCGAAGAGGCCGACCGGCTCGACCTCTCGCTCGACATCATCGAGACCCTCGCACGCGATGCACGCACGCGCGGGTGGGACGGCCTCGGGCTCGCGGTGCAGGCCTACGGGCGGCGCGCGCCACTGGTGCTCGCCTGGGTCGCGCAGCTGGCGCGCGCGAGCGGCCGGCGGATGGGCGTGCGGTTGGTGAAGGGCGCGTATTGGGACAGCGAGATCAAGCGTGCGCAGGAGCGTGGCCTCGCGAGCTTCCCGGTGTACACCTCCAAGGCAGCCACCGACGCCAGCTATCTCGAGTGCGTGCAGCACCTGTTCGGCGCGCGGGATGCGATCTACCCGCAGTTCGCCACGCATAACGCCTTTACGGTGGCCGCGGTCCTCGAGCTGGCCCCGAGCGGTGCGGCCTACGAGTTCCAGCGCCTGCACGGCATGGGGGAAGCACTCTACGAGGCGGCGCGCGCCGAAGTCCCGGAGTTACCGGCGGTACGCGTGTATGCGCCGGTGGGCACCCACGAGGAGCTGCTGCCGTACCTGGTGCGGCGACTGCTCGAGAACGGCGCCAACACCTCGTTCGTGCATCAGTTCCTGAATCCGCAGATCCCGGTGGAGGAAGTCGTGCGTGATCCGGTTACCTCCCTCGCCACCGAACCCTCACAGCCAGCACGGCTGCGTGAGCCTCGAGCCTTGTTCGGGGCCGAGCGCACCAACTCGGCGGGCGAGGACTTCGGCGATCCGGCGGCGCTCGCTGCGCTCGCCGCCGAGCTGCGCTCGCAGGCGCGCAGCGTCCATGCCGGCGGACCGATACTGAGCGGCCGTGTAGTGCGCGACGCGCGGGTCGAAGTCACCTCGCCTGCCGACACGGGCGAGATCGTCGGTTACACCCGCGATGCCAGCGCGCAGGAGATCGGTGACGCCATGGAAGAGGCCGCCGCGGCGCAGCCGGCCTGGGATGCGACGCCGGCCGACGTGCGTGCCGCCTGCCTGACCAGAGCGGCCGATCTGCTGCAGAAGCGGCGCAGCACGTTTCTGAGCCTTTTGGTACGCGAGGCCGGTAAAACCCTGCCGGATGCGCTGGCGGAGCTGCGCGAAGCGGTGGACTTCTGCCGCTACTACGCCGCGCGCGGCCGCGAGCTGTTCGGCGCTCCGGAGCAGTTGCCCGGTCCCACCGGCGAGCGCAATACGCTCTCGCTGCAGGGCCGGGGTGTGTTCGTGTGCATCAGTCCGTGGAATTTTCCGCTCGCCATTTTCACCGGTCAGATCACCGCCGCGCTCATGGCGGGCAACGCGGTGGTCGCCAAGCCCGCACCGGCCACCCCGCTCATCGCGCACGCCATGACGCGTCTGCTGCACGAAGCAGGGGTGCCGCCGGCGGTGCTGCAGCTCACACCCGCGGACGGCCCGCCCTTTGGCGAGGTCGCACTGACGCATCCGCGGCTCGCGGGCGTCGCCTTCACCGGCTCCACTGCCACTGCGAGCACCATCAACCGCACGCTCGCCAACCGCGCAGGCGCGATCGTTCCGCTGATCGCCGAGACCGGCGGCGTCAACGCCATGGTGGTCGATGCCACTGCGCTCCCCGAGCAGGTGGTCGATGACGCACTCATCTCCGCCTTCACCAGCGCCGGTCAGCGCTGCTCCGCGTTGCGCGTACTGTACCTGCAGGAGGAGATCGCCGAACGTGTCATCAGCATGCTGATCGGTGCGATGCGCGAGCTGAAGATCGGTGCGCCGCAGGAGCTGTCGACGGATGTCGGTCCGGTGATCGGCGAGGCAGCGCGCGCGCGCCTCTCGCGGCACGTCGAGCGCATGCGCCGCGAGGCGCAGCTGCTGTACGCCTGCGAGCTCGATCCGGCACTGGCGCGGCGTGGCTATTTCTTCCCACCGCACCTGTTCGAGCTCAGGCGGCTCGATCAGCTCGGCACCGAGGAGTTCGGCCCCGTCCTGCACGTCGCGCGCTACCGCAGCGATCAGCTGCCGCAGGTGCTCGCGGCGATCCGCGGCACGGGCTTCGGGCTCACACTCGGGATTCATACCCGGGTCGAGAGCCTCGCCGACCACGTGTTCCGCTCGCTGCCGGTGGGCAACACCTACGTAAACCGCAACATGATCGGCGCGGTGGTCGGGGTGCAGCCCTTTGGCGGCCAGGGCCTCTCGGGCACCGGGCCCAAGGCGGGTGGACCGCACTACCTGCTGCGCTTCGCCAACGAGCGCACGCTCACCATCAACACCGCTGCCATCGGCGGCAACGTCGAGCTGCTTTCCTGAGGAGGACTCAGCGCAGCAACAACAGCGTGCCGCAGGCGATCAGTAACAACCCGCTCAGCCGTCCTCCCTGGGCGCCAAACGGCATTGACTTCTCGAGCAGCACGAACACCGTGATGGCAGCGATGGCTACGAGGTTCATCACCCCCGCGACGAACAGCAGCAGCATCAGCGCCCAGCAACAGCCGACACACCAGGCACCATGCCGCAAGCCGAGGCTGAAGGCTGCGCGGTTGCCCGGCCGGTAGTAGCGCGCCAGGAAAGCCGCTGGTGTACGGCAGGTCGTCAGGCAGGAGCCTTTGACGGGAGTCAGCTGGTATGCGCCGGCGAGCAGCACCAGCGCGCCGCTCAACACCTGGCCGCGCAGCTGCATCATCGGGGACAGGTAGAGCCGCGCACCGAGCAGAAGCTGCAGCAGGGTGACGGCGAGACTGAACGCCGTCCACACGAGCAGGTAACCGGCCAAGAAGCTGTAGGCACGCAGCGGCGCATGTGTGGCGTCATGGCTGCGCACCACCATGGTGTAGAGCAGCAGCGTGGGCGCCGCGGATGGCAGCATCATGCCCGCCATCATCACCGTCCACATGGCGAAGAGCAGCGTGCCGTGCCTCGCCGGCTGCATATCGGTCATCAGCCACGAGGAGGCTCCGTGCATCGGGCCGTACATGTCGAGCGCCATGGGCACTATCCACGCCCAGCACATGAGGCATGCCGCGGCGAGCCCCATGAGGATCCACAGGCGCTCGCGCCGCAGCAGGACTTCGACCGTAGTGTCCGGGACCGGCACGATTGCTCAGCGAATCACTCCGTGCGTGCTCCAGTGGAACCGCACCAGGTGCGCGTGCGTGCCCTGCAAGTCGAGCGCAATGGCGCCAGTGGCGCGAGCCGTGCCGCTGGCAACCTCGGCCTGCGAGTATTCGAAACCTGCCGGCAGGTTTATGCGCACGCGGTGCGCGGCGCCCGTGACCGGATTCCTGATCGGCTCGCCGCTGCCCTCGAGCGTGCCCGGCACGCGGACGGTTGCCGTGCGCTTCTCCACATCGAGCAGCAGCTCGATCGGCCTGATTAGAGTCGGCAGCACCTTCGTCATGGTGGTCGAGAACACCTGCCAGATGAGGGTGCCCGGGTCGGTGTCGCGCCCAAGGAGTATCGCTTCGAGAGCGGCCCGCTGGCGCGCATCGGCCTGCTCGTCCACGACCGCCTGGCAGGTCCCATTGCCAAGGTGTATGGCCTTCGGCCAAGAGAGGAGGATGCCGCAGCGCAGCCCATCGAGAGGGACGTCTGCGTAGCGGCCCTGCTCGATCTGCACGAAGGCCAAAGCGCGACAGTCACCGTGCGTTGGCGGGCTGTTGAACTGGCAGGGGCAGCCCCACGCGCAGTTGCAGTTGACGAACTCGACCCCCTGCATCGTCCACTCGGTGAAAGCCATACGCCTCCCGAGATTTTGTTCGGCGCCAGCACGATTCTGCCTCACCTCTGTCAAGGCCGTCCACGATGCAGCCTCCGGATGATCACCCGCTAGGTGAGTCGGGCCGATCCGCGCGCGACGGCGGCACGCCATCCTCGCGCAGCTGCTCGGTGAGCGCATCGAGGGAGTCGAGCGGCGCCGAACAGGTGCTTCCGCGGCAGATGTAGGCCACCGGGAAGGCGCGCGGGGTTTTGTCCGCCAGCGCTGGCGGCAGGTCCAGCGCTTCGGTGGGGATCGCGAGCACCAGGCGATGCGGCGCGTAGAAGCGTGCCAGTGCGAGACGCCAGCCCTCGATGGTCCGGGCCTCACCGCGCAACACCACGGTCTCAGGCGCAGCCAGCAGCTCCTCCAGTGCACCGAGCAGAGTCACATGTCCCGAAGGGTACTGCGTGATCGCCGGCCACGCGGCGCGCAGGGTGCGCTCGGCGGCGGCGAGGTAGCGCGGCTCAGCGAGCAGGTGCCCCATGCGCAGCAGCACGCGCGCAGCCACGCCGTTGCCGGAAGGCGTCGCGTCGTCACCAAAGCTCTTGCTGCGGTGGATCAGCACCTCGTGATCGTCCGAGGTGAAGTAAAAGCCGCCCGCGGCATCGTCGACGAAATGGTGTAGCACCACCTCGATGAGCTCGCGTGCGAACTGCAGCTCATCGGCCCTGAAGCGCACCTGCTGCAGCTCGAGGATCGCGTCGGCGAGGTACACGTGGTCGTCCAGGTAGGCGTTGAGATGTGCACGCCCCCCCATGGAGGTGGCGAGCAGGCGCCCCTCGCGCCACAGGGTCGCACGGATGAAATCGAGCGCGCGGGTAGCAGACGCGGCGAGATCCTCGCGCTCGAGCGCGCGCGCTGCGGCCGCCATGCCGCGAATCATGAGCGCGTTCCACGAGGTGAGGATCTTGTCGTCGCGTGCCGGGCGTACGCGCGTCGCGCGCAGCGCCAGCAGCTTCGCGCGCGCGGTCGCAATGAGCGCCGTCACTTCTTCCTGCGTACGCTGCAGCTGCCGTGCGATATCCTCGATGGCGGCAGCGACGTAAAGGTTCCAGCGGCCCTCGAAATTCGCCGGCCGGTCGAGGCCAAACCGCGGCGCAAACACCGCGAACTCCTCGGCAGAGAGCGCGGCGCGCACCTCCTCGCGATCCCACACATAGAACTTGCCTTCGTGGCCTTCCGAGTCGGCATCGAGACTCGAGTAGTAGCCGCCCTCGGGCGACTGCATCTCCCGCAGCACCCAGTCCGCGGTCGCGTGCGCCGCCCGGGCGTACAACGGATCGGCACCCGCCAGTGAGGCGTGTGCGCAGGCCGCGAGCAACGCACCATTGTCGTAGAGCATCTTCTCGAAATGCGGAATCATCCAGTACTCATCGACCGAGTAGCGGCAGAAGCCGCCACCGAGCTGGTCGTTGATTCCGCCTTCCGCCATGCGGCGCAGCGTGAGCGTCGCCATGTAGAGCGCCTGCAGGTCCGGCTCGGGTGCCTGCGCGCTCACATACCAGCGGCGCAGCAGCCACTCGGTCATCTCGGCATGCGGGAACTTGGGCGCGCCGCCAAAGCCGCCGTTGCGGGAGTCGAAGCTGCGGGCGAGCTGCGCACGGCAGGCGGCGAGCGGCGCATCGGTGAGCTCGCTCTCCGGCCCGGCGCCTTCCGGAGTGAGCTCGGCAAAGGCCGCCATCAGCGCCTCGTTCTGCTTCCTGAGCTCGCCCGCATGGTCACGGTAGTAGGCGGCGACGCGCTGCAGGATGTCCGTGAACGCCGGCAAGCCATAACGGGCCTCCTTCGGAAAGTAGGTGCCACCGAAGAACGGCCGCTGATCGTCGTGCGTCAGGAACATGGTGAGCGGCCAGCCGCCGCTGCGCTGGGTCAGCATCTGCTGCGCGATCTGATAGATGCGATCGATGTCGGGCCGCTCCTCGCGGTCGACTTTGATGTTGATGAAGTTGTCGTTGAGGATCTTCGCAGTGGCTTCGTCTTCGAAGCTCTCATGGGCGGCCACGTGACACCAGTGGCAGGCGTGATAACCAACACTGAGGTGAATCGGTTTCTTCTCGGCCCGAGCTCGCTCGAGCGCTTCGACGCCCCACGGATACCAGTCGACCGGATTGTGGCCGTGCTGCCGCAGGTATGGACTCGTCTCGGATGCAAGACGGTTGGTGTACCTGGGCGTGCCGTCCTTATTCAAAAGCTCTGTCGCCGTCATGCTTCGGTGTGCGGCCTTGATGGCGCGCGCGTTTGCCACTTTGCAAATCGTGCGCGTGCAGGCCTGACTCTCCAGGTTCGAGGTGCGCTTTCTGTATACTCCGATTCCGCTTTTCCTGCCTTCGCAGCATCATGTCCCGTCCCGCACCTTCCCCCGCCGCTCCGATCGACGCCAACGCGCGCGTGCTGCGCCTGAAGCGTGGCGAGGAGCGCCGCCTGCTGGCAGGACACCTGTGGGTGTTCAGTAACGAAGTCGACACCGAGCGCACACCGCTCGGGCAATTCCCGCCGGGAACGGTGGTCGAGCTGCGCTCCTACCGCGACGCCTTCCTCGCTTACGCCTACCTCAACCCGCACGCACTGATCTGTGCGCGCATCCTGTCGCGTGCTGCGGACCAGCCGGTGAGCGCAGAACTCATCGAGCAGCGGTTGACCGTCGCGCTGGCGCTGCGGGAGCGGCTGGGCGATGCACGCTACTGCCGCTGGGTGTTCGGCGAGTCGGACCTGTTGCCGGGGTTGGTGCTCGATCGCTACGGCGACATCGTCGTCGGGCAGATCGCCACCGCGGGCATGGAGGCGTTGCGCGAGTCGATCGAGGAGGCCGTGCGTCGCGTCGCAAATCCGCAGGCGCTCATCTGGAAGAACGACTCCGCCGCACGTGACCTCGAGCAGCTGCCGCACCTGGTGCAGCCGGCATTCGGCGAGCTGCCGGGGGAGGTCGGCATCGTGGAGGGCGCGCTCAGCTTCGTCGCGCCGCTGGCCGAGGGCCAGAAGACCGGCTGGTTTTACGACCAGAGCGCTAATCGCGCCCGCCTGCGGCGTTACGTCGCCCGCGGCGCGCGCGTGCTCGATGTGTGCTCGTATGTTGGCGCCTGGGCGCTCACGGCGCTGCACCAGGGCGCCGGCAGCGCCTGTTGCGTGGATGCTTCTCCCCTGGCGTTGGAATATGCCGAGGCCAATGCCCGCAGCAACGGCATGAGCATCGCGCCTGTGCGCGCCGACGCCTTCGACGCCTTGAGGACACTGCTGGCGCAGGGCGGGCAGTTCGACGTGGTGGTGCTCGATCCGCCGGCTTTCATCAAGCGCAAGAAGGACATTCCGCAGGGACAGGCCGCGTACCGCAAGCTCAATCAGCTCGCACTCGGGCTGCTGGCGGAAGGAGGGCTGCTCGTGTCCTGCTCGTGCTCTTATCACCTCGCCGCCGAGGAGTTGCTGACGGCCATTCAGGCGGCGGCACGGCACAGCGCGCGCTTCGTGCAGGTGCTCGAGGCCGCCGGCCAGTCGCCCGACCATCCGCTGCATCCTGCGATTCCGGAAACCCGTTACCTCAAGGCGTTCTTCTGCCGCGCGACACGCGCGGTCGGCTAAACTGCCCGCCCCATGCTCGTCTACCCCGGATTCAACCCGATCGCCTTCGAGATCGGCCGCGTCAAGGTTCACTGGTACGGCATCATGTACCTGCTCGGCTTTGCCGCGGCCTGGTGGCTCGCGCGGCGGCGCGCGGGCCGCCCGGGCTCCACCTGGAAGCCGCACGACGTCGATGACCTGATCTTCTACGCGATGCTCGGAGTGATCTTCGGCGGGCGCATCGGCTACGTGTTGTTCTACGGCCTCAGCTTCTGGGCGAGCGACCCGTGGTATCCGCTGAAGATCTGGGAGGGCGGCATGTCCTTTCACGGCGGACTCATCGGTGTGGTCGTGGCGCTCACGCTGTTCGCCTGGCGTCGCGGGCGCAATGTTGCCGACGTCTACGACTTCACCGCGCCGCTGCCGGCGCTCGGACTGTTCTTCGGCCGTATCGGCAACTTCATCAACGGCGAGTTGTGGGGCAAGGTGACCACCGTGCCCTGGGGATTCCGCGTCAACGGCGAGGTGCGCCACGCGTCACAGCTCTACGAGGCGACCCTCGAAGGACTGTTGCTGTTCGCGGTGCTGTGGTGGTTCACCTCGCGCCCGCGGCCGCGTCTGGCTCCCTCGGGGTTGTTTCTGCTCTTCTACGGCGCCGCGCGCTTCCTGATCGAGTTCGTGCGTGTGCCGGATGAGCACATCGGCTATCTCGCCGGTGGCTGGCTCACCGAGGGGCAGGTGCTGTCGATGCCGATGATCCTGGCCGGTATCGCCATGCTGGCCTGGGCCTACCGCGCGCGCCAACCCTCAGGCAACTTCGCCGTCGCGCAGCCGAAGCCGGCGCAATGAAGCAGTACCTCGAGCTGATGCAGCGCATCCGCACGCAGGGCGTGCGCAAGGCCGATCGCACCGGTACCGGCACGCTTTCGCTGTTTGCACAGCAGATGCGCTTTGACCTCGGCGCGGGTTTCCCGTTGGTCACCACCAAGAAGATTCACCTGCCGTCGGTGGTGTACGAGCTGCTGTGGTTCCTGCGCGGCGACACCAACGTCGCCTGGCTGCACGAGCACGGGGTCACCATCTGGGACGAGTGGGCCGACGAGCACGGGGAGCTCGGCCCGGTGTACGGTCGGCAGTGGCGAGCATGGGCGACGGCCGATGGGCGCCACATCGATCAGATCGCACAGGCGATCGAGCAGCTCAGGCGTAATCCGGATTCACGCCGCATCATCGTGAGCGCATGGAACGTGGGCGAGCTCGAGCGCATGCGGCTCATGCCCTGCCATGCCTTTTTCCAGTTCCACGTGGCCGCGGGACGCCTGTCCTGCCAGCTGTACCAGCGCAGCGCCGATGTGTTCCTGGGCGTACCCTTCAACATCGCCAGCTACGCGCTGCTCACGCATCTGGTCGCGCAACAGTGCGATCTCGCCCCCGGCGAGTTCATCTGGACCGGCGGTGACTGTCACCTGTACCTCAACCATCTCGAGCAGGCGGAGCTGCAGCTCGCGCGCACGCCGCTTCCGGCGCCAAGGCTGGTGATCCACCGCCGGCCGGCGAGCATTTTCGATTACCGCTACGAGGACTTCGAGTTCGACAACTACCGCCACCATGCGCCGATCCGCGCACCGGTGGCGGTATGAGTGCTCGTCCCGATCCCGACGAACCGCTCATCGAGGTGCGCGAGTCACCGCTGCACGGGCTCGGCGTCTTTGCCCGGGACCGGATCCGCAAGGGCACGCGCATCATTGAGTACCTCGGCGAGCGCGTCTCGCACGGCGAGGCCGACCGGCGCTACGAGCACAAGGATGCCGGCGACGCGCACACGTTTCTGTTCATCGTGGATGGGCGCACGGTCATCGATGCCGGGGTCGCCGGCAACGAGGCGCGCTTCATCAACCACGG
>Ga0306921_10001985_pt1 | contig 20280 bp, 17 predicted proteins | sample sta12Cox44000080_FD_203760 | JGI IMG/M metagenome (GOLD analysis project Ga0306921, IMG submission 203760) | Lab enrichment of tropical soil microbial communities from Luquillo Experimental Forest, Puerto Rico - statoxic.12C.oxic.44.000.080 (v2)... | ecosystem: Environmental > Terrestrial >... | reverse complement strand
TGGAGGCTTATGAATCGGCGTGGTCAGCGGGAAACCCTGCGCTGTCCGGAAGACGACGACGCACGGTGATGACACACAGTTTTCCCGTTGTTGACGGCTTGAAAGAAACTCATCCAGGCCCTTCGCATTGAGGTCTCCCGTACTACCTTGTCGGGCCCCATAGCGCCCGTGAGCCGTGCAACCACGTCCTTAACACGCCTACACCACTTCTTCCTGGCATGCCTCCGCATCGCTTCGTTGCCCGCGTTGTCTTCGCAGTCCCCTGCTCGCAGCGAGATGAGGATCCGGACGGTTCCCACGGTTTCAAGGCGTGCTGCCCGGACTTCTTGAAAGCGTGGTAATAGCGACATCTACTGAACGCCTGGCTGCCCCCTATTGTTGGTATTCTATCGTCCGAAGTCCCCATCGACGATGCAAATTCCTGAACTTGAAGGTACGAGCCGTGACGGTTTTCGGGGCCCACGCATGAAGACCTGCCGGTCTTGGTGGCCTCGGCCCTATTGGAAATCATTGTACGTGTGCACGGTCCTGCTGGTTTGCTTTGTCTCAGCCTGTCGCAAGCCAGCGGCCCCTGCTCCCCAAACCCTGACTTTCCTGGATCACGAGTGGTCTCATGACAGTTCGGGGAGGGCCGCCAGTGAGGCTGCCTTGCAGGAATTCACGCGGCATAGCGGAATCCGGGTCATCCGCTTACCGGGACCCGAAAATTCGCAAGACCAGCTAAAGCTGACGCGGCAGCTATTGGAGCGAGGCGCCGGTAGTCCTGATGTAGTTACTATCGATGTCGTCTGGCCAGGCATTCTTCAGCAGTACCTCACTGACCTGAGGCCCGCCCTCGCGGCTGCCATCGCTTCCGACGAACCGGAGCTAGTAGCGAATTACACCGTGGACGGCAAGCTCCTCGGCGTTCCCTATCACACCAATACCGGCATTTTGTTTTACCGCACTGATCTCCTCAAGAAGTACGGATTCCACCACCCCCCAAGAACCTGGGACGAACTGGAGTCGATGGCACTGCGTATTCAGCAGGGTGAGCGGGCACAGGGCCACAAGAATTTTTGGGGCTTTGTATGGCCGGGAGCTGCCAGCGAGAGTCTTACGTGCAACGCATTGGAGTGGCAGTTCAGCCAGGGTGGTGGCCCGATCGTAAATGCCGACAAAAGCATTGACGTGAATAACGCGGCGTTAATTCGTGCCTGGCAGCGCGCCGCACACTGGGTCGGCTGGATCTCCTCACCCAGTGTGCTTTCCTATCAGGAGTGGGACGCCCTCAACGCTTTTCATTATTCTGGAACGGCAGCTTTTTGGCGTGGCTGGATGTCGGATTACTTCTTAAGTCAACCGGTTAACACAACGTGGGGAGGAGTCTCGGGCATAACCAGCGTGCCTGGCGGTAGCTTTGCTCGAGTCGCCACCCTGGGAGGCTTCGGGTTGGCTGTTCCTCGTTCCTCCGCCCACCCGGCTGAGGCAATTCAGTTGGTGCGCTTCCTGCTTGACAAGGAGCAGCAGCTCGAGGCCGCGCGTACGCGCGACGGCCCTCCTCCGTCACCAGTATTGGTAGATCTTCCCAGTGTGCTTAAAGCCTACGTTCAGTTTGGGATGATTCCCGGCGAGAAGCCCGGTGGATCCGTCGCTCGCCCCTCCACGGTTACCGGCGAGAAATATGATGCTGTTTCGCGCGCCTATTTTGAGGCGCTCCATTCGGTTCTGTTGGGCAAGATCAAAGCCGCCGATGCTCCAGTCGCTCTTCAGAGACAGTTGACTCAGATTACGGGGTTTCCTGCCACTTCCGTCCATGACGCCAAGAATAACTGATGGCCCAAGCAAGTTCCGGTGCTTATTGGCTGCCTATCTGGGATGCGTATAATAGACACTTCCGGCAGCCGGTCACTTCCTTGTTTTGACGCGGGCTCGGACTTGGGTCTTGCAGCGTGAAGGAGGTCTCTAAAATTCCTTTCCAGCGCCTGGGGAATTGGTCACGCCACCTTTCGCGCTTCAATATTGGCGGGCGCCTGATTGTTTGTTTCCTGGTTCTTATTCTCTTCATGCTTGTCGGTAGCGGCATGCGGTTCACCGAGCTTCGCCTCGTGCGCTCCCAAGCCGAGCATCTCGCCACTCTCGATGAGGAACTGATCGCGGTACTGCGCTTTCAGAATAGCCTCAGCTCGTTTTATGCCCGCCTGAATGAGCTGGCGCAGGGGAAGAACACGGACCGCTTTATTGCCGAGTCCGACGCTCTTCGCACACAGGTCATGCAGGAGGCCGCGCGCATCGAAGAAAGCTTCAGTCGCTTGCCGCCGGAATTGAGAGGGGATCCCACCGTGTTGACTCCGCTTGAAGCGGTCCAAAGCGAACTGCCCTCCTACCTCCAGTCCATGAATGCACTGGCAAGCTCCGGCGATTGGACCGCTTTGCATTTTCGTCTTGAGCAGCAGATCCAGCCCCTTGAATTCCTTAGTTCGGAACTGGTAAGAAACGTCGATCGGCAGGTCGCAACGGCGCGCACTCAGGCTGCTGAGAACTTCCATCGTGCCGAGCAGCGCATTTTCCTCAGTAACCTACTGACAGGAATTGTGACGCTAGTGGTGGCCGCTTTTTTGGCTTTCAACGTTACGCGCAGTATTACGGCTCCTCTCGCCGACCTGGTCGAGGGGTCCAAGGCGCTAGCCTGTGGAGACTTTCATTACCAGATTCCGATTCGTGGCAACGATGAACTCGCCCACCTTTCTGCTGTCTTCAACGATACGGCTGGCAAACTTCATTCGCTGTATGCAACCTTGCGAAACAGCGAGGCGTACCTGGCGGAAGCGCAGAGACTGAGCCAGACCGGCAGTTGGGCATGGGACCTTGCGACTGGTGACATCAGGTATTGGTCCGAGGAGTGCTACCGAGTGCTGGGGTTCGATCCACTTGGACCGCTACCGAAATTCGAAACATTCTTTCAACGGATTCATCCCGATGATCAGGCTGCGCTCAGGGAACAATTCGAGCGCGCCACTCGCGATAAAGCGGATTTCGAACAGGACTACCGGTACGTTCATCCGGATCGAGGCGTCAGGGACATCCACTCCGTAGGCCACGCGGTGCTCGGCCGATCCGGCGAGCTTATTGAATTCGTAGGAACCGTGATCGACATCACCGAACGTAAGCGTGCCGAGGAGGACCTCCAGCAACTTGTTGATTTCGTCCCCCACTTGATTTTGGTGCTGGGACCCGACGGCGAGTGGATTCACGCCAATCGTGTCGCCCGGGAATTCACAGGTCTGACCCTTGACGCTCGGTCGGAAGACGTAATTGGCCGAGCAATTCATCCCGGCGATGCGGAGGAGATGCGAGCGGCTTGCGAGCGCGGCCTTTCCGCAAAGGAACCTTTCGAAGCCGAGGCAAGAATGCTCGGGAAAGATGGTGTTTATCGGTGGTTTCTGTTTCGTTATAACCCATTGTTGGAACAAGGCCACGTTAGAAAATGGTACGCGAGTGCGACAGAGATTGAGTCGCGGAAACAGGAGGAAGAACGGGTCCGACAAGAAAACGTGCGGCTCGAAGAGCGCACTCGAATCGCGCAGGAACTCCATGACACCCTCTTGCAGAATTTCGTAAGTGCCTCGATGCAGTTGGGTGCGGCCTTGAATCGCGTGTCAGCAAATTCGCTGGTCAAGCCCCGGTTAGACCGGATTCTTCAGATAATGGAGGAAGGGATCGAGCAGGGTCGGAGCGCTATTCAGGGCCTCCGCCGGCTCGATTCTCGCCAATTCGACCTGGTTCTGGCCTTGTCGCGTGTTCCGCAGGAACTCGCGGTTCCATCGGACATCGACTTTCGCGTGGTCGTTGGCGGCATGCAGCGGTCACTTGAGCCATCCATCCAACACGAGATTTACCGAATCGGCAGGGAGGCCTTGGTCAACGCATTTTGTCATTCCGGGGCCAAGCGCGTGGAGTTCGTACTGGACTATGCCGACAGGGAATTGCGCTTGCAGGTTCGCGATAACGGGTGTGGAATCGATCCTCAAGTGCTCAGCTCCGGGCGTGAGGGGCACTGGGGCCTGGCGGGCATGAGGGAGCGGGCGACGAGAATTGGGGGGCAACTCAGAATCTCCAGTAGTGCGACCGGCGGCACGGAAATCTTCCTCTCGATTCCAAGCGATGCCACGTTCCAACTCTCACAGGCTCATTACAGTTCATAAGTGATTTTCCCTCGAAACTGACAGGCGACGTAATAACCACGGGAACAGGAAATGGACCCACGAGGTGCAATGCGATTGCCCCACTCAACCTTCTCTTGGTTGAGTGGGAGAGCTTTACCTTGGTCATTCCCCGACAATGCAGCGGTGAAGCGGGACGCGGTTACACCCCCAGCTTAAGCTGTCGAAAGCCGCCACACGTTCGGCGACGCAATTTCCGAGAGCTGAAAGATGAAGTGTGTCGATGACAGCTTCTGGGCTGGCTTCTTGGTCCCTGGTCCGACGGCGAGTTCCGCAACAAATGCGTTGATGTCACGGTCGTGATCGCCGGCAATGACTTGGGCGGCAAGCGCCTCGTCCCAGCTGTCGCGTACAAGCGGAGAGCAGCTTCCAAATGCTGGCGCACCATCACACGTCTTTCAGCTAACGTCGAAGGAGTTTCCTTTCTTGAATCCAGGGTCATGATTGGGTTGCCAGTTCTCTTTGACCCCTCTCTCGACAACCAGTTCGCTCTTTGCACCTGGCGTTGGGTCCCCTGAGGGCCATCAATCGCAGATTACGATGCGGCAACGATTCCCAGATGAGGGTATGCGGATACGTTCTTCGGCTAGCCGAATAGCCTTGCCTATCGGAGGGCCGTCAGCGAGGCGATTTCCGAATGCAGTTCCGCACTGGCACGTGCCTGGGTTGCGATGGTTTCCGCCTCGGGGGCGCATATCCTTTTTCGGCATGGCGCCGGAGCTGGCCGTCAGCAGCCAATAACATCAATGTAAGAAGAGACCGCGGCCTGCGGCGCGGATCGTGCCGCAAACGCCTGCCCAAAACTCGTGCCTGACAATCGAAATGCTGGAGGCGTGTCAGTTCATCAGCAGCTGCTAGGAAAATGCAGGGCGCCGGGTACAGCCTGCAAAGCAACGATCCGCTAGGGTCTTCTCTATCTTCTTGGAATTTAAACGTCTCCGATTCTCCTGAAGGACCCACTGCTGGCATTCGACATGCGATGTTCCAGACAGGGCCAGTTAATGAGCGGTCTTGACAACTGGCCTGGGAAGGTCGTTATGAAGTGCGAGTTGTGTAATTCAGGTCCTAGGCAGCGAAAGCAGAAGCTCTGCCAGCCCTGTATCGAAGCTGTCGTGCGGTTTTGGAACATCGCGAACCAAGCGGCATACTCAATTGCAAGTGCGGCAACCGCAGTCGGAGAGTCAGTGCAGACTGGATCTGCTTCTGAAACTGCGAGGCAACCTCACGCACTCCGATAGAGCGCATGATCTATTTGCCGGTCGAATTCGAAGGGTAGCGTGGGGGAAAGGAATGTATGCAAAGAGCGTATGCAGTGATGGCGACAGTGACTGATGTCAGTGCAGACTACACTTCCGCGATTCGGAACTGGGTCTGTCCCGAGTGCGGCGGGCCGATGGGTGGACGCTCGCGAGAGTTCCGGTGCAATGGTCGTTGCGGAACGGATTGGCGAACGGTATGGGAGACCGCTGGGCTGCCCCAAAGCGGAAGATAGCCGTCAAGGCCGCCATAATCTGGTCTGGTCGTTGATGGAAGCATAAACTTTAAGCAATAAGTGCTGCCCCGATTTTCTCAAGTTTGACAAGCTCGCTCCCCCACCTCTTTTGCTCATTGAGAGGAACAATCGTTTGGCGCCGGTCTTCCAGCAAAGCGGCCTGCTATCCAATCGATCTGATCTCTCAAAGACCCATAAACTACAGGGTCATGGCCGAGACCAGGGTAGATTTTACGCTGGACCTGTCCGCCACCCGCGCAGAGGCGCTGAAAAATCTTTTGTCCGGCGGATTCGGTGAAGAGGATGTCTTCGCCGCCACTTACCAGCAGCAATGGCCCGTAGGTGGATTTCTCTCCGGGTCGGTTCCTCGCCAGGAATTGTTGCACATACTTGTTTTCCCTCCAGCCGGGCTTGAACATTTCACTCGTTGGGAGAATGGCAAATGCACCGCTTGCTGCGCTGCATCCAGCCTCTACAGATGCGTTGTAAATGGCAAGGGCTCTGTCGGTCATGACGTTCTCAAGGTTGAGTTCTGGGTAAAGAGTCTTGACGCCGTAAATCCAGAATGCGATAAGCCCATTGAGGACTCGTAGCTTTACGTTCAGTACAGCCTCAATGCCGTCCTGGAGATCGCTCGCGCCGGCCAGTGCAACTGTGCCGAGGAAGTTCGGGTCTTGAAGCTCGGCCTCCAACTGCGCCACGCCCAGGCTGGATAAGCCACCCTGGGAATGCCCAATCACGAGCCACTTCTTGCTCAGACCAGATACTGCGGCGTGGGCTGCGGGTACCGAGTTGATCACATCGGTGGCATTGCTCAACATGTCGATATATGCATGCCGACCATCCGTACCCAACCCCGCATAGTCCGTGGCGACCACGGCATAACCCAGCATCACGTATTCGTAAAGACCTTCCCAGTTATAGAACAGAGATTTCATGAGAGACGGCGCACAACTGTTGGCGACGCCGCTCGTGCCATGAGACCAGGCCAGCAAGGGCCAGCCTTCCTTGGGAGGAGGGCCATAAGGAAGCAGGACGACGCCCGAAGCGAGCGTGTCGATATTGCTTGCGGTTCGCGTGTGATACAAGATCCGGGTTGCCGTGACGCCGGAGGGAAGCATGTACTCCGTTGCTGGCTCTGCTCGAACCAGGGTCCCTGGTTTAGCAGTCATGTTTGGCGCGGGCGTTGTGTAAAACGATGTAACAGGCAATGCCCGCTCGGCATCGATCTCTCGGCCGGCCTGGTATGACGGCGCGAACAGGTTCGCGCCTACCGCTGTCGGTTGTTGGGCAAGTGCTGCTCCTGCCCACAAAGCTATCGCGATGAGACCGCTTATCTTGCGCAACAGCGCAGGGCAGCCACTGAAGGCCAAGGATATGCCCGCTTGAATTGTCATGGAAGCTCGAACAGCAACCTTATCGCCACGCGCAAGCCGATGAAGATCCGGGGTTTATCGCTCCACCGTGGGTGCTAATAGGTTGGCACTTGCCGAGCCTGTTGCAGAGTGCCACGAGACTGGCCAACAGAAAACAAGACTCAAACACCGCCATATGTCCTATCTGCAATGGGTTCGATCCCTCTGAGCCAGTGGCCTTCTACCTGCACGTCAGAAGTGCGTCTCAGGCCCCCGGGCCGCCGAAAGAACGATAAATGACGTATTTGGGGTCTGGAGGTGGCAAATAAAATGAGAACCGGACTGAACACAACCCTGGATCCGACGCGGCGAAGCGACAACGCGCTAGAGTTTGAAACCGCACTCCGGCGCAAAATCGTAGCGCAGGATGCAGCTATCAAAAAGGTCACGGAAATCTACCAAATGTTTCTCGCTGGGTTGAACCCGGCGCACCGCCCTCTCGGCAATCTACTCTTTCTGGGACCCACGGGGTCGGGCAAGACGCGTATCGTCGAGGCCATAGCTGAGGCGCTGTTTGGCGACCCGCGGGCCTGCATCAAAATCGACTGCGCCGAGTTCCAGCATTCGCACGAAATCGCAAAACTGATTGGCTCGCCTCCGGGGTATCTCGGCCATCGTGAGACCCACCCTCTGCTGACGGAACAGACACTAGGCCAGTGGCACACCGATAAGCTCAAGCTGTCGATTCTGTTGTTCGACGAGATCGAAAAAGCCTCCGACTCTCTGTGGCAGTTGTTGCTGGGTATCCTTGATAAAGCCACATTGACACTCGGTGACAATCGCAGGATCGACTTTTCCCGATGCATCATCGTCATGACTTCGAACCTCGGGGCTGCAGAGATGAGTGAGCACATCAATGGCGGCATGGGTTTTGCGCAGAAGCCAGCTTATCTGGACACCAAGCTCGATGACAAAATCGACGGCATTGCAATCGAGGCCGCACGGCGAAAGTTCTCTCCGGAGTTCATGAATCGTATCGACAAGGTCGTGGTCTTTCGTACTCTGCGTGCAGAACATCTCGAACAGATCCTTGAAATAGAACTTGGACTTTTACAGCAACGCATCCTGCAATCGACAGGGAATAACCCATTCGTATTCAGTTGTACGCCTTCGCTGAAGCAATTTCTGCTCAGCGAGGGAACGGACATGAAGTATGGAGCCCGGCATCTGAAGCGGGCAATCGAGCGGCATCTCGTGTTTCCCTTGGCTGACTTGGTCGCAACAAGACAGTTAAAACTGGGCGACTTCGTCTGCATCGACCGTGGTAGCACCGGCGAAACAACGTTTGTAAAGCGGGCCGAAGAAGCGATGGTGCCGGTTCTGCTGGAGCGATACCGGCTGGAGTTGAGCGCGCACATAGCTGCAGGAAATTACAGAGAAGCGAATGCGGCGGGCGTGAAGTAGTGCGACACAAATCCGGTGGTGAATAACCCCCGTTTTCTCGAGAGCACTGGCAAGGAGTTCCTAACTGCGCGGTCGCTCTCCGAGGTGGCCTGATCGCAAGTGATCACGAGCATCACATGAATGAAGTATTTCGACATCTCGCCAGGCATGGGTATTCGGTGCTGTTTGCATCCGTTTTTGCCCGCCAGATTTGCCTGCCGGTACCAGCAATCCTGTTCTTGATGGCCGCTGGAGCCCTGGCGGGCAACGGCCGACTGACCTTGGCGCTGGTTGTTGGCCTGGGAGCGGTTGCGTCCGTCCTCGCCGACTTCCTTTGGTATGAAGCGGGCCGGCTGCGGGGCGATGATGTCGTGCACTGGATTCACCGATTTTCATCGATGTCCGACTCCAATGCATCGCGCACGAAACGCCTCTTTGCACGATTTGGCACGAAAATCCTGCTGATCTCCAAGTTCGTGATTGGATTAGACGCGATTGCGCCTCCTCTCGCCGGGATGTCCGGCACCAGCCTGGTGCGATTCGTTGCGTTCGACTTTGCCGGGTCCGCGCTTTGGGCGGGCGTGTATGCCGGACTCGGTTTTGTCTTCTGCCACCAATTGGACAAAGGGGCCGCTTACGCCCAGCGAATGGGGGCAGTCCTGACAGCGGTGGTGCTCCTGCTGGTGGCCGTGCTCATCTGTCGCAGGTTGGTCTCTTGGTACCGTCTCGTGCGAGAACTTCGGCTGGCCAGGATTACTTCGGAGCAGCTCAAGCGAACCCTGGATCGCGGAGAACAGCCCGTCATTCTGGATGTTCAGGGCTGCGTATTTCATCGGGCTGCGCATGGAGCAGCCATCCCGGGCGCGATTCGTATCGATGGCCGGAGACTGGGACAGTATAAGGACACCTCCATACCGGACGACTGGCGAGGCCGGGATGTGGTGCTTTATTGCTCGTGTCCAAATGAAATCACCAGCGCGCGCGTGGCTCTGCTGCTCCGCCAGAAGGGAGTGCAGCGCGTTCGCCCGCTTGCGGGCGGACTTCAGGGCTGGTGCGCTCAAGGCTTTCCCGTCTGCTCGCCTGTTGCCGTGTCGGCGGTCGTCCAGGCCGCCAAGGCAAACTGAGTTGCGCACCGCAATCGCATCGGCATAGCTACGTTAAGGCCGCCCAGCGGCAATGCTGTGGCTCGGCCTCGCGGTGCAAAAGCAGGCTGTGTATGTTTTTGGATCGAGTGATCCGATGGCGCAGTCCAGACCTTGCCCATCCCTAGGCGGCACGTGCACAGCAGAACTGGAGACATTGTAGAGATCCAACCATTTGTCCCTGGCTTTTCGCTCTGCCCCGATGCGGCCGTAGATGGCTCCTAGGGTGACGCCGTCAATCTCTCTCACCTTCCATTCCTGCGAGAATTGGTACTCCCTCTTCCATCGTCCAGGCGTCTTGCTGCTTGCACGTTCGAGATTGGTTAGGTAGTAGGTAGATTGGTCGGAAAGGGTCCCGTCGCCCTCGAAAGTTACAACTCGGAAAGCCGGGTTTCTCTTGTCGATGGGCGAGATCGCCGGATTAAGGAGAACAAATGCTTTCTTAGAAGGAGATGCGCCACCCAATCTGAAGTCGTCTGCGTGAGTATGGCCGGCAAAACTTGCTATAACAGTATCGCCATAAGTCTCCATTAAAGCAGCAAATTGCGGGGTCCAATCAGGATCCCACATCGGCACCACGGCTCTTGAGCACACGTCCTCATTGGTCATTGCCGGTGCTCCGAGGAGAGATTCATACTGATGCGTTGTGGCGGAACCGTCGATTCCGGGGGGCACGTGAAACATTAGCCAAACCTTTTCATTGTCCTGCTGAGCCGTGGCGAGGGTTGATTCCAGCCAAGTCAGAACATCGGCACCAGCGTTGGAGGCCACCCGAGCACATCCCTGGCTGAAGCTGGCAGGTTGATATCTGTTGGAGAAGGCCACGGTGTTCAGCGAAACTATGCGAACGCCCCTTATCGTCGGGTGCCGCATGCTGTAACTGCCTAGCGCCTTCCAGTCGTTACTGAACGCACCGTCCGCTTGGGCCGTACTGCGTGCCAGGTCAGCTGTATCGTGCAGAAATCTGCCGTTCGCTTCAAAGCTGTTGTCCCCGCATTCTTCATCGTTGTTCCCCGGCGTGACCAGTATCTTCGTGTCTCCAAACCTCTTGTGAAACTCCAGTGCCAGAAAGTCCAAGGTTTTAAGCACAAACGCGCGGTAGTGTTCGCGATCGTTGTCGTGGGTAACGGTCGCATAGACCCCAGGAAAGTTGTGCACCAGTAAATCGCCGGGTACCATAATGAAGGCAGGATGGGGTAACGCCACTTGCATCTGGTCAAACGCAGACCGCAAGAGCCACCAATTTGTATCCTGGCCATATTGACTGAACCGGGTCAGACTGGACCGCTCCAGGATCGCCTCCCAGCGTGTAGGATCCGCTTTGGCAAGATCGGCCCCTAGCGTACTGACCGCCAGGGGATTGAAATGAATATCCGACACGATCAGAAGTTTGTTGGACGACACCTCGGCAGATCGCAGGCGAACAGGACACAAACAAGCACCAACAGGTAGACTAGTCGATCCTTCAGTCCTGATCTATTCAGGCGTCCTGCCCATAGCATGAATGATCTCGTCGTTTGCCTGCGTGTAGTCCAATTGTGACTGGAGGAGCAACGTCTTCGCATCGAGCTCCTGAGCGGTCGCTGAATCAGCCTGCGACCGCAGCGCCGTTCCTTGCACCAGCTCTTGTTGCCGAACTCGATTAGCTTCGGTGCGCAGGGCAAGCACCTCTTCTGAGACTTTCAACATTTCCTGTGTCCGTTCAAGCTTGTTGTACGCCGTTTGTACCGTGAGCTCGACTTCATCCGTGACTCGCGCAAGGTTCTCTTTGGCTTGAGACAACTGGGCTTCGCGCTCACGGAGCAGTGCACGCTTCCGGCCCGAGTCAAATAGATCATACCCAAAGTGAATGCCAAAAGTGCCGAAATTACGAGCCAGGAACGGTACGTTGTTTTGGTAGCTGTAACGAGCGAATGCATCAACATCCGGGACCCTGATGTCGGCCTTTGCCAGGCGAACAGCGGCCGCTGCTTTCTCGACTTCATCGCGGGCTTCGATGATTTCGGGATGCGACTCCAGGGCGAGCGCAACACATGCATCGCGTTGGCAGCTGTTCTGAAATTCCACCATGTTGGGATCGAGATCGAGTGCGGTTGTGACCGGTAGTCCGAGCACGTCATTGAGCTGCAACTTGAGATCTGAAAGTTGCAGGTCCGTGGTCAACAGCTCCTGCTTGGCTTGCAGGAGTTGCGCGCGGCTCTCGATCAACTCCTCTTCGAGGGTGCTGCCAAATTTCACCTGTTCGACCCTCTCACTCTGCAGGTCCTCCGAGGCTTTGATCCTTGCTTGGGTTGCGCTGCGGTGGACCTGCGCGATCAGGACTTGGTAGTAGAGCTGGTGGACCTTGAGTGCAACATCGTTTTCCGTCAACTGCTCCTTCTGGCGAGAAGCCTTCAGCTCCGCTTGCGCCATGTCATTCGCCGGCTTGACCTTCAGCATCGTGGTCAGAGGCTGGGTAAGCTGGGTACCACTGGTCGCCAGAGTGCGACCCCCCTGGTTGATGATGGTATTGCGGTTAGGAACAAGGCTGCCTCCGGCAGTACCCAGACTTCCAGCAGGAAGCTCGATCAACTGTGTGTCGGTCAAATGCAGGAAGCTGCTGTCATTCCGTATGAACGGAAAATAGCCGCTTTTCGTTACCTCTTTCGCGTGCAGCTTCTCTTCGACTTTGTACCCGGAGATGCGAATATTGTGGTTGTGCTTAAGGGCTAACTGAATGGCCTCTTGCAAGGTAATGTGCCGTGGTGCTGGCCCGTCGCCTGGCTCGCCGGCAAAAGCAAGCGAGCTCGAGATTACCAATGTCGCGACTGTAAAGTGTATTTTTCTTTTCAAGATTTCAACTCCTTAGGAGCGGCCTGCCGCTGCTGTAGCGTGCTGAGATCAGCGTAATTCAACGGGGATCTGCGTAGAAAGGCGACGAACACGAGAGCGCAGACGCAAGACCATGCGAGCAAAAGGAATGCGTCGACAAGGCTCAACGTGTACGCCTGCAGCCGCAGCCGGGCACTGATCACATCGACTGCACGGGCCCCTGCCGCAGCCACGCCCGAAGACTTTGCGTAGAGTCCGGCTGTCAATGCCCGGATGTTGCCGTCCGTTATCCAGCTCCCACGGCTAACGTGCAGGCCCAGAAGATTCGAATGCAACTTCTCGCGCTCAGCAATGAAGTGACTCATGTAGATGGCGCCTGTCGTCCCACCGAACAAACGGATCGTGTGAAAGAAAGCCGAGAAGGTCAGGATCCACCCCGGCTTTGATAACCCGCCGGTAAAGATTCCCTGCAGCACGATGGCTGAGACAAGTCCTATGAATGAGAAGGCTTGTCCGACACCGCTGAGTAGCTCTGTGCGATAGAAGTTCTCCGCCGCCCAGGCGCTGGTGTAATGCGCGTTCAGGCAGGCTGCGACGGCTGTGCAAGTCAAGCCGGCAGCCAGCAACAGTCGAGGATCCATCTTCCGAAGCAACAAGAGCGCAGCTACCAACGCGACGGGCAACAGGGGGATAGCGCTCCAGATGATGGCGGGGCCAATTTGATCAGCTTCGAAACCGCGTATGGCCAGCGACTGCGGAATCAGGATAATGGTTCCCGTAAGAGTAAACCGAAACCAGAACAACAGGGTGCCCAGCAGCACCGTGTTCCGTTTGGCGAGATAGGGTAGGGCCACCAGCGGATTCGGGCCGAGTAGTCGTCGCACGAGCGAACATAAGATCAGAAACGAACCGCTCGCAAACAACGCGTTGAATACCCCGGAGCGCCACCAATCGAGCCGCTCTCCTTGCTGTAGGGCGGCGAACAACAGTGCCAATCCGGCACTCAGGTACAAGAACCCGGCGAAACTGGGCGCAGCAGCCTTCTTCTTTTGCGCTGCGGCTGCAGGTATCCCGTAGTAGATACAGACCATCATTAGGGGTACGATCATGGCGGAATTCCAGAACATCCAATGCCAGGAAAGATGCTCCCTGTACCAGCCGTACAGCGAAGGCGCTATATTCACTGCACCGTCCACAAACGTCGCATAGAGCGCGATCGTATAGGGGAGAAATCGAAGAGGAATATTGCGAAGCGCGAATGTCAGGGTGAGCGGGTAGAAAGTGCCTGAAGTGAGTCCCGCGATTATGAGCGCAGCAACTAATAAACTATAGCTGTGTATCAGGGGGAGGAATGTGCAGGTCAGGGTAAATACCCCGGCTGCAAACAGGAGGATGCGGCGCGGTCCGAGCAACCCTCCGAGGTAGACAGTAAAAGGTCCAATAAACATCAGGGCTGCATTAAAGGCGCTGTCGAGCCACGCACCCTGATCGAAGCTTATGCCAACGTGACCTTTCAGATCAGGTAGACCCAACGTAAGCATGCGACCGGTAAGGGTGACGACTCCGGCTCCCATGACCACGCCAAGAATTCCCAAGAGGGGCCTGGTCGAGACTTCCGCGGGAATCGCCGCAGCCGTCGCACGCGCGATCTGTGCTGCAGTTGGGCGGGCTGTAATGGTGGAATCAGCCATGATATCCAACGCTATCGGCTGGTGCGGACGGTGGCGACGACGGAAAGTCCCGGACGCAAGTTGCGAACCAGGCTGGAATCATCGAGCGCAATTTTGACCGGCACTCTCTGTACTACTTTGGTGAAATTGCCGGTGGCATTGTCCGGCGGCAACAACGCGAACTGCGACCCGCTGGCCGGGGCTATGTCAACGACTTTACCGTGTATGACTTGCCCGGGGTATTCGTCGATGCGGACCTCTGCCGCATCACCGACCTTGACATTGGTCAGCTGGGTCTCGCGGTAATTCGCCTGCACCCATTTCGTGACATCAACGAAAGAAATTACCTGGGTCCCCGGAGATACCAGCTGTCCAGGCCGAACTTGCCGCTCTCCTACCGTCCCCTCACCAGGCGCCTGGATCTTTGTGTAGCCAAGGTTCACTTGTGATACCACGAGGTTTGCCTCTTTGGCGCGCAGGTCGGCTAGAAGTTGTATGTCCTGCGATTCGAGAACCGATTTCGTACGCCGCTCGGCTTCGGCCGCCAGTTCATTACTGCGCAGCATGGTCCTGGCCTGAGCCAGATCAGCATCCCGACTGGCAAACTTGGCTGCAAGGCTCTCCTGGTCAGCCACGGCCACTTCCACCTTTTGCTGCGTGGTTGAATGACTCTGATAGAGTCCCTCCTGACGCTTGCGTTCCGAACGGGCACGCACCAGTTCGGCCTCCACGGCTTCCTTGCCAGCCTGAGCAGCCGCGATCTGAGCGTTTGCCTGATCGATTCCCGCCAGTGCCTTTTGAATGCGGGAGTCTTGGAGCTCACGCTGGCGAAGGTTATTCTCGATGGCAGCTTTCGCAGCGTCCACCGCGGCAGTTGCCTGGGCAACCTGTGCCTGGTAGTCGTTATCCTCCAGTTCGACGAGGAGATCTCCTTTGTGCACCTGCTGATAGTCAGAGACCCGTACGTCCCGGACAATGGCGGCAACTTTGGTGCTGAGGGGCGTGAGGTCGCCGCGAACATAGGCGTCATCGGTGACCTGCTCGACCTTGCCGCCTTCCCAGGAATTCCACTTCTGGGTGACCGTAACGAGAACCGCTATAGCGAGTAGCACCACCAGAACGGGAGTTCCGTACTTTTGCCACTTAGGGACACTTTTCGCTTCAGCCTGCCCACCATTAGCAGGTGCCTCGGCGGGCGGCGCAGGTTTGGGCGTTGAGGCTGGAGGCGACGAGGGTACGGAAGAGACGGACATATCAAGCTCCTAGGGTTTCTGGGACATGGTTTTGTCGTTTGCGACCGGCGAGCGCAGTGCTGGAATTCGAAGGGTACCCGGCGATGTTTCGTTGGGACGGCTTGGAAAGTGCAGCGAGACTATCGCAGCATGGACGCCTGGACGTACGACACACGTCAGCTGCTTTTCCCAAGCAACTCTCGATGGTTACTTGAGGGCTCACCCAATTTTTGAAGCGCAAGATGGAGACTGCAAGTACTAAAATAACCATCATTATATAATCGCTAACCGACATTTCGTCGTCTCTCCTCTGAGTCTTTTTCTCTCTATCACTCGACCACTGGCCACCAAGATCGCCGGTGGCAATGCAGAAGTATTCGCCCTCCCACATCAGCACTGGCGAAGTGCAAGCGCACCGCGGTTCGGCTGGTGCGGCATATTCCGGGATTGGCAACGAACAGCGGCCAAGCTCCTGCCACGATCGCTGGCGTGTCTGCGGCGGCGTTGACAGCCGAGCTTGTTTTCCTGTCTTCTGCACGCCAACACCTGCATGCCGTTCCTTGGACATTCTTTCTGCATGCAAACCAGGTACCGAAAAAGCCGACTCCCCTTTGCGCTTGCAAGTGACTCAGTCGAAAGGCACGAGCCGACGCGGCGCAGCACAAGGACAGGCGATTCTGCCGGGGTTGTGGGCCAGGTGCCATTTGGTTGGCACATCCCCGCATGCACCTTCCTGGGCTTTCCAGACTTTGCGGAATCAGGCGGAGTTTCGCCTTAAGTTGAGCTGGCAAAGGCACTTCGGTCTTCGTGGATAACACCGGACAGGGAGCCTCAGTGACGACGGCGTCAGCGGCTTGGCACATCGGTGGAGTGTTGCTCGCTGGCCTTGCCAGCAAATCGAAAACCGGGCGCCGACGAGCCTGCAGCAACCGCTGGTAAGACCAGCGGGCGGCCGGTGAAGCATACACGTCACTGAAATTAGCCACAATGCTTTCGAGCTCACGCAATGCATGCCGGGTGTCGGTCGATATTCCATCCGGCCTCGCCAGGCCATAGTTGGAAGGATTAATGACATGAAGTAAAGAAACGGTAGAGTCGTAGGGGTGCGCTATACCCAGAGCGTGCCGAAGCTGAAATCAGTCGCGACGAGAATGCGCTTAAGGGACAGCATTTCTGGGACGCCAGAGACGTTGATAATGCATTTCATTGGCGTCCTGAGTTTGATTTGGAACGCACCCCGTGCACCAGGACGAAACGGTGCGCCTCATCCACTTGAGGGCTCGTGATGTATGAACCTTCCTGCAGTCCCGTGCTGACCAGGATCTTGACCTCGACCCGGCGATGCAGAGCGCGTCATTGAGCGTCGGTATTGCTGGCTGCCGGATGCATTTCTCGAAGCCGGCAGGCACAATGTTCTATGGCGAATTGCCTGTTGCGCAAAGCCCTTCCCTGTAAGCATCGCAAATAAACCGCCAAAATTACCTCGATACATTTGCACTTAAATTTGGTAGTTGCCGGATGTCGCCTCTTTTTGCTTGCTACGAAGAGACCTATTGTCGATTCATCTCTACCATGGGAGTTCCCGGGTTGCCTGCAGCCATGCTCGTGGTAGCCAGGTGTTTTTCCATGTCGGCTACTAATTGGTCGATACCAGCCTGGGTAGCAGTGCTCATGGCAACGACAACCGAGTTCACGTTCCGCGTGTTTATGCTCGAGGTCTGTGTGACCGCGCCTGCCCACACGGAAGCGCCGGTTCGTACATTCACCAGTTGGGCAGATAATTTCACCTCTACTTGTACTCCGCCGTTATAGTCAAGTTCGTCGAGCCGTTCCAGGCGACCGCTTACAACATAGTCATGAGAGTCGTGACCATCGTAGGGCCCCACAAACGCGAACAGATTCGAAGAGCGCAAGGAATCGATTAGTCCGGCGGTCACCACGACTCCCGGATCCGCAGCCCAGCGATGATAATCATAGAAGCCGACTTCCTCGGGAGTTTGCCGATAGACGATCCGCCCCTGGCGCAAGTACGCAGGAGTTTCGAAACGGCGCACCGCCACGGTCCCGGACTGGTGCGCATTCGTTGCCGGCTGCTTGGTCGGCGCCGTCGCCAGTGTGTAATAGTTTGGATAGCGGACTTTGCCAGCGCAGCCGCTTAAGAGCAGCACAGCGGCGATGAAATACCCCGTCATCAGGTGCTTGATTGTCATTGCATACCTCGTCATTGTTGCGGCACTTGCCGGTCGCTTGGTTGTTTGATCCTTATAAGACTCCAGGGCCGCTCGTTTAGCGACTCCGTCAAATCGTTGAGATGGTCGGTTGCATTGCGAACGTTCTCGAGCGTATACGAGACGTTCTGTTCGTTGGCCCGAACCATTACCTGCAGGTTGTCTATCAGGGTGCGTGCGTCGACTAACGTCTTCTGCAGCTCGATGAGGTCGGTCTGTGAGTGGTCGCGCAGCATCGTTATGGTCCCGTTAGCGTTCGAGACCGTGTCATTGACGTTGTCGACAGTCGGACCTAGCTTTGCGGTTAGGGTTTGTACGTTTGCAGTAATTTGGTCGATCCTTGGCGCTGCTTGGGCAATAACGGCGTCGGAGTTGGCGAGAATGCCGGCCACATGCCTGCGGTTCGCCTCGCCTGTGAGGTCATTCACGTTTGCCAGGACCTGCCGAGCGTCACCGGTGATGTTATTGATATCTGTCTGCACCGAGCCGATTAAAGTGTTTGCTGACTGAGCGAGGGTTGCGACCTCCCGCTGCATATCATCCATGCTAATGGTCTCCTGGGAGGGAATGACGGCACCCGCTTGCAGCCGCGGAGCCTCGTGCGTTCCTGTGGTGATAGACACAACCGGAGCACTCATCAGACTGACCGAGCCGAGCTTCGCAATCGACTTCTCGTTCACCGGCGTGCCCTGTTTGACCTCAAGCTCGATCTGAATCCGTGTCGGGTCTGCCGTGTCCGGCCGGACTGCGGTCACCTTGCCTACGGTAATTCCACCGAACAAGACATCTGTACCCGGCGCCAGGCCACCGGCGTACCGCAAGTATGTACGGTATGGTGTTCGGGTGCGGCCGAACTGCGCATTGCCGACGAAGTAAAATGTTATGCACAAAATCACAGCGGATAGCACAACCAGTGCACCGACTTTTGCTTCAGTATTTTTCAACGGACTACTCCTGTCATGCCGGCCAGCTCGCGCAAGCGGTCCTGGACGGCAGTACTTTCGGTGATGTGATCGGGAATCCGATCGAGGAATTGGCGGATACGAGGATGCGGGCTCGCTTTGAACGAGTCCTTGTCGTCAACCGCGATGAGCGAACCCTTGTACAGCATTGCGATGCGATCGGCAATGCGAAATGCGCTCGGTATTTCATGGGTCACAACCACAATCGTCATCTGGAAGGCACGCTTCAAGAACAGAATCAGTTCATCTAGTTCCGCAGATACTATGGGATCCAATCCGGCAGACGGTTCGTCAAACACAAGGATGCTCGGGTCAAGCGCGATCGCTCGCGCCACTGCTGCCCGCTTCTTCATCCCCCCTGACAATTCGTAGGGCAGCAGCTTACCGGCCTCACCTAGGCCTACTGCCGCCAGTTTCATGTAAACCATAATGTCAATCACGGGCTCTGCAAGCGTAGTTAATTCGCGCAGCGGCAGGCCGACGTTCTCTTCGGTTGAGAGCGAATTAAAAAGAGCAGCTTCTTGAAAGGCAACTCCTACGGTGCGCCGAATCTCTTTCAGCGCTTCCGCTGAGCAGCGATTGATGTCCACCCCACGAACCAGAATGGTGCCCGAGGACGGTCGCTCCAAGCCGATGATGTGCCGCAACAGGGTACTCTTCCCTGAACCGCTGCCCCCGAGCAGCACCATCACTTCATTCGGCCGGATATCCAGGTTTACTCGATCGAGAACCTGATGTCCTTCATAACTGACGCTCAAGTCGCGAATGGAGATCATAGGTTCCGCCATGATTACTGCATCCCCACTAGATAGAAGATGGCCGTGAAGAACAGGTCTGCCAGGATCACCAGGAAGGTGGATTTCACAACCGCGGAGGTAGTGGCGCGTCCAACTGCCTCCGGTCCGCCTCGGACTTTAAAACCCTCCATACAACCAACGTGGACAATAATCGTGGCGAAGGCGACACTCTTCACCAGCCCGCCAAGCACATCGCGCAGCAAGATTGAATCGAAGACGTACCGGAGGTAGACCGCCAGTGTCATCTTGGTGCTGAGAAACATGAATCCGCCGCCCGCCATGATGCCAAACACCGTACACATGATCGTCAAGCAGGGAACCATGATCATGGCGGCGAGGTACTTAGGCGCCAGCACGAACTCAATTGGATCGAGGGCCATCGTTCGCAGCGCATCAATTTCATTCGTGACCCGCATGGTTCCAATTTCGGCGGAAAATGCAGATCCCGATCGGCCGCTTACCACAATTGCAGTCAGGAGAGGTCCAAGTTCGCGGGTGAAGCCGACCGCTACCAGGTCAATCACGAAGCGCAATGCGCCAAACCTTCGTAGTTCCGCGGCTCCCTGCAGCGCAAGGATCAATCCGGCGCACATCGCCATGATTCCGATCATGGGCAGTGCTGCGACTCCAATTGCGCTCATCTGCCGGATCGCGCTTTGCCAGCGGCCGCGTTTGCCTACCACCGGAAGAACGCGGGGAAGGGCGCGCAGGCCTGCCCAAAACTGATCGGTCAATCCGCCTACATAGGCAAATTGCTGGATTAGAGCACTGCCGAGATTTTCCAGCGCGTTCACGCGTTCTGCTCCTGCGCCACAATGTCAAAGAACTGATCTAGATGAGTAACTTCGAGGAGATAACGTGTTTGGCCTTGAATGCCGGTCAGGGACAGTCGCGTCCCTTGCTGGCGGGCGATTCGAAATGCTTCGACGAGCGTAGCTAGTCCTGA
>Ga0306921_10001979_pt1 | contig 20302 bp, 33 predicted proteins | sample sta12Cox44000080_FD_203760 | JGI IMG/M metagenome (GOLD analysis project Ga0306921, IMG submission 203760) | Lab enrichment of tropical soil microbial communities from Luquillo Experimental Forest, Puerto Rico - statoxic.12C.oxic.44.000.080 (v2)... | ecosystem: Environmental > Terrestrial >... | reverse complement strand
CCGCTGCCTACTATTTTATTGGTGGGACCAGCGAGGGTTCGCCACAGTGGGCCGGCATTATCGCCGACGCCAATCAGTTGGCGGCCACCCGCTGGCTTTTTGAATCTTAAGCTGTATTCGCTCGTTGCGCTCGTTGGGCAGTCTCAGTTTTTTCACGACATCACACTCGGTAACAACGGCTTCAACGGAATTCCTGGCTACGGCGCAACTACTGGATGGGATCTTACCAGTGGGTGGGGGACACCCAATCTCGGCAAACTCGACTGGGAACTGGCCCATCAGTAAGTTGACGGAGGCCAGTTCATGGGATCTTTTGTAACGCGAACGGAAGAGAAAATAACCTGCAACTCCGCAAGCGCGCGCACGATGCCGTGTCCCGAACTGAGAACTGACTCAACTCAGTCTATACACAAGCAAGCGAAGCCGGTGCATTCGCTTAATAAGCGGCGGAGGTCGGGGCAGGTCTTAAGGCCCGGCGGTATTCGAGGGCGAGGGGCTACTGATCGGCGAGCTGACCGCATGCTGCCCGCCCGGTGGCGTTATCGTGACCTCCCAAACCGAGGTGGCCCCGGCCGAAGAAAAAGTCGGCCGACTGCCTGAGGCCAAGAGCTGATCGAATGCGACGCAGCGACGAAAGGCGAGGACGCTTCCCTGGACCTTCTCTGTTAGGTGGCTTGCCATCCCTGTTGAGCGGATTTAATTCCCTGTTTGTTTTAATCTCGCAATTCAGCGGAAATCATGTTGCTGGATCAATTGCTTATGCGTCGTTGTCGTTTGACTAATTTGTGCTAGTTACCGGCCAGCTACAATGACAGACCCCGCCCGAGGTGCGACAGCGCGCCGCAACCCTGGGGTATTCCTGCCATAGCTCGGGCAGCGGCTTTCCGGATGCCGGTTATGAGCCGCATCCGTTATGCGGCAATTGTCCCGCTATCGGGTCAGCCACGGGAGAGGATTACCCGAGTGGCCCGAGATCGTAGGAAGCGATCGCGACCGCATCGACAACCGCCTGCGCCCTAAACAGACCGACCTGGTCCGATCGAGGTTCCGTCCTGAGCTTGAGAAGTGGCTCCCGGTGGTTTTTCAACGATCACCTTATCGTGGCTTCACCACAATGCCGGCCAGAACCTTTTTTAAACCTCGCGCGTTCGTTGCAATTTATATCCTTGGTAGCGCCTGATACTAATTGCGCAATATCGCGTGACGGTATAGGCAGTGTCCGAGTCGCCCGAACAGGTTCTTAAATACCGTTGTAAGCTCTGAGTTTTTGCGGACCACCGAACCGATTCAATCTGGTCTCTAAGCGCAACACACCCGGCGTATGGTTGCGCTGGAACCCCGGCCGTCAGGACTTGAGCCCGTCGCGCAGCCGAAAGGTATAGGTCAGCCCGTCGGGGCTAGCCTGCCAGCTATCGACCATCTCGGGCTGCGGGTGAAACGCGCGGTCCATCCCAAACAGCGTGTCGTAGACCAGATAGCCAAAATTGCGGGTGATGTAGACGCCGCTGAAATAGGGATCGACGATCGCCAGATCCGCGTGCGGCACCATCCGCAATGTGTTGCCGGCATCACTCTGCGCCGCAACGGGCAGGACCGATAGGGTGGTAAGGGCGATGGCGATCAGCAGACGCATCGGGGTTACGAGCATACCGACCTCCTGGAGCTGAGTGCGTACCAAGCGCGATGGTTTTGTCAAAGCGGAGCCTGTCGAGCTTTAGCGTAGCCCGTGGCTCGGTTAAACCCGAAGCGGGACGGGGTCATTCGCGGAGCCGGCAAATACCGTGCCCATAACCACGGCTCCCGGTCACGACGGCTCTCGCGGAACCGATGGTTCGAATCCAGTCCCCTCCAGCGCTGAGTCAACAAACTTTCGGTTCCTCTAAAGACGGCGCCGTACTCACTTCCGGCCTTGATCCGGCTGAATTTTCGCCTAGCCTGCCAGCGCGAGGGCCGGCCAATGAGTACCAGGCGCACAGCGCCGCGCAATCTTGCAGTACCGAACTTGAAGCCCACGACGCTGCCAGCGGCGAAAAAGCGAGGCTCGGTCGATGTGGTCCGCTCAGTGAGCGGGCGGCGTCGCCAAGCGCATGCCGAGCAGGGGGGCGGCGGCCTCCGGCGACAGTTTCGCGTAGCCCTGCGGCACCTCGAACAGCGTCTCGTCTTGCTTGCCGAGCTTGACGTCGCGCAGCTCCCAGTAAATCGTCGAGCGCTTTCCGTTCTTCGGCTCGAATTTGCCATCGCATTTCATAAGAATGCCGTCACGGCTGAGCCAAAGCGAGCCGGCAATACGCCCGCCCGGTAAATTCTCGTCGATCGTATACTTCGTCGTCGTGATCCCGTTGACCGTTTCCTGTCCGCTCGGTTTGCGCAGCAAGTCGGGGTCTCCGAGGAGCGCGAACTCTTTCGGAAGGGCGAGTTCGACACAGCCCGCGTCGGAAAACTCGACAAACAATAGTGGTCAGTTGGACATCGAGTTTTTGTAGACTACGCCGTCCTTCATAATGACCAGGAAGTTTTTGTCGGGATTTTCGATGAGCTTGATGTTTTCTAACGGATTGCCATCGACTAGCAGCAGGTCTGCGAGCGCGCCTTCTTCGACGACGCCAAGTTTTCCGGGATAAGGATTGATAAACCCGGAAAGCGCCATCAGCTCGCCGTTGTCTGCGGTCGCCATTTCGAGAGCTTCGCCCGGCGTGTACCAGCGGACCATCTTGGCAAGTATCGCTCCTGCCGGCTGGCTATTCTCGCGTCAAACAGGATATCGGTTCCAAAGGCCGTCTTGATGTTGTACTTCTTCGCCAGCTTGTAGGCGTTGTCTGTTCCGGCGAATACTTGCAATGCCTTCTTGTGGGATTCCGGGCTCATTGCCGGCACGTCTTCGTCATCGAGGAATGGCTGCAAGCTCCACCAAATACCCTCATCCGCAAGCAGCTTGGCGGAGGGTTCGTCGATCAAATGTCCGTGCTCAATACATTTGACGCCGGCCGCGACCGCCTGGCGGATCGCCCGCGGCATATAAGCGTGAACGGTAACGTAGGTGCCCCAATTGTCCGCGGCCTCGACCGCGGCACGGATCTCCGCTTCTGTGTATTGGGTCGATTCGATCGGATTGTAGGGCGAGGCGACGCCGCCACCCGCCATCAGCTTGATTTGGCTCGCGCCATTCCTCAACTGCTCTCTGGCTCGCAGGCGAACCTCATCGGGGCTGTCGGCAATAGCTGCGATGCCTTCGACCTCGGAATGGCTCAGTGGCCCGCCCAGCGTCCGCGGCACCTCAAAGACAAATCGAAAATCTCCATGTCCCGAGGTTTGCGAGATGAAAGCACCCGACGGATAGATGCGCGGACCAACCATGACGCCTTCGTCGATCGCGCGCTTGAGCCCGAACACGGGCCCGCCAAGATCGCGCACGGTGGTGTTGTGTCAAGAAAGGGCGACTTTGGCATAGGTGTCGATCACGGTCTGCTGATAGACCCGGCCGACGCCCTTTAGGGTGCCGACATAGAAGGTATCCTGGGCGCCGCAATAGCCGGGACATTCGCTCTCGAACTCGCCATGCGCTTCCTTGTCGGCTTTGGCCTTCTCGAGAGCGGCGATCTGGGCTTCGGTCAACAGGATGCCATCCTGCGCCACCTTGGCTTCCAGCGCCTTGAGGCGGTGTTTGATCGAGGTCAGATCGTGGCGCTGCCACACGCAGCGCACACCCGCCGGCGAGATCGACAGACCCTGGCGCTTTAGCGCCTCCGACACCCGTACCTGGCTCCAGGCCGGCTGCTCGATCGCCAAGTCGACCACCGCCCGTTCGATTTGCGGCGCCGTGCGGTTCTTCAACACTGGTTTGCGCCGGCTGATCTCCTGCAGGGCCAGCTCGCCGCCTTTGTCGTAGAGCTCCTTGAAGCGGTAAAAACTGTCGGGCTGTAGCCCATCATCTTGCAGGCTTGGCTGACATTGCCGAGCTGCTTGGCCAACTCCAGCAAACCGAGCTTGGCTCGGATGATCTTCTGCTCCTGTGTCATCGTGGTCTCCCTCACGCCGGCGGGCGGGCCGCGGTCCCGGCTCTTGTGAGAACCGCGCCCCGCCCTTCGACTCCGTTTCGGAAAACCAACAGCGAATGTCAGATTAAGTTCAAGCTATTTACACCAGAGGCGAAATTGCCGCTGGTGCCGGCAGGCGCCGCGAAAAGACGCTCAAGGATCGCTTTCCCCATCGCCCCGAACACCGCCTCCATGATGCGTACAGGAACCATCGTCGAGGTCGTGCCGTAGCATAGCTCATTCGAGCCGTCGTACGAACTCAGACACGTCTATGACCACCCTGGAATGCGAGCCGACCCCGATCTCCTTGGCGCCTTCGGTGGCCCTCACCCTGAACTCGGTCTGCCGCCCGTCCAGTTTTGTCACTTCGGCCTCTCCGCTTGGCTGTGCAGAACGAAGAGGGATTGTTTGCGGAATTCGTCATGGTGGCTACACTCGAAATTCTCTGTGCAGCAGCGGGAGTGTAGCAAACCACAAGAACCGCGACGGTAGCCATCAACGGCCGCAAAGTAAGGCGCATCCCTCCCTCCTATGTCGACGAGTGGAACCGCAGGTCGGGTTGGAGTGGCTCTTTTCAAGAGCTCGTGAACGGCGCTCACGAAGCCTCGAGCCCCCGTATTTGCTCTTCCAGTGTAAAACGTCGCATCGCTCATGCCGTGCTTGCGACACAGCTCGGCTACTGGTGTCCCGGCCTCCTCCTTCAGCTGCTTGAACAAGATCGCAGCGTGCTCATAATCTCCAGCTCGCGGCGCGTATCATCGGGGCGCTGCCACCCAGTGCGCTTGCTAAACACGACGCATCAGGCGAAATGCTGCGAAATAATCGCGCACGGGGCGCGAAGATGGCGGTGTCTGTTGGAAGAGCGCCGATCTTTAGCAGTTCGTCATTATTCTTCGGCAAAGCCTGCCCGGCGCAGACCGACATCGAGGGTCTCCTTGCAGAGTGCCCAATAGCTCGAAACGCCGATAGAGGGCTGACGCCGACGCCATCGGACCAGCGAGTTCATCTCGGGTTTAAGCCTATTTGCCTCGTTGAGTTCGGCCCTCGCTCGATCGAGATCGCCAGTGAGGCCGAGCGCGGCGGCCAGCCATATGTGGATATCCCAACACTGAGGCCTTATCGCGCGCGCTCGATAAAACAGCTCCATCGCCTGATCGAAGTGGCTGAGCAAAAGATGGCATCTCCCTAACCCGAAATACATATCAGACACGAACGGATCACGAGAGCTGCGAGCGATTGCGCTCTCGATGTGGGGAATTCCAGCCCTAGGCTGACCGAGGTACAGGAATGCTAGGCCAAGTTCGTAGATTGCGCCGGAATTGTTGCGGTCCAGTGCGACTGCTGTCTCGGCCTCGATCCGCGCTTCGGTCAAACGGTTCTGACTGCGGCACAACAGGGCCATTGCGAGGTGCGCCATCGAGTGGTTCGTAGCACAGGCGAACACTTCAGCGAGCAATTGTTCAGCTCGAGCTTGATCCTGCGACGGGGAAGCGCTCCATCCTTCGAGCAAGGATGCGATCAGGGCTGTCGCGAGACCTATCCTGGCCTCGACAGATGACGGTTCGAGTTCGAGTGCCCGATCGAAGTCCCGCTGCGCCTCCCGCAAGGTCGACGCAGATCGCGGCCGACAAAACCATCCCCATCCGCGTATCACGAGATCGTGCGTATCGGGATACGTCACTCGTTTCGTACGGCTGCGGCGGTCTGCATCCTCAAGAAGCCCCAGACGCAGCGTCCGGACGAGGCGGCCGACGATCGTTTCTCCGGTCTATCTCGAAACGCTCGGCCCACAGGAGCCCTTCGGTTTCGGTGTCGGTTAGCTGCACATTCATCCGCACCCGACTGCCCAATCGTCGCACGCTGCCATGCAGCACATAGTGAACGCCAAGCTCGCGTCGCAGCTGCTTCGGATCGGCCAATTTGGCATTGTAGACAAAGGCGCTGCGGCTGCCGATCACAAACAGGCCGGATATCTGAAGATCCGTGGTGAGATCTTCGGTGATCCCGTCAGCAAAATGCTGCTGCTCCGGATCACTGGAGAGGTTCGCAAACGGCAGCACAATGATCGATTGACTGGATGGCGAACTCGCATCCCCACGCGGGAATGCCGTCGGACGGTCGACTGTCTCTTCCTCTAACCTCCTCACCGGTGGCGCAAAGCGATATCCCCGTCGCGTCACCGTCTGAATACAACTATCACCCGTTCGTCCGCGGTCCAGGACACGGCGAAGCGCCCCAATCTGAAAAGCGAGATTGCTCTCCTCGACGACCATTTGGGGCCAGACAGCAGCCATGATTTCGTTTTTGGGGAGGAGTTCGCCGTGGCGCTTGACCCTGCCCCCTGAAAACGCCCCCGCTTAGAAGCTAGGATCCGTTGAGAGGAGACGGACGATGCGCAAGGGACGGTTTAGCGAAGAACAGATCATCAGCGTGCTGAGGGAGCACCAAGCGGGCATTCCGGTTATAGAGTGGTGCCGCAAGCACGCGATCAGCGACGCGACGTTTTACACCTGGCGCTCGAAATACGGCGGCATGGAGGTGTCCGATGCCCGCAAGTTGAAGGCGCTCGAGGACGAAAACCGCAAGCTGAAGAAGCTATTGGCAGAATCGATGCTCGACGTGGCGATGCTGCGCGAGGCTCTCGGAAAAAACTTCTGACGCCCAGCTCCCGGAGGGTGGTGGTGACCTGGGCAATCGGTGAGAAGGGTTATTCGCAGCGGCGCGCCTGTGCACTGATTGGCATTGCGCCGAAAACCTACCGCTATGCCTCCTCGCGTAGCGATGACCGTGAGCTGCGCGCGAGACTGCGTCGGCTTGCTGGCGAGCGGCGGCGATTTGGCTATCGGCGCCTACGCATCCTGCTGCGGCGTGAGGGCATCGAGCTGAACCACAAGAAATTGTTCCGGATCTACCGGGAAGAGCGGCTGACGGTTCGGCACCGCGGCGGCCGCAAACGGGCCCTCGGCACACGCGCGCCAATGGCCTTGCCGCAGGGTCCCGACCGGCGTTGGAGCCTCGACTTTGTCTCTGACGTACTGGCCGATGGTCGCCGCTTCCGGGTGCTCGTGGTTGTCGACGACTTCACCCGTCAGTGCCTGGCGCTGATCGTCGACACGTCGATCTCCGGCCGCCGGGTGGCACGCGAGCTCGATACCATCATCGCAACCCGCAAGAAACCGCTGATAGTAGTCAGCGACAACGGCACCGAGCTGACCTCGCATGCCATTCTGCGCTGGCAGCAAGAACGCGTTGTCGGCTGGCACTACATCGCCCCGGGCAAGCCGGTTGAGAACGCTTTTGTCGAGAGCTTCAATGGCCGCTTTCGCGATGAATGCCTCAACGAGCACGTGTTCCGAGGCTTGCCGATGGCACGGCGGATCATTGAAGCATGGCGGCGTGATTACAATGTCTGCCGCCCCCATACCAGCCTCGGCGGTCTGGCCCCGAACGAGTTTGCAGCCCGGTCCCAACAGGACCACAACCAGAACGGATTCTGGTTATGAGTGAGAGCAACAAGGGGGCAGGGTCACGCTCAATCAGCGCCCAGAGCAGGTCGAGAGCGCGGCCTCCAATAGCCACCGGCGTCAAAACACCGCGCTCATCGCGCCGGAACAGACCGCGGTGGTCGAGATGGAACCCGTCGAACAGGAAAATTCCGCGCTGTGGGAGCGCGTCCATGCCATCTCCCGAGGACGAAGCCGTGGTCCGCAAGGAGGAAGACTTCGCCGCTATTGATCCAACATCTTTTAATTATATTTCAGAGAAACTCGTGGTATCTCATAGGATCTAATAAACGACGCATTGCATTGTCTCGGTTGACAAAGTTTGGTTACTCCACGGCGCGGAAGGAGGGTGTTTCGCTACAACCTCACGTTGGCGATTCGCATGAACGTCGCGGAAACGGCACGCCCGGCGGAAGCTTAACGGCGGCGGCGCATGGCAGCTGCCGCAATTTGAAGGCACTGGAACGATGAAGCGCTCTGTTCTCGCGATCTCCATTGAGGTCTTGGTGTCGATATCTGAAATGGCGGGTGCCCAAGCGCAAGCCTCCAAGGCTCGACCCTGTACTCGATCTGAACCTGAGGGGGATAGGGTCTAGGTGTCCGGGAGCGCTTTCCGTACCTTCACCGACCCCGATGCCTATCACGCGGCTATCAGCGGCTCTTACGGGTACTCGCACTCGGATGGCGTAGTCACGGCGCGTGGCAACTTTCGGGCCGACTTCGCGCGTATCCAGCTCGATCGGGTTTTGCTCCGACACGCGGAGGAAACCTTGCCTCGAACCGCGCATTCCGCGATGGACCCAAGACAGTTCCTTATTGCCTTCACAACCGATCCACGACAGCAAATATACGTCAGTGGCCTTGAATTAGTACCGGATGCGATCGTCGTCCTTCGCGCGGCATCCGAAGGGTACAATCGTTATGTTTCAGGTAGTCGATGGAGCGGCATCGCTCTGTCGCATGAGGATGCTGCGGCTGCGGGGCAGACGTTGATCGGACGCGAGCTGATCGCGCCGCCCAACACGCAACTTATCAAACCGTCGCCGCCTCTTTTTTCGAAGCTTTTGAAGCTGGACAAAGCGGTCCGCCACCTCGCCGAGGCGGCTCCCGAAGTTCTCGCTAGTGCAGAGGTAGCGCGAGCGCTAGACCAGACGCTGACTCGGGTAATGATCCGATGCTTGAGCGAAGGCCAGGGGATCGAAGTTCGCAGTGTTCACTGGCGGCACGCAGCTATAATGCGGCGATTGGAAAATTTCTTTGAGGCGAACCGCGACCGTACTTTGCATTTGACGGACCTCTGCGCAGCGGCCGCGGCCTCGGACCGCACACTTCGCATCCTCTGCCATGAGCATCTCGGGATGAGTCCGACACGCTATCTTGGGCTGCGGCGGATGCATCTGGCCCGGCGGGCGCTGAGGATGGCCGATCCGACGACAACCACTGTGACCGAGATAGCGACGAGTTATGCCTTCTGGGAATTGGGCCGCTTCGCGGTGGCCTATCGCTCGCTATTCGGAGAGACACCCTCGGCAACGCTGCGGCGACCGCCCGAGGACCCGCGAAAAATTTCCGGTTCGCCCTGGCAGCTTCCTGAAGCTGCATAGTCAGGACTGCTTCGCTACCACGAGGGTCGACTTCGGGGCGGAAAGCCGCCGCTTATCCGGCGTTATCGGATATGGCCTCTCTTGAGCCATACTCTCTGCTCGGGCCAGATCGAGGGGCCGGGATGAGACGCCGCGATTTTACAATTTTATTCGCCGGCTCAATGGGTAGATGGACATCCGTTGTGCGCACGCAGCAGACGACAATGCCGGTGATCGGCATCCTCGGCGCGGTCTCGCCCGAGGTCATGGGGGTTCAGCTGAACCTTGCGGCTTTTCGCGAGGGATTGCGCGAGATGGGTTTTGTTTGAAGGGCAGAACGTGGTGATCGAATACCGCTGGGCGGAGCTGCGTCTCGATCGGCTGCCCGCCTTGGCTGCCGAGCTGGTCGCCCGCAAGGTCGACGCGATTGTGGCAGCCGGCGGCACGGCGCTCGCTGCAAAAAATGCGACCTCGTCGATCCCGATCGTCTTCGCGGTCGGCACCGACCCGGTCGTGGACGGCCTCGTCGCCAGTCTCAACCGCCCGGGCGGCAACCTCCGGGCATCAGCACTTTCAACCTCAAGCTGATGCCGAAACGACTAGAGCTGCTATCCGAGCTACTTCCCCAGGCCAAGGTGCTCGCCCTACTCGCAGAGCCGAAAATCGGCGACCCAGGAGTCGGCGTCCGGGTTGCAGGTCGCGCGGATATAAGGCCGCGCACCACAGGTCGGGCGGTTGCGGCTCACCATATAAAAGAACTGATGGGCCGAGAAATGCGTCAGTTCATCAAGGGCCAAGCCGCGAGAGGAAGGCGATGCACATGTACACGCTTAGTATCGGTCTCGCCCTGGCGATCCGGATAGTTCTTGTTCTCCTATTTTTGCCGTTTAGCGCCCTGGATAAGGTTCTCGACTTCCGCGGCGCTGTGGCACAGGCGAAAGAGGCCGTGTCGAATAAGACGGCGGCAACCGCATTGATCCTAGTCGGTCTGTTTGTCGAGGTGTTTATGTCGGCGGGTGTTGTCTCCGGGATCGCGGATCGTGTCTGCGCATTCGTCCTCGCCGGCTACTGTGCGGTGACGGCTCTTCTTTGGAAGCAGTTCTGGCGCCCCGGTGACTTTTGGAGTTCAAGCACCGGTAAGGCGCGCTCACTGTTCTGGGATTTTTGGAAGAACTTGGCTCTGGCCGCGGGCTTTCTTCTCATAGTCTTCGGGACGGATGCGTCGTCGATCGCTCAGTTCTTCGCCCATCCGACGATTCAATCCCATCCTTACCGACTTGCACAGGAGCCTGGACGACCGTGAGCTCGGTGGCCCTGGTTTCTGAGGAACCTGGCACTGCGCCGCCGCATCACCCGACCTGCCCCGGAGAACACTTCCCCGGTCACCGACCCGAAGCGCACCGAGAAACCCGATACTGCGCACCTCGTCCAAAAAGGTTTCAAGCAGCGTCAGCGTGTTCTTCGTGCTGCGCTACGCGTGCAGGAGGGATACGGCCCGCGTCTGTCACGCACGGCGAATACGGTGCGGTCGATGTCGAAGCGGAGGTGCGCCGGTTGTCGGAACGGGTCGGCACGCAATGGTCGGTCGACCGGGAAGCGCCCGGACGGCCGGGTCATCGCGGCCTGTTCCAGCGCGCCTTGGCGCTCGATCCCGGCTCAGTCGAGGTGCAATGACATCGCCGGGCTTGAGAAGCGTAACAGCCCTCTTCAGCGCTCGCGCTGTGCCAACGCGGCGAGGTGCCCGAAGCAAGTTGTTTGCGCGGGTTGATCGCGCGATGCTCAGGAACCGAAAGTTTGCACGACTCTTCGCTAGAGGAAGACGGATTCGAACCATCGGTCCCTGCGTCAAAGAGACGGCCGTGGAGAGGGGGCTCGCGCTCAACCACCGTTGTCTCGCGAGACGACCTGCGCTTAACGACCTCATCCAGCTTATCGGTCTGGCATCTCCGTTCGACAACACCGAGAGACCTTCCGTAAGAGCGGTACCGATACTTCGAACCCGGTTCCCTCCAGCGAAGAGTCAGCAAACCTTTCAGCCCCGCAACGGCAAGCATTGGCTTGGCGCCGGCGTTGAGGGTGGAACGGTGCTTGGCGACGGTGCTCGAAGATGTCGTGGTCTGGGGAACAGGTGCTTGAAGCAATCCAGCCAGGGGAACCTGCCTACCTGTTTCTGGCAATGAGAGGCAAGAGGTTTGGGCAATTGCCTCCAGTTCCAGCTAGCAAGCTGGAGGGGGTGAGGAACTTTATTGCGACGGTTCATATTGACTTTCAATTGGCGCGTGGGACTGCATAAGGGCACATCTCGTCGGCGCTTCGTCGGAGCGGGTCCCAATCGGCCCAGCCTGCCCAGATGCGTTCGCCGGCAGCCTGCGCCCGGGCGCTCAGCGCTGCGAAATCAAGCCCCATGATACGGCCGCCTTCGACCCGTACAATGCCGTCGACTATGACCGTGTCGACATCGTCACCGATCCCACATTCGACGCGGCTTTTGATAGGATCGCGCACCGGTCCAATGCGCAGGCTGCCGCGGCCGGAGAGGTCGATGACGACGATGTCGGCCTTCGCCCCCGGCGCGAGCCGGCCGAGATCGTCGCGTCCGAGCGAGCGGGCACCGCCTAAGGTGGCGGCCTCGAACACCTCGGCCGCGGAAGCTGCGCGCAGGTTTAGGCTCGCTACCTTGCCGAAATAGGAGGCGGTCCGCATCTGCATGATCATGTCGCGCGGATGGGTGTCGGTACCAAGCACGATGTTGACGCTGGCCTTGCGGTAGCGCCGGCTGACCGCCTGCCCGCCGTAGTGGGACAGGCGTGCACGATCAGCGAGGGGCCGCGCTGGACGCAGGCGACAGCGTCCCCACTTCCAGACGCGGCGATCAAGCGGGGCGCGATCTGTACGAAATCACCCCAACCGGTTGAAAACGGCTTTTTAGGTCAGGCGACCCGCATCAGCAGCTGTTGCTTGCGCTGCTGAAACTGCCTCCCCATTGCTTCGAGCTGATCCTCGTCGGAATCCTCGAGGGCGCAGCTGAACCCGACGTCGTCTTCCTCGTCGGCGTGACGACTGACGAGATCCTCTAATACTTTGAGGTCAGCGGTCCACCGGTCGGTTATCTTATCGGTGGCGAGCGACACCACGATTTCACACTCCGCACTCGGCGCTATCTGGTCTTTGCCCAGCGGGTCTCCTCGGCGGTCGACGGGCTATGCGAAATAGGCTGCGCCCGCCGGGTCTATGAAGAGATCAAGTCGGCTCCACCCGCCTCCTGGGAACCGATGGTTCGCAGACTCCCCGCTACGTCGCTGGGTCGTCGAGCGAACCTTAGCGTGGCTCAATCGCAATCGCCGTCTGGCCAAGGATTTCGAGGCATCGCTCGCGAGCGCCAGGCGTGGGTGTATCGCCTCGATGCAGCTCCTCATTAGGAGATTGGCTTGACCCCTATAAAACGTTTTAAACATACAATAAACCTATTCCGATTAAAATTCAGAAACTAAGCACTTTTCGAGCGTTCAAGTCACTAACGTGCCGTCGGCGGCGAGCCCGCCGTTCTCGATATCGGGATTTCGACGGCGAACACCGGCACCAAATTGCCGTCGGGATCCCATGCCGCATGTACGTTGACGCAGGCCGTCAAATTACATCGATGCCGGACAAAGCAGTCGGCCTTGGTCTCAGCATCCATCACCCAACCTCCTCGATGTGGGCGCGGGCCCGGACGACTGTTCGGGGCTTGTGGAATGCCGGCCGGCGTCAGACGCTCGAAGACCAAAGGAGCATTCGGGCTACAAACCAAGCGCGGGTCATTCACCGTAGCTGAACAAACCGAACGAAGCCGCGATAGGAGGAGTCATGAAACGGATCGGCCTCGTCATACCCCTACTCCTGGCTATACCCAGCGCGGCGCGGGCCGAGGTGCATGAGACGCCGTTCTTCAAAGAAGCCGTAGCCAGCGGAAAGCTGCCCAAGATCGATGATCGGGTGCCGGCCGAACCCGAACTGGCAGTGTTCGAACCGGTGGGTAATCCCGGCGGTGAGCTTCGAATGCTGATGGCCGGCCCTAACGCCACCCGCATGATGGTGGTCTACGGCTATGCGCGGTTGGTCGGCTACACCCCGTCGCTGAAGCTCGTGCCGGACATTCTCAAATCGATCGATGTGAAGGGCGGTCGCGTGTTCACGCTTAATTTACGTAGAGGACACAAGTGGTCAGACGGGCATCCCTTCACGTCCGAGGATTTCCGCTACTGGTTCGAGGATGTCGCCGAGAACAGCGAGCTTTCGCCTTCGGGCCTACCGGCGGCACTGCTGGTCGAGGGTGAGGCGCCGCATTTTGAAGCGCTCGACGAGACGACAGTTCGATACACATGGACACGGCCGAACCCGCTGTTGCTGACCGATCTGGGTGGCCCGGACCCGCTCTTTATTTATAGTCCGTCACACTATCTAAAGCAATTTCACAAGAAGTACGCCGACCAGGCCGCCCTCAAAGCCCTCGTAAAGCGGTACAACCAACGCAATTGGGCCGCATTTCATAACAGCATGAACGCCATGTACCGAGACGATAACCCGGATCTGCCGTCTTTGGAACCGTGGATACTCAAGACCAAGCCGCCCTCTGATCGGTTCATATTCGAAAGAAATCCATATTATTATCGTGTGGACCAGGCAGGGAATCAGCTTCCCTACATTGATCGGGTCGTTCTTTCGATCGCCGACAGCAAGATCATCCCAGCCAAGACCGGGGCAGGCGAAAGCGACCTTCAAGCCCGCTATGTGCGCTTTGACAACTATACGTTTCTCAAGGCAAGCGAGCAGTACAACGATTTCAAGGTGCGGCTCTGGAGTACCGGCTCAGGCAGTCAACTCGCCCTCTATCCAAATCTCAACGTCAACGACGACGTCTGGCGCGGTCTGGTGCGCGACCTGCGCTTTCGCCGCGCCCTATCTCTCGCCGTCAACCGCCACGAGATCAATCAGGCGATCTATTTTGGCCTGGCGATCGAAGGGCAGAACACAGTGCTTCCGCAGAGCCCGCTCTACGAACCGCGATACCGCGAGGCGTGGGGAAGCTACGATGTGCGCGAGGCCAATCGCCTCCTCGACCTGATCGGGCTCACAAAGCGCGACAGCGACGGCATCCGCTTGCTTCCGGAGGGAAGGCGGATGGAGATAATCGTTGAGGATGCGGGTGAATCGACCGAACAATCGGACATCCTGGAGCTGATCCGCGATTCTTGCCGGCACATTGGGATAAGCCTCTTTGCCAAGCCGCTGCAGCTGACTTTGTTCCGCCGCCGGGTCTTCTCGGGCGAGACGCTGATGTCAATGGATAAAGGGATCGAGAACGGTCTAGCGACTGCCGCTATGTCACCTTCGGAATTCGCGCCGACCAATCAGCACCAGCTCGAATGGCCAAAATGGGGTCAGCATTTTGAAACAAACGGGAGGGCTGGAAAAGCTCCTGACCTGCCTTCTGCCATGCATCTTCGGGAACTCTATGAGAGCTGGCTAAACGCCGCATCGCAGGAGGAGCAGACGCAGATTTGGCACGACATGCTTCAGATTTGGGCCGAGGAAGTCTTCTCTATTGGTATTGTTGGGGGCGTACCCCAACCGGTTGTAGTCAACAACAAGCTTCGTAACGTTCCCGAAGACGGGTTCTACAACTGGGATCCCGGGGCTTTTTTTGGCATCTATAAGCCGGACAGATTCTGGTTTGACAATTCTGACGCGCCGACAAAATAAGTGCCTGGCAGCGCAGCGCCGCCAGTGCATCCCTCGGTCTGGTCGACCGTCCAGTTGTTGTCAAGCATGCGATCGAGGTCGTGCCACTGACCCTCGGCGACTGCGTCGATTGCCGCTAGAGCGTGATCCTAAGAGTCTGAATCGAAAAGGTATTTTCAAAGGCTTGATTTTGTGATTCAAGATGCTGGCTGGGGTTTGGGGCCAGCATCGAATGGCAAGACCTTATTCACAGGACCTGCGCGATCGCGTTGTCAGCTCGGTGGCGAGCGGTCGCACCTGTCGGGCGACAGCGGCGCTGTTTGGGGTGAGCGTAGCCAGCGTTGTGAAGTGGTCGCAGCGCTGGCGGGCCACTGGTAGTGCGGCGGCAAAGCGGATGGGGGGCTGGCGGCCACTGCGGCTGCAGCGCGAGCGCGATTGGCTGCTGACGCGGATCGCCGCGAAGCCGGACCTGACCGTGCGGGCAGTGGTGGCCGAATTGGCCGCGCGCGGCACGCCGGCGAGCTACGGCGCGGTGTGGCGCTTCCTCAAGCATGAAGGGATTACCTTTAAAAAAAACGCCGCACGCCAGCGAACAGGACCGCGCCGACATCGCCCGCCGCCGAGCCCGGTGGAAGACCCATCAGGGCCGGCTTGACCCGCGCCGCTTGGTCTTCCTCGACGAGACTTGGGCCAAGACCAACATGACCCGCCGCCACGGGCGCTGCGCTCGCGGCGTCCGCCTGGTCGCCAAGGTGCCGCACGGCCGCTGGCGCACGCTGACCTTTCTGGCGGCGTTGCGTCATGACCGGATCACCGCCCCCTGCGTCATCGACGGGCCGGCCAACGGTGCCAGCTTTCGTGCCTATGTCGAGCAGCTCCTGGTGCCCGCTCTGAGCGCCGGCGACATTGTCATCATGGACAACCTCGGCAGCCATAAGGGCCAGGCGGTGCGCCGTCTGATCCGCGCCGCCGGCGCCAAGCTGTTCTTTCTGCCGCGCTACTCGCCTGATCTCAACCCGATCGAACAGGTCTTTGCCAAGCTCAAGACTCTGCTGCGTAAAACCGATCCCCGCACCACCGAGGCCACCTGGCGCGGCATCGGCAGCCTCCTTGACCGCTTCACCCCACAGGAATGCGCCAATTATCTCACCAATGCCGGATATGCTTCAGCCTAACCAGATCACGCTCTAGCTGTACCGTCGTTGTCGAAAGATCCTCGTCAGTGTTGATTTTTGTCAACGCCTCAGCAGCTTCGGTGTTCGCGACTGATTTGCGCCGGATCTCGACCGACTTCGCGAGCATCATGTAGGCTTCGTCGACCTTCCATTTAACCAATGTTTGCCCATTGCGGTTTTGGTGCGGCGTGAATCGCAACGAGCTGCGAAAAGCGAGAGGAAAGTTCACACCGGATATCCGGCACCATCTCGCTCACCCTGGCGGCGCAAACGCCTATCTAGCGCGGAACTGAAAACGGCCGATCCTCAGGTCAATTGATAAGTATCGGAAAAACACGGTTAACGAATTCGATATATTTTACGATTGAAGCTTTTAACCAAGTGGCTTAACCTGTCAAAAAATATCACCGGCTCTTATCAATTGGGTCGTTCGTCGCTCGGTTGGACAGGGAGACACGGTCATGGCTCGGCCGGAGCGAGGAGGGGATACCTCGTCTCCGCTTACCCATCAAAGGCGCGGAGATTGAGCCCCTTTTGTATTAAGGATAGGCCGCGGCTAGGGTTGATCACGTCCTCGATCTGAACCTGGAGGAGGAGCAGGTCCAGATGTCCTGGAGCGCTTTCCAAACCTTCACCGACCTCGATGCTTTTCACGCGGCCTTCCCCATGCGAGCCGAGAGCGTAATCACGGGGCGCGGCGACTTTCGGACCGACCTCGCGACGATCCAGCTCGATCGGGTTTTGCTCCGACACGCGCGGGAAACCTTGCCCCGAACCGTGTATTCCGCAGTCGACCCAAGTCAGATCACTATTGGCTTTATTAACGACCCCAGACAGCAAATATACGTCAATGGCCTCGAACTGGTGCCAGGTGCGATGGTCGTGTTCTCATCCGAGGCGCACAATCGTTTCGTTTCAGCTACGATGGAGCACCGTCACTCTGCCGCATGAGGATGTTGCGGCTGCCGGGCGGACCTTAATCGGACATGAGCTGGTGGCGCCGCCGCACTCGCTTATCAGACTGTCGCCGCCTCTTTTTTCAAAGCTTTTGAAACTGCACAAGGCAGTCAGCCAGCTCGCCGAGGCGGCTCCCGAGGTGCTCGCCGGTGCAGAGGTAGCACGAGCGCTAGAGCAGGCGCTGACCCGGGTAATGATCCAGTGCTTGAGCGAGGGCCAGGAGATCGAGGTTGGCAATGCTTACTGGCGGCGCGCGGCTGTTTTGCGACGATTGGAAAATTTCCTCGAGGCGAACCCCGACAGCACTCTGCACTTGACGGACCTCTGCGCAGCTGCCGCCGTATCGGGCCGCCGCTTCGCATCCTCTGCCATGAGCATCTCGGGATGAGCCCGACACGCTACCTTTGGCTGCGGCGCATGCATCTGGCCCGGCGAGCGCTGCGAATGGCCGATCCGACGAGGGCCACTGTGACCGAGATAGCCACGAGTTATGCCTTCTGGGAATTGGGTCGCTTCGCGGTGGCCTATCGGTCGCTATTCGGAGAGACACCCTCGGCAACGCTGCGGCGACCGCTCGAAGACCCCCGGCCGCAAAAAAATTTCGGTTCGCCCTGGCGGCTTCCTGAACCTGCATAGTCAGCATCCCTTCCCTGCGCTAAGCCCTGGACCGGCGGCATTCCGCCAGCTGACCTGCAGGGAGAAGGAATGCCAGGGAGCGGCACAAGCACCTTCATCGACCCCGATCTGATCCTTGCCAAGCAAATGGCCGTGACTGGCGAGCGCGAGCGGCGGAAACGATGAAAGGAAGCCGAGATGACTTGTTGTGACCCGCTGTCGGCGGAATGCCCCCTCGACCTGACCGAGGAAAATTGCCAGACGCTGATTAGGCTGTTGCGCCACGCGATCACCACCGACCGGCAGCAATGGTTGCCGCAGTTGGAATCGCTGAGGGAGATCCTTCAGAAGCTCGAATTTGCTGTCGGCGATGGCATTTGAAATAACTTACCTTGATCGGGATAGGGGAACACCTCGCGATGTCACCCTCCCAACACCACCGGTCATACGGATCACGTACCACCGCGGTTCGACCGGGTTGAGCTGGGACAGAGACATGGAGTGGGGGGACCGAGCGAGTAGAAGTAGTGGTTGCGCAGGGCCTGTTGGACCGCCGGATGTCCGTACATGCGCCAGAAGCCGGTCGGGAACCGGCGGCGACCGCTGCGTTGAAACTTTGGCGCGCCACGACGGCGCAGTTTGTTGAAGCGATCGTGCCCGTTCTGCCACTGCCGCCAAAGATACGAGCGTAATCTTCGGCGGATCCACGCCTCCAGGTGCGTGAGCACGCGCGGGCCCGGCAGAAGCCGAAGTGGCCGTGCCATCCAATGAGGTATGGCCTCAGTTCTTCGATCAGCTGCGACAGGCTGATCCGCGTGTCCGGCGTGTCATGTCCCGGATTCGCGTCTGGAATTTTGCCGAGGGCTTTGGGCGCGATGGCCGCTCGCTCCCGTCATTGGATATGCGGCGATCCAACGGCTGCCGTCGCCAGAAAGACCGCCACCAGCGACGACGCAATGCAGGTGGGGACGATGAAGCAGCGTCTGCCCCAAGTGTGGAGGACAGCGAAGAAACCGAGTTCTGCGCCCAGATGCTTGGGATCGGCGGCGATGGTGCGCAGGCGGCATGGAACTGCAGTGCCCAAAATGCCGGTCCTTGACGCGCGCCGAGCGGCTTGAGCACCGACGATCGAACTTCTCAAAGTGCCATACTTCCACGTCGTCTTCACCCTGCCGCAACAGATCGCCGCCATCGCCCATTCCAACAAAGGACTCGTCTATATTCGGACGCTTTTGCCGTCGATTATCAAATACTGTTCGGCCAGCCTCCGTCCGCCACCCCTCATCGGCAGCCCGAATGCCTCGGCATCTATTCGCCGAAATTGCACCGCCAAAACGAAGCGCATCAGTGGCTGCGCCGAGATGGCTCTGCAGTTTGAGAGAGTTCGCGCGATTTGACTGTTTAGTATCAGATTAGTATCAGGCCGTATTCGCCGACGCGCCGTTCACCGCACTTCGTCCTAAATAGGGCAACTATTTGCCGGATTTGGATAGGCGACCGAAAGGTCGGACGTTTATCGTTGAGGATCGGGCGAAGCGCCAATGTACAAGCGCCGGGCGCGCCCCCACTGGAGACCGGCCGAGTTACAACCGAACACTCACCTAAGCACAGGAGCTATGGCGATGCCCAACCCCGATTACTCAGCACTCGTCGCCGGACAGCGCGAGTACTTCCTGTCCGGCTGCACTCGTCCATCGTCTTGGCGCCGGCAGCAGCTCGAGGCGGTCAAGGCGATGTTCACCGAGAACCGCGACGAGCTGCGCGACGCGTTGTGGAAGGACTTACGCCGCAATACCGTGGACGCCGACATGGTTGACATCACGTCCAGCGCCAAGGAAGCCGACTACATGCTTGCGCGCCTCGACGCGTGGATGACGCCCGAACGCGTGCATACACCGCTGTTCGCCGAACCCGCACATCTTCGCATTCGCCGCGATCCGTTTGGCGTCACCCTGATTATTGGCGCCTGGAACGAGCCGTTGGTGACCTTGGCCGCACCACTGGTGGGGGCCTTGGCGGCTGGGAACACAGCGGTGCTGAAGCCTTCGGAGCTGCCGGTGGCGTGCTCGGCGGCCACGGCCAAACTGGTGGCCAAGTATTTTGATCCGCGGGCCGTTGCGGTGGTCGAAGGCGCGGTTCCCGAAACGACCGCCCTGTTGGCGCAGAAATGGGATTTTATTTTCTTCACCGGTAGTCCCCACGTCGGCAAGATCATCCATCAGGCGGCGGCCCAGAACCTGACCCCGTGCGTGCTGGAATTAGGCGGCAAGAACCCCACAATCGTCCACTCGACAGCGAATATCGAGGTTGCGGCGCGCCGGATTGCCTATGGGCGCTATACCAATACGGGGTTTTTCTGCACGGCGCCGGATCATGTGCTTGTGTGGCCCGAGGTCAAGGATGCTTTCGTGCGGCAAGTGGGGGAGGCGATCCGCGAGTTCTATGGCGATGACCCAAAAGTCAGCCCAGACTTTGGGCGGGTCATCAATCGCGGGAACTTCGATCGTCTGATGAGATTGCTCGGCAGCGGGAAAGTGGTCATCGGCGGCCAGACCGACGCCAATGAACTCTATATTGCACCGACCGTTCTGGTGGATCCCTCGCCCGACTCTCCGATCATGCAGGAGGAAGTGTTTGGTCCGATCCTGCCTGTGATCGAAGTCGATTCAATCGAGAAGGTCATCCAATCGATCAAAAGCCAGCCACCGCCGCTT
>Ga0306921_10001978_pt1 | contig 20306 bp, 16 predicted proteins | sample sta12Cox44000080_FD_203760 | JGI IMG/M metagenome (GOLD analysis project Ga0306921, IMG submission 203760) | Lab enrichment of tropical soil microbial communities from Luquillo Experimental Forest, Puerto Rico - statoxic.12C.oxic.44.000.080 (v2)... | ecosystem: Environmental > Terrestrial >... | reverse complement strand
TTGATGGAAGCTCTCGGCATCAACATGCTGGACCTCGGGCTGCCCGGGGCAGGTCCGCGTGCCGTAGCACACTGTGAAGCACTGGCCCGGGAAATCGGGCGTGCACGCATGAAGATCAAGCCCAACTGCGCCGCGCGCACTCACGAGAACGACATTCGCCCGATTGCCGAGATCGTGCAGCGCACCGGCGTTCCGATCGAGGTGGCAACTTTCATCGGCTCAAGCCCCATTCGCCGCTATACGGAGGACTGGTCGGACGATTTCCTTCTGCGCACCACCGAGAAAGCCGTGAACTTTGCCATGGCTCTGGGCCTCGATGTGATGTACGTAACCGAGGACACGTCCCGCTGCGACCCCGAAACCATCCAGCGGCTCTACAGCACTGCAATCCGCTGCGGGGCGAAGGCCATCGTCATCTGCGATACCACCGGCCACGCCACTCCCATGGGCGTGGTTGCCCTGCTGCATTTCGTGACCCATGAAGTTGTGACGCCGATAGGCGCCGAGGTGCGAGTGGAATGGCACGGTCATTGCGACCGAGGCCTGGCAGTGGCGAACTCCATTGCGGCCTATGTCGCCGGGGCAGAAGTGGTGCACGCGACGGCTTGCGGCATAGGAGAGCGCGTTGGCAATACGCAGATGGATCAGATGCTGGTGAACTTGAAGCTGATGGGCATCGAGCCGTGGGCCAGCCAGGATCTCACCGGCTTGAAGGATTACTGTAGCGCCGTGTCGAAGGCCACGGGAATTCCTATTCCGAAAAACTATCCCGTAGTCGGCGAAGATGCCTTCCGCACTGGCACGGGGGTTCACGCCGCCGCAGTGATCAAGGCCCACCGCAAGAATGACAGTCTGTTGGCCGACAGCATCTACTCCGGTGTGCCCGCGCACTTCTTCGGCATGGAGCAAGTCATCGAAATTGGCCCCATGAGCGGCAAGTCGAACGTTCAGTTCTGGCTTGAACGTCGAGAAATTCCGGCGACCGAGGAACTGGTAGAACGCATCTACCAGCGCGCCAAGAGCTCCGACCGTCTGCTTACCGAAGCGGAGATCCTGGACTGCTGCCAGTCCGTGCCACAGCGATCCGAGCTGGCATCGTAGAAACCACTTTACGCCATTTACCTCCGGTCTTGAAATCCGCGCACAGTGTGATGTCAGGTCCTGGAAGCCACTTTAGCTGGGCGCTCGAACCTACAGTCCCCGGGATTCTTGTCGAAGCGCAGGTCTAGGAAAACGGGGGCCCGCATCTTGATGGTCCCACTCTCGCCTTCGTGCGTCCATTCGGTGAACTTGATTTGAGCGACGAGTTCAGGCTCCACGAAGTACACTTGTCTGTCGCTTTCGATCTTGCCGAAAAACGGGTTGCGATCAGTACGGATCTTTTCCAAGCGTTTCCACAGCTCTTGATGGGATTGCTGGGTGAAGCCGCTTCCCGCCTGGCCTACAGGGATCAGTCGCCCCTGGTCGTCATACAGGCCCAGCACAATGGACCCGAAGTTTTCGCGCGCGCCCCGCGGCGCGGTATAGCCACCAATCACGCACTCCTGCTGCTTAACGATCTTGATTTTCAGCCATTCGCGGGTTCGCTTCTGCACATAAAAGCTTTGGCGACGCTTGGCAATAATGCCCTCCAGTTGCCTTTGCGCCGCGGCTGCAAACAGGTCCTTGCCCCGGCCGATGTAGTGGTCGGAATAACGGATCGTGTCGTTAGGCACCAGAATCGATGCCAGCAGTTCTTTGCGTTGCTCCAACTCGACGCGCGACAAGTCATAGCCATCAAGATAGAGCACATCGAAGACGTAATAGATCACCGGGATGTCATCGCGGGTCCGGCGAATCCGACGCCCGCCTTCGCCGACCCCTGTACGCTGTTGCATGAGACTGAACGAGGAGCGGCCCTGGTCGTCAATCGCTACAACCTCGCCGTCGAGAATCGCGTTGTGTGCCTTTACGAAATCGCCAAGCGAGTGGAACTCGGGATAGGCACCGGTCAGATCGTTCTGATTACGCGAGACAAGTTTGATCGAACTTCCATCGAGGAAGGTGATAGCGCGATAGCCATCCCATTTCACCTCGTAGAGCCACTGTGGATCGTCGAATGGCTCCTCGACCAGGGTAGCCAGCATCGGATAAACGACGTGAGGCATCGGCTCTTTGTGCCCGATGACTGCGCTGTCGAGACTTAGGCCGCTGGACGCTTTCGCAGGGCGGACTTTTTTTTTAACGCCGTGACTGTGGTTGCAGCAGTCTTGCCTGAGGCTGGTTTGACCAGCGCGCTTCGTGTGGCCCGTCGATCAGTCGCGGTTTTGGTGGCTGCCTTCGTCGGGGGCTGCTTGGCGGCTCTTAGCCTGTCGGCTTTGGCTATCGATTCGGCGAGCCACTCATTCTTCTTGCTCACCCCGCCAGCTGTGACCTTGCGACTGCTTGTCCACTCGGCTGAGCCGGCGTCCTGCGCAATCGCATCCAGTGTGCGCTCGGTCAGGACCGAGTAGTCATACTGGTCGATATCGTAGCCTTCTTGTACATAGGCATCGCGGTGCTTGATCAGCAGCCATTCATTGCCTTTGTTTCCCGATTGGCGCGACCGGATGCGCACCAGCGCGAAGCCGCCGTGCAGCTTCTTGCCCTCGAGGCTGAACTTCAGGTCGCCCTTGCTTAGCATCGGGTGCGCCTCACCCTCCGGCGTCCAAGTGCCCATGTCCCAGACCATTACGGTTCCGGCGCCGTAGTTGCCCTCGGGAATTACTCCCTCGAAATCGAAGTAGGATACGGGATGGTCCTCTACCTGCATCGCCAGCCGCTTGTCGGCTGGGTCGAGCGAAGGCCCCTTGGGAATAGCCCATGATTTCAGCACGCCATCCATTTCAAGGCGGAAGTCATAGTGCAGATGTGAGGCACGATGCTTCTGCACGACAAAGCGGTGCCGCTTGCCCGACGCGACTTTGGGCGGCGGCTCAGGCGTTTGGTTAAAGTCTCGTTTGCGTTTGTATTCTTCGAGGGACATAGTGGTTTAGAGGATGCAGGATGGCCGTATGTTGCCGAATTTGCCTGCGCAGCCGTCAGGCGAGCATTGTAGCAAGCTCCGCCGTGAACCGTACGAATTTGCTGAGTTGCGACACGCCACCCTGCGGTCTCGCACTGCCACGAAGCCAATACGCCAACCACCCACCAATTGCGAGCGCAGCCGAAGACACCTCGCCCAATATGGGTTCGATGCTTACTGCCTTTTGATCAGGAACGGACGCTCCGCCCCGGGATCAGTCTGCATCGCCAGGATTTCTCTCCCATCATGACTGATCGTCATGGAAAAGTGGGACTCGTGACCGTCATTCTCGATCACCGCGAGTGATCCGGTGCAGTTGGCATTGACGACATACGCACCTTTGAAGGGTGCTACGTTTTCCTTGTGCCCGTTGCCGTTAGCTGTGAACCAACCCGATAGCGTTCCATCTCCGGCAAAAGTAACTGCTCCGAAGAACAGGACCGGAGCGAAGGCCGGGCCGGACGACGGGCTGCCCGATTTATGAACTGTATCCAACCCGCTTCCGGAAAAACCATAAGCGCCCTTCATGGTCGCAGCCGTGCATGGCAGACCGGCGCCAAGAGCTGGGGCGACTCCCATCATGGTCAGCGTGGCGAGCCAAAGGATTCTCTTCGCGATCATGGGAAACTCCTTCATTGGTTTCGAGATTGAGAAAAGAGCTTTGCCATCGGACGAAGCAGGCTGAGCTAAGATTCCGAACCGATTTTTCTTCTTGCCTAGGAAAACTTCGGACATTTTACATCTGGGTCTTGCCTGGGGGAGGAGTATGGGACGCTTTTACTGAACTCCTACCCTTAACTGAGACATGTTCGCAGAAGTGTGTGGATAGCAAGCTACTTTGGGCTGCTAAACAGAAGCGTGCGCTGTCTGACGAAGAACGGCTACTCGTCACGTACAATGAGGGGCTTATCGCATTTGTGTGCGGTGAAATCAGCGGTAGTAGTGCCATTCTCACACAGTGACGATCAACCCAGCAGCGCTTGACTCTTAAGGTTAGACAGGGATAGTAACAGGAGATATCCGTACCTCGGTATTTCATATGCTTTGGGCACGGTTGGGTCTCTGCAAGACAACCGAAAACTCGGGACCAATCCGAAACAGCTATTTCTGCGAGACTGCGATCTGCTGCACTGGTAACGCGGTGGCCACCGACACCTGCTATCGCCGTCGAGACAGCACTCCCACATCATTGGCAAAAGTCTGCCAGCTTTTTTATCTTGGTAACGTGCAGGACCACAGGGATGCCCTCAGGTGACGATTTATGAGCGGCATCCACGGTTCCGGTCACCTCAACCAACATGCCGTTGTAACTGAACAGCGCGTTGTGATGACCTTTGAGCACATAAGTTCGTCCGGGAGTCTGGAGTTTGAATGATCCATTCACATTCATCATGCATCCCGACACTGTAATAGTACTGTGGTCAGCCTGCTGGCCTTGGCTCTCCGCCAGAAACAAGACGATAATGAAAGCGATGCACGCTCTGCGCATTCCGACCTCCGATAGCGGTGGAGAAACGGCCAGTGGCTTCGGTCGATTCACCAACCAAGAATTCTAACTCTCGGCTCCCGGGTTTGAGGCCGATTCCTTCTTCTAATCGACGCCGGGCCAATGGACGGTGTGGAAGCGCTTTGTAAACTCACACAGTGATGCCAGATGACCAAGCTGTGCCGATACTATGTCCGATCCTGGCGTCCTTTGCGGTCATTATGTACACTCGCCGCCTCTGCGCATGGGTTTTTCGCGCGGAGAAGGATGGTACAGCTGCTGCTGCGCAGCCAGCTTTCGATGCTCATCTATGCAAAGACTGGCCATGCGATGAAGGCATTTAGCAACAACGAACCGGGTCAGCGTGCCCCAAGGACATACCCTTTGAGGCATTGATAAGGGCCATGTAATCTTTAGGCTTTTGTGTGAGGATTGAGATTTTGCGCGAGGGGCGACGAATGAGCACACGAAAGAGTGTAGTCGCCTGTCTTACAGGCGCGCTGTATTTGGTTGTTCTCCTGCCTTGTGCCCTGTGCCAAGCACATCTCACGAATACCTTTCCTTTGTGACAAAGCTACGTATATAGTGGCGCAGACCAATCAGGTTCCAACAACGATATGAGCTCCAGGGAATACTGGGGCTCGCCATTTCATTTTAGTTTGCGCAGACGCTAACGGCAGGATGATCGAAAGGCACGCAATTAACGCTGTCAAAGGAAGTTCATATTCTCAGCTTCAGCTGTGGGCCTACGGCTGCCAAGATACAAATTCAATCGACGGAAACTGCCGAGGCGAGCTGAAACGACGTACGCACCCTGGCACCCGTGCGCCACAAGGGTACGACGCGTTTTTTGGTGCGGTTCCCTTGACTTCAAAATGCTGCTGTCTGGCAATCAAGACAACTCTAAGGCCACTCCACGAGATTGCGACGGCAGTTCGAGGAGCTATTTTCGTGACCTCGAAGACCTCCTGACGCGACTTCGCCCCGACACAAGCCAAATTGACTGTTCTTCGGACTGTTAGTAGGAAAGCACTGCTATGATCCGCCCCATCAATAAGCCGCCTTGACCTAATAACCACACGCTACCGCTTACGCAAGGAGGACTGGAGCCGTCAATCTGATAGCTTCTATATTGTCCTGGTGCGATATGATGGTATTTGGGCAATTATCACTTGGAACCATACCGTTCATTGGCAATAGCGTAAATAAAGGCTCCACGGAACAGCTATGGAGCCTTTTGGTTAGCCTACCCACTCTATCCGACGCCGATTATTGAATGACGTCGGCCGCGGTTGTTGATGCCAAAGCTACAGGAGTGTCGGTGTGCTGGTTGCCGTGAATGGTCTCGACAAAATCGACACTCGAGACGGGGATCACTTTGCTCTGTCCGTCCTCCAGCACACAGTACACACTGTCACCCGATACGTTATAGGATTTCGCAAAGACGGTACCTTGGTTGTACAGCTTGATTCGGGTGATCAGGCTGTCGCTGGTGGATGTCTTCGCGTATTGAATCAGGGGAATTGCGGAGTCTGCTGGCGACTGCCGCGAGTAGGTTGCATCGGCATTCAGTAGCCGGTAATTACGGTTATACCAAGGGGTGTCGGAAGCGGGTGTATTACTGGGTTGCGCCCACGGCGGTTTAGGCACGTAGCGCGTCGTGGCAGTTGGGAGTGGAATAATCGTATCTTCCATCAGGCGCAATGTAATCCGCTCCTCGCCTTTGAGTGCCGGGTAGGGTCCTCGGCCCGGAAGCGTCAGCACTTTCATTGGCCATAACACTGGGATGGACCACTCCACGATGTCGCGCTTTACATGACCTTTACCGTCAATCCTTCCATCTTTTTCGACTTTGTAATGTGGAACGCCCACGACCTTGGCGGTTAATGGGAGTACAGCTTCACCGGGCAGTACTAAACGATCAAAGCTGACCATCAGCCAACCTTTTCCGTACAAGTGACCGGGATCTTTGTCGTCCTGCAAGTGTCCGGAGAGATAGGCGCCTCGGGGAAATACCTGATGACCGAAGGCGGCAGTGGAACTGACATGGCAAAGCACGGGATCGCCGACTTCAGCCGTCTTGGACGAGAAGTTCGGTTCGTCCATCGTACACGTCAGCAACATTCCCGCGGGAAGAAAGTCCGTGGTTTCGGCGCGTGCCAGGTTGGCAGTTATGCCAAGCACCAGCACACTGAGAAGGAGAGTCGTTCGACACATCACTGACCTCCTGTGCAGTCGTGGTCCTCACTTCTGAACACGAGTGCACGTGAGCTCTGAATCTACTTTGAGCAGCTCTCTATGTCTAGAGATTTTCGACGTTATACAAACTCTTATTTGAGAGATGTAAGTCGGAGGAGCACTATGTCGAGAGGTGGACAGACACCATGGGTGTGCAAACGCTCCTTACGACCTGCGTCGAGTGAATTGGGGTGAGTCCCACTGTAAGCTATCAGCGAGGCAATTTTACATTTGCCGCAATCCCCGACTAATTGTCGTGATGCGACTACTTGTAATTCGATTTCCTGATGAACCCCTGGACGAGGAAGAGCACGGTCCTGGTGCTTTTCCTCTTGGTATAGGCTGGTTAGGCCGTAGTATGCGCGCATTTCGTGCCGCCGGGGACTGGCTTCATCGGTTTACCTGTTTCGCATTTCCATCGTTGCCCATGAATGAAAGAATCGTCTCTACATCAGGTGCATTTGCGGGTTCACCCCATATGAGTTGAACTCGACCTGCTTCCGACCAACCTACAAATAACAGCCCCATGAGCGCCTTGCAGCATGAAATGGTTTGGCAGAGGGCGAGCTGGGATCCAATAGCATCGCACGAACACCCGTACTTGGCGGTGAATAGCGGCATAGTCTTGCCGAAGCCGAGAGACATGCCGGGAACATATGACAGAATTATTTGAGATGATCCGTGGACTGTGTGCTTGTAGTCACGATTGAACAAAAAGAGGTTGTTGCCGGTACTGCAGATCAAAGACTAGTAGGTGTTGCCAGTGATGTTGCTGAGCCGAGGATTTACCTGTTGGAACCAAAAACAAAAATGACTTCCTGCCCGGTTTCCGTCGGAAAGCAATTCCTGGTGCGACCAGTGAACAAGAGATAACGCCGCTCGGTGGGAGGTCCTGCTTGTGATCACTGAGTTCCCCACAGATGTAACCTGCTCAGCGGTCGCAAGCGCTGATTCGAGCTGTAACCGAGTCAAGTCCTCCAGGAATCGGGGCCTTAGATTATGCAGGGGACGAAAAATTTCACTGGCTGTACTGCAAAATAACTGTGCCGTGCGAGCGGCCGAGAAGCCGCCAGTCAGTGGCGTTAGGGAATCTGTCAGAGGAGTAATACCGGTCCATAGTGACTTCTTACACGACTTCCTCGGGTTGGTTAATTGCGAATTGTGATTGCAACGGCCCGCAGTCAAACAGGTCGTCTGAAAACAATCGGTTTTGCACGTTGCCGTCACGATGGCCCTTTAATCCATGACTTATTCGGAGGCCGCAAATAGGGAAGAGGAACACTCCGGACCGCTTCGAACCTTAGGATTCGCAAACTGCGTACCTTCGCGACTACCGCTGCCCGCGGAGTGTCGACCCAGGTCAAACGGCTCGACATACTCATAGACCACAGATTACAGCTCGTATAACGACACGGCTAGACGCCTTAGCCCACGATCGCAGGCAATAACATCGAGATGAATTGAGGTCCAGTCGGCCAATAATACCGTCTCACTCCCTTCTCCAACATAGGTCTTGAGATAGCCTTTGCAGGACTCACAATAGTCGATGCGCAGGCCTCCTTCTCCCTCAACCGTCAGGACGGCGAGACGGTGGTTTTCTCCGTTTTCGCAGAACGGGCATGTGGTTCGGCGGTACTGCCAGCGTGTTCCGCAACACCCGCAAGAAAGAAATCGCCGACGTCCCGGATCCGCGCCGAGCAGCTGCGCCATGGCAGGTGGTGATCCGCAGGTCGGGCAGTAGCTACGGAGCCAGCTCTCTTCTTCGCGCCAGCGTCCGAACGCATTCACCAATGGACGCAGGCACCGAGACAGAACGGTCCAGCCGAGGTATCGCAGCAATCCGGGACAAGTCGATGCGAAGACAGTATTGTCGAGCAACCACGCTGCGACACAACACCGTGCATCGAGGTCACGGCCGAGCTCGGCCTTCAGGATTCGAGCCTGATCGGCCACGTTGCCGGACAGATGACTTGACGCTAATCTTTCGACCAACAACCGGACCATTCTCTCAACCGGCGCGAAGTCGATCGCCACCGCCGAGCTCCGCAAGAGCGGTACGCCCGCGAGAAAATCACCAATGTAGTTGTTCCAGCTAGGGGCAGAAGGGCTGAAGGTTGACATTTCGGCTACCGCGGTCTCGACTTGCAGGTGAAGGGACGAGAGGGATTGCAGGTAAGGATGGGTCGTCACCCAAGCATCCTGAGTCACGGGATTAATCCCCCTGGGCGACTTCCTCCTTGGGGAGGAGAGGCACGAGTCGTGCGCCAAGACCAAAAAGGAAGATAGTAGCGGCGATGAGGCCGACCGAGATGCCCCATTCGAAAACACTGGGGGAGTAGGTCTCCGGTGCGGTCTGCGGCATCGGGCCTTTCAAGTCCATTGCCAAAAGAACCACATTTACGCGGTTGAAGACCACACCCATCGCGGTGAGAAAGGCTCCGGTGAAGAGTAGTGCAGGACGCTGGCGCAGTGATGCACTCGCGAGTAAGGCCAAGGGAAGAAGCCCTCCCAGAAAAATTTCGGCTGCAAAGAGCACTCCCAATTTCCCGGAAAATGCCGCGGCGAGCTGATCGCGAACGACCATATCACCCAAGCGAAAAGCCATATAGATGAATAGCGACCAGAAGGTGATCTTACCCATCGCAGACAGCTGGAGTAGCCGGAGAGGCCGATTCCATCCTTTCGCGATCCACATCTCGATCAGAATGACGAGTGCGGTGCCGGCCGCGATCGACGACAGGAAGAAGGAAACGGGCATAACGGGAGACCACCACTGAGGTGCGAGTTTGTCCGGCATCAGCAAGAAAAGCGAGCCGAGCGAACTCTGATGCATCGTGGAAAGGGTTACTGCGGCAATGGCCAGCATGATGGGTTCGGCCCTCTTTCCCCAAGCTCGGAAGGCCCAGGCGAGAAAGGAGAATAGAACCGCAGTCAAGGCTGCATAGGCGAGCCGGCGCGAGAGCAAGTAGACGAACAATGTAATCGCCAAGACCACATAAGCGCCGGACCAGCGTTGCCAGATTTCCATCGCTCTCTTGAGTCCCCACCGCTCAAAAGGTACGGGAAGGAACTCGAGGAGCAATACCGTGACATAGAGACCGACGCACCAGGAGACCTCGAACATGGCTGAATGTTCTGGCGCCTGCAGGCCCAGCTGATAAAAGTGCCATGGCAAGCCGAGGTCAGCAATTAAGGTTACCGTAACGAATGAATAGCTTAACAGGCCCATGAGCACGGCTGAGCGGCCCATAGAATAAAGATCCTTGCGCTGGAACACGTAGATGAAGCCAGCCGTCGCGAACGCGCCGGCGGCCACTGCGATCCAGACCAAGTCGAAGACAATCCAGAGTCCCCACGCGTACGTGTTAGAGAGGTGCGTGCTACCACCCAGGCCGAGTGCAAACCGCGCAACTAACGAAACAACTCCAAATGCCATGAGCAACAGGAGGATACGATTGAAGGGAGTGAGCAACTTGTAACGGATGGGCGCAAACTCCAAGTGATGGCTGTGGTCCCCAGTGCCAGGGGTCGCGGCTGGTTGTGCCGCCACTGCGGATACCCTTCGCTTGAAGAGGGCGTAGGCACCACCAAGCAATGCGCCTAAGGCCATCACCGCTGGAGGCACGGCACCTAGCGCTAGCTTGGAAAATCCGGGATAAGGCTTGGTGTCAACGTCGGGAAACCCGAGCTTCTCGAAAGGTACCGAAGATAGGTACAGCACACTGGTACCGCCCGCCTCTTTCTCTCCGTAGACGTGGTCTACATACTTCTCAGGGTGGTTGGAGATGCGGTGGCGCGCTTCCTGAAGCATTTCTTCGCGAGTTCCGAAGCGCAGACAGTCAGCCGGGCAAGCCTTGACGCAAGCCGGGGTGACGATGTTCTCGCGATACCGCTTGCTCTCCTCTTCGCTGAGAGCCTGTCTATTGCGAGCCACAGGTACGGGCTGATCAGACCGGTCGGCACAGTGGGTGCATTTCTGTATCTTCGGAGCAAGGGAGTTCCATTCCGCCGTGGGCACACCCCACGGGCACGCCCAGATGCAATAGCGGCAGCCGATGCACTTGTTGGCGTCGTAAGTGACCGGACCATCAGGCTGCCGCGAAAGGGCAGTAGTCGGACATGCCGAGGCGCAAGCCGGCTCCAAACAGTGCAGGCAACGCCGCATAGTGAAAAGGTAGTGCAGTCCTCCGGGTGCATTCTCGTCAGCCAGTTCATGAAACGTAATCAGGGTATAAGTGTTGGCGCTAAGAGTGACCGGATTCTGAAAATCCAAACCAGGTTCCAGCTCCGTGTGTTCCCCAAGACGATCGTTCCACTGTTTGCAGGCAACCTGGCAAGCCCGGCAGCCGATGCACTTGGTGGTGTCGATCAGCGTCGTCTTAATGGGGATCGCAGCCGCAGGCTCCGTCATGATCTTCTAACTCCAGGCTTGTGCATTTCCTCGGACTCACGCACCTTGACTACATTGACCAGGCAGGCCTTGGTCTCCTGAGTTCCAGCCCCGGGATCCACGGCATCGATGGTAAGGTGGTTTACACTGGAGCCGGTCGACAGTCCTTGATAGCCCCAGTTATATGGCATCCACACGATCGTAATCTCGCGCCCGTCCACCTGAAGCGTCTTCATCCTGGGGGTAACCACGGCCTTTACCGTGAGTTCGCCGCGCGCTGAAGATACCTTTACCCAGTCCCCCGTTTTCACACCTAGCTTCGCGGCGAGGCTTCCCGGCAGTTCAAGCATGGGCTCCGGTACCAGCTCGTTCAGCCACGGGATGTTGCGCGTCGAGGAACCCCCGCACCAGTGTTCCGCAACCGTCGATGTCATCAGAACATAGGGAAAGTCCGCGACCGCGCCGATTGACTGGTAGGATTTGATCCGCGGATACTTTAGCAGCGGGTTGTGTTTCACCTGCGGGTGCAGGACGTTCTCCACCGGACTCTCGACAGGCTCGTACATTTCCGGCAGTGGACCGTCTTTCGGCACGTAGGCCACATCGCGGGGAACCTGCGGATTCTTCGGATCCGGGTCCTGGTAGACGGCCGCGAAGAGTCGCCCGACACCTTCGGGATTCAAATGGAATGCCCGCTGGCCGTTTGGCGTACTCGGCCCGTCAGTCAGGACAGGGACGTCGGGCACATCATAGCCAGTCCAGCGCTTCGCTTGCTCGTCCCACCAGACAATGGGCTCTGAGCCCGGATAAGGCTTGCCGTGGCGATCGCACGACGCCCGGTTGTAAAGAATGCGCATGTTGTTCGGCCAGGTCCAGGCGAAATTCGGATAGAGGCCGAGGCCTCCCGGATCTGTTCGCGAGTCCCGACGCTTGGAAAAGTTCACTCCGCCACCGAAGATTCCCGCGTAGATCCAGGCTCCGGAAGAGGTCGAGCCGTCAGGCTGCAGGTCAGCCACCCTGGTGACGAGATCGCCGGCCTTCAGACTGCCTGGAATGTCGCGTAACGCACGCCCGTTGATCTCGCGGAGCACGTCCTCGGCGCTCGTATAGTTCCAGGAGGCCTTCTTAATAATGTCGTCCCTGGGCTCGTTCGAGGTCTGGACCAGGTCGCGCACCCGGCGAAACACAAGATCTACGATTTCGCCGTCAGGTTTGGCTTCCCCGGGTGGCTTCACCGCCGCGTGTCGCCACTGAACCATGCCGCCCGAGTTGGTGATGGTTCCGTTCTTTTCCATGAAGAACGCGGCGGGCAGTAACACCACCTCGGTAGAGATCGACTTCGGGTCGACACCGGGGCGACGCCAGAACGCCGCCGTTTCCGTCTCCCAGATCTCTTGGACTACTAGCATCTCGAGCTTCGCCATCGCCTCGAACGTCAGATTCAGGTTGGGTGTCGTCACTGCCGGGTTCTGGCCGACGATCCACAGCATCTTCATCGTTCCGGCGAGAGCGCTCTCGAAGATCGACAGGGTACCGTAGTCTCTGGCGGCGCTTCGCTTGGGCAACCAAGCGTAGGCGAAATCGTTGTCGGGAGTGGCCGCATCTCCGTAGAACGCTTTCAGCGTGTTGACGAGGAATTTGCTGTCTCCCGTCCCGTTCCTCTTCACGTACTCCGCAAGCGTAGGTTCTGTGTGTGCTGGGTAGTTGAGATAGCCGGGCATGTAGTTGTTGAGAACGCCCATGTCGCACGCACCCTGCACGTTCGGCTCACCGCGCAGCGCGTTCACGCCGCTGCCCGGCTTGCCGACGTTGCCTAGCAGGAGCTGCAGGATGGTGAACGCACGGATTCCCTGCACGCCTGTCGTGTGCTGGGTCATTCCGAGCGCATACAGGATGGATCCCGGCCGGTTCTTGGCCATGGTTTCCGCGATCTGCTGAATCTGCGCCGCTGGGATGCCGGTGATGCGCTCGCCCAGTTCCGGCGTGTACCGCGAAACGAATTTCTTGAGGCGCATGAAGACGCATTGCGGGTCATCAAGGCTCTCTGCGACCCGCGGGCGCCCATTGCCGTCGAGCTGGTACCCCCAACTCTCCGCGTTGTACTTGTGTTTCTCCTCGTCAAAGCCGCTGAACACACCATCCTTGAAGTCGAATGTCACGTTGCCCAGGAACAGCGCGTTGGTATGGGTCACAACGTAGTCCTGGTCATAAAGCTCGTGAACGAGTACATGGTTGATCATCGTATTGAGAAAAGCGGCGTCAGTACCCGGGCGGATGCGCGCGTACATGTCGGCGGTAGCGGATGTCCGGGTGAATCGAGGATCGACGTGGATGATGATGGCCCCATTCTCCTGGGCCTTTCGGATCCACTTGAAGGCCATGGGGTGGTTCTCTGCCACATTGCTGCCTTCCACCAGAATCGCCTTGCAATGCTGCAGGTCAATCCAGTGGTTGGTCATCGCCCCCCGCCCGAACGCTGCCCCCAGACCGGGGACGGTGGGGCTGTGTCAAAGTCGCGCCTGGTGCTCGACGAAAGGAAGGCCGAGAAGGCGCGCCGCCTTCTGGAAGAGATAGCACTCCTCGTTGGTGTTCTGGGCGCCGCCCATGAAGGCGATCGCATCGGTTCGATTAACCGGAACCTCGGTTTCGCCGAGTTTCTCCGTGGCGATCCACGTCGCATCGCGTGTTTTCCGGATTTTCTGTGCGATCCTGCCCACGGCATCGTCCCACGTGATTTCAACCCAGTGGTCGCTGCCCGGCGCGCGGTAGCGTGGGATTGCGAGCCGGTTTGGCGAGGTGTGAGTCGCGAACATGGATATGCCTTTGACGCACAGCGATCCTCGGTTCACGATGTGGTCGTAGTCGCCTTCCATCGCGATCAGCTTGCCTTCGCGTACAGCGGCAATCATTCCGCACCCGCATGAACAGAAGTTGCACGAGGTCGTGAACTCGCTTACGCTCGCGAGCTTCAATTCCTGTGCGGCGGCCCTCACTCTGGACAGATCGATGAGTCCATCGAGCGCCAGCCCAACGCTGCCGCCCAGTGTCGCCTTCAGCAAATCTCTGCGGTTGATGGTTTTCGAACTCTGCGTGCGCAGACCGGCGTCCGCCGGGCTGTGGGAAAGACCGTTAATTCCGGCACTCTTAGGCGGTTCCATAACGTCCCGACTGCAATGATGACTTCTGGAGGTGTCTGTGACAGCCCGCACAACCCGCTAAGGCATCTGTCGAGCGACGAATATTAAGCGCAATGTAATGGAAAATCAGCCATGGGTCAACTGCCGTCGCGTTATGCGGCAAGCACCCACTCCGATCGTTGCCGTCCCTTTCTATATGCCCGGTATAATCCTAGCTCGTGAACGCTCCCACTGACCGCCCGACTTGGTTCGTGCTGACACGCCATTGGTTGAGTCTGGTCGGCATCGCTCTGGTGACGACCGCTGGCATTTCCTGGCTGTTTGTGTTGCCACTGCAGATTCGCGGGCATGTCGATAATCCTTATATCGGAATCATCGTCTTTCTGATTCTTCCGATCATTTTTTTCATCGGGTTGGCGCTGGTTCCCATCGGGATCTACCTGGGTAAGCGGCGAATTCGGCAAGGCCTGGCTGAGGCTACGTTCGATCGCCGGGCTGCATTGCGGCGCGTGGCTTTGTTTTTCGGCATCACCACGCTTGTGAACCTGCTTATCGGGACACAGGTCACTTATCGCGCTGTCGAGCACATGGAGACGCCACAATTCTGTGGCGGGACGTGCCACACCATGCACCCTGAATTTGCGGCTTACCGGAATTCCCCACATTCTCGGGTGGAGTGTGTCGAATGCCACGTGGCGCCAGGCGCAGCAGGGTGGATTAGCAGCAAGGCTGCAGGAACCCGCCAACTCGTTGAGACCGTGTTGAATACCTACTCGAGACCGATTCCCTCGGCTTTGGAGAGCAATCGCCTCGTGCCCGCCAGAGAGACGTGCGAGAACTGCCATTGGCCGCAGGCTTTCGGCGGTGTGCGCCTGCGTGTATCCAGCAAATACGCAGAGGACGAAGCCAATACGCGCACACAAACCGTCCTGATGATGTTGGTGGGAGGCGGCAAGATTGGGGGCATTCACGGAGCTCACGTTGGTCCCGGGGTTCACATCCGCTATGCGGCAGCCGACCCGGCTAGGCAAACCATTCCCTGGGTTGAATACCGCAATACAAGGACTGGGGATGTCCAGACTTTTGTCAGCTCCGGCTCGGCAGCAGACTCTGCCCAGGCTCTCCCAAAATACGAAATGCAATGCGTGGACTGTCATAACCGCCCGACCCATATCTTCGACCTGCCGGACCGCGCTATGGATAAGGCCCTTGCCCTTGGGGACATCGCCGTCACTTTGCCCTACATCAAGAAGAAAGGTGTGGCGGTGCTGAAGGAAAGCTACAACTCAAACAAGGAAGCCAGCGAGAAATTGCCGGAATCAATCATCCATTTCTATCAGCAGAACTACCCGGATCTCTACGCCAAGCGATCTCAGGACATCAACCAGGCAGCTCAGGCGGTTCTAGCGATCTACAATCAGAATGTGTTCCCTGATCTGAAAGTTAATTGGGGTACCTACCCGAATAATCTGGGCCACACGGACTTTCCCGGATGTTTCCGGTGTCATGACGGCTCGCACACAACAGGAGAGGGCAAGTCCATTATCCAGGACTGTAATACCTGTCACGAGCCGTTGGCGATGGACGAGGCCTCGCCTGAGATCTTAACAACACTCGGCATTGCCGAGCGGATTTCAAAGATTCAGAAACAATGAACTATGAGAGGTGTAAATGAGGCACGAAGAGCGATATAAAGATTTCTTGTAAAAAGGAGAAGCTCGAAGTATGAACAACAAGTTTGTGGTCAGCGTGGCAGCGTTGTTGGTTGTATCGATAACCTCCTGGGCAGCGGAAGGTGGAGCGGCCCTCTACAAAAAAAAGTGCGCGCATTGCCACGGCGCGAGCGGTGAGGGGAAGTCAGCTATGAAAGCCCCGGCCCTGAAGGGAACGACATTGGAGGAGAGCCAGCTGGTAAAGCAGATCACGAGTGGCAATACGGACAGCAAGGCCCCTCACAACAAGGGCATTTCGGGAGTAAGCGAGGACCAAGCCAAGGCGATTGCTGAGTATGTAAAACCTCTTAAGTAGATCGACACGTGCCGCTGGTGCAGAGTCGAAAATGGCCTCGTACTCGGTTTTCGTCGAGCGGGACCGCGGTGCGAAAAGCTGAACTTGGCAACGGAATTGAGTCCGCTCGACAAGACGACCTTGACGTGAAGAAGGTGGCAGAGAAGCAGGGGTTGGCGCCGCTGAACATCCGCCCCGTACGATAGCGACGCGGCCCACACCAATGGCCACGTCACAGACCTGCAAGGCGTTTTGCAACCACAGCAGGGCAGACGCCAGGTGAACGTCTAGATGTGGCACTGTGTTCAATCCCAGCAAATCAGGGAATTATCGGGGTAGTGTTCAGGAACACTCCCTAACGTTCAAAAGGACTTAGCACGCTGGGAAAAATGCTCGTTCCCTGATTGTTCCCAAAAATCACCACGCGGCGGATTGGCTGAATGGCTACTGCGACAGGACAATAAGGCATAAGAATCGAGCGACCAGTCTGCACACCTGCAGACAACCTCGTTCTGGCCTATCCTGCAACCGGACCGTAAGATCCCGTTGCTGCGCGACCGTCATCAGTCGACACTAGTCGAATAGCCCGCCTGGACATACCCACGGCTAAAGACTCCGCACGGCGATATTCGGCGGAGGCTTTTCATATGCACGGCCTGCAATCTTTAATAGGTTGCTTCCTTCCCTCATTGTGACCTATGATCAGCGCGGGAAGGGGTAAGGGAAAGCCTGCAAAACGTCTAGGGGAAAGCCTGCAAAACGTCTAGGGGAAAACCTGCAAACGAGCTAAGGAAAAGCTTTGCCACACGACGATCCTCCACGTTTTCTGTGTCCCGTCCCAATATCGAAGGGAATCGTTGCTTGCACCTGCGGGCGCTGCGCATGGGTTTTTCGTATCGAGGAGACCGACATTGCAGCTGGGCAATCTGCCTTCGATGCTCACTGTTGTGACGACTTTCCGCGTGAAAAGGAACCCACGCAGCACAGGTTTGTTGCGTAGAGCCTGACTGGGGTTCGACGCTCCACTTGTTTACGGCTGTTACGCCTTATTGCGATACGAAGAACTCGTGGCGTTGCCCACCGAATTGCCCGTCGGCGCCTTCGCTTCATGCAATCCCTACGCTCATGGCCTCGTTATCAGCTCATCGGTTGAAGATCCCACGCTTGTGACACCGGAACCACAGCGACGATTCGGGTCCCGGCTCCTGGTCGCGATTCGACGTGGAACCTGTCATGCACCAGACTTACCCGTTCCTCCATCTGACCAGTCCCAGACCGTGATTCCTCTTTGCCTCTTCCACGTTGAAACTTTCATCTGCATCTTTCTCGGTCAGAATGACCTCGTCCGCCGTGTCCTCAGGTCCACTGCGAACGGCCTCAGGAGCATAACGCAGTCAAGTACAGCGGAGGGACATCGTGGCGGCCATCCGAGGCTTTTGCAAGGAGTTCGCCAACAGCATGAAATCAGCATTGAGTTCACCTGCTGTTTCGTCGTCGGCCGGGTGCGCCACTGCCATTGGCCTTTCGACAGCACTGCTAGCCGGTGGCAAATGTCGTCGTGCAGTTCCGGCGCGACGCAGCTGTACTCTTTCTCCTGCGCTTCGATCAATTGACCACAGACTGTTTCCAGCGCTTCCTGGACCAAATGGTGAGGGAGCGGTACAACTCTACTGCTCGCGAAGCACGTTCGCCGGGTCAATTCGCAAGGCGCGTCGCACCGGGCCCGCCACAGAGAGGGCGCCGGAGGGCAGTATGGTGAATGCAATGGCTGCAATTACATATGGGTCTTGTGCCGTCGTCTGGAAGACAATAACGGAAAGTACTCGGCTTGCGGCGACTCCGAGGACCAACCCAACAAGCGACCCGCTCGCCAGCAAGACCAACATGCGGCCGAGGGCTGCTGCGAGAACCTGCCTGGCCTGAGCACCCAGCACGACGCGAATACTCAGCTCGCGTATCCGCTTGCTGACTGTATAAGACGCGAGGCCGAAAGTCCTGGTAATGGAGAGCAGCAATCCAAAAGCCCCGAACAGTCCGAGCGCGACTGTAACTACTTGCGCCGGAAAGAAACTCATAGCGAGCTGGCTTCTCCATCGCTCGATGTCAGGATCGGAATGGCGGCGTCAAGATCGTGGAGTGTTCTGCGGATGCCGGCTGCCGTATTGGCCGTCGCCGCTCCCGTGGGGTCGACCCTGTTCGGACGACAAGCGACGTTTTGGGTGTCGCTCGCTGCGAGATCGGGAAGTACGCTGCGGCCCTCGGCGTTTCACTGGGCAAGAATTGTTTGCCGTCGGCGCAAACCCCACAATCTGGATCGAGACACCGGCGCTGTTCTTGAAGTAACGGCCTACGGCGTTCTCCGTGGGAAAAGGGGCCGGGCGAATTCTTGATTTACGACCGCAACCTGCGGGGTCGTAGGAGTGTCGCTGAAGCTCACATCGCGTCCAATGAGCAATAGGGTTGCACACGCAGCCAGATATCCCGGCGAGACGTCATATTCGAAGGTATTAAACGCTGCGTTTGAGGGCCTGAAGTCGTCAGGATCTTGGCAGAGTCCTCTCACGATTCAGCACTCAAAATTGATGATGAAAATACGTTAGTGAACTTCTGAAGTGACGTACTAAGCTCAAGGCCGCAGCCCAATGATATCCAGTTTGGTCCTGTATCATGGATGTGCCCGTTCACCGAAATCGTTTCATTGCTCTCAGACGGACCAGTAAACGACGTGGAACTTCCATCGTAATGCCAACCTTGAAGACTGGCCAAGATGCCGCTCGCCGCCGATTCTGTTTGGCGATGTCGGGGTTTGTCATGGCGCTTGCGCTGCTGCCCTTTTCCTACAAAGTCGAACGTCGCCTGGAGACAGCTGTTCACATCAAGGGCGGAGAATCCGAAAAAGTTGACCTGGAACTGGCGCAGCGTTTCCAGTCTCCGTACGCCCACCGCCTGGTTCTGGTGATCAGCGGTATTCCCGATCCGGATTCAGCAAAAGGCGCTGATGCATTGGGCTTCTTAACCAGTTCATTGCGTAGTCTGCCTGGAGTCTCGGGTGACGTCTCGAGTCTGGATTGGCCAGATGCTCTGTTCACTGGAAACAATGGCGGGGCCTTGATCATCGTCGGGTTGGACCCGCACGATAAAACTGTCGAAGCGTTGGTCCCCAAACTGAGGGCAAGAGCAGACTGGATGGAAGGTCAGCTTAGGTCGCTATACCCCAATATCAAACTGGAGATTACGGGTGAAACCCCACTGACCTTCGATCTTCGCAAGGTCAGTGCAGATGAAGTCAACCATGCCGAGGAACGAGCGATGCCAGTAACTCTCTTGCTGCTGTTGCTGGCTTTTGGCAGTCTTGTGGCCGCGCTATTGCCGCTGGGAGTTGGAGTGCTCTCAATCTCGATGGCGATGGGTGCGGCTGCCCTACTCGCGCATTATCTGCAGCTGTCGATTCTGGTGCAGAATGTGGCGACGATGGTCGGCCTTGGCTTGGGCGTCGACTATGCATTGCTGATGGTGAGCCGGTTTCGCGAAGCATTGGCCGAGGGATATGATCCCGGCCACGCTGCCGATATTGCTGCCGGGCAAGCGGGGCGCACGCTGATAATCTCCGCCACGACAGTTGCAATCGGATTTTCAGCGCTGCTGACTGTGCCCATCAGCGAACTGCGCTCAGTCGGGATAGCTGGCCTGCTGGTAACCGCTTTTAGTGTCATGCTGTGTACATTCATTCTGCCTTGGGTGCTTGGTCTGCTAGGGCATCGCATCAATGCCGCCAGAGTGCGCCTAGCAGCCAGACGATTCAAAACGCGGGACCGCCTATGCGCGGCGAGTGAGCGGTGGGTGCGCTGGGGCAGCATCATAACCCGCAGGCCCTGGACAGCTCTGCTTGTCGTTGGGATTCCGCTACTGATCCTTGCATTCCAGGCACGGAGAATCTCTCCCGGGATTCCCGACCATGACTCGCTCCCGGCCGCAGCCGAGTCGGTGCAAGCACTGCACACCCTT
>Ga0306921_10001976_pt1 | contig 20308 bp, 30 predicted proteins | sample sta12Cox44000080_FD_203760 | JGI IMG/M metagenome (GOLD analysis project Ga0306921, IMG submission 203760) | Lab enrichment of tropical soil microbial communities from Luquillo Experimental Forest, Puerto Rico - statoxic.12C.oxic.44.000.080 (v2)... | ecosystem: Environmental > Terrestrial >... | reverse complement strand
CGGTGGGGTCGACGGCATGCGTTCCGCGGTTGAGGATCTCGCTGGCGAAGGCGGGGTTATGACGCATGCTCCGGTATTGTGGGGTGACCTTCGCAGATCCGGACACCCGATGGTAACTTCGGACGGCCACCCCGTTTACGATCGTGCTCCGCTTGCCCGCCGGCTTTCCGAGGAAGAGCTCGCCGCAAAGGCGCGATTGATCCCGCTTCCCGGTCCACTTCTCGGATACATCTACTACCACGTTGAGCACCACCCGCATCGCGGAGGTGTCTAATGGCGTGGGTCTGGGACGACTTCAACGGCTTTCTGCTCCAGCTGGGCTTCGACTCGACACTGATTAACCGTGGCCCGTACATTCCGCCGATGCCCGCAAAGCTCGTGACGTTCACCTTCATCGGTGGTGCGGGAGCACTAGCCGAGGGAGCGCTGGACGACCAGCAGTTCCAGATGCGGGTGCGTGGTGACGCAAACGACCAAACCGGTCCGGAGGCGATGGCATATCAGTACGACGAGCTGCTGGTGAGTGCGCCGATTCCGCAGGTAATCGGGTCGCTTAACCTCCGCACCATCGAGCGGTCCGGCAGTCCTCCGTCACCGCTGGGACCACCGGATGACGGTGACCGGTACGAGTACGTCAGCAACTATCGAATGGTGGTCGGGACATGACCGAAGACACAAGTGCTACCGTCCCCGCGGATGACGCGCCTCCTGCTGACCCCGCGGGGGCGGTAGGTTCCGATGGCGGAACGGGAGTTGCCGCCGGTGCCGTGGTGGAAGTGGTCGTGGACGAGAGCGAGCCGCATCCCGATGCGGTAATGCTCAAGATCGCACCGTCCGCTGAAGGCGAACCGCAGATCGAATCGCTGGAGATGATCGGGTATCAGGTCACCAGCGACGAGGCGTATCAGGCATTTGCTCCGGAGCAGGCGGCCGCGCTACTGGCGGCAGCGGATGCGGCCGGGGTAACGCTACTCAACCAGGCAGATGAGGAGGGATCCGGTGGCACGTCTGCAGCTCAATAGCGTCGCAGCCAGTAAGGGCGGCGTGGACGTCACGACGGCCGCGCTTACGGCGGTCGGTGCGAACACCGGTGTGTCGTTCGTGAACAACGGTCAGGTGCTGCTCGTGGTAAACAACGGTAGCGCGTCACCGATCACCGTCACCGAGAACGTTAGCCCACTGGTCGCGAGGGAGGGTGCGATTCCGGCCGCCGCACAGATGCCCGCGGCAATCGTTCCCGCCGGCAAGACCTACCTTCTCGGTCCGTTCCACCCGCTGAACTATAAGCAGTCGGACGGTAACACGTACATCGACTTCTCGGCCAGCACGTCCGTCTCGGTCGGTCTCGTTCAGGTGAGTCCGATCCCCGTCACCGCATAAGCGAAAGGAGTGACACCGCATGCCAAACCTCGGCACTGAGTTCCTGCCGCCCGCGATCCAGACGCAGGAGGTACTGTTCGGTACCGGATACCTGTGGACGGCTCAGTTCGCAACGGCGCTGCCGGCTGACGTGGACCTGGGCGACCAGTCCAAGTGGACCGGCTGGTCCTATGTCGGATCGACAGACCAGGGCGTTCAGCTGCAGTTCAGCCCGAACATGAACAACCTGCAGGTCGAGGAGACACCGATTCCGGTGGCGTCCTTGGTGCAGACCGCAACGTTCACGATCACGACCTCCCTCGCGGAGGAAACGCTCACGAATATCAACCTCGCGTACGGCGGTGGCGGCTCAATTGCCACGCAGGCCCAGTCCACCGGCGTTCCGGGGAAGAAGACGCTGACCCTGAGCGCGCAGTTCCCATTCCTCGCCGCAGCGATCCTGGCGAAGAACGACCTGGGCTTCCCGCGGGTCTTCTACATTCCGAAGATCATGTCGGCGGGTCAGGTGCAGACCACGTTCCGTCGTGCGGCGGACAAGCGCATGTACCCGATCACCCTCAACTCGTTGACCGATCTGTCGAACTGCCAGATCATCGACATCATCTCGACCGCGCTGTAACGAAGCGCGGCACACCGGCTAGGAGGCAGCCGTGGGATTCGACGCAGCTGAAGTGGTACGTCCGCTCGATTGGACGTTCGTCAAGTACGACGCGGGAGAGGGAACGGTCCCGGAGCCGTCCGACAAGGATATCGAGCAACTGTTCCGGGACCTGTCCAAGGTGTCGAAGGGGATCATGGACAAGGCGGGTATCGGCCAGATGGCATCCGACGCCGCTCCCGAGCAGGTGATGCAGGCTCTTGCCGATCTCGAATCGGACGTAGGCATTACGGTGATGGTCAACGGCTTCACGAAGGCGTTCGCGAAGCTGTGCAAGGGACAGCCGAGTGCAACGCAGCTCAACAAGCTACCGATGCGTGTTCGGATGGCGTTCTTCGTATGGCTGGCGAATGAGCTCCGCCCGGAAGTCGCTGGCGCCGGTTCGATGAATCAGCTCTCGGCGAACGGGCTGACTGGTATCGGAACGCGCGCCTAATCCGTTATCTCGTAGCTCGGTATTTCCCGAGTCTAAACTGGGACGAGCTCGAGTGGTGGGAGCAGCTCACCTATCTTGACGGCTTGCGGAAGGAAGGGATTATCAGCGGCGGAGAGCAAGCGGAGGAAGGTGAGTCGGCGGCTCCGATACTGCCGGTGCGCAGTATCCAAGGTAAGGCGGACTGGGGATGACGTTTGACGCGGGTGCGATTGAAGCCACGCTCAAGCTCAATCGCGACCAGTTCGACGAGGAACTCGATGCCGCCGAACAGCGCGCTAGGGACTTCGAAGGCAAGTCATACTCCGCTAAGCTCAAAGTCGAGACCGGTGAGGCAGACGCCGATCTCACCAGTACCGAAGCGCTCTACGAAGCTCTCCGCGAGAACCTCTCCCGCTCGATTCATATCGACGTCAAGGCGGATACCGCTAAGGCGGACGCAGAGCTCGAGGTCACTTCACTCGAAGCGGACAAGCTCGAGCGCAAGCGGATAAACATCGGATCGTGGTTCGGTGGCGGCGGCGGGATCGGCAACATCATCTCGCAAATCGGTGGTCTCGGTGATGCCTTCGGCAAGATGGGCTCGAACATCTCCGAGGGCGAGACCGTTGCGACCCCGTTGTTCTCCGGTATCATCGGTGCAGCTCCGGTAGCAGTTGCCGCTCTAGCACCCCTTGTCGCAATTACGGGTGGTCTCGCGGCCGGTCTTGTCGGTGCGGGTGCATCAATCGGCTCAGTAGGGATTATCGCAATCCCGCTCATGTCGAAGATGATGCAGGACTACCAAGCCCTCGGACGAGCACAATCGCAATACGCCGCAGCGACCACTTCCGCTCAGCGTCAGTCGGCCCTTCAGGCAGAGGCCAGGGCAACCTCGAACCTGACCGGAAGTGAAAAGGGGCTCTTCGCACAGCTACAGGGCATTCAGCGGGTCTACAGCCACCTGCAGTCCGAGTTCGCAAAGCCCCTGGCCAACGCGCTGACCCCCTGGTTTACCGTCGTAAAGTCGCTTCTCGGCGATCTTCCGTTGTTCCTCCGTCCCGCGCTTGGTGTCGTTAAGAGCCTCGGTGAAGTGATCTCGGGTGTCGTTCAGTCCCCGGACTTCAAGGCGTTCCTCGCACAGCTTGGTCAATTCGGAGCATTCGCGCTCCAGGAATTCGGTGCAGCGGGTATCCAGATTGCGCATGCGTTTGCCAACCTGCTTATCGCATTCATGCCGGTTGCTCGCGTTGTGCTACCCGGGATGGTCGATCTGGCCGGAGCGTTTGAGCGGTGGACGGAGGGGCTGACGAAGAGCTCCGGCTTCCACCAGTTCATCGCATACGCGATGGCGAATGCTCCGGCACTGGGTAAGCTGCTTCTCGACCTGCTGATCATCTTCGTTAAGCTAATGGTCGCGATGGCACCGCTCGGTGCGGTAATGCTCAAGCTGCTTGAGGTGTTCGTAGCCTTCCTCGCAAAGCTTACACCGAAGGAAATGCTCGCGATCATCGCGGTAATCGGTCTACTCGGTATTGCGTTGGCCGTAGCCTTCGAGGGTATCCCACTGCTGATCTCCCTCGTTGTTGCGGCGATTGTCGGCCTGGCCGGTCTGCTAATCGACTTCTGGCCGTCGATTCGCAGGGTGTGGGATACCTCCATTCGGTGGCTTGAGCGCGACGTGGTCGACAAGGTACGCGACTGGTTCGAGAACTCGTTGCCGAATGCGTTTAACCACTTCGTCAACTTCTGGAAGCGTGGCTGGCACGATGTACAGAATGCAGCCGGTGATGCGTGGCGCTTCCTGACGCACGGCTGGGGACAGGTGCTGATCCCCGGGTTGACGGCGATTCGCCTGGCCGTGGAGTTCTTCCGTGGTGGCTGGCGAACGGTATGGCGCGACGTCCAGAACATCGCTGCGGACGCGTGGCACGCTATCTACCAGAACACCTGGGTACCGTTCATCAACGTCGTCACGAAGGTCGTCCCGAGTGCGTTTGACTCCGGCAAGAAGGCGGTAGCGCGGGCCTGGGCGGATCTCGGTAATGTCGTAAAGAGTCCGGTCAACTGGGTGATCGCCCACGTCATCAACGGTTTGATCAACGCATTCGACTGGGTCAGCTCAAAGGTCGGCGGTCCGAGTATTAAGCCGGTAGCTCAGCTCGCAACTGGCGGTCGAATACCGGGATACGGTGGTGGCGATCGGCACATAGCGCTGCTGGAAGCGGGCGAAGCGGTTGTCTCGAAGGAGACCACTGCCGCAAACGCTGCTACGTTGGCTGCGTGGGGCGTTCCCGGATTCCAGTCCGGTGGTCGAGCCGGGCATATCCCGCAGCGCTCAGGTAACCCGCCTTCGCATCCCAGTGGGATCGGCGGGTTCCTCAGTGGTATCGGTCACGCGATCAGTGGAGCATTCGACGAGGCCGTTAACGTAGGTAAGGCCGTTGCGGCCATCGGCACCGGGAACACTGCCGCGCTGGTCAATGCGATGAAGGGCATGATCCCCGGCGGTACGCACGGTGCGGTCGCGGATATGGCGGAGCTGCTGACGGACCTTCCCGCTCGCCTGCTAGCTGACGCCGTCAAGGACCTGCTCGGTCTCGGTGGACTGGGAGCCTCCGGTAGTGCGATCGTCCAGTACGCGATGTCGTTCCTCGGGAAGATCCCGTACACGTGGGGCGGCACGTCACTAACGGGTTGCGACTGCTCCGGCTTTACCGGGGCGATCTACCACCACTTCGGTATTCACGCTCCACGTACCTCGGAAGCACAGGGTGCGTGGGTGAAGCGCACCGGACCGGTACCCGGTGGTCTAGCGTTCTACATCAGCGCGGGAGGCGGGCCGCCACCTGGTCACGTGGCAATCGTCAAGGACGCCGGGCACGTGATATCGCAGGGCGGCGGAATGGGTCCGATCGTCATGCCCATTCACGACATGCCGTTGATGTTCACCGGCGTACCGCCAGGCGGCCTTGGCAGTTATAGCGCGGGAGCGGGTAAGGGTGGCTGGTGGTCGATGTCCGGCCTACCCGGACTATGGGGTCGACACGGTGGCGGAAACGCGCACGTCGCTGGCGCGGTCGCGATGGCCGAATCCGGAGGCGATCCGCACGTCATCCAGTCCGGTGAGCCACCCGGGCTGACCGGCTATGGGCTGTGGCAGATCACACCGACTTCGGGTATCTGGAACAACGGACAATTCGGCAACCTGCTGAATCCCGACAACAACGCGTCAGCCGGTGTCTACCTGTGGCGCGGTGCGGGTAACTCGTTCCGGCCGTGGGCGACGTACAACTCGGGTGCGTATCAGCGGTTTATGGACAACGGCGGCTGGCTCGGGACCGGAACGAGCATCGTTACGAATAAGACGGGTTCTGCGGAAGCGGTTACCCCCGCGCACCATATGGCCGCAATGTCCGGTGCGATTCGCGAAATGCACGGCGAGATAGAAGCAATGCACGATAACGTGACGAGACTTCTTGAGTGGCTCCCGGATGCCGTGGGTGCGTCACTCGGAGATACCCTGAACGGAATCGGCGGTGCCGCAATGCGTAGAGCGCAGTACGGAGCTAGGTGATGCCCACCGATAGCCTGGTCATCGGGAATCAGATCGAGCTGCTGGGTGGCGGAGTCCCGTCGAACCACCCGCAGTGCGCCGGTGCGATATTCCAGCTGGCGCCCGGCTGGAGCCTTTCGTCACCGCAATTTAGCTCGAGCGCGGTAGCGACCCTATTGCTAGGTGGCGGTCTCCCGCTTGGCGAGCACGCGGATAACCGAACGGTGTCCCTCCCGATCGTGATCACCGTCCCTAGCACCGGGGACATCAACGCAGACCGGTCCACCCTCGCGGGTGCTCGCGAAGTGCTAACGCAGTCCATATCGGCAGATAGGTGGACGTTGGTCTGGACCCGCGACGGTGGACCGGGTCCGATGATCCTGGACTGCTTCCACGCGCACCCGGTTGACGTTACCTATTCGCAGGCGGCGGACAAGGCGCTAGCCTGCGAGATGACCGTGAGTTTCGATGCGTTGCCGTATGCCCGCTCGGACGATCCGGAGATCCTATCGTTCAACAGTCCTAGCGTGGGCTGGGTGGCACCGCCGTCCTCGATCATCATCGACAGCTTTGCTACTTCGACCAATATGTTCACCGGTGATACTCTTACCTTCGAGGGTAGTGCCGGTTTCTGGTCCCCCCGCGCTGCCTGCACGTCCGCGATCTCGACGGCTCAGGCGCACTCGGGAACGCACTCCCTCGCGGTGACCTCGAACTCGACTTCGACAATGTCGGTGAGCAGCGCGGGAACGGTAAACGCCACGCAAGCGACGTACTGCGATCCGGGTGAGACGGTATCCGGATTCGCGTGGGTACGCAGTGCGGCGACCGTTAGAGCGGTGCAGGTCGGAATCGAGTTCTACGATCCCAGCGGCTTGACGCAGCTCGGTGTGACGTTCGGTACCGGTGTTAACGATTCCACTTCGGCGTGGACGCAGATCTTCTCGGGTCCGATTGTAGTGCCCGCGGGTGCGTACCTGATGCGCTTGGTCGTCCAGATACCGTCCACTGTCGCATCCGAGGTTCACTACGTTGACGACCCGGACATTGAGCGGAATGCGGCTAACTGGCTGCTTGGTCCTACCGGTCCACCGGTTGACGATGCGAACTTCGAAACCAGCATCGGGACGTGGGTAAGCGCGGCGAATGCGACACCTACCCGCACGACCGCACAGTTCCACGGTGGCGCAGCAGCGATGCAACTAGCGAGCGTGGCGGCCGGCGCAATGTCGGCTCAGCATACCTCGGTTGCCACCGTGCTGACGAACGGGATGCCCTGCTATACCGGTGACGTGGTGGCAGTGGGAGGCTGGGTTCGGACCGCCAGCTTGGCGCGTTCGGTGCAATTCGGGGTTGCGTTCTATGACGCCACGGGAACGGTGGTCGGTTCGACGCTGTTCGGAGCCACGGTCGTTGAGTCCAGCTCGGCGTGGACGTGGGTCTCCTCCGGAGACCAGGTAGTACCGATAAACGCGGCATTCGCAGTCGCGGTGTACCAGGTGCTTGCTACGGCGGCAGCGAATGAGATCCACTACGTTGACGATGTATCGATCGACCGTGGTCCGACATTCTCGTACAACGATACGGGACTGTGGTTCCAGTCCACCGTTGGCGCGTACGGCCGACTGAGTGCGCACTGGGTCCGTACTACCCACGATTACGCACTATACGATCACTACCTGGCTGACACCGTGGACCTTACCGGTCTGCGTAAGCTGTCGGTATGGGTCGGTCTCGGAACGAATAAGTACAGCCAGTGGCACACCGGTCGATGCACCGCTCGCATTGTGCTATACGATGCGAACATGAACTCGATTACGGCCACGGTAACGTTCACCGGGGTAGCTTCGGCATTGACCACCGCTCCACGGTGGCAGAAGATCTCCGGGACCATTCCGTTCTCGGGTACGTTCGATTACACTTCGGTCTCGCGATACACCGTAGGAATCTGGAACAAGGTCGAGTCGATTCCGCAGGCCGGAATGCCGCTGGGCCAGCAAGTGCTCCAAGCCGAGTGCTACCTGGACACCCTGCGTGCGGACGGTCCGACCACCGGTAACCCGTTTGCCCGGGGTGCGATCTATTCGATTCCGGGTGTCGTAGGTACGGCCCCCGCGGCTTTGTCGCTGCAGCTCCAGCCCGGTCCCGCAAGTCCACCGATAACTGCGCAGTTCCAGAGTACGTCGGGAACGCAGAACTGGACGGCACCGGCAGGCGTTACGCTGGTGCAGGTGGCCGAAGTATGGGCCGCGGGAGGGGGAGGCGGTTACGGTATCTCGGCAGCGAACGGTGGCGGCGGAGGCGGGGCCGGTGAGTATGCGTGTGAGTACAACATTCCGGTAACGCCTTCCACGGTCTACCACCCGTTCAACGGCGCACCCGGTGCCGGTGGCAACTCCAGTTCGCACCCCGGCGGGAACGGGCAGGCCTCGTACTTTACGGGTGACGGTGGCAAGCAGGTATACGCACACGGTGGCCAGGGCGGCGGACAGAAGATATCGACAAATCCGGGTATCGGTGGTCACGGTTCAACGAACTCGAAGCACTTTGACGGTGGCGACGGAGCTAACCCGTCCACGTATAACAACCCGCTACCCGGCGGTGGCGGAGGCAGTTCCGGCGGTACATCGCAGGACGGTGCGGACGGCGGTATCTACGGAGCTGCGCATGTTCCGGGAGCGGCAAGGGTAGGAGGCGGACCCGGTGGCGATGGCGGTCACCAGATAGTCCAGGACGGACCGATAAACGGTTCCGTACCACCGATCGGTCCCGGCGGCGGAGGCGGGGGCGGGGCAACCCGCTCGGACGGAACGGCGGGAAACGGAGCTGCCGGCTTCCGGGGCATGACGCATTTGACGTTTTCAGCGGGTGCAGGTGCGCTAATGAAAACGGCGATCATTCACTTGCCCTCCCGCGATGTCCCTTCTAGCTATGCTCCGTATATCGTTACGGGTAACGGTACGGATACTCCGAACGGGTCTACCGTTTACACGGCTCCAGTAACCGGTACCCTGCAGGCACGCTACAAGGGTACGTACCAGGTGGTGCTCACGAACTTCTCGTGGTCCACGCCTACCGTATCCCGGACTATAACGGTTACGGTGCAGCAGCACAAAGCTGACGGTACCACGGTGACGTTCCCGCTGGCCCGGACGATCGCGAACGTCTCTACCGATCCGGACCACGTCAACCTGGCCAACGGTATCGTGCTGATGGGTACCGTAACGCTACCGCTGACGGACATCTCTCCGGGAAACAACACGGACCTGATCCAGATACTCGTGAACGACACGAACACATCCGATCGATTCTACGATACCCTGTTGCTGGACACCGCCGGGCAGACGGTGATCTACTCGGCGTCCGGTTCGGGGGTGGCTAACCTCTGGGTTACGGAGCCGGATATCGGTATCGACTTCGGTCTCGTGTATGGCTCCGGAGCGGACTGGGATCAGGCGGTTGCGGTAATGAGTGATGTTCCCGTTGCCTCGGGCGGTCCGCTAGCCGTGCTTCCGGGAGAGAACCCGCTTCTCGTCTATTCGGTGCAGGGTGCGCCGGGCGTTCAGGCATCCTATAATCCGAAGTGGCTACTGGAGCGACTCTCGTGACCCGCGATAATGCCCCCGCGGTCGTGACCTACGCAGCGGACAATGTCTCCGATCTTCGGCACCTCGGAGTGCTTGGCCACGTTTCCGGTATCCAGTACGGGTCAACGATGCCCGGCGGTGACGACCAGTTCCAGTGTAACCTCCAGCTTCCGAAGCTGTATCGTGATCCGGCACTGACGGCCGGACGCATCGTGAATGTCGTTCTCTCAGGCGCCACGGTATACGAGGGTCGGCTTGACCGTCCAATACCGGCCTCGGATGGGTCTGGCTGGTCCCTTACCGCACACGGATCCGGCTCGTACGGTGATGACTATCGGGCTATCTACACGACCTATACCGTCAGCAACATTATCACTGCGGCAATTGCGCGCGGCCTCCAGTGGCAGCTCGGACCAGTGGCCAGTGGCGTCAACTACTCGCAGGTGAATGACTCCGCAAGCCAGACGGTTACCGATTTCCTCAACGCGGTTACGGACACCGCGTCCCTTACCTGGATGGTCGATCAGCCGGGTTCGATCCTATCGATCATCCCGGTTCCGAGCACCGTTACCCGATTGCTGGTGACCACCACGGCAGCCGCGGCGGATCTCGTCAACTACATTAACGATCTCTATGTGCGTTACCAGACCTCTCCGGACGGCGGTGCGTCCGCCGCTGTCTACGCGCTGACGCATTCTACCCTCCCCGCGTCCGTTACCGCACACGGTCGCACGGAGGACTACGACGACCTTTCGACATACGGACAGCTGACGGCCGGTTCGGCGCAGAGCTGGGCGTCCGGTGCACTGGCGAAGTACGTAGCCGCCTCGTTTAGCTCGCAGTTCCAGGTTACCTACGGACAGTACCTCACCACCGGTGGCGTACCCGTTGACCTGCCCAACGAACGCGCGGGGGAGGTAGTACAGCTCGTACTAGCGGCCGGTGGATTCGGTGGCGAGCTAGCTCCGACCTGGCCGATTACCTTTCCCGTGGGTGCGGTCGGATACGATAACGACACGCAGACCCTCACCGTCACGCCGTATCAGGCGGTGCTGTCGAACTTCTCCGGTCTGCTGGGTGTGCTCCACGCACCCGCGAAGCCGAAGAAGAAGCCACCGCCAAAGAAGAAGGCGAAGAAGCGTCCCGCCCCGCACCACACCGTACCGCGGAGGTGATGAATGCCGCGCGATAAGATCGGTCTCGCCCGTCCGATGTCCCGCACCGCTCCGAGCATCGATAACGTTTGGACGAAGCTGCTAGCGGTCGAGCAGCGGCTGAACGCACTGGTCTCAGCTCAATCGTCCCGAGTGTGGCGCGTAACGCAGCAAGCCAACTTCGTTAGTACGACGCAGCTTGCGATTACCTGGGAAGGCGGTCAGGGCTGGGACGGCACGGCTATCCCGGTAGTAAGCGGAATCTATATCGTGCGAGGTACGCTCAACGCAGCGATGGGCTCGCCGAACCAGAATCAGTTCGCACGGTTCACCGGTCCGTCGATAGCGAACATGTCAATTGGCTATCAGTGCGTACAGGGTACGACGGTCTACAGCAGCGGCATCTGCACGGCGATTAACCAGGACATGACGATAAACATGGTAGCTAGCACGCAGGGCGAATTTAACTTCCAGGGCGTCGTGCAGTTCAACGCTTCCGGAGACTTGAACATGGCCGGACGACTAAGTAGTACGACGCCCTGGGCCGTGATGGGCGGAAGTTACCTCGAAGCAAATCTAATGCGAGCGTCGTAGTGGGACAGCCACCGGGGAATCATTCGTACGTCGAATACGGTCGCTGGGATGCCGAGCACCACGCCTTGGTCCGGCGGGTACACGTTCTAGAGCGTTTTGCGGATCGGCTGCAAGGTGCCGAGCAGGAGCACCGGGCAATGGTGGACCGAATCGCTGCACTCGAAGCGCAGTTTAGTGAGCGCACGTCGATCGAGCGGGGAAGGCACGATCGAGTATGGACGATGGCACTGCTAGTGATCGGAAGCCTGATACTCCCACTGGTGACGACCGCAATTATCGCATTCGTGCATCTAAACGCTTGGCACGTCTAACCGCGGAGGTACCGACCTGGGTGCTGATCGGTATCTCGGTGCTGGTCGTTCTCGGGTGCGTATACGCAGCACTGCAGCTACTCGTCTTCGTTCACCTACAGTCCGAGATCGATCGACTATGCGTAAAGATCAAGGGATGCTGAGCTTGTTCTTCCTTTATCGATCTGTTACAATCCTAGGTATATCGTTCACCCGCCCGGTTGAGGGGAAGGCTTATGGTCGACACACTTTGGTCCGACGTTTCAGAGTTTCAAGCCGGAGTCACCGACGCTTATCCGTACCACTTCTTCTCGCTACGTTCGCATGACGGCGCGCACAACGATGCGCAGTTCATGCACAACGTGACGTGGTCGAACCAAGCGGTGCAATCGAATCGCCTCTGGGGCTACATCGTTTACTACTTCTATCGTCCCGGGTTTGACGGTTCCGGTTCGTTTATCGGACGGGTCGGTCCGCATCCGAATCCCCGCATGGTCGCGATGATCGATCTCGAGAGCGATGCGGGAAGGGTCGCGGGGAACCAGAGCGGCCAGCTCAACCGGGAGTACCACGCACTCGCCGCTTATCTCGGCAGCCCGAAGCGCGTCATCGCCTACGGTAACGTGTCCGATCTGAACGCACTGTGGCCGCAGAAGCCACCGGGAATTCGGCTGATCGTTGCGTCGTACGGCAGCAACCCGTCCTACCCCGGCAAGTTCGCACATCAGTTCTCCGACAGCCAGAACGTTCCGCCATTCGGGCCGTCCGATATCAACTCGGCTGACGGGATGGGACAGGCCCAGCTCCAGGAGATGTTCGGGTTTACGGCCCCGCATCCTACTCCGCCTCCCGCGCCCGTGAATACTCCCGGTACCGAGTACGGTCCGGTGAAGCTCGGCCACGGCTACGTGTGGCACTCGGACGGGTCGATGCCCCTTCGGGCATTCGCCGCACGCCGAAACGCCACGGTCCTGGGCATACTTCGAATCAGTGCCGAATGCTTGGCGCCGACCGATCTCACCGCGCTGAACAACTACGTGATCTCCGGGGTCGGACTCCCGATGCCGCATCACCTCGCATTCTGCACCGTCAACCCGTAGCCAGGAGGTGCGTTCCCACGGACGAGTCGAGAGCACAGGCGCTGCAGTTCGCCGTGACCCTTTCCGGACCCTTCATACCGATTGAGGAGGTGTTGCACAAAGCTAATCTTATCGTGGCATGGCTCGACGAAGGTCCGACAACGACGCTACTGCTGTCAGTGTCTCCGACCACGTACGAGCAGTCTGGTACGGCGCATTACCCAACGAAGTACGGACCAGGAGGACACGTGCAGCTTTCCGATACCCAGCAGGTAACCCTTACCGTTCAGCCGGTCGACTCGGCGGGCAACCCGACCACGGACTCCAACCTGACTTGGACGAGTGCCGATTCGACGATCATCGACGCTCAGCCGTCAGCCGACGGCACGTCCTGCCTCTGCGTCGCGAAGGCGCTCGGGACGGGCTGTGTCGTCACCGTCTCGGACGGCACCCGAACGGCCACCGAATCGTTCGACGTCATCGGCGGTGCGGTGGCCGCGCTGAACATCTCGGCCGGACAGCCTCAGGACCAGCCCGCCGCTCCCGCCGGTCCGTAATGGCCGGTAAGACGGTCACCATAACGTGGCCGGACGATACGGAGGTGATTGACCGCCTCGATCGTATCGAGAAGGCCATTGCCGCAATTCAACAGAAGGAGATAGGTATGGCCACGCAGGCCGATATCGATGCATTCACGCAGCGCCTCACCGACGCCACGCAGGCGATCCAGCAGGAGCTCGCGACCCTCCAGAGCGCCAACCCGTCACTGGACCTCTCGAGTCTGAACAACGCCGTGGCGAGCGTGGAGAGCCTCGAGCCGCCGCCCGCATCGGATGCTCCGGCTACCGGCGCGCCGGCGACTCCGACCTCGTAAAGGGGGTCGGGAAGGACAGCCGGGTCCCGATCGCTTCTAGACCCGCCGGGCGGTCGGGACCCGGTGCCATTCGAAGCAGGACTTCCCCGGGTTTCGAGTCGCGGCGTACGAGTGTGCGGGGTGGTATTACACCGTTCGACCGGTCGAGATGACCCCAAGAGGGTACCGGTGAGAGAGCGACTGGACGGACCACCGCCGGGGGAGTCCATCGGAAAGGAAGCCATGAACCGCACAGCTGTCTGCACCAAGTGCGGTGCCGTCTACTTCGTCAAGGACGGGCACCCGATCTGCCGTCCGAAGAAGGGGTGAATGACGAATGCTAGGTAACAGCTTCGCGAACTGCCGCAGCGATATCCCGCTGGACGTGAAGCCGAGTCCCGGACCGTTCTGGCTGAAGATCAGTCCCGATCGGCGACGCTAGGGTTGTACCGGCCGAGGGTCGGCACCCCGCGCGTTACGCACTAGTGCGGCGAGATCGGAGTAACCTGCCCGTTCGTATTCGCGCTCCAAGATGCACACTCCGTAGACCGCGATGTGCGCCTCCTGAAACGCTACCTGCAGTTCCTCGCGGTCAAAGGGAGTCCCGTCCGGTAGCCGAATACGACCCTGGTCGATTTCCCGGTATAGCTGCCTACTGAAGTGGCGCGTCCTGACGTTACCGCGGCCGACGCGGCACTGCAAGGTGTCTTCATCGGCCCCGGAAGTGTCGACCACGATGTACTGCTGAATACGCGCTGCGATGTCCATTGCGTTCCTTCGGGTTGTAGTGGCCGCTCTCTCCGGCCCCCTGTGATTACCCAGCATACACCGCGAGAAGGCTGGCAGGCGAAACCCAGCCGTGACGGAGATGCCGAGGCCCCGGACCTCCGCTTTCGAGATCCGGGGCCTTGACGGCTGATCGGGTTACGGCATGGACGGCGGCTCGTCACCGTTGGCCGTGGTCACGTAGAGCTCCACTCCCGCGCCATTCCCGCCGGTGACCATAACCGCGGTGCCACCATCCGGACCGGTAACCGGATAGGCGGTCATCGAGTAGGTCTGGCCGGTAACCGGGGAGTAGACCGGCCAGGTACCGTACCCGTTCGACATCACCGCGTTGGCCACGTTCCACGCGAACGCGTCACTGGTGTTCGAGTTCGCCATAATGAAGAACGCGGTTCCGGGGTTGACGTTTCGCCACGCGGACGGAACGGACTGGGCCGGTGCCTGGGCGTTCGGAGCCGGAGCAGCCGCAGGCGGAACGTTGTTGTTGATCGTGATGTTCGGCTGCGAGGCCTTGGGCGCGGGAGCGGCAGCCTTCTTGGCCGGCGCCTTGTGGACCGGAGCCGGATTCGCCGGAGCGGTGTGCTGGATCACTTCCTTCTTCACCACGGTGCGGCTACCGAGGTGCATGGCAACGAAAGCGGACCCTCCCGCGATAACGATAGCGGCGAGAGCCGCCGTGATCCAGATAAGGACCTTGTTCATGTCGTGCTTCCTTCCCTCACTTCACCCCGTCCATCGGGGCTAGCGACCCGGGTGGCCTATGACGGCGGTACCGCTCTACGGTCCCGGGTCTATCGGTTACGGCTTCACTTCTCCGCGGTGATAGCCGGTGTGGTCGAATGGCCGGTCCCGGTCGTCCAGATGGTCTCCGGCCTGGTGCGGCGGCAGTACGCACACGTTGTGCTCGGTGTACGGCCAGGTACGCGCTCCGCAGATCCGTGGCTGAACGGGCATCGTCTCGAGCCATATCGGCGACGTTCCGGAAGTCCATGCGCCGTAGTCGGCGTTCCCGGCGGACATCTGCTCGGTTAGCTGCGTAAGCGCACCACGTGCACTCGGTGACTCCACCCGGCGGAACAGCACCACCTTTCCGTCGTTGTCGTATACCGCGATCCAGAATGGCTGGCTCTCGGTCATGCGGTGATCCTTCCTGTCTCGATCCAGCGCGCCTTGTCCTCGGGCGTCATTTCTTCGGCCCAGTCACACCAGGTGTCCTGGATGCCGACCGCGTTCGGGTCAACGACCCAGTACCACTCGCAGGCGACAATTACGTTCCCCTTCACGATGATGTGCCGGAGTGCTTCCTCCGTGGTCATCGCGCCCACGCGCATACCGCACTCGGTGCAACGCGGGGTCAGGTACGATCGGAGCGCGGGCTTGTCGATCTCGGCGGACACCGCGTCCACGTACCGGAGCAGCTCCTCAAGCGACGTGAAATCGCCGTAGTAGTTCGGCTGCCGGTAGAACCACTCCATCGTTTGGGTGTGTCCGCTGTCGGATTCGGTCATTTTCGTAATTCCCTTCTAGAGTGAAAAGTCCGCGCCGAACGCGATCTTCCACACGGGGCTGATCTCTTCGGCGATGGCCTCGCGGGCGTCGGTGTCCCAGACCTCCGAATGCGTTCCGGCGATTCGGTCCATCTCGGTGTCAATGTACTCACGGGCCTCGTCCTCGGACAGGCCGTTCTGAATCGCACCGTTCACGGTGGCGACCAAGTTCTCGACCTCGCGGTCACCCGAAGGTCCGTACATGCCGTAGTCATCGGGTGCCTCGTAGCCAGCGAACAACTCGCTCTCCCGCGTGGCGTCGATCTCAATACCGAGGTCAAGCAGTTCGTCCTTGGTCACGGTGACCACGGTGGCCTTCTGCGGATTGCGCCGGAACACGATATCGACCATTCCGCGGTTCGCGGCTTCTCGGTCCTGTGCGGCTAGCACTTGTACCTGCATCTCGTCCTACTCCCTGGTTGTACCGGCCGTGGCTATTCAGTCATCGAGGTGGCAGATGCACGGCCAGTGCTTGCATTCGCCGCAGGTGATCTCGACTCCGAGGTTCGGGTTGTCGTTCCTTATTCGGGGACCCAGCAAGGTAACGAGCTTGGCGTGGGCCGTGGCTTCCTCGTCCTTGGTCATGTCATGCCTCCTGTGCCGCACACTCGCGGCAGATGTGAACGTCCAGAACGCGCTGGGCCGGTGTCACAACGCGCCGACACAGTTTCACTATGTAGCACCCGATGCACCGCGCCTTGATCTCGTACCGCATCCCGCTGCTCCCTGCTTTGACCGTCACTCCTTACCCCTCCAGTCTAGCAGAGCCGGGGGCGCACCGGCAACGCCTGGTTGTACCGGCACGCCCCCTCTGAGCTGGGGCTATGCGATCAGTCCCGCTGCTCGCGCCCAGCGCCGCACCGTGGTGTGATCTATACCGTAGCTGCGAGCTATGCTCCGTCTCGATTCGCCTTCTTCCAAGCGAACTCGAATGTCCTCCAGGACGTCCTCCGTTGGACGTACCCTTAGGTCGAATGTCCACCTAGCGATGGTAGTGCGCTGCACACCGAACTCGGCGCCAAGAGACCGGGCATTGTGTCCGTTGTAGCGTTCCCGGATCTCAGCTATCTGGTTTAGGTCTAGCTTCGTAGGACCCGGGTAATCGTAGAGTCGGTGACACCGAAGGCAGAGTCGCAGGTAATCACCCGGGGACATTCCATCGGAGCCGTGGCGGGTTGCCCACTCGTAGCGCTTTGCCTTTCGCGTCCCGCAGATTTCGCAGGACCGTGGCCTTCCGCGTGCGTGGGCAACCCGCCAGTGCTTAGCGGAATACCTAGATGAGACCGGCTTCACGGGCTTCCGCCTTCGTCATATACTCCAAACGAAGAAGTAGCTTGCGCCACTTCGACCCTCGCGGACCGGGATCCGGCAACGAGTCGACAACGGGCTGGCACTCGGCACACGGGTCGTTGATCTTACCGAACCCGCACTGGTGACCCCACGCCGCTTGCGAGGCGCACACCTCACATAGTCCGGCCCTTCGATACCGGAGACGCTTTCGCGTCCACGTCCTCGCTTGCGCGATGGTCTCCGGCTTTATCTGCCGGCGCTTCGCGGTCTCTCGCTTAACGGCGAGCTCTTGGGTCTTGCGTGCCCGACGCTTCGCGGTACGCGCAGATACTCCGATGTTGCTGCGCCTCCGTGCGGTGCGTGCGGCCATAGCTTACCGCCTCCTTTCCTCGGAACTCTAAGCCTATCATGGTTTAACTGTCCGGTCAAGTCGGGCCAAGGCCATACGCGGGACCTTGGCCACAGCAGTACGATCGGTCAGTGTCGGTCCGTCTGTGCCGCTTCTAGAGTCTCCTCTACAATCACCGGGTTGTACCGTCCGCCGCTATTTGGACGCGGCCCTTCTGTACCGCATCGGCGAACTTGATCACCGCACACGCCTGCGTGTTCCACTCCTGGTAGTACAGATCGGCTTCGTCGATTTCCCGGTCGACCGAAATATCCCAGCCCTCGTTCTCGAGGAACTCGGCAACGATCGCGAATGTCGACTCGGCGACATCCTGGTTCGCGCTACCGCCGAGGATCGACCATAGCTCCTTGAGCGCGGCTGCGTCAGCCACTGAGCTCACCCCTTTCGTCCTGCGCGACCTCCTTGAACCCGAGGGTCGCTCGCTCCCCTTCTTCGCGACCGGCGATGTACCCGGCCATGCTTTTCGAGCCCCGGCGCCTCCTCGCGACCTTGGTCTCACCGAACAACTGTGCGACCCAGGCCTTGACGGCGTCCTCCTTGCTCTGGATCGCGAGTGCGGTCCCGGGCTCCGTCGCTTCGGCGGACTCGATGACCTCTCGGCCAATCCGCTGCAGGCGACCGTTGACCGTCCGGGTGAACTCGTCCCAGAACCCGCGACGGTAGGTCCGCTCCACCTCCGGGTCGCGTAGCGACATTGCGCGCTGGGCCTTGTGCTCGTGGTACCGAACGGAGCACTGCATGAATGCCTGCCGAGATAGCGACTCCCAGAGCAACTTCCCCTCTTCGAGGTCCGACTCGTAGCCGAATGCCACCAGCCGAAGCGCATTGCCGGTCCCGAACCTCAGGAGGTAGCAGCCCGCGTACCGGAATGCGACACCGGCCAGTGCGGACTGCTGCATCTTCGGACGCTTCAACGCGATCTCGAACTTGTCCATCTCTTCGACCACTTCCCGCTTACCGCGGGTTGCGGCGTTCGGGTCCCTAGCGGCATCGCGGGCCAGGGTAAGATCGATCTCGTACTTCTTGGCGAGTCGCATTGCGCCGTCCGTGAATTCGGCGGCTTCGGCGGGAGTGACACTGGGATCCTCCGCCTTTCGCAGCAGTGCGGCGATTGTCTCGAACCGCTCCTCGCGGTCCTTCTTAGACATGGTAGCCATCGTAATGCCGTCCTTTCGCCGGGTTGTACCGGCCTAGTGCCTTTCCTCGGCTTCTTTCACACGGCCAGGTTGCCGAGAATCTCCAGGGCCTCCTCGACCGCTCGGTCGAACTTCTCGCTGGCATCGGCCAGCCAATCCTCAAGGTCGCCAACCTCGGGCTTCTCCTCCTCCGGCTGATCCGAGGGCTCGAAGGACTGCAACTCCTCGACCCACTCCTCAAGAGCGTCGCGGCGCTCTCCGAGCTGTTCCTCCAGCATCGGAGCATTCTGGATCGCCTCTTCGTCCTCCTCGATGAGCCCCTCGGCCGTTCCGGCGGCCTCGGTAAGGAGCTCCTCGATCTGCCCAACCTGGTCCGCCCAGTCCCCTTCGTCGTCCCACTTCAGGGCCTGAATGCTGGCCTCGGCGTCCTCCTGTGCGGCGTATACATCCGCCATCTTGTTGTCGGTGAGCTCGGAACGACGCGGTGCGCATTCCGGCTTCATGCAGCGCCGGACCTTCACCCTCCCGCGGTACCCCGGCTTAAAGTATCGGTACTCCGACCCTTCCGGAATCTCGTCACCGCACTTGGTGCACGTGTAGTTCTTCATCGACTTCTTGACGTGCTTCGCGATTGACATCTCGTTACCTCCTGGTTGTACCGGTTAGCTGCCGAATCGTGTCTTCGATTGCGGCAATTGTTGCGGAGCTCACACCGAGCCCCCTTAGTTGGCCCTCCGTCCTTGCATAGCCGCGCGTTACCCGGCCGTCCTTCACTGCCTCGGTAACCCGGAATCCCGGTCCATCGAATGGCAGGTCGGACCCGGCACGTAGCTTCGTGCGGTCGGTGTCACCCGGCATCACGAATACCACGTACTCGACCGTTCGACCGGCCGCATCCGTCCAGCTTAGTCGTTGCTCGCTGCTATCCACCGCAGCTCCTTCCCTCACTGTCCAGTCTACACGCCAGCGGGGATGAAGTCAAGCTGGGAGGAGCGGCATCCGAGCAGCTCAGGCGCGGCGAGATCAGCCGCTGGGGTCCCGGGTAGGTAGTGGTCCGTCGGCTTCCGTCACGAGATCGTGTGACACCAGTCCGCCCGTACGGTCGCCGTCCTCGAACTCTCTCGCTACCGTTCGGAGGAACGCTGCGACTGCGATGCTGCAGTCCGCTTCCGTCGCGTCCTCCTTGACGACGATCCAGCCGACCTGGTGCTTCGGGCTGTTGCCGATCGCTAGCCAGATCGGAATCCGCTTACTCCCCGTCGTAGACATGACGGACTCAGTCGCGGGGTCCGCCGGACGCGGGAAGACCAGCACCGCCCCCGGCAGCGATTATCGCGGGGGAGCCAGTAACGATGAACTGCGAATCGCCACCGGCACTACCGCCGGCCTCGGTCGGGTGTGCGATTACGTTGTGGTGCAGGAGAAGGGCGTAGGCCATCACTGCGAACACGGCGATGTCCCGGTACGAATCGACAACCGGCTCGTTCGTGGCGTTGCGCCCGTTGCGGCGCAGGGAGCTCAGGCGGGATAGCTTGCCATCGACATAGAGATGCGGGATCTCCCACGGTTTTAGCCCG
>Ga0306921_10001973_pt1 | contig 20311 bp, 13 predicted proteins | sample sta12Cox44000080_FD_203760 | JGI IMG/M metagenome (GOLD analysis project Ga0306921, IMG submission 203760) | Lab enrichment of tropical soil microbial communities from Luquillo Experimental Forest, Puerto Rico - statoxic.12C.oxic.44.000.080 (v2)... | ecosystem: Environmental > Terrestrial >... | reverse complement strand
GCGGCGGCTGGGGGAAAGCCGCGATACGCTGCGACTGGTGATACAAGGCAGTGGCATTTCCGGGGACCCTGCCCGTGTGCCGTGGTTGATTCAGTGCATGACAGAGCCGAAGGCGGCTCGGTTGGCTGGTGAAGCTTTTTGCCTAATGATGGGACTCGATTTGGCGTACCTAGATCTCGACCGTAAACCCCCGACTGAGATCGAGGCTGGTCCTAACGATGATCCCAATGACCCCAATGTCGAGATGGACCCCGACGACGGCCTTCCCTGGCCCGATCAAAAGCTCATCCAAGCGTGGTGGAACGCAAACTCCCACCGTTTCCAGCCCGGCGTCCGCTACTTCATGGGCGAGCCATTGAACCGCCAGAACTGCGTCCGCGTACTGAAAGAGGGGTTCCAGCGCCAGCGCATCGCCGCTGCGATCTACCTGTCACTGTTGAACCCCGGCACGCAGCTCTTCGAGTGGCGCGCCCCTGCGTGGCGCCAGAAGCGCTTGCTCGCGACCATGACCTGACGGGGCAGTTGGCGGCGATGGGTGGATCATCGCAAGGGTTACAAAGGACTATTAGCCACGGAATCTCAGAAAGACGCCCGAGCTCGGCACCCACCGCCTGAACCATGCCCGCCCGTTACATCCTCGGCTGTCTCGCCCTTCTCTTCCTGGTCCTTGGCGGCGTGCGGGTACTGCGGGAAGGCGGCCGGATCGACCCGGCAGCCCGCACCTGGCTGCTGATCGCTCTCATCTTCTCCGCAGTCAGCGTGTGGCTATGGGTTTCGCGCCCTCGCTAGAACTCTAAACCGACATAGCAGCATGGAGATCACCCAAGGCTGCGCGAAGCCGATGAAGTTACATGGATGGAAATACCCAGTGCAGCACCAAGCGTCGCGGCCACAGCGCTTTGCTTCCCTTGGAACGACACGTCGTCGGATAGAGAGCGCGCGAACGCGGCTATTGAGCAGTCGCGCTGTCGCGGTAAGATAACGAAGGACCCTGATACATAGCGACAATACTGGGGGTTCCCCTTGGCGGCCATTGTGCTCAAGCCCCCGCTTTCCGTGACGCTTCTGGCGCAATTGCTCCCGCACCCGTCTCGCGTGGGATGTGCAGCGTGCGCCGATCTCTATGCAGTGACCGAGGGCGTTCTGCCCGGGCTGGCACGATGCTGCTGAAGCTAGAGGTTGTCGGTACCCAGGCCGGCCGGCTGGGTGAGCAGCGCAGCAAACTGTTCGCCGCTGAGGGCGGCTCGATCGGCCGGGTCGGGGGAAACGACTGGGTATTGCCCGACCAGTTTGTGTCGAGCCGACACGCCGCCATTCAATACGCCGACGGGCAGTTCTACGTCATCGACACCAACAGCTCTAACGGTGTGTTTCTCAACTCGCCGAACTTCAGGCTAGAGCAGGGCCGTCCCTACCCGATCAAAACGGGCGACCGGCTGCTGATCGACCCGTTCGAGATCCACGTCTCAGTGGTCGAATCGGCACCGCAGGACCTCTCACTCGTGGACGCGCCCGAGACCCAAAGCGTGGATCGACCTCTGCCGTCACCACCGCTTACTCCCGCTCGCCATCCAGCGGTGGAATCGGATCCCTTCGCAGTGGAGGAGGAAGTGCCCTTTATCGGCACAGTTCCGGCTCCCGCTTCGCGTGATTCACTGCGTGATCAGTCGTTAGTGCCCCGCAGCAGCGACCGTGCGGACGAGCCGGTCGACCCGCTGGTTGCACTGGGTTTGCCCGCGGGACCCAAACCAGCGCCACCACCTCGCCTGGAAGATCTCGCTCGGGGTTCACCGCTCCGCTCGAGCTTCGAGGCGCCGCGAATCATTCCCTCGCGGTCTCCCGCGCCAGAGGAGATCCCGGGTCGACGCGGTCCATCCGCTGCGCCGATACCTGCGATACCCGAGGACTACAATCCGCTCGATACCAACATCGAGCACCAGCCCGCGAAACCCGCGGCTCCGGCAGCCGCGCCACGGCGGTCACCGGCACCGCCCGCGCGCCCGGAATTCCGCCAGGCAGCAGCAGACCCGCCGCCACCACCCCGCGAAGCGCCGCCGCTCAAAGCGCCGCAACGACCCGCGCAGCCCGCTCCGCAGCGCGCGGCGCCATCTCCTGCAGTCGCGCCACCGAAACCGAAGGCTCCCCCAGTGCCCGCGGCCGCTGCACGCCCCGCACCTGCTCGGCCTTCCCCGCAGCAGCAACCGCCTGCCCCCGCACGCGCAGCAGTATCACCGCCGCCTGCGCCGTCGCGGCCAGCCGCGCCGACACCGCCCGCTGCGCCTGCTGCCGGGCGACTCGACTTCGCGGCGCTTCTGGCGGCGGCCGGTCTCGAGGGAGTGCAGGTGACGCCTGAGCTCGCCGCCACCTTCGGCTCCATCCTCAAGACCGTGGTGGATGGACTCCGTGACGTGCTGCGGGCACGCGAGGAGCTCAAAGACCAGTTCCGCCTGCGCATCACCAGCTATACGCCGCGCGAGAACAATCCCATCAAGTTTGCGGCTAACACCGAAGACGCGCTGCACAACCTCCTGGTCAAGCGCAACTCCGCTTACCTCGAGCCAGTGGCGGCCTTCGAGGGCGCCTTCGACGATCTGCGGATTCACGAGATGGCCATGCTCGCCGGCATGCGTGCCGGCTACGAGGCGATGCTCGGCAACTTCGACCCGGACACACTCGAGCAGAAGTTCGAGCGCCATGCGAAGCGCGGCGGACTGCTGGGTGGGGCGACGAAGCAGCGCTATTGGGAGCTCTATCGGGATGTGTTCAGGGACATGGCCGGCGATGCCGACGACAGCTTCCGCGCCCTCTTCGGGACCGCGTTCGCGCAGGGGTACGATGAACAGGTGCGCCTGCTGAAGCGGCGCCCCCACGGCCAATAACGAGCTGCGCGCCCGAAGGCCAGGAGATCGTAGATGCGCGCACCCTTACTCACGACGGCCTTCCTGTGTGCGCTCCTCGCGGTGGTCGGCGGATGCAAGACCAAGCGGCCGAAGCCCGCCCCTGCCCCACCGGTCGCGGTGGTCTCGATGCGTGCACAACCCGACGTCAATCCGGGGCCCGACGGCCGCCCTTCACCGATCGTGCTGCGGCTGTACCAGCTCAAGGCGGATGCGGCATTTGGCAACTCGGATTACTTCCCGTTGTTCGACGACGAAAAGAAGGTCCTCGGTGGCGATCTGGTAAGCCGCGAAGAAAAGGAACTGTTCCCCGGGCAGACGATGTCGCTCGAGGTTCCATTTGCCGCCGAGACGCGGTTCATCGCGCTCGCCGGGGGCTATCATGACGCGGGCAGCGCCTCGTGGCGCGCGATCGCGCCGGCCCCCGGAAGCAAGGGCCGCAGCGTACACGTCATGGCGGTGGCGGAACGCACGCGTGTGACGGTGTCAGTCACCCCGTGATGCACGATCATGTCCGTCTATAGCAAAGTCGTCTGGTCCGAAGGCCTGTTCCTGATGCCGCAGCATCTGCAGCAGCAGGATCGCTATTTCGAGCGCTATATCGAGACCCGCTGTCACGCCTTGCGCAGCAACAGCTGGGGCCTGACAGAGCTGGAGCTCGAGCGCGATCTGCTGTCGATCGGACAGCTGGGGGTCGCGCGCGCGGCCGGGGTCTTCCCCGACGGCACGCCGTTTCGCATGCCCGAAGACACACCGCTTCCACAGCCGCTCGAGATCGATCCGAAGATGCGCGACCAGGTGATGTACCTGGCGATTCCGCTGCGCCAGCCGGGCGGCACCGAGCTGCAGCGTGAAGCGGAGCATGACAGCGCCATACGGAATAGCGTGAGCCAGCTCGAGTTGCGCGACAGCAGCGGCAATTCCGGTCAGGCCGCGCTGCTGGAAGTGGCGGCCCTGCGGACGCGTCTGATGGCCGAGCGCGATGCGGCCGATGGCTTTGCACGCATCCCGATCGCTCACCTGATCGAATGCCGCGCCGACAAGCGCGTGGTGCTCGAGGACCGCTTCATCCCAACCGTGCTCGATGCACGCTCGGCGCCGCGCCTGGCGACGTTCATGACGGAGCTGCTGGGACTCCTGCATCAGCGCGGTGAGGCGCTCGGGGCCATCGTCACCTCAACGGGCCGCAGCAGCTCGGCCGAGATCGCCGACTACCTGTTGCTGCAGGCGATCAACCGTGCCGAGGCGCTGCTGGCGCATCTTGCCGAATCGGGTGTGCTGCACCCTGAGGATCTGTATCGGTTCTGCGTCGCGCTCGCCGGGGAGCTGGCGACCTTCACGAGCACGACCCATCGGCGCACACCCTTTCCGCGCTACCGCCATGAGCGACTGCGGGAGTCGTTCGAGCCGGTGGTCACCGCGCTGCGTGCGGCCTTCAGCGCGCACATCGAGTCGGCCGCCATTCCAATTCCGATCGTCGCCAAGAAATACGGCATCAGCGTGGCGACGGTAGCGGATCGAACGCTATTCACGAGCGCGGTGTTCGTGCTGGCGGCGCGCGCTGAATTGCCGGCGGAAGAGATGCGGCGTCGCTTCCCCGGATTGCTGAAGATCGCGCCGGTCGAGAAGATCAGCAACTACGTCAATCTGCAGCTGCCCGGTGTCAAAGTGACTTCGGTTCCGGTCGCACCCCGGCAGATCCCGGTGCACGCCGGCTTCGTGTACTTCGAGCTCGACCAGACGCACGAGCTCTGGAGCCAACTGGCAACCTCCGGTGGTGTGGGATTCCACGTCGCCGGAGACGTGCCGGGCCTCGCGCTGGAGTTCTGGGCGATTCGCGCCTGAGGAGCGGAGCATGCCCACCGGCGGAGACGACCCCTTTCGCCCCTCCAACGCCACGGTGCTCCGGCCCAAGCCCGGCGCCGGCAAACGCACACCACCGGCACCTCCGCCGCCAGTACCGCCTTCGCCACCGCCATCGCGCCGGCCATCCCCTTCATATGCAGTGCCGGATACGCTTCTCGCAGAGTCTGCGCTGCAGCGTGCACCCGGCGGACAGGGACTCAACCCGCTGGTGACGGCGGCCGTGCCGCTGCTGCTGATGGTGGGAGGAATGCGTAGCTCCACCATCCGCGGGGACGTCCCGGCGCTGCGCCGGCAGGCGCTGGAAGAGATCCGGCGCTTCGAAGAAAACGCCCGCGGTGCCGGAATCGCCAATGAAGTGATCATCGCCGGACGCTACGCGCTGTGTGCGGCTTTGGATGAGGCCGTGTTGGCGACGCCCTGGGGCGCACACAGCGACTGGGCGCAGCAGACTCTGCTCAACACGCTGCACCGCGAAGCCTACGGCGGCGAGAAGTTCTTTGAGATGCTCCAGCGTATCGCCCAGGACCCCGCGCGCCGCATCGATCTGATCGAGCTGCAGTACCTCTGCATTGCGCTCGGCTTCACCGGCAAGTTCCAACTACTCGAGCAGGGGCAGATGCGGCTGGCGCAGACACAGCACGACATCTTTCAGCGCATACGCTCCGTGCGCTCACCTCCCGAGCAGGCGCTGTCGCTTCACTGGCAGGGGGTCGAGGATCGACGCCACCGACTGGTGCGCTACCTGCCGTGGTGGGTTGCGGTCGTGGCGGCTCTGGCCGTGATCACCACCACGTTCGTTTTCTTCAAACACCGCCTCGACAGCCAGGCGGATCCCATCTACGCCGCTCTCGCATCCATCGGCACGGAGACAACGGCCGCGGCACCTGCCACCGCGGCCCCGACGGGCGTCCCGCTCGGGCCGACGCTGCGACAGCTACTCGCGGACGAGGAGTCGAGCGGACGGGTGCGCATCGAGGAGAACGGACCGCAGACCCGGATCACGGTTATCGCGCCCGAGCTCTTCGCGACCGCAAGCGCAACGCTCGATCCCCGCTACGGCAAGACTCTCCATGCCATCGGCGCAGCGCTCGAGCAAGTTCCGGGTCGTGTGCTCATCGAGGGCCACACCGACGACCAGCCGGTACGGTCGTTTGCGTTTCGTGACAACTATGCGCTGTCCCGCGCGCGCGCGGAGAGCGTCAAGAAGATCCTGGCCACGGAGGTGAGAAATACGGCGCGGATGGAGGTGGTCGCCAAGGGGCCATCGCAACCTCGTTATCAACCCGCCTCCGCGCCCGAGAACCGGGTACGCAACCGCCGCGTCGAGATCGTCCATGTGCGCGATTGATTTCGGGACGTGCGGCGCGACGCGCGCAGCGTGATCGGCTGCGAAAGACAGGGCGCCGGTGCTGAAAATGCTCAAAAAGCGCATCGTCCTCGAGATTCTCGGCCTCATTCTGCTGTCGCTGCTCATCTGGTTTGCGGGGCCTTACCTCGCATTCGCGGACCATCGGCCACTCGGGACGGAAGAGCAGCGTTACATCGCCATCGGCCTGGTGGTGGTGATCTGGGCTGTCATCAAGCTCGTTCAGGCCCTCAAGTCAGCTATCGCCGGAAATAAGCTCGCCAGTGCCGTCGCGCGCCAACCGGACCCGACGCCCAGCGTCGACGAGACTCAGCTGCGTGAGCGCTTTGCCGAAGCCATCGCGGCACTCCGGCAGAGCCGCGGCCGCGACCACAACCTGTACTCGGAACCCTGGTACGTCATCATCGGTGCGCCCGGCTCGGGCAAGAGCACGCTCCTGCAGAACTCAGGCCTGCTGTTCCCGCTCGACCAGAAGTTCGGTCGCGACGCGGTGCGCGGCGTAGGTGGCACCCGCAACTGCGACTGGTGGTTCACCGACCAGGCGATCTTCCTCGACACTGCCGGCCGCTTCACCACACAGGATTCCGATCCCGGCTCGGATGCGCGCGCGTGGCGCGAATTTCTCGCGCTGTTGAAAAAATATCGCAGCCGTCGACCGGTCAACGGGATCTTCCTGACGGTGAGCGTGGGGGATCTGCTGACGCTCACGGCACCCGGGCGGGATGCCCAGGTCGCCGCCGCGCGGCGCCGGCTGGAAGAGCTCAACCGCGAGCTGCGGATCCGGTTGCCGATTTACCTGCTGGTCACCAAGTGCGACCTGATGGCGGGTTTCACCGAGTATTTCGATGACCTGCCAGCGGAATCGCGCAAGCAGGTCTGGGGCGTCACTTTCCCGTACGAGCAGACGCTGCAGGGGGGCGCGCCGGAGCTCTTCGGCTCGGAATTCGACCAGCTGGTCACCCGTCTCAACGAGCGCATGTGGCCGCGCCTGGAAGATGAGCGCGAAGCACGCCGGCGCGCGAAGATCTTCAGCTTCCCGCAACAGTTCGCGGCGCTCAAGGATGTGCTCGGCCAGTTCGTCAGCGAGGTGTTCGGCGGCACCAGGATGGACGCGCGCGCCTTGCTGCGCGGGGTTTATTTCACCAGCGGCACACAGGAAGGCACGCCCATCGACCGTCTGCTCGGCTCGATCGGACGAACCTTCGCCTTCGAGCCGCAGGAGGCTCCCCATGGTGCGATCGGCCACGGAAGGGCCTACTTCATCGAGCGTCTGCTCAAGGAAGTCATCCTGCCCGAGAGCGGACTTGCGGGCATCAATCGGCGGCTCGAGCTGCAGATCGCCGGGGCACAGCTCGCGATCTACATCGGGCTCGCGATCATCACCGTGCTGACGGTGAGCGCTTTCACCGTCAGCTATTCGCGCAACAGCACCTATCTCGATTCGGTCCGCAAAGCCCTCGGCCAACTCGACACGACGCCCCTCGTCCGCAATACGCCCATGGATCAGGTTGCCGCCCGGCTCGACCAGGTCGCCAAGGTGGCGAGTGCCGCCGACCAATTTCCCCAGGGCGCTCCGTGGACCATGCGCTGGGGTCTGTATGCCGGAAGCTCGATCCTCCAGGCGGCGCAGGATGGCTACAACCGCTCACTCAACGGGCTGCTGCTGCCAAGAATCGCGGAACTGTTCAGGCAGGGACTCGAGCGCTACGGCCGCGAGCCGGAGAAACTGTACGAGTATCTGAAAGCCTACCTGATGCTCGGTGGCAAAGGCCCGCTCGACAAAACGCAGGTCAAAACCATTGCCAACCTCGAGTGGGAAGAGGCGTACCGCTCGAATCCGGCGCTGGTCGAGGATCTGAAGGCGCATTCGGACCGTCTGTTCGAGGACGCACACGGTGTGCGCCCAACACCGGTAGATCCCAACTCAGTCGAGCAGGCCCGCAGCACGATCCGTCACGCGACGCTGCCGGTGCTGATGTACAGCGAACTGAAAATGAATTATGCCGATGACAGCAAACATGCTCTGCGGTTGGACAACGCCGCGGGAGTGGGTCTGAACCAGACACTGGCGCGCCGGGGTGGCCGCTCCTGGAGCGAGCCGATGCCGGCCCTGTACACCAAGAAAATCTTTGACCAGCTCTTCAACCAACCCGTCGGACTCGGAACGGCGGAGCTGGTGCGGCAGTTTGCCGAGGAAAGCTGGGTGACCGGGGATAGCGCGCTTTCGCTGACGCAGGCTCCGCAGCTCACCGGCCAGGTGCTCGATCTATATGAAAGAGACTATATCCGCGCCTGGGACCAGGTCGTCAACGACCTGCAGCTGCCGGCCATCAACAACCTCGAGCAAATGAAGGCCGTGCTTGCCAGCATCACGAGCAAGGAAGGATCGCCGCTGCGTGACTTACTCAAGACGATCGACGAGAACACGTACCTGGTGAAACCCGACGATGCGGCCGGTGCGCCCAGCCTGCTCGGCAAAGTGGGCGAGGCAGCGCAGTCACGGCTCGGCAAACTACTCGGCAGCAATGCACCACCGGCCGGGCCAAAACCAGGCAGCCAGGTGACCGAGCACTTCGCCCCTATCCACAAGCTCGTGAGCGGACCACCCGGGCAGGCTCCCCTCGATGCGGTGCTGGACAAGATCGCCGTGGTCGCGCAGGGAATCAACAGCTGCGGCTCGGGCATCGGACAAAAGAGCGCAGAGCAGTGCGCGAAGCAGGATCCCGGCGCGGTCAAGGCGCTCGGCCAGCAGGCAAAAACTCTCCCGGCCGGAGTCGGTCCGCTCGTCGCAACCATCGCCACCGCAGTCGACCGTGCCGGCGTACACGAGCTCGCGCGGGACCTGGTCGGCGCGTACGACGCGGAAGTGCTGCACGACTGTCAGGACGTGGTCGGGTCGCGCTATCCGTTCAATCCCTCAAGCAGGGAAGATGTGCCGATCGGCGACTTTGGCCGGGTGTTCGGCTATGGCGGCCTGTTCGATACCTTTTATAAGGCGCATCTCACCGACCTGGTCGACACCAAGACCCGGCCATGGCACTGGAAGATGAGCGAAACCGGAGCGCTGCCGGCACCGGATGCACTGCTCCGTCGATTCGAATCGGCGGAGGCCATTCGCAAGATGTATTTCCCCTCGGGCTCCGACAAGCCGGAGTTCCGTTTCAGCCTGGCGCCGACCACGCTCGACGGGAACGCATTGCGCGTCAAGCTCGACGTCGACGGTCAGTCGATCGAGTACCGTCACGAGCAGCCGCGCGCCACCCCGGTGAAATGGCCGGGTCCGGCGAACGGCAGCGCCGGAATCGCTTTTGAGGCGCGCGGCGGCGGTCATCCCAATCTCAGTTATCAGGGTCCGTGGGCGGGGTTCCGCCTGCTCGACCAGGGTCAGCCGCAGGCGCAGCAGGGTGCGCTGTATCGGCTGACCTATGCCCTCGGCGGCCTTTCGGCCACCTTCACGCTCGAAGCCGATTCGCTGTTCAACCCGCTGGGAAAGAGCGACCTGCAGCGCTTCACTTGTGGCTTCTAGCACCCCGCACCAGTGTCATGGTCGAGACGGTCGAAGTTGGAATCTACGGAAAGCTGCCAAGTCACGGCGACTTCCTGCAGCGCCGTGTGCCGGCGGAGTTCCTGACGCCGTGGGATGACTGGCTGCAGGCCGGAATCAGTGCAAGTCGCGCGGCGCTCGCCGATCAATGGACGGACACTTACCTGACGAGCCCCGTGTGGCGCTTTGCGCTCTCGGCGAGTGCCTGTGGCCGTGCCGCGGTCGCGGGCCTCATGGCGCCGAGTGTGGACCGGGTTGGACGCTTCTTCCCCCTGACCCTTGTATGGCGGCTTCCCCCGGAGCTTCCGCCGATCGTGTACGCCTCGGTTTCCGGCAACTCGCTCGCACCCGCCGAGCAACTGCTCATCGCCGGGCTGACCGCCGAGACACTCGATTTCGAGCAGTTCGACGAGCAGGTGACGCTCCTCGGTCCCTCCGTGGATGCGGCGCTTAGCAATGCGGCGCAGCAGTTTGATATGGACGATCTCGATCAGGTGAATCTTGGGGTCAACGTCGCGTGGCACCTGCCGACCGGGATTTCCGCCACACCGATATCGGTGCTGAGCGCGATGCTGGCGCGCAAACTCGATCCGGAATACAAGCCACTCACGCTCTGGTGGACGGACGGGTCGGCGGTCATCGAGCCCTGTTGTCTCGTGGTGCGCGGCATGCCACACGCGGACGCTTTCGTATCACTGCTCGATGGCTCATGGAACAGCGGTCAGTGGCGCAGCGTCAGAACCGTGACGACGGTTGCGCCGCAACCCATCACGGCACCGGTGGTGCGCAGCGTTCCGGTCGAACCCGCGTTGCCTGCCGGGTTGCGCTCAGCCGCACTGAGCGATCCGGGACCGCGACCTTCGAACCAGGACAGTTTTCTAGAACGCACGCCCATCGGGCTCTGGGCGGTCGCCGACGGGCTCGGTGGCTTGAGTCAAGGCGAGGTCGCGAGTCAGATGGTCTGTGGAGTGCTCGCGAGCCTGGTGCCCAACGCGACACTGGAAGGAACCATCGAGGACATTCGCCGCAGTCTCGATGATGTCAATACGAACCTCTATCGCGCCTCGCAACGACCGCTGGATCCGGTGCAAAGCTGCAGTACCTTGGTCGCACTCGCGCTACGCGAGGAGAAGGCTGCCGTTCTCTGGGCCGGAGACAGCCGCGCGTATCGTCTGCGAAGCGGCAAGCTCGAGCGGCTGACATCCGATCACAGCGAGGAGCCCCCCGCGCCCGACCTCGTGGCAGTGGCAGCGAGTGATGGGGACAAGCGAGCGCCTGCAGTCAACAGCGCGGTCACCCGCGCGGTCGGCGGGACGGAGACGCTCGAGCTCGACCTGCGCGTCGAGCCCATCGACCTCGGTGACCGCTTTCTGCTGTGCTCCGACGGGGTGACACGCGCCCTCGATGACGGCCGGCTGTTGGAACTGCTCACGGCCAAGAAGGACCCCGAGTCGTGTGCCCGCGAGCTGTTGTCCGCCGCGAACGCGGTGCCCGCCGACGACAATGTCACGGCCGTCGTGATCGACACCTGACCGCACCTTAGACATGAGTCCCGGCCCGGATACGATGATTTTGCGTGCCCTGGAGCATCGCAATCTCCCTGCGCTGTTCGCGGCTCTGCCACTGCTACGAGATCTTGATGCCGACCTGTTGACGGAAATCACCCGCGAAGTCGAATGGTTCTCGGTGCCGGCGGGCACGGCCTTGTTCGAGGCCGGTCAGCCGGTCGATGGGCTGTATGTGGTCGTCAACGGGGCGCTGGAGGTCTACGTTCCCCAAAGTGGAGGCGGCGCGCGGCTGGCAGGCCGCGTCTCTGCCGGTGAGACCGTCGGTGAGGCGGAGGTCATCTCCGGAGGGAGCCGTGGTGTGACGATCGTCGCGGTGCGCGATACCGAGGTAGCACGGCTCGCCGTCAGTACTTTCGAGAAGCTGGTCGCCCGCAATCCCCAGACGTTGCGCCGCATTGCGAACGTCGTCGTCAAGCGGCTGGACAGTTTGCAGCATGCCAGTGCCCAGGCGCGCGCAACGCCCAGGACCTTTGCCGTCGTACCGTGCACCGCAGATGTCGATGCGCCGCAGTTCGCCGCTGGGCTCGCCGCTTGCCTGCGCAGCCAGGGCCGTCGCGCAGAGTTGGTGCTCAGTACCCAGGGTCACGAGCAGACCAGTCATTGGTTTCACCGCCTGGAGCGTGCCAACGACTACGTCGTCTACGTCACCGATTCGCCCGAGACAAAATGGACCAGGCTATGCGTGCGGCACGCCGACTCTGTACTGCTGCTCGCGCGCGCTGGCACCGCGGCGCGTGCCTGGCGCACGTTCGAGGCGAACCCGGATCCGCGTACTGCGGGGCAAGTGGCGGAGTTGGTACTTCTCACCAATGGAGCTCAGCCGGTAACGACGACGCAGAACTGGCTGAATCTCAACCACGTTCGGCGACACCACCATGTGCGCGGCCCGGCAGATCTCGCGCGGCTCGCACGCCTGCTCACGGGCCGCGCGCTGGCCGTGGTGCTCTCGGGTGGCGGAGCGCGGGGTTTCGCTCACATCGGCGTGATGCGCGCGCTGCAGGCGGCAAAGCTGCCGGTGGACGCCATCGGCGCTACCAGCATCGGCGCGATCATCGGTGCGGGGTGGGCGGCGGGATGGAGCTATAGCGAGATGATCGAGCGAATGCGGCGCGCATTCGTGCAGCAAAATCCGCTCGGCGACTACACCCTGCCCTTCGTTTCACTCGTTGCCGGCCGAAGGGTCGGCCGGCTGCTGCGCGCGGAGTTCGGCGAGCGCTGCATCGAGGATTTGCCGCTACCGTATTTCTGTGTCTCGACGAACCTCACCAACGGTCAGGCGGCGGTTCATCGCCGGGGTAAGCTGTGGCTGTGGTTACGGGCTTCGGTGGCCATACCGGGAGTACTGCCGCCGGTGTTCACGCAGAAGCAGGTACACGTCGATGGAGCAACGATCAACAACCTGCCGGTCGATGTGATGCGCGAGTCGCTCGATGGCGCCATCATCGCGGTGGATGCCGGGGCCGACCGGACTTTCGACACCACCGTTGAGATGAGCGAAGTGCCGGCAGTGTGGCGTCTGTTACCGTGGCTGCGTGAGCGGCCGCGGGTCAATATTCTCCAGATTCTCCTGCGCTGCGGGATGATCAACAGCGCGAGCGCCACGGTGGCCCACCGGCAGCTCGCCGACCTCCTGCTCAAACCTCCTCTCGAGCGCATCGATTTGCTCGACTGGAAAGCGTTCGACCGGGTCGTGGAGCTTGGTTACCGCTGCGCGAACGAAGCACTCGAGAAACACGCGGACGAGCTGCGGCGGAGAACCGCGGTAAGCTGATCGCCGGGGCGATCAGCGACGGCGCTGCGCTTCGCGCATGAAACGATCGCGCTCCGGTCCGGCGGCAATCTTCTCCGCCAGCAGCGCGTAGAGCTGGGCTTCGTCGGCCGCACTCTGTGCCGCCTTGCGCGTAACGATCGTGGCGATGGGGCCGATGTATCTCGCGAGCAGCTGACTGGCGCGTTGTGTGACCTCTGTCGTCAACGGACCCATTGGAACAAAAGAGGCCTTGAGCACCGCGTTCGGCGTGCCCGCCGCGGGCGTGGCGGCCGGATTCGTCCCGCTGCGCTCGCCAAAACGCAGAAACTGACGCCGTTCCTCGGCGCTTTCCAGGTGGCTGGCCAGCAGCTGATACAGCTCCTGGCGGCTCGCCGTCGTGGCCGCCGCATCGCGCACCAGAATCCGCGCCATCGGACCGACCAGCGGCAGGAGCTGCCGTTCGATCTCGGCGAGCTGCTCGCGTGACCAGGCGACGAGCGAACCGGGTTGGCTGTCAGCGGGCGGCCGCGGTGTGCCCGATGCCTTGGGTGCTTCGTGCGCCTGGCCGTGGGATTTACCTGCACCGAGCGGGCCGGGGCCGGGCACTGACTCGAGCGGGCGGGCTGCCGCCGCTGCCGCAGGTGGTACTGCCCGCCCTACCGCGGCCGGCTGACGGTGAATGGCGGTGGCAATCAGCCTGGCGCTCTGGGAAAGGGTCGGCGATGGCGGTTTCGGAGATATCACCTGCCAACTCGAGCGCAGAGCCTGTTGAAACTCGAGCGCCGAGGCATAGCGGTTGGCGGGTCTCTTTTCCAACGCCTTCGCGACGATCGTGTCGAAGGACTTCGGCAGTGAGGCATCGACCGATGACATCGGCTTCGGGCACTCGTGACAGACCTTGTACATGATCTCAGCGGAGGTGCCGGTGAAGGGCGGCGCTCCGGTGAGCAACTCATAGAGCACCGCGCCCGCGGCATGGATATCGCAGCGGTGATCCACGGGTCCGCCCATGTACTGCTCGGGCGCCATGTACTGCGGCGTGCCGACCAGGAGTCCCGTCTGAGTGGTGCTGCGCGGACCGATCCTGGCGATTCCAAAGTCGGTGATCTTCACGAGCCCATCGCGCGTCACCAGCAGATTCGAAGGCTTGATGTCCCGATGCACGACATCCTTGCCGTGCGCATAGGCGAGTCCGCCGAGCACCTGCTGCATCGCACTGACCGCATCTTCCAGATGCAGCTCAGGCCGCTGCTTGACGTACTCATCGAGTGCACAGCCCTGGACGTATTCCATTGCAATGTAAGCGCCGACCGGATCCTGGTCGTCGTAGTCGAATATAGTGACAATCGCCGGGTGATTCAGCCGCGCTACCGCGCGCGCTTCGTTACGGAATCGCTCCCGTAACTGCTCGGGGGCCACTTCCTGTACCCGGTCGAGGTGCACGATCTTGAGCGCCACCATCCGCTCGAGTGTCGGATCGAAGGCGCGGTACACCGTCCCCATGCCACCGGCGCCGATGGCGTCAACGATCTCGTACTTGCCGACGGTGCGTGGAATCCCCATGGGTCAGCGCGGCCGCACTACTGCAGCATGTTCATCGCTTCGACGAGGCTGCGCCGCATGCGATTGAACGAGGTGCCGAGCGTGGAGATTTCGTCCCCACCCGTCGAGGGGAAATCCGGGGCCTCCATGTTACCTTTGCTGACCTCATCGGCGATGCCGGCGAGCCTGCGGACCGGCCGCACGACCAGCAACACCAACAGCAGGTTGAGCGCCAGGAACAGAAACACGAACAGCGCCACCAGCAGGTAGACGAAGTTTTGCAACGCTGCGTGCGCGCGCTTCAGCGGCAGGTCGTACGGCACACTCACCACCTGTGCTCCAATGACATCCTTCAGCTGCCAGCCAAAGCCGTTGGCAGTGCCGTACATGTCCAGCATGGTCTGCGGCGCCGCGCTCACGCTGCTGTGGCAGGCGAGGCATTTTTCATCGGCGATGCGCAGCGGCCGCGCGAGGTAGAGCGTCCTCCCGGTGGGGGTGTCCCGCTCACCCATCACCTCCTTGGCATCCGAGTTCTCGCGAAAATGATTGACGACGTCGACTTCCCAGTCGACGGCTCGGTCGCGCAGGTTGGTCGGGTTGAGCGTGGCTTCCTTGTAGGCAAATTCCGGGAAGGTCTTGCGCAGGATATTGAAATACTCCGTGGCCGAGTAGGACGGCACTGTCTGCGGAAGGAACTTGTAGCGCATCTGCGTCTCGAGCAGCGGCTTGATCTGGGAAACCGTGTACGCGCGCACCGCCAGCGCAGACTCCATCATGATGCGTGCGGCGTCCTGAATTTCCGCGCGTGCGTTCTGCTGCAGCAGCCGATCGGCGACAGTGTAGGCCGCTGCCAGGCCGGCGAGGAACACGATCACCATCACGAGGTTTATTTTGAGTAGAAGTTTCATGAGGCCTGTCCTGCTTTAACCCCGCTTGCAAGCGGGCTAGTGCGTAGTCGGTGTAGGCGGGATCCGGGCATCCTCCTCCGGCGGCGGCGGCGGATGCAGTATGGGCTGCCATTCCGGATGCTGTGCCATCGAGGCGTCCATGGCCGCAAAGAACGCCGGATCCTTGAGCCGCCCGCGGAAGCGCGGAATGAAGCCTGCACGCCAATCACGGGGCATGTTCAGCCATTGCTGAACATCGGAGTAATTCACCTCGCGGACGAACTGTGGCGGGGGATTCTTTTTCAGTTTGCTGGACGCGTTCTCAGGCAGTGGGTCCCGAAACGGGACCGGCATCTTCGCGACAAACTCGGCCGAGGGGCGTGGCTGCGAGACAACATCCGAGCGCTCCTCGCGCACAAAGAACTGGTTTGCCTGTGTCTCCTTGCCGGTGCGCGTCGCCGCGTCCTCGCGCGGCAGCAAGGTCGCAGTTCCCTGCTCATCGAACACTGAGTCGGAGCGCTCATCGACATACAGCAGCACGACGGCCTGGTGGCTCTGGATCCCGAGTCGGGTACCGGTCAGCCGCAGCGGCAGACCCTTGGGACCGCTACGAATATCCGCCTTCACCCAGCCCTTCAGAACCACGAGCGTCGGGCTATCGGTCCCACTCCGTTGCATGAGGTACAACTGGGTGTTCGGCCCGATTCCGACCAGATTCCCACCCTGCATCTCCACCGCAAGAAATGCGCCCGGCCCAGTCGCAATGATGTCTCCGGCGGCGAGCATGACGCCCTTGGTGGCAGTGTTCACGCTGGTGCCGCGCACGAGGGTGAAGGGTTCGCCATCGGCAATGGAGACCACACCGCCGAAAGTGGCGGGAGCCGGCTTGCCCGAGGCAGAGCAAACCCATGCCAGCGCGGCGAACAGTGCGATGCCCCGGAAGCGAGCACCGCGTCGGGATGTTCTGATTTGCCGGAACATCAGCGTCTCTTGTTGTTTGTTGGTCACGTACACCGGCACGCCCCACCGCGTGCACTTAGCGGACCCTTACGCACTCCGGTCGCCCCTGCGGTTCTAGTGTATCGCGGCGAAGCGGCTTTTCAGAGTGGCTCGCACACCACGCGGGATCATGCCCATGCTCACACCGGTGCAAGCGCACACGCCGTACGCGAAGCCGGGCACCAGCAGATCCCAGTGCTTCGGCCTTCCGGACGAAAGCATCGCCGCGGAGCCGGACTACTAGCTTGAACTGATACTGGACCGTTGAAGTTCTACCGAGCCACCGCCCGCTGCGTCCCGGAGCCGTACTCGGTCCCTCCGCTGACGAGCCAGTCGAAACTCCCTACTCCAGGTGCGACCGGCGCTGCGTGAGCACTTCCATGAGCCGGTTTGCGCCGGAACGGCGCGTCTCTGGTTGAGGCGTGAAGAATCACCGAGTCGCCCAAGGGACCACCGGTGAAGCCGATCTGAAACACCAACCACTTTAAACCCGAGGATAAACATCATGAATACTCGTACAGTCGGACTGAGCCGCTTTACCGCCGCCGCTTGCGCCACAGTGATCACCGTAGTGAGTGCCTGGGCGTTCGTGAGCTCCAGTGCCTCGATCGATCGCGACCCGTTCCACTTCGCCTCGATCATGGCCGCAAATGCCCAGGTGCGCGTCGCGCAGCAGGATGCCAAGGCGACTGTCTGCCAGAGCAAGTCCGAGACGCCCGACTATCGACTTTCGACCCCGGCGGCGTGCCGGAACGGCTGAATCAGCGACGGGTGGACAATGGCAGCGCAGCAGGGTGGACCGGCCGGTTCCACCCTCGCTGCTGTCTACTCGAGCCTCACCTGCCCATCGGCGGACCCGAATAACTTCCAAGAATTAAGTTTGAGCCCTTTCCCGATTGAATGGCGCGTTACTCGTTAACAGCAACCACTTCTCCTCGACGTGCTCGACACTCGGATGGTTCTGAACATGACGCGCAAGCACTGCAACAAGATCTCGTTTGACTGGTGTCCCCTTACGGGAACCCGTCATGACGCCCCCGGGCCTGCCTCGTTGGGCTATCGAGTGCCCTGCCGCAATCGTCTCAGGCGGCGATCCCTTCTCCACTTTCTTCGTACGTCCCAGGGTAAAGAGAGGGAATGCCGACTGTCGCCCGTATGTGGCTGTCTGGTGAGCTGGCCGGGCTGAGAGCTCGCGCATCGCAGCATGAGCGCATGAGGCTCCTGTCGTGCATTGTTGCTACGCACAACATGAGGAGCGCCTCAAGCTGGCTGCCATCGGGTTACGTGCTCCGGCCGCGCGCGCGGAGCGGCACCGTCCGGTGTGTGGCGCTGACTCAGGCTTAACCGGAATAAGGAGACTGGCTTTTTCATCTCTGCGGCGGTAAAGAAAGTATGTGCCGCACTCCCGCGTCGCGTAACTCGCGCGTCGATGCGGGACCCAACCGGAGAAGGATAAAGACGCCGACGCTGATTGGATAAACCCTGCCAGGCACGCCGCGGCAAGTTCAGTTTCCTGGCCGCCGGCGGCTGTAGCGGGGCAGAGCAACAACACTCGAGGCAGGGGCGGACGATGAGCATTGCGGAAGTGCAGCGGCATTTCACCGCATATGAATCGGGAGAGATCCCGGAATTCGAGCTGCGAAACTGCCTGCGCAACGCAATCGCACAGGAGCCTGAGCTGTGCTCCGCGTTCGTCGCGCTCATCGAGGCGCACCGGCGTGCAAACCTCATCGACCCGAATCTGCAGTCCACGCTGAACGCCGATATCGAGGAAGTCACCGGTCCGCGGGTGCCAATGACCATGATCCGGCCGCGGCCTGTGGGCTGGTTCGTGCCGGATCCCGATCCCAGCCACTTCACCGTTCCGGAGATGTACGCCTCACCCGACCTGGCGCCGCGAGGGGAGCCGGACAGCTCCGCTGGATTTGCCGCGAACGATCAGTCGGAACCAAGCTATCGCCGCCATCACACGGACACCGATGCTCAGCCCGACGGTCCTGTGTTCAGCAATACGGGCGGCCGTGGCGTGGCGACGGGCTCGACCACGGGCTCATCGTGGGAGACCGATGAGCGACTCTCCGAAACCGCTGCACCGCTCTATCCCGGCTCGGTACTCCGCGAGCGCTTTGTGCTCGTCGAAGAGCTTGGGCGTGGCGGGATGGGCGTCGTATACAAAGCCTTCGATCGCAGCAGGGGTGACGCCAAGGAGCGCTACGTCGCGCTCAAGATCCTCAACGAGGATTTCAAACGTCATCCGCTCGCGGTGCGAGCTCTGCAGCGCGAAGCCCGAAAAGCGCAGAAACTCGCTCACCCGAATATCGCGACGGTCTATGACTTCGATCGGGACGGCGGCAACGTGTACATGGTCATGGAGCTGCTCTCCGGCCGCTCACTCGATCAGGTGTTGCGCGAAGACGGACAGCGCGGCATACCGATAGTACCGGCCCTCAGCATCGTCAAATCACTCGCTGCTGCCCTCAGCTACGCGCATCAGCAAGGCATCGTCCACTCCGATTTCAAACCCAGCAACGCTTTCCTGACCCGCGATGGCAAGGTGAAGGTGCTGGACTTCGGCATCGCGCGCGCGGCGCCCAACCTGGTCGAGAGAGGGGAAAAGACGACGTTCGATGCCGGACAGCTCGGCGCGATCTCCCCCGCGTACGCGAGCCTTGAAATGCTGACGGGCGAGGAGCCCGACGTGCGTGATGACGTGTATGCCCTCGCTTGCGTCACGTACGAGCTGCTGACGGGTACCCATCCGTACCGGCGCATCGATGCCGAGAAGGCTCACGATAGCGGGCTCGAGCCGCAAGTAATTCGCAAGCTTTCCCGTACGCAGTGGCGAGGCCTGCGCCAGGGTCTCGCCTTGCGGCGCGCCGATCGCTGTCCCAGCGTCGATGCCTTCGCCAGCCAGCTGCTACAGCGGCCGCGGCAAGCCCCGCTCTGGGTCGCCATTGGCGCTGCGGCGGCAGCGCTGGTGGCCCTCATCGCGGCCGGCACGTGGCAGTGGTATGCGCAACACTCTGCTCCTGCGCAAGGACGCCCACCTCCTGATACCACACAGTCCGCGCCCGCAGTACCGCAACCGCCCGCGGTGACACAACCGCCCGCGGAGCGAGATCTCAACGATCGCCCGCCAGCGGCGCAACCTCCGTCAGAAGCGGCCGCCGTGACTCGGGATGAGGTACCGGTGACGAGCGCACAGCCAGAGCAGTCGGTGCCTCTGGAGCGGAACAAACCGCCGGCCGATGATCTTCAAGCCAGCGAGGCAGCGCGCAGAAAGGTGGAGATCCTCAAGGAGGAGCTCGAAACCAAGGCGGCTGCCGGGGACACGAAAGGGACCAGCGCCGTGGCAAGTGCCTTGACTCAGGCCGCCCCCGGTAGCGCGTACGTCACGCGTGAGGTGCCGCGGATTCTCGTTTCCAGCTGGGTGAACCTCGCCAAGACGGAGTTCGCTGCCGGGCATGTCGACGATGCCCTCAACACTCTGAAGGAAGGCCGTCGGCATTTCAGCAAGTCTGCCGAACTGACAGATCTGGAAAATCGCTATGTGGCTGCCGGCGATATCTATGACCACCTCGCCAGCGCCGTCACCATCAACGTCGCAGAGACGCAGAAATCGCTCGAAGCGTTGCGGGCGCAAGAGGGAGATGAGTACGAAGTCACCGCACAGATGCTGGCTCAAACCCTGGCTGACCGAATCGCAGACCAACGAGCGGCGGACCGTGGGGCGGTCGCTGACAAGCTGCTGCAGTCCGGAAAAAAGCTATTTCCGAACTACGCCGCTCTCTTGAGCCGGGGTACGGCAGGTGTGCTGGCGAACACACCGATTACCGTCGATGACAAAGTCGCCACTCAGGCGATAAGCAGCGACAGCTCTAGCAACGAGAGG